>Ga0247740_1000043_pt1 | contig 56682 bp, 41 predicted proteins | sample UWRJL148409B2_FD_180942 | JGI IMG/M metagenome (GOLD analysis project Ga0247740, IMG submission 180942) | Plant litter microbial communities from Arlington Agricultural Research Station in Wisconsin, United States - UWRJ-L148-409B-2 | ecosystem: Environmental > Terrestrial > Plant litter >...
CAAAAGGGAGACATTATTTATGTCTATCGCAGTTCTAAATTAACTGATGAAGGGGTTGATGATGATCGTGTTTGGCTTGAGTTTAATCCCGCAAAAGTCGACTATCAACAACTTGTTTATGAGGCACTACCCTTATATATATCGAATTTCAACGCTTATTTGGCTCAAATATATGACGATGAATTTATAGACATAGATTTTGATCTATCGAGAGGAAAGAATTTACGAGAAGTGATTTATAGATTTTATCCTGTTCATTATATCGACGATCAATTGTGTACCCGCGCCCTTGGGTATAATTTATATGAAATGAAGGAGCGGTTGGAAGGGAACGTAGAAGCAATATTGAGTATCGGTAGGGGTTTGTTAATTATATCAACTAGCTTGGTCATGTCTTTAGATGATGCCATAGAAAATCATAATAAAATAAATTTCTTACTGCGTCGGTAAAAGACCCCGCTGTAGTCCCCCGCTGTCCGTAGTTTCCAAACTACGGACGACTATGCCGGTAGTCTCTGACTACCGTATTCAAGAAAAAGCTATGAAAAGATATCTAATTACAATTATTGGCCTGTTGTTTTATTTGCAGGTAGTTGGACGACGGGTTACGGAAGCTATCTGGATAGGGCATGTTGACAATCGATATCTAAAAGAAAAATATCTGCAGTTCAACATAGCAAACAAAGGGGATAAAAATATATACATCGTATTCGCGCTGGAGAAGAGAAGCAATGGGCATTGGTACGAAGAGTTAGATGATATTTTTAGATTGGCGAATGAAAGTAGCATTAAAAGAACCACTACGCTTACTTTGGAAGCAGGCAAGCACTTAACCGTTAAGTGGGAACCGGCATCTACGGGCCTACAAATTAATGGTCATTATAGGTTTAAGATATATTATGACTATAAGCCGTCTGATTATGATTTTTCGCTAGTTTCTGATGAGTTTTTGTTGTAGCGGCCATTAGGTTGATACTAATGCTCCGCTGTTCGTAGTTTTCCAAACTACGGACGACTATTCGGGTAGTCTCTAGACTACCTTTTTAGCTTTTATCGGACCTCGCCAAATCAAACCGGTTGCCGTTTCATACAGCGATTGGATTAGCTCCTGTTTTCAATTAACTGATAAACAGGATATTATAAAAATTCTACAGCTAACTTTACTGACGAATAAGTAGTTTCACTGTGTTTCATTCATATTTACAAAACAACTGAAAATCACCCGGTAACAAAAAATCCTGTATCATCCGTTTCCACTGTGTTATATATTTTTGTGAAACGCTGTAATCGCTTTTTCCGGATAATAACAATCCACACCCACCTAACTTTTCAACATTCCGTTTAAAGCAACCGCAATGCATTAACTTTACCCTTTAAGTTAAAAAGGAGTAAACCGCTTGGCCAAAGACACTACCAAAGAAACACCCTTAATGCAGCAGTACAATGCCATTAAGACCAAATATCCCGGTGCCTTGCTGCTTTTTCGTGTAGGCGATTTTTACGAAACTTTTGGCGAGGATGCCATTAAGGCTGCGGGCATTTTAGGTATTACCCTCACCCGCCGGGCCAACGGCGCGGCTACACATATTGAACTGGCAGGTTTTCCGCACCACTCTTTAGATACCTATTTACCAAAACTGGTACGCGCCGGGCAGCGGGTAGCTATATGCGATCAGTTGGAAGACCCCAAAACCACTAAAACCATAGTAAAGCGCGGCGTTACAGAACTAGTTACGCCCGGTGTTTCTACTAATGATAACATCCTCCAACAAAAAAGCAATAACTACCTGGCCTCGCTGTATTTTGAAAAGAACAGCATAGGCGCCGCTTTTATCGATATTTCAACTGGTGAATTCTTAACGGCACAGGGAAGTAGTGATTATATTGACAAGTTATTACAAGGCTTTAACCCAAGCGAGATAATTTACCAGAAAACCCGCCAAAGCGACTTTAAAGAGCATTACGGCGAACGCTATTATACCTACACGCTGGATGAGTGGCCCTACAGCGGCGACTACGCCTACGAGACCATGCTGAAGCATTTCGGTGTAAAATCCTTAAAGGGGTTTGGTATTGACAAGCTTAACCTGGGTATTATAGCTGCAGGTGTGGCCTTGCATTATTTGAACGAGACTGAGCACCGTAACCTGCAGCATATCTCTTCCATCAGCCGCATTGAGGAAGACCGCTACCTGTGGCTTGATCGCTTTAGTGTGCGTAACCTCGAACTGATAGGGTCTGCAAACGAGAACGCGCATACATTGGTAGAGGTGCTGGATCATACCTGCTCCCCAATGGGTGCCCGCCTGCTGCGCCGTTGGATAGTGATGCCCCTTAAAGAGCTTAAACCAATTAACGACCGACTTGGCGTGGTAGAATACCTGATTAGTGAGGAAGAACTGCGCGAAACCTTGCAGCAGCACATACGGCAAATTGGCGATCTGGAAAGGCTGATATCCAAAATTGGACTGCAAAAGGCCAACCCACGCGAGGTTTGTCAGCTTAAAAAAGCATTGACCGCCATTGCTGATATTAAAAAGATCTGTGAAGGATCTGGGAGCCTGCCGTTAAGAACAATCGGCGAACAACTGAACCCCTGCGGCATAATATGCGAAAAGATAGCCCGGGAGCTGCACCCCGAGCCACCTGTAATGTTAATAAAAGGCTCGGTAATGAATGATGGCATTGATGAAGAGCTTGACCGCCTACGTAAAATAGCTTTTGGTGGAAAAGGCTATTTATTAGAAATTCAGAAGCGCGAAGCTGAAAGTACCGGTATACCATCGCTTAAAGTATCCTTTAATAATGTATTTGGGTATTACCTGGAAGTTACCCACTCCCACCGCGATAAGGTACCAACTGACTGGATACGCAAGCAAACGCTTGTTAATGCCGAGCGTTACATCACCCCCGAACTAAAAGAGTATGAAGAGCAGATTTTAGGTGCCGAGGAAAAGATCCTGACGCTTGAAACCCGCTTGTATAACGAGTTACTTTACGCGGTTGCAGAATTCATTAAACCAGTACAGTTAAACGCGCAACTAATTGCCCATTTGGATGTGCTGCTTAACTTTGCCGATATCTCTATAAAAAACTATTACGTAAAGCCGCAAATGAATGAAAGCCGCGTAATAGATATTAAAGGTGGCCGCCACCCTGTTATTGAGAAAACTTTGCCCGTTGGCGAGGATTATATTACCAACGATGTTTTCCTTGATTCCGATAGCCAGCAGATCATTATTATAACGGGCCCTAACATGGCCGGTAAATCTGCCTTGCTGCGTCAAACCGGATTGATTGTACTGATGGCACAGATGGGTTGTTTTGTGCCTGCAAAATCGGCTACGCTAGGAATAATAGACAAAATATTTACCCGTGTTGGGGCATCCGATAACTTGTCATCGGGCGAATCTACTTTCATGGTAGAGATGAACGAAACGGCCAGCATTCTGAACAATATATCTGATAGAAGTCTGATTCTGTTAGACGAGATAGGGCGCGGCACATCTACCTACGACGGTATATCTATTGCATGGTCTATTGCCGAGTATTTGCATAATCACCCTACGGCTAAAGCAAAAACCTTGTTTGCCACCCATTACCACGAGTTGAACGAACTGAGTAACAGCTTCAATCGCATAAAAAATTATAATGTTACGGTTAAAGAAATTGGCAATCAGATCATCTTTCTGCGTAAACTGGTACCCGGCGGCAGTGAACACAGTTTTGGCATACATGTAGCTAAACTGGCAGGTATGCCGCCGAAGGTTTTAAGTCGCGCAAACGAGATCCTGAAAAAACTGGAGCACGAGCGCACAGGGGGTGAACACATAAAGGAAAGCATTCGCAAGGTGCAAAAGCAAGCGGTACAAATGCAGATGTTCAGTATTGATGACCCTGTTTTAGTTAAAATTCGCGATACCCTTAATAACCTTGACGTAAACACCCTCACCCCTGTTGAGGCTTTGATGAAACTGGATGAGATACATAGGTTAATTAAGAGTTGATCTCGATCTCGGATTTCGATTTCGGATTTTAGGTATATGACGCTTGATGTAATTAATATCTGTTATTCTTCGCTATCGCAAAGAACAATCTTATTGGTATTTTATAATGTTAATATGTTAAGAACATCTTCTCTGCTGTTTATTTCATAGCCCCTATTTTTATAGCATGATCCTACATCGTTACCTTAAACATGCTTTGTTAGTATTTACGGGGGTTGTTATCCTGTCCTCATGCCATACCCGCAAGGCTGCCATGAAAGGAAAACCCGGTGAAATGGTAGCGCCGCAAGCTGGCATTGCCGAAAAATATTCGGAGATAATGGGTGTGAAAGAGCGCGACATTCAAAACGGACGGTTATACGCTTTTATTGAGCAATGGGCGGGTACACCTTACCGATTTGGTGGGCAAAACAAAGACGGCATTGATTGCTCGGGCTTTACACAGTTGCTGCAACAGGAAGTTTATGGTATAAAAGTTCCGCGCATGACCTCGCAGCAAGTAAATGTGATTAAGCGTAAATACGAAGAAGAATTAAAAGAAGGCGATCTGGTTTTCTTTGATTTTGATGGTAAGCAGTTTAGCCATGTTGGTGTATACCTGCAAAACGGGTGGTTTACGCACGCAAGCACCCGCAAAGGCGTTATGGTAGCTCGATTGCGGGATAATGGCATTTATAAGTACTTTTCGCGGGGCGGATCAATAAATGCATATCTTGTTTCAATTGTCGCAGCTAACTAATTGGTAGGTTAAAACGTTATGTTTTGCGTAAATTTGCATCATGGCTAAACACGATTACTCTTTCTGGACCAAATATAAACGCTTTGCTGCGAACGAGATACTGCTGTACGTTATAATGATAGTTGGTATAGTGCTTGGCATCTGGATTTTTAGCTGATCATTTTTTTGCGAGCGATACATTATACGCATCAGCGTCAGCTATCTTCCGGAAAAAATCAACTAATTCATCATACACTGTTTTGCTATAGGCCCCTGCTAGCAATTGGATCTTTCGCCTGTAAATTAATTTATTCCCTTTTAGTTCCATGGTGGCATTGTAGCTGCCAAACGGTTTGTTGAGCGCAATGCTCAAGGGTATTTTTTCCGTTTTATAGCCATCGGTGGGTAGTGTGTAAATTATCTCGTCTTCATCAACGTAACCATCATTAATATAAACGTCGGTGCTTCTGTTCCGCAGTTCGGCAGGTATTCTGTTGCTGCGATTAGCCGCATTCAGCAAAAAATACATTTTATCGCCATTGACCGACGCATATGATGGCGCCGAAAACTTTATAGTTTCGGTGGTAACCGGTGTATCCGTTTTGTTTTGTGAAAGCCTATATTGCGCAATAGCCAGGTTGTTAATAGCGTATATTTTAGCAACACTTTTTAATTGTTCTTTTTCAGATTTATCAATTATTTCTTCCCGGTTATCATATTGTGTACCACTAAATAGGGTCTCCATTTGCCCGGACAGTTCCCCACCATTGTTGATATTAAAATTTGCCTTGCGGGCCTGTAAGTTATTTACGCTGTTATACTTTGGGGTGTGCAATAGTTTGCCGCCACGCGGTGTACAGGCAAAAACATTACGATCGTCGGTAAAATTGCTTAAAAAGCCGAATGGCATTTTTTGGCTGGTGCACTCCAACCAGGTTGTATCATTTGCAAAAGGTATGCATAATATAACATGATTAGCCTGACCCATAGTGGCAAAATCAGGCAGCAGGCTCAATTTATAGTTATACCCTGCCCCCACCGCACAATACCAGGAATCAATATTAACAGCGGTTAACAAGGCCTGCATATAATTAACCAGTGCTTTACAATCGCCATAATTGAGCTTGTCTACCTCGCTTGCTAAAAAAGGCTGATACCCGCCAATGCCTATCTGTACGCTTATGTAGTGCGTTTTTTTCTGCATATACTCATATATCTTCCGCGCTTTATCTTTTGGGTCATTCACATTAGCTGTAAGTTGTTTTACCATGTTAACGGTTTCGGGCCGTAAGTTTTGGCGGCCTTTCAAAAGCTTATCATAATACCATTTTCCCAACTCGTTCCAATCGGTATAGGTTCCTTCCATACCACCATATGAAAATTTTTCGGGTGCTATTTTCACGCTTATGCGATATAGATCAGGATCAGGGCTATAGGGTTCAGACCTTAGCGCCTTTATGCCGTCTGCCTTCCATGTATATATCTGGCTTCCGCCTTCGCCGCTTGTAATAACTGCCTTGGTTTGTGTATTGCGCTCTTTGTAGCGAATATTAAACCCTGGTTTGCAAATAAATGCGAACGAACTCTTCTCTACGGCTAAACCGGTTGAGCGCGCCGGGTACCAATCATGAAAATTAAGCGATTGTTTTGATCGCAGCTCGTACTCATATTCTACCGTGTAAGGGTACGATGCGGAGGCAGGTTGAAAATGTTTTACTCTTGATTCTTCAAATAACGAGAAATCAGATACCGCGCTTTGATCCTGAAAATTACCTGCTGTAAATTTGCTAACCTGTTTACCAAACTCATCATAAACGGCGCCACGTATATCCCTTATTGCATTGGCCTTATCATAAAACACATTTATTTCTGCCTCGTCATCCCCATTTTTGTTGAGGATGGTTACTGCACGTTTAACATAATAAGTAACATTGTCAACAGATTTAACTTCTGTAATGATCAGCTCATTCCTTACCACAGCACTCGCGTAAGGCATTAATTCTTTGGGAATTGAGGCAGCTGTATAAATAGTTTGTGCAACACAACCAAACGGAATAATATAAAAAATTATTACACAGAAAATCAACCTCATATCTTCTTTTTAAATACCATCTCACTCTTCTCTGAAAGAATTATCTTATTGTAAAGCTCCTTTAAATAAGGGTATTCCTCGGGCATATAAATTGATTTTTTGAAATGAGTGGCGTGAGACAAAGAAAATGACCCTGTTAACTCTGAATATGCAATAGAAAACAGTCCCCCTTGATTGGGAAGCGCAACCGTCATATTTTGAGGTGGGTTTTCAATAATGTAACCTTCAGGCAATTTCATGTTTAAAATAAAACGTTCTTCTGATGGCATACCCCAGTCTACAGGGTAACTGCGCGAGTCGAGTTTAAAGGGGTTGGTCGTTATTTGGCTAAAAATAAACGGGTTAAAACTTAATTTCTCATGATTCATTGCCTCATAAGCATCCATTTCAACTTCATAAACTTCGCTTACTGTGGCATCCAGGCTGTCGACACCCTTTATTTCAAAATTTTTTATTTTTGTTTTGCTAAGCTTTTCGTCCATATTTTCAACAAACTCCTCAATGGTATTGAACCTTTTTATTGCCTGCCGTTTTTGGTAGGCTGAATACCCTCGGGAGTAATTTGTCATTTTACCTACTAACTTTCCGTTGTTCGATAAAGTCAGATCAAGCACCCGGGTAGTGTACTGTGCATTGGGCGTGGTAATGTCTATCCAATATGATGGTTTGTCTAAACTCATCACGCGGCCTTGATCATTTAAACAGCGCATAGGCAGCATACCAAATGAGAGTAGTGGGTCTGTAGCATCAAGCAAATAACTTTTACCGCCGATATTAGCCTTCGCCAATACATAGTTAAACTCAGTAATAACCGGATATAGTTTATTAACCACGCCGTGGCTTCTGGTTGAGATGAGTACCGCCTCCACATTAATTCCGGCTGATGAAAGTGCTGTTACCAATGCCAGGTTTATATCGCCCGAAGTTCCGGTATGGTTTTCAAAAGCTTTACGCACATTTTCACTTCCAAAAGCAATAAACTCGTTCCATTTCATATTCTTCTGAATAAAGGCGTATATGGCTTTAGCCTTTTGTAACTCGTCTGATTTGCCGGCAATAACGGGTGCTATTTTATCCTTAAACTGATCGCGTTTTTTTATTTGCGCTCCAAAGTAATCTTCGCGTTTAAGCAGATAGTCTACATCCTTCCACTCTTTGGCTAGTTTGGTTTTTACACCATCGTAAGGGTTTGAATATTCAAATAGTTCAAAATAAATGGCTGATATAAAGTTTCTTGGCGCAGTCATATAATCTTCTTCTACAAAGGCCGGTATGTTGTTCATGCCGTAAGTAAAATGTGCGCAATCGGCCTTAGCACCGTGCGACGTAAAGCAGTCGGCTTCTATCTCCATAACGTTCTTGTCAAGGTTAAGATCGCCTCTTTTGACGGCATTGTATTGCCAAAAACCCGGAATATGAGCCTCGTACTGTGATTTTACTTTAGGTATATCGCTCTGAAATTGCCAATTATGAAAATCTTCAAAATAAGGGGTAGTAACGGTATACCTGTATTCAATAATACAACCACTACGCAAACCCGGCATGGCAAACTTAGCCGTTTTATGCGTTGGGTTGATATCGATTTTAAAGATTTGCGATTTTTTCAGTTCTTCCTGTCTTGCACCTACGCTTGCATCAGGTGTAACTGTAATACCTTCAATATCATCAATTTCTTCCCAACGCTCTTTTCCAATATACAAGGGTACCTCTATAGTTCCTTTGTTAAAAGCCTCACTGTCAAATATTTTTATCTTAACGTGGTATTTATAAATAAGCCTTATTTCATCATTGGTAGTCATGCTTATACGAGCGTTGCCATGTTCGTTTAAAACTACCGCGTGGGCCGACGGGTCCTTTTCGTAGCTGGTCATAGCCATTTCTTCCTGCGTAATATTGCCAAACGCAAAGTCCTGCGCCGAGACATTATAGCCTGTCAAAAAAAACATTATCGCAGCAAAAAAAGGGGTCCTCATATTGTGATCTATCTATTTAAGTGTGGTTAAGATAAATCTTTTTGCCATAATAATATAAACAGTATGACTTATTTCACCGATTTTTTTTGATTTTTGCAGTTCGGCGCTGCCGTACATCAACTTATGAAATTAAATTTAATACGCCCCCTTGCGTTCTTTGATCTGGAAGCAACCGGAATTAACATTGGTATTGACAGAATTGTAGAAATATCAGTAATAAAACTGCATCCCGACGGCAGTGATGAAGCAAAAACCTGGAGAGTTAATCCGGGTATGCCAATCCCTCTGGAAACATCATTGATACACGGCATTTACGATGAACATATTAAAGATGAGCCTTTATTTAACGCGCTGGCTGCAGATATAGCCGAGTTTATTGGTGATAGTGACCTGGCAGGGTACAATTCAAATAAATTTGATATACCTATGCTGATGGAAGAATTTTTACGCGGCGGCGTGGCATTTGACCTGGATAACCGGCATTTTATTGATGTTCAAAACATCTTCCATCAAATGGAGCAGCGTACATTGAAAGCCGCCTACCGGTTTTATTGCGACAAAGATTTAATTAATGCCCACTCGGCCGAAGCTGATACACGCGCCACTATGGAAGTTTTGCTTTCACAACTGGATAGATATGCTGATGTAGAGTGGGAAGATAAAAAAGGAAATAAGAGCATACCGGTTATAAATGATGTAGCCGCGTTGCACAAATTTACTAATCTGCACCGCCCTGTTGATTTTGCGGGCCGCATGGCTTTTAATGACGCCGGTGAAGAAGTATTCAACTTCGGCAAGCATAAAGGCAAAAGGGTTGAAGAGGTTTTTGGTATTGAACCTAGCTATTATTCGTGGATGATGCAGGGCGATTTCCCGCTTTATACTAAACGTAAGCTGGAAGAAATATACGCCCGGATGAACGCAAAAAAACAAGCGGAACGCCAGCAAAAAGCTGCGCAAGGTAAAGTTAACGAACCTGCAACAGCTAAAACCGACGGCGAGATTCGCCAAGCGCCGGTACAAACCTTTAAACGACCAGAAAATAACAGACCAGCTAACAATCAACCTTTTAAGAAAAAAGAAGAACCGGCGAAGCCGGTTAACGAAGACATGCTAAAGCAACTTGCTGATAAATTTAAAAAAGGTTAAGCTTAATTATTCTTTAATGCTGAATTAAAAAAGTAAAAATCATTACTTATTTTCACCTCAGCAAAATTATATGGCGTTAAATTACATCTGGGTATCTTTTTTTATAATAGCCTTTGTTATAGCTTTAGTAAAGTCTATTTTTTTAGTCGATACCGATGCTTTTAGCGCTTTAGTTGATGGGATGTTTAACTCATCCAAAACATCGGTAATGGATATAGCCTTGCCACTTATTGGCAATATGGCGTTGTGGTTGGGTATTATGAATATTGGCGAACGAGCCGGTGCCATAAACTTAATGTCGCGCATTGTGGGCCCTTTTTTATCCCGCTTATTTCCTGAGGTACCCAAAGAGCACCCTGCCACGGGCCAGATGATGATGAATTTTTCTGCCAATATGCTCGGTTTAGATAATGCAGCTACACCACTCGGGTTAAAGGCTATGGAAAGCCTGCAAACATTAAATCCTAATAAAGAAACGGCATCTAACGCCCAAATAATGTTTCTGGTGCTGCATACATCGGGATTGCAATTATTGCCGGTTACCATAATAGCCCAACGTTTTATTTTAAAGGCAGCAGATCCGGCTGATGTATTTTTGCCTTGCGTAATAGCAACATATGTGGCAACCGTGGTGGGGATGATAGCCGTTGCCATAAAACAAAAAATCAATCTTTTTGATAGGGTTATCCTCACCTGGTTAGGCGGATTAACGAGTTTTATTTTTCTGTTAGTTTGGTATTTTAATACTTTCCTTACAAAAGATGAGATAAGCCTAGTATCAAAAATCATCAGCAATACTTTGCTCTACGCTATTCCTGTAATATTCATTTTAGGAGGCTTAAGGAAGAAAATAAATGTTTTTGAGGCATTTATTGATGGCGCAAAAAACGCCTTTGATGTGTCGGTAAAAATTATACCCTACCTTGTTGCTATGTTAGTTGCAATAAGCGTGTTCAGGGCCAGCGGCGCGTTAGACTATCTGAACGATGGTTTAAGATGGGCAGTGGCGGGGTTAGGATTTGATACACGCTTTGTTGATGCAATGCCGGTTGCTTATATGAAACCCCTGAGCGGATCAGGATCAAAAGCAATGATGATAGACACTATGACCACATTTGGCCCCGATAGTTTTGCGGGAAGACTAGGTTGTATTTTCAACGGCTCAGCCGATACTACCTTTTATATTGTGGCTTTATACTTCGGCTCAGTGGGGATAAAAAACTCCCGATACGCTATTCCAGCCGGCTTGCTTGCAGATTTCGCCGGTGTTATAGCTGCCATATTGGTTGCCTATTTGTTTTTCGGATAAAAGCCGGTACTTCCTTATTTTTTGTTCTACCAATCACATTATTTTATGGCGTTGTTTGTATTTTTAGAATTATTTTTAATTTTAAAGAATAATTTTTACTCCCCTATAAACTAATGACCAATAATGCCTTCTTAAATGAAAAGGCCAAAAAGAAGAAAGCGGCCGGTAAAGCTGTGTGGGTGGCCTTATTTTTCTCGGCTATAGTAATTGCAATGATTGTAAAGATAGCGCTAACCGGATCATTAAAACCCGATCTGTTTAACGGGCTACCCAGCAATGAGGATGCTTATGAGATTGCGAAGGAATATGTAAGGCCAGCAATAAAATCTTCAAGCGTAACATTTGCTGATGATGGTTATCAATTTGCAAAAACTTCAGATTCTGTTTACGTTATAAAATCAACACTAAAAAGTGATGGGGCTACTACAGAGTTTAAGATAAAATTACAGTATAAAGGCGGGCGGCCAAGCAAGCAAAAAAATTGGTCGGTTCTTGATTTGACTATATTTTGAATAAAAAAGCAGATTAGCCATACGGCTAACCTGCTAATCACTCTAAAACAATCACCTCTTAACTTTAGAAGTATTTTTAATATGTTGATAAGAAACTTCTGATCATTAACATATTGCATTACAAATATACCTAACAACTGTGTGTTTAAACACCGTTTGCGCTTTTTTTACTGAACCCTGACAGATAGGTAAACCTAGTTAAGCCCTCTGATAAAAATTTCGGCTAGCAGCAGTCTCTTTCCTCTTATCTCTTCCAGGTGTTCTTTTTTAGGGAACATAGCTTTTTTGTATGATACTGACCGCACCCTTACCCCATGTAACGCATCCAATAACAGATCTATAATTTCTTCAGGGTTTTCTACAGGTTTGATCCTGCCCCGGTCCACCTCACTTTTAATTGCAGATGTTAATAGCGTGGTTTCGGTTTCATGTATCTCGCCTACTATTTCCCATATGCTTTCGGGCAGATTCTGTTCGTTCAGCCTGAAATAGTCAAAAAAATTGTAGTTTTTTACAATAAAATCATGCTGCGTATTTATCTGAAAAACAAAGGCGCTTTTCAGATTATCAAACTCTGCAATTTCCTTGTCTAGTTTATCCAGGTACTCATTGGCCAGCTTACGCATTACGGCTACATACAAGCTGCTTTTGTCGGGAAAGTAATAATACAATAACGCTTTTGATAACGATAGGTCGCCTGCTATTTCGTTCATCGTGGTTTTTGAATAACCATAATGCAAAAACCTTTGATAAGCAGCCTCTAAAATCTTTTCCCGCTTTATATCCTGCTGATCAACTCCTGAACTCATGAAACAATTATTAAAACTGACTTTTTTAACAAAAGTATCAAAAAATCTATACTTTCATTTAGATATATGTCTCAACGCGTAAATGTTACGTATAGATTATACAGTTTGCGCCAGTTTCACGCCCGCCCCTACTACAATGGCATCTTCTATTACGCCCGATAGAAAATTTCCAAGGCCGGTTTTTGATAATGCTTTGCGTAAATAAAAACTGCCAAAAGTTGATGCGCCCGCCACCAGGCAGCCTAGAATAGCGCCTGTTAAGGGTTTTTTTCCTGCTGCGCTGTATATGCCCGCACCCGCCAATGCACCCGACAGGCACCGCACCCCTACCGATATTGGCCTGGTGCGATTGGGCGTAAAAGGGAGTTTATCAGTTATAAACTCGCCTAATGCCATTACCTTTAAAATATCGGCTGTAGCAATTGAAGATAAAAAGGTATCCCTATTACGCTGCGCGGCATTGTATTTATGTTCGCTTAAAATATGGCTGGCAATGGCCGGGGCAGCGGCAGAACGCATGCCTGCTAACAGGCCCATTCCCAACACTTGCTTAAACGGTTTTACAGTACTATGTTTTGACATGGTTGATGTGTTTTTCTACATAAATGCAATAATCATTCCTAAAAAGAAAACCACCCTCGTTTACACGAAGATGGCTTTCTTAATCTCTTATAAAACTTACTAAACAGTTTTCAACTCGGCTTTGGCAACTTTTTTATTGCCAAATAAGCGTTGTTTTAAGTTGTAATGTAGAATGTACATACAAGGCACCAATATTAATGTAATAATAGTGGCAAAACCTAAACCAAATATCATTGTCCATGATAGAGGCCCCCAGAATGCAACGTTATCACCACCGAAATGAATGTGCGGGTTAAATGAGGTAAATAACCCTACAAAATCAATATTAAACCCTACTGCCAGCGGTATCAAACCTAATATAGCTGCCAGTGCGGTTAATATAACCGGCGTCATACGGGTACGTCCGGCCTCTACAACGGCATCATGCAGGTTTTGCCCCTGATCCATAAGCAGATCTGTAAACTCAACCAGTAAGATACCGTTACGCACAACCACACCTGCCAGTGCAACAATACCAACCCCGGTCATTAACACCGAGAAAGTCATTCCAAAAGCACTTACCCCTAACAATACACCTATAATACTAAATAGTATCTCGCTGATGATGATGAATGTTTTACCAATTGAGTTAAACTGCATCATAAGGATGATCAAGATCAGCATAAATGAAACACCCAACGCTGACAAAAGAAACACCGCTGCCTCCGTTTGATCTTCCTGGCCACCACCCATACGCAAGGTAATACCTGCAGGTGTTTTAAAATCCGTCATTACCTGTGCAATTTCGGCATTTACATCATTAGCGTTAAAGCCACCTGTTTTTAAAACGTTTGATCCTAACGTAATTACACGTATCTGTTGTTTGTGCTTAATGTTACTATAGGTGTTGGCATAACGAATATCGCTGAAGGCCGAAATAGGTACTTGCCTTACCGCGCCGCCTGTGGCCATATCGCGGTAGGTTATTTTAAGGTTACGTATCGCGTCCAGATCATAACGTTGATCTTCTTTTCCGCGTACGTTTATCTCATAATCTTCCTCGGTAGTATTTCTAAAGTCTGCTGCTTTAGCTCCATATAACGTAGCTGCAAGCGCCTGGCTTATTTGTGTGCTGCTCACTCCTTCGCGATTGGCACGCTCCCGGTTAATATCAAATACTATCTGCGGCTTGTCGTCCTGCACATCAGCACTAAGCTCCTCTATGCCGCCAATATTTTGTTTATCAATGAATTTTTTCAGGCTATTGGCTGTTCTAACCAACGAATCTAAATTATCGCCTGCTATTTCAATGCTGATATCTTTTTGTGTTGGCGGGCCACCACTTTCCTGATCTACCGAAATTCTAACACCCGGTATTACACCTGTAACCGCTTTGCGAATTTTGAGCATAATATCCCTGGTGTTCTTTCCTTTACGATCACCAAATTTAACAAAGGCCACAGCTATTTTGGCTTTATTTGGATAATTACCCTGATCCTCATCCTGCGGATCGGTAACGCTCACCGTTACGTTAGATATTATTGATGAAACAACGTCCTTATCGGGCTCTACCGCTGTAGCAACACGTTTTTCTAATATCTGTGTAACCTGATTGGTATAGGCCTGGTCTGTTCCCTTTGGCAAAGTAATATAAACAAAGGCAAAGTTAGGATCTGCCTGCGGGAAAAACTCAACCTTAGGGCTACGTACTACCGTAAAGAATATACTGAAAATAAACAAACCAATGGTTCCTAACAGCACCCATCCCGGCACCTTTACGGCTCTTTCAAGCAGGTTGGCATAGGCAGTTTGCATTTTTGGCCATGCTTTGTTCTGAAAAGCATCTATCCATTTTACAAATACAAAATGGTTAAGCAGGTACATAACCGCTGCAAACACAACAAAATTACCTAAACCAAAATTAACTAAATATGCTATAACAGCAATAACCACAAACCATAACATAACCCTTTTAGTGGTTTTGTCAAATTTAGGCTTATCATGCTCACCTTTAATGTGTGGCTTCATAAAATCAACCGCAAAAACCGGGTTGAATATGTAGGCTACCACCAACGACGCCAGTAATGTAATTATCAATGTTATTGGCAGGAAGAACATAAACTTGCCTATCAAGCTGTTCCAAAATGCCAACGGCACAAATGGTGCAAGGGTTGTCATCGTACCAGAAAAAACAGGTAGAAACACCTCGCCTGCAGCCATTTTAGCGGCTTGCTTAATAGGTACCTTTCCGTTATCAAATATCCGGTGTGTGTTCTCAATCACCACAATGGCATCATCCACCACAATACCTAGCGCAAGCAGGAAAGAAAACAGCACGATCATATTGAGCGTAAAACCTATGGCAGGCATTACTAAAAAGGCAATAAAGCACGATAATGGAACCGACATAGCCACAAACAATGCGTTTGTTGTGCCCATAAAGAACATCAGAATGATAGTTACCAATACGAAACCTATTATAATGGTGTTTACCAGATCGTCAACCGTTGTACGGGTTTTATCGCTTTGGTCGCCCGTAATAGTAACGTCTAACCCCTTCGGAAATTCGTTCGCCTGCTTATCCTTTATCAACGCGAATATCTTGTCAGATGCCAGTATCAAATTTTCGCCGGTACGCTTGCTTACATTTAGTGTAATAACGTTTTTGAATACGTTATCATCTTTGGTTTTCATACGGGCGTAGCTCTCTTGCTCATGGAAACCGTCTTTAACTTCAGCAATATCGCGCAGATATACAGCCTTACCGCTTGGGTTACGTATAACCATAGCGGCAACTTCATCAGAATTTTTAAAATCCTGACGAATATCCACACTGCGGCGAACACCATCTAAACGCAGACCACCGGCAGACATGATAACGTTCTCTTGCCCAACAGCTGCAATAATGTCGTTATAACTTACTTGAGCCGCCCCCATTTTATTAAGGTCTACGTTTATCTGTATCTCTGGTTTTAGTGCGCCCACCATGTCTACCTTCGATATTTCTTTCATGCTTTCAATAGCATCTTTCAGATTATCCGCGTATTCCTTTAGTTTTTTCAGGTCGTAATTGCCTGAGATGTTAACATAAAGGATAGGCAAATCGGCTACGTTAATATCTGATACCGTTGGCTCCTTAAGATTGTTATCATTTTGCGGCAAATCAGGCTTTGCCTTATCAACCGCCTCCTTAACATCATCTTTGGCATCTTTTATTTTAATATTACCATTAAACTCGGCAGTAATAATTGATACGTTATCATAAGAATTAGAGGTTACCTTCTTTAAGCCTTTTAGAGATTTTAGTCTCTTTTCAATCTGGCGGGTAACTAATATTTCTATATTTTGAGGAGATTGCCCTAGGTACTGCGTTGTTACAAATACCTTAGACTGCGCTATATCCGGAAAATTCTCCTTAGGCAGGTTGTTATAACTTACCAAACCTAATATGGTAAGCAGCACAATCAGCGCGTATATAGCCGTTTTATTATCTATGGCCCAACTTGAGGGGCCAAATTCTTTATTCAGATCTTTCATGAAGTGATCAGTTTAAATTGAAATTATTTAACTCCTTGCAACACACGCACTTTATCACCCTCATCCAAATCAGCAACACCGTCTACTATAACCATATCACCTGCCTTTAAACCCGATAAAATTTCTACAACACCGCCAGAAATTGCACCACCTTTAATTGGCGCGCGCTTTGCAACACCGTTAACGTTTAAGTACACATAATCGCCAGACTCTGATTGCTGAACCGCTTTAACCGGTACTGTAATAGCGTCTTTATTAGTATAGTCTGCTATTCTAAGTACCGCCGTCATGTTAGGGCGTAAGGTGGCACGCGATGGCAGTTTAACTTCAACAGGAAAGCTCCGTGAAACCGGATCGATGGCTTTTGCTGCGAAGTTAATGGTTGCTGTTACCGAGTCCTTAGCATCGGGCACTACTACCTTAACCCTATTACCTACACGTACGCTTGCAGCGTATGATTCCGGAACGTTTGCTTTAATTTTAAGGCTGTTATCATTAACAATGTTAATACCTGTAGTGGGACCTGCCATTTGTCCTAACTTAAGGTCCATCGTTTCAACGGTACCGTTAATTGGCGATTTGATGCTGTAAAAAGAAGATTGCTGTTTAAGCACATCCTGCTGTTTTTGCGAAGTTTGCAGGGTGGTTTTAGCTTGAAGAAACTGTACTTCGGTGCCAATTTTCTGATCCCAAAGGTTTTTTTGACGCTCATAAAGTGTTTTGTTCAACTCAATCTGGGCTTCGCCTTGTGCTAATTGTTGTTTTAAAACACTGTTATCCAATTGGACAAGCGTTTGGCCCTTACTAACACGCTGACCCGGTTTTACGTATATGGCTGTAATGGTACCCTGGTTCTGTGGATAGGCTGTAACATTTTCTTCAGCGTCAATTTTGCCTTGTACCTCGACGTAATTGCTGAAACTGCCGGTTTCTATTTTGAATACCGAAACGTCCAATGTTTTTACAGAGTCGGTGGTACCAATTTCTGATTGCAACTTGGCTATCTTATTATTTAACTCGGCCTGCTGCTTCTTTAATTCAGCCAGCTCTGATTTTTTGTCTTTTGGCTGTGAGCAAGCGGCTAAAAGCAATAATGCGGGTATGTATATTATTTTTTTCATTTTATTGATTGTATTGTGTGAGTTTAGTTTAATTAAGACGTGCGTAAGCTTTATCGGCATCAACCTTGCTTACTAAAGTTGTGAATAGTGCCTGTATATATTCGTTATCAGCTTTTTCTAATTCGGTTTGCGCCTGCGTAACCTCTACGCTTGAGCCAACTCCCTGTTCGTATTTTATTTTTGCAACCCGTAAAACCTCCAGCGCCAGGGTTCTGTTACGTTTTTGGTTGTTAAGCGATTGCAAACTGTTAACGTAAGTTATATTAGCTGCGTTAGCCTGTAGCTTAAATCCGTTTGCTGCGTTAGCCAAATCGTTTCTTGACTTTAAAACAGTTATCTCTGCCTGGCGTAAACGAGCTTTACGTTGCCCCCCGCTAAAAATAGGTACACTTAAGTTTAAGCCTATATAGCTGTTGTAGTAAACATTATCATACAAATATTTAGCTTGATTTTCCTGAAACACACCCGCAAAGCCTGCATTAAATGAGAATGTGGGTAAAAATTCGGCCTTTTTACTTTTAACCTCTAATTGGTTAAGGGTAATATTTGTTTCTATTAGTTTGTACTCAATACGGTTACGATAAAATGTTGTATCAGCGTTGTTTTGGGCCTGCTCGGCTATGTTGATGCTCTCCAGTTTATCGGTTAAATTCAGTTCTTCCTCTATCGGCATTCCCATCTGAAATTTAAGCATCTGGTTAGATAAAACCAATGTTCTTACAACATTTTCCCGGTTGGTTATCAGGTTATTGTATTGAACATCTAAACGGTCAACGTCAATTTTTTCAACCAAGCCCTGCTTATTGCGTTGGGCGGTTTGATCAAACTGCTGCTTTAATTGCACAATGTTAGCATCAAGCAATTTAACTTGCTCGCCGCTTACCAATACCTGATAATAGGCTTTAGTAACGTTAGCGTTAGTTTCTATTTTTGATCTAATTACGCTACGTTGCGAAAGCTCTTTGAATGCTTTTACAGCCTGTAACCCCACAATAAATGTCCCACTAAATAAAAGTTGGGTAGCTTGGAGCGAGTACGTGTTATTATACTTAATTGGGCCAAAAGGAAATGTTATTAACCTGGCCTTTGGATCAATTGGGCCACCGCTTAAAAAGTTGGGTCCAACAGAAACCGGAGGTTTAACATAATCCTGAAAAGTAGCCGAGCCATTTATTTGCGGCAAACCTGTACCAATGGTTTCTTTCACTTTGTATTCTGCGCTTTGCACATCAAGAATGGCGTTTTTTACCGTATCCTGGTGTTCATAGGCGTATCTAATGCAATCAGCCAGCGAAAAGCTGTGCGATGCGGGTGCCTGCTGTGCGATGCCAGTGAGAGATAGCGCACAGAAGAACGATGTAATTAATATGATATGTTTCATGTATATATTGTGTGTTGGTTTTCTTGTTTTCAAAATAACTAATGCTTACTGACAACCCTATGTCAGCAGCAATTATTCATCATTAATATTTTTATACTGGTTTAATAACTTATATCCTTTAAGGGTACATACACCGTAATTAAAGTGTTCTAAAAACTGGCTCTGTACTTTCCATGGGTTAAATTCTGACAACGGAAACAGTTTTGTATCAAAGCCCATCTCTACCTGGTTTACCCGCATACGCGCCAGTATCTTTACGTCAATCTCGGGCCGTATGTAGCCTTGCTTAATTCCTTTGCTAAGCAACTCCTCCAATGTGTGGATGATCACATCTGCTTTAAAATTCTGGAATATCTCCCAGGCGTCCGGATGATACTTTTGCATATCATGGATAACTATTGGATTGATGCGAGAAAAAACTTCTTCAGAACACTTCATCATATTGATCATTTCGTCTATTACATTACTTGATTTGCTTATGATCTCTTTTATCTGCTGCTCGTCCTCCTGCAGTTTTCTTTTCACTAAGGCAATCACCAATTCATTTTTATCCTTAAAAAACTGGTAGATGGTTTTTTTTGACATACCCACATGTTTGGCTATATCATCCATTGTTACGCTCTTAATCCCTGCCTTTAAAAACAGGTCCTCGCCGCCTTGAATTATTCTTTCTATTTGAACCATTGAATTAATTGGTCAAAACTATGGAAACATTTTTAGATTTTAAAGTTTCCAATTAAATAATTATTCACTTGTGTCAACAGCAGGTCAAAAAGCTAATTTCACCTCAAAATTTGTTAGCTTTGCAGCAAATTTTAGAAACACTAAATGAATCTTACTGCACTTTCAGCTATATCACCTATTGACGGTCGTTACCGTAATACAACCGCATCGCTTGCTGCTTATTTTTCGGAATATGCCCTTATCAAATACCGTGTATATGTTGAAATTGAATACTTTATAGCTTTATACCAGTATCCGTTGCCGCAATTACAAGGTTTAGATATTACCATGACCGATAAGTTACGCGGTATTTATGAGAACTTTACAGAAGCTGAGGCGCAAAGCATAAAGGATATTGAGAAGATTACCAATCATGATGTTAAAGCTGTAGAGTATTTTATCAAACAAAAATTTGATGATCTGGGGCTTCAAGCTTATAAAGAGTTTATCCACTTTGGCTTAACATCTCAGGACATAAATAATACGGCTGTTCCCTATTCATTTAAGCTGGCGCTTGATGAAGTTTATTATCCTACGCTTGATGAGTTAATAAGTATTCTTAAAAAATACGCCGCAGATTGGGCCAATGTACCTATGCTGGCACACACACATGGGCAACCTGCATCACCTACCCGCCTGGGTAAAGAAATTCAGGTTTTTATTGAGCGCATTGAGAAACAGCTTTCGCAGTTAAAACAAGTACCGCATGCGGCTAAATTTGGCGGCGCAACAGGTAACTTTAATGCGCATGCCATATCCTACCCTAACATCAACTGGGTTGATTTTGGCAATAGCTTTGTGAACGATACGCTGGGTCTTAACCGGTCGCAGGCAACCACGCAGATAGAGCACTATGATAATTTCGCGGCACAATGTGATGCGCTAAAACGTATTAATACTATACTGATAGATTTGGACAGAGATATGTGGACCTATATATCTATGAACTATTTTAAACAGAAGATAAAAGCGGGCGAAATAGGATCGTCAGCTATGCCACATAAGGTAAATCCGATTGATTTTGAAAACTCAGAGGGCAATTTGGGTATTGCCAACGCGCTGTTTGAGCATTTGGCCGCCAAGCTGCCTATCTCCCGTTTACAGCGAGATCTTACCGATTCAACGGTATTGCGTAACGTAGGCGTACCTGTATCGCATACGCTTATTGCTATAAAATCAACCGTAAAAGGTTTAAATAAATTACTGCTTAACGAGAGCGCCATCAACGCTCATCTTGATGCCAATTGGGCAGTGGTTGCAGAGGCAATACAAACCATTTTACGTAGAGAAGGGTATCCTAACCCTTACGAGGCGCTGAAAGAACTTACCCGCACCAATACCCATGTTAATGCAGATACCATTGCTGAATTTGTTGAAACATTACAGGTAAGTGGTGGCATTAAGGACGAGATTAAAAGAATCAGTCCGTTAAATTACACAGGGATTTAAGTTTACAATAAAAACTCCTATATTAACGTGTCGCAATTACCTATGTGCGCACCCTTCAGTTGGTGGGCCTGTATACGGAATGCGCTTATGTTTCGTCGTTCTTTATTACGAATAGTAACCTGCCGTTAACACTGTTTTTAATTTAAGCTCCCATTTTTATTTCATGAAAACTTTACTCCTGTCACTTTTTTTGGCCACCAGCTTTTTAACAGCCTACACCCAAACTACGCCACCTGTTGATACCACAAAACACTGGACCATACACGGCGAAAATACCATACTGATAAATCAAAGCTCATTCTCAAATTGGTCTGCCGGTGGTATAAACGCCTTTGCGGGTAATGTACTTTTTAACTATGATTTTAACTACAAGAACAATAACTGGAGTTGGGATAGTAAAGCTATAATTGGTTATGGCTTAAGCAAGCAACAAAATGTAGGCGTACGAAAAAATGATGACCGCATTATTTTAAACAGTTTATTAGGCTACAAGGCGTCCACTTACTGGCTTTATACTTTCTACGCTAATTTTCAATCACAGTTTGCTAATGGTTATGATTATAGTGGCGTTGACAAAAAGTTGATCTCAGCACCTTTCGCACCGGCATACATTACTTTTGGGCCCGGCTTTGCTTACAAAAGATCAGATAATTTCAGGGTAAATATATCACCTGCTGCATCGCGCCTTATTTTAGTCAATAACGATTACCTGTCTTCAATTGGTGCATTTGGTGTTAAACCCGGCAGCAAAAGCCTTTACCAGTTTGGTGCATCGCTTGATGCTTATTATAAAGTGAACCTAATGGAGAACATCAGCTTTGAAAATATTCTGAAGCTTTACTCAGATTACCTGGACAATCCGCAGAACATTTATACCGATTACACCGCTAACCTTTTTATGAAGGTTAATAAATTTATTACCGTAAACGCCAGTGTACAAATGATCTATGATGACCGTACGCAAATACCTTACCTTAGTAATGGTGTTACTGCCTACCGCAAAGCCATACAGGTTAAGCAGATATTGGGCGCGGGTTTTACCTATAAATTTTAGGAATGTGGGACCGTCATTTATCAGTCATATCAAAACTGAATGATGTATTAATTGAAAAACCTGTTTAACTTTGATTTTTCAATTTAAATACGAATATAATGACCATCAACGTATATACCGAAAGCACCCCCAACCCGGCAACTATGAAGTTTATAGTGAACAAGCTGCTGATAAACGGCAGTGTTGACTATCCAACCAAAGACAGTGCAGAGAAATCTCCTTTTGCCAAGGAGTTGTACAAATTCTCGTTCGTTAATGGCGTATTCTTTGCAAGCAACTTTGTTACTGTTACCAAAACAGAGGATGCTGCCTGGAACGATATTGAGCCAATAATTAAAGAGTTTGTAAAAGGCGCGGTGGAGTCTGAATACAAGGTACAACTGGAAGAGCAGGAAGATGTTGTATTTGAAGGAACTGATACTGAAATAAAAATACAACAGATATTAAATGATTACGTGCGCCCGGCTGTTGAACAGGATGGCGGAGCTATTTCTTATCGTTCGTTTAATGAAGGTGTTGTTACCGTAGAGCTACGCGGATCATGCAGTGGCTGCCCGTCATCAACCATAACGTTAAAAGCCGGTATTGAGAATTTGCTGAAACGCATGGTGCCAGAGGTTAACGAGGTGGTATCGGAAGCACTATAATTTGAACATTAGTTATTGAAGATTAAAGATTGGTAAGCCGGTCAGCACCAATCTTTAGTCTTCATTATTTAATCTTTAAAGTAGATTTCTATCGCCTCCAACATTTCTCCCGTTAGCTTTCCATTAGTAGCCAGCAACTCACGCGAATTTAGAATTTCGTCACCTCCGCTAAAGTTTACAACCTGCCCACCTGCCTGGCGCACAATTACTATCCCGGCAGCTACGTCCCAGGAGTTTAAATTATACTCATAATAGGCATCAAACCTGCCGCAGGCAGTATAAGCCAAATCAACCGCTGCCGACCCTAATCTGCGCAAGCCATGACAGCTTTTCATTAAATGAGTAAAGAGCGCTATGTATTGGGGTTGTTTTTCAAAATCATAATATGGAAAACCGGTAGCCAGCAAACTATTACTTATGGCGGGCGCCTGGCTAACCTTAATTTCATTGCCATTTAAATATGCCGGGGCACCTTTCCAGGCGTAAAAGCACTCGTCCTGATTTACTTCGTACACAACTCCCATTATCAGTTCATCGTACTCTTTTAGCGCAATACTCACTGAAAACACGGGCAGACCATGTATAAAATTGGTGGTGCCATCCAGCGGATCAATTATCCAGTTATAACGTTCGCCTAATTTTGTGGTGGTTTGCTCTTCGGTAATAAAACCAGCCTCGGGGAGTATTGCTTCCAAACCGTTTACGATAATCCCTTCGGCAGTTTTATCTACATAGGATACCAGATCATTAAGACCCTTATATTCTATTTTATCAGCTGCAAATGTTTTGCGTTCCTGTCGTATAAAATCTCCGGCCTTTTTTGAAACCTCAATTACTTTTCTCGTTATCTGTTCCAGTTGCATGATGACGTAATGATAAACTAAATGAAAATGCTTTGTGCACAAAAAAACTGGCAAAGAACAAACTTAACGCAGCAGATACCCGGGCAACCGGAGGATATATATGTAGTCCCTTTACAAAAACATCCAGCAGGAAAAGATTAGCGAAAAAGCCTATTATCGCGACTGTACTAAAGCGAATAAACTGTTTTAATGGTGTTGATGCTGACTGGTTAAATACAAAAAAACGTGTGATTAAAAAGTTAACTATCACACCTAAAAAAAACGACACACCTAACGATAGGGTATGATTATCAAATTTAAAACTTAGCAACGTATATACAGGGCGGGCAAAATAGTTGTGATATAAAATATAGAAAGCCGTAATATCTACAACAAACCCAGCTCCCGCAGAGAGTACAAATCGTACAACCTGATTTTTTAGAAACCTATGCCCTGGTATAACATTAGCCATGCTTAACTGCTGGTGTTTTATTTTGTTGTTTTGCAGTTACAATAAGCGCCACACCTCCTATTACCAAACAAATTGAAATTAGCTCAGCCTGCGTAAAGGGTACGCCCAATAAATGGTATTTTGTGTTTACACGTATCAACTCTATTAAAAACCGTTCAACACCATTTAATATCAAATAAATACCAAACATCATGCCCGGCAATTTTATGCGGTGACGTATGCTCCATAAAAATGCGAACAAAAACAAGCATATCACACATTCGTAAAAAGGCGTAGGATAAGCGGGTAACCTTAATTCATTACAGAACTTGCCAACACAACCTGGAATTGGATTATCGTAATCCATATGGCTTACATTATGCGGATATTTAAACGCCCACATCCAATCCGGTGCCCAACTTAACCAGGCGGGTTTGGGCGAAGTATTGGATATTCCCCAATCGCCATCTCCAGCCATTTGGCAACCTATGCGGCCAACGGCATAAGCTAACATCATGCCCGGCCCGCCAATATCCAGCATATTACGCCAGTGGATGCCGTGTTTATTGGCTATATAAAGCACCGCGGCACCACCACATATTAGCCCACCATAAAAAGTAAGTCCCTCAAAGCCTATCAGCATGCCAACCGGGTCTTTCATAAAATCGTCCCAGTTTTCTAACGCGTTAAAAAGCTTGGCACCGGCAAATCCAAAAACCGCGGCCCACAGCAAAAGGGTGCCCATCAACTCGTACGGATGTGCCTTAACTTTCTTTGTTACCGGCTTAGCTAAAACCTGCTTCTTGTTCTCTGCATAAGCCCAGTACGTAAAAAGTGCTGCTGCTACAATTCCACCCGGCCAGTTGCCCCTGCCAGATAGGATAAAACCCTGTGTGTCATCAACAAAAGCCTGGTAGTTTAATATCATATCAACCACCTTAAAGCCAAATATAAAACCAAAAATGGCATTACCGGCCAGTTCAACCGTTGATACCGGTGCCCCAACAGTCACCTCTTTTTCAATAGATTGAATTTGTCCCAGTTTTTCTTTCCGCTTAAACTCAGCCGAGAAGGCCCAATAACCTGCTAAAAAAGCAAGCGCCACAAAGAAGCCGAATGTTTGTACAGGCAGCGGAATATTCCACCCGAAAAGGTACTCAATAAGCGAACTCAGGCTTGGAAACATAGATTTATATTTGAAGCGAATATAAGCTTAATGCACTAAAATTTCTTCGCTTTCGGTTATTTCAACATCACCGTCCGGTGAAATTTTTGTTAATTGTATGGTTTTTAATTCGTTAACCAATACCGGATCAAATTTAGTTTTAACCTTTACATAATTACGGGTAAAGCCGTGCATAAAGCCATCCTTAACGTCTCCTTCAAATAAAACCTCGGCGTGTTTACCTAACTGACTATCGTAAAAGGCACGGCGCTTTTTATCAGAAAGAATATGCAGCATTTTGCTCCTATCGGCCCGGGTTGAACCCGGAACAATGCCATTCATTTCGGCGGCAAGTGTGTTTTCCCTTTCTGAGTAAGTAAACACATGCAGGTATGAAATATCCAGATCGTTCAAAAAATTATAGGTGTCCACAAAATCCTCGCGCGTTTCGCCAGGGAAGCCTACTATTACGTCAACACCTATGCAACAGTCGGGCATTATTTGCTTTATCTTCTCTACCCTATCCGCATATAATTCACGTTTATATCTGCGGCGCATTAAACCCAGGATTTTACTGGAGCCGGATTGCAGTGGAATATGAAAATGCGGTACAAACTTTTTTGAAATGGCCACAAATTCAATTATCTCATCCGTAAGCAAATTGGGTTCAATAGACGATATGCGAATACGATCAATGCCGTTCACTTCATCCAGCGCCCGTACAAGGTCAAAGAATTTATTTTCGCGCTGGCCGTTAATTATTCCAAAATCGCCAAGGTTAACACCGGTGAGCACAATTTCTCTAACACCTGATGCAGCAATTGTTTCCGCCTGCTGCACAACGCTGTCAATGGTATCGCTACGGCTGGCACCACGTGCTAGTGGTATGGTGCAAAACGTACACGAATAATCGCAGCCGTCTTGTACTTTTAGAAAGGTACGGGTGCGGTCGCCAATGGAAAATGCAGACACAAACTCATTTGCTTCAGACACTGGTTGGTTCAACACAACTGCCTTTTCTTTTTTTGTAAGATCAGTGATATGATCAACAATCTGAAATTTCTCTGCAGCACCCAAAACCATATCCACACCAGGTATTTCCGCAATTTCTTTAGGTTTTAACTGCGCATAGCAGCCAACGATGGCAATGTATGCGTTGGGCGATATTTTAAGCGCTTCTTTAACAACCTTTTTGCATTTTTTATCTGCATTGTCGGTCACAGAGCATGTGTTAATCACATACACATCAGGCGTATTTGTAAAATCAACGGTGTCAAAACCGGCCTGATTAAATAATCTGCCAATGGTTGACGTTTCCGAATAATTGAGTTTACAACCTAACGTATAAAAAGCAACTTTTTTGTTCATTTTCAATCTGCAAAGATAATTATTTAAACTGAGCTTGAAAATTGTTGTAACCCTCCCGCCCGTTTTTTTACAAGTGCCGTAAACATTAGTCATTTTCGTTCTTACAACTAAAATGAATGCCTTTTTAGCGAACTTTTAATGCAGTGTGTGGTTTTTACACTAAATACAAGCTACATCTATTATAATTGAAAACTTAAACTTTTGCTCATGATGCCCCTTATCAAACAAAAGATCCCACTGATGCGCTACGGGCTTGTAGTGTTACTATTTATTGTGCTTTTTGTGAGCACAGAATACCTTTTATTACATTACCAGAAAGCTGACGTACTGAAAAACAACATTGATCAGCTTATTTCTGCACGCGAAAATTCAACTTTGATTGATAGTTGCATTATTAAACTCAACAGCGCCGACAACTATTCGCGTCTTTATTCAGTCACCGGAGATAAAAAATATCTAACCCGCTCAACAACCGAGACTAATGAAGTACTTGGCATAAGCGAAAAATTAAAGTCGGGTGCTGCTACAGGGAATAATAAAGCAACTGCGCAAAAAATAAGTGATCTGATAAAGGAGAAAAAAGCTAAAAGCTATGAATATGTTAAATTAAAGCTAATCAATAACAGGTTGATCAACAAATCAAAAACTATAGTTACATCGTTTAAACAGGTTCAAAAACAAATAGAACAGCCGAAGGTAACTATTGAACGTAGTGTTGGTTTTGACACCGTTAAAGTATCGCAGCCTGAGCAACTTACGGTAGCGCCTGAACCACCAAAGAAAAAGTTCTTCGGAAAGTTATTTTCATCACTTAACCCTAAAAACCGATTAAAAAATACCGGCAATGGAGGCGTAGTTACAGCGCCTGCAGGTAAAGAGATAATAGTAAAAAAGGATACTATTGTTTACAAAGAGGTGGTTAATAAAGCTGCCTTAGCAGAACAAAATGACATATACAGTTCCTATTCGAACAGATTAAATACAATAAACCATAGGCTGCGCGACAATGAGGAACAACTGTTATTGTTGAACAATAATCTCACTGAACAGATCATTACGGGATTGAAAAATTACCGATCCAAAGAAGTTTCCTATGCAGAAAACAGTAAAAACTACTTGCAGAAAAATTTGGCCGGCATTTTTTGGGAGTTTGAAAAGGTAACGGTTATCAATTTTGTTTTCGTGGTTTTTTTGCTGGCGCTTGTATTTTATAACATCTGGAAGATCTTTAAAAACGAGCAGGAAATAATTGATTACAGCGAGAAAACAGAGGAACATGCGCTGGCAAAAAGCAACTTTTTGGCGGGTATGAGCCATGAAATACGCACGCCGCTCAATTCCGTTCTAGGCTTTTCAGAGCAATTAGTTAAAAGCGACTTGTCAAGCTCTCAAAAAGAACAAGTGATAGCCATACGCAATTCATCAGAAATGGTGTTGGACCTGGTTAACGAAATACTTGATTTCTCAAAATACGAGACCGGTAAAATGAATTTTGATAATCAGTCCTTCCTTCCTGCAAACGCTATAGAAGATGTATTTACCACTATGCACATTCATGCTAAAAAGAAAGGCATACTGCTTGAAAACTTTAACCAGATAGATCCGAATTTTTGCTGCGATGGTGATAAAACACGTTTAAAACAGGTGGTAATGAATCTTTTAGGGAACGCCATAAAGTTTACGGTTAAAGGCAGGGTAAGTTTATACGCCAATATAGATAGGTCAAACGTTGCTTATCCTATACTGAAAGTGCGTGTTGTTGATACCGGACTGGGGATTGATAAAGATGACTTACCGCACATATTTGAAGAATTTTCGCAGGTAGAAAAAGCACAAAAGGCTACCCGTCATAAAGGTACCGGACTGGGCTTGGCCATTTGCAAAAAAATTATAGAGTTGCAGGGCGGCAGAATTAAAGTGAGTAGCAGCCCGGGGGTTGGGTCTGCTTTTAGTTTTGAGTTACCCGTAAATATCACCGAAAACGAAAATTCAGTTGTAGAGGTTGCGCTTGATGAGGATTTGTTGGCTGATATAGTACGGGGCAAGCACGTGCTTATAGTTGACGATAATAGATTTAATGTGTTATTGGCCACAACCATTTTGGACAAATGGAAAATTACGCACAATGTGGCTTATAATGGTTTAGAAGCTATTAAGCTGATAGATAAGCATGACTATGATATGGTTTTAACGGATATTGAGATGCCTGAGTTTGATGGTTTACAATTAATGGAACATATTCGTACCCGTAAAGACGTTACAAAGTCAAATACGCTAATAATGGCCTTAACAGCCAACGTTTTAATAGAAGACAGGACCAAGTACTTAAAGGCTGGTGCCAACGATGTAATTGTAAAGCCGTTTTCTGAGCATGAATTAATAGAAAAGATTGCACTAAACATTCAGAATAATCTCAGCGCACTTAGATTTATAGCCTAAAGCTTACTCCCCCATCGGAAGCTTTGGTTTTGCAGGCCTGCAAGGTCTATAACCCTATCAACTACTGTTGCAGCAGCATCTGCAACGCTTTGGGGTTTACTGTAAAAAGAGGGCATTGCGGGGCAAATAATGCCGCCGGCCTCTGTAACCGTTACCATATTTTTTAAATGAATAAGGTTTAATGGTGTATCGCGGGCTACCAGTATTAATTTACGGCGTTCTTTAAGTATAACGTCAGCAGCACGCGCTATCAGATCATCAGATGTTCCTGCAGCTATGCGGCCGAGCGTACCCATGGAGCAAGGAATAATGATCATGGTATCAAACTTTGCAGAGCCTGACGCAAAAGGTGCCATAAAATCATTTTTGGCGTAGAATTTATAAGGCAGATCATTATACCCTTCGTTATCCAGCTCAAATCGCCATACCTGTTTGGCGTTGTCGCTCATTACAACCGCTACCTCTTGTAGTTGATCGCTTAATTGTACAAGTTTTTTAAAAAGCAAGTCGGCATAAATAGCCCCACTGGCCCCTGTAACAGCTACAACTAACTTCTTTTTTGTTATCATAAGAATAATATGCTGGCAAAGATGGCGAAAGTTAAGGGCATAAAAAAGGGTCGAATAACTAGTACCCGACCCTACATCTACCTATGAAAAACATGCCCTTGGAAGGGCACCACAAATATAATAAGAGTTTTTATTAATTTTTAATAATTAATAAAAATTAATTTAACGTTGGGACAAATTTTTATCTATAAGTGTTTGAATTATACCATCAACCATACCAACACTCGGCACATATATATGCTTAATGCCTCCCCATTTCATTACGGCCAGATATATTTCGCTGGCCGGAATAATAACATCGGCACGATCCTGGTTAAGACCCAAAACGTTGATACGATCTTTAAGTGAAAAAGACTCGAGGTAATTATAGAGAGATTTTAATTTAACAAAGCTTAGCGGTTGATTTTCTTTTTCGTCAGACAATCTGTAAAGTTTGTTAATGTTGCCCCCTGTGCCTATACCCGATATTACTTTATAATTGCGGGTATGTTCTCGTAAAAACTCCCGCATATCATTCCAGGTTTCTTCGGTATCCTGATTATCCAGGATGCGAATGGTACCTATGTTAAATGAATGTGAAGCCACCAATGTACCAGCAGAGAATAAAGATAGCTCTGTGCTTCCGCCACCCACATCAATGTACAAGTAGTTCTTAGTTTTATCTATCTCCTGCTCAGCATGGCTTGCATAAATAATTTTCGCCTCCACTTCGCCGTGAATAATTTCCAGATCAAGACCGGCTTCATCTTTTATCCGCTTAACTACTTCGGGCCCGTTTTTTGCCTCGCGCATTGCCGATGTAGCGCATGCTCTATAGTCCACTACTTTATATACGTCCATCAAACTTCGGAACGCGTGCATGGTTTTAACAAGGTCATTTGCTTTTTTGTCAGACAGGTACTTGTTCAAAAAAGCGTCATCGCCTAAACGTAACGGTACACGTATAAGCGTAGTTTTTTTAAAAGAAATAGACTCGTTATTTTCGATGATATCTGCAATAAGCATTCTTACTGCGTTTGAACCAATGTCAATTGCTGCGTATCTCAACTTGCTGTGTTTTTAAATTTTAAGTAATTATAGGTATCTATTTGAGCCCGGCACGGAATTTCTGAACGGGTTTTGTGGTATTTATTAGTATTATGGCTATTAATTTCGCGTGACTTGGTATTATCCGCAAGTTGAATATCAATAATGTCGCGAATCTCTTTTTTTACTGCTTTATCAAATATCGGAAAGCCAACCTCCACCCTACTATCAATGTTCCTGCTCATAAAATCGGCGGATGTAAGATAGATAAGCTCATCTCCGCCATTGCAAAAAATATGCACGCGTGCATGTTCCAGGTATTTATCAACTATGCTCACTACTTCAATGTTCTCACTGTAACCTTTTACACCCGGCACCAAACAGCACATACCACGCACAATCATGTTAATCTTTACGCCGGCATTACTTGCCTGATAAAGTTTCGTTATCAATTGCTCATCAGCCAGACTATTCATCTTTAATACCATGTAAGCAGGCTTTTTGGCTTTTGCTTGCTTAATTTCATTATCTATTAACTTATAAATAGCGGGTCTTGAATCAACCGGCGATACAATAAGATGTTTTAAACCTTTTGGCAAAACACCTTTATTAACGGCTTTAAAAACGTCAACCAAATCTGTTGTTAATTTTTTATTGGCTGTGAGCAGCGTATGGTCGGCATAGATGCGCGCAGTTTTTTCATTATAATTACCAGTTGAAAGACAAGCATAATACGCTATTTTATCCTTTTCGGCACGGCTAACCAAACATATTTTTGAGTGTACCTTGTAGCCTTCAATACCATAAATAACATTAACACCTTCTTCCTCCAGTTTCCTGCTCCAGGCAATGTTGTTGCGCTCGTCAAAGCGAGCGCGCAGCTCAACCAGGCAGTTTACTTTTTTGCCATTTTTTGCTGCATTTATCAATGCGTGCATAATCCGTGAGTTTTCGGCAAGCCTGTAAACGGTAATGTTTATTTCTTTAACCTTAGGGTCTATCGCTGCCTCACGCAAAAAATGAATAACGTAGTCATACGTTTGATAAGGCGTGTTTATTAAATAATCGCGCTTAGCAACCATCGCAATGAGGCTTCTATCAAATGTTAATCCATCTATTGATAACGGCGGATATTTGGTATATTCCAGTTCGGGCCTGCCAACGTTAGGGAAAGCGATAAAATCCTTAAAATTATGATAACGATTACCAGGGATAAGGCTTTCGCCATGTACTCCCATTTTGCTTACCAGGTATTTAAGCATTTCAAGGGGCATATCCGAGTCATACAGCAAACGCATGGGTTTGCCTTTTTTTCTTTTATCCAAACTTTTGGCTAAAGCGTCTATAAATTTCTCACTCACCACTTTATCCAGATCCAGTTCAGCATCGCGGGTAAGCTGTATGGAGAACGCTTCTATTGAATCATGCTCAAAAATGAAAAATATATCTTCTAAACTATATCTTATAACATCATCAAGCAGGATAATGAACTTAAGGTTATTGGTATCAGGCAGTACTATAAACCTTGACAAATTATCAGGTATCTCAATCAACGCGTAGTTTACTTTACCTGCTTGCGTTAGTTTAACAAAAAAGTATATGGCCCTGTCGCGTAGTTCAGGCAAGGGCTTATTAATGTCAAGCATAACAGGAACAAGCGTGGCCAGAAGTTTTTCGCGAAAATAGTTTTTAACAAACGTACCCCGCGCCACATTTAATTGCTTATCATTAAGTAAGAATATTTTCTCTTCGGCAAGCTGCTTTACAATAATGTTCTCATAAAGGTTATGAAACTTTCGCTCCTGCTTTACTACAACGTTCTTTATCTGGCTAAGAAGCTTTTTAGGGTTATAACCCAATATTTCTTTAGCCTTTATATTAAGATTGGCCAGACGGCTAAGTGTAGCCACCCTTACGCGATAAAATTCGTCAAGGTTAGATGAAAAAATGGCCAGAAACTTGATTCTTTCAATAAGCGGAACGGTAGGGTCAGCAGCTTCCTGCAAAACGCGTTCATTAAAAAACAACCAACTTATTTCCCTGTTAACTAAAGGTATATGTTTAACATCCATAGAATCTGTAATGCTACGCCTGGCAATAAATGCAAAGCTGCTTATTTATTTGTTAACTTAATATTAAGAGATTGGCATATTGAATATTTGTTTAATACGCCTCAAATAATTTTTCATCAATTTATAATGCCAATATTGCATTACATTTACAGCCTTAATATAATATTTATTTATGCCAACTTTTGATATTGTAAGCAAAATTGACGGGCAGACGTTAGATAACGCCGTTAATACCGCTAAAAAAGAAATTCTGAACCGTTATGATTTCAATGGTTCGCAAAGTACTATTGAGCTTGATAAAAAAACAAACGTGGTAACTATTGTTACCGAGAATGATATGCGTATTAAAGCCATTGAGGATGCCATTATAAGCCGCATGGTTAAACAACAACTTGACCCAAAGGCGCTGGATTTTGGCAAGGAGCATTACGCATCTGGCAACATGGTTCGTAAAGAAATACAGATAAAAGAAGGAATTGATAAGGAAGCCGCTAAAAAAATAGTTAAAAAGATAAAAGATAGCGGCTTAAAAGTGCAGGCTTCTATTATGGAAGACCAGGTACGTGTACAGGGTAAAAAGATAGATGATTTACAGGCCGTAATAAGCTTGTGCCGTAAAGATGATTTTGGCCAGCCGTTGCAGTATATTAATATGCGTGATTAATTATCTGCATCACAGATTAAACGGATTTATTTGATTTTAAGATTCACATCAGCGTAATCCAAAAATCAAATAAATCTGTGATTCAGACAAGTTAGTTACCTAACTCTGACATAAATTTTATCCGCATCAGTTGTACCTCTTCGCGGGTATAATCGTCTGATCCTAATTCAACTAAAGCATCATCAATAGAATCTATCTCGGCTTTACGGAAATAATCAAACACTTCTTCCTGCTTATCCTCGTCTATAACCTCGTCAATATAATAGTTAAGGTTAAGTTTGGTACCTGAGTTAACAATCGTTTCAACCTCCTTTAATACCTCCTCGTAAGTAAGGCCTTTTGAAGCAGCTATGTCATCCAGATTAAGGTGGCGATCTATATTCTGAATAATGAACACCTTAAGTGCCGATTTGTTGGCAGCACTTTTTATCACCATATCTACCGGACGATCTATATCATTGTCCTCAACATATTTTTTGATCAAGTCTATAAACGGGGCACCAAATTTCATGGCTTTACCAGCACCTACGCCTGATATCTGGCGCAATTCTTCCTGCGAAATAGGATAATGTGTACACATCTCCTCAAGTGAAGGGTCTTGAAATAAAACAAACGGCGGCAGATTTTTTTGCTTAGCCATTTTTTTGCGAAGCTCCTTAAGCATTTGCAGCAACTGAGCATCTAATGCGCCGCCACCTTGTTTAGGGCCATCCTCATTGTCATCGTCGTCAGCAGCTTCAATAATACGGTTCATAACAAAGCGGATGCTGTGTGGGTTTTCTAAAAACGAATGCCCCTGTTTTGTTAGCCGCAATAAACCATATTGGTCAATATCTTTTGAAAGGTAGTTATTTAACAAAGCCTGGCGCAATAATGAGTTCCATAGTATTTCACCATCAGCTTTACCCGAACCAAACAGATCGAGCAAATGATGCTCGTAATTATGTATCTGCGGGCCGTCAATGCCCATCAAAATGTTGATGATGTGATGATCGTCAAATTTTTCGCCGGTTTGTTTTATCAAACTAAGCGTTTTGTGTAGTTGCTCTTCGCCGTCAAAATGCTGCTTAGTAGCGCAACAATTGTCGCACATGTTATTGCAACCTGCTTCATTAAAGTTCTCGCCAAAATAATGCAACAACTGCTTACGCCTGCAAACAGATGATTCCGCATAGTCAATTACTTCCTTTAATATTTGTGTACCTATCTCGCGTTCAGCAACTGGTTTATCCTTCATAAACTTTTGCAGTTTGTCGATATCCTTTTGCGAATAAAAGGCAACACAAACGCCCTCGCCTCCATCGCGCCCTGCGCGCCCGGTTTCTTGATAGTAACCTTCCATGCTTTTAGGCACATCATGGTGTATTACGTAACGCACATCCGGTTTGTCAATGCCCATACCAAAAGCAATAGTAGCCACAATAACATCAACGTCTTCCATCAGGAATTTATCCTGCGTATCCGCCCTTACTTTAGGGTCAAGGCCTGCATGGTAAGGCAAAGCCTTAATACCATTTAACGCAAGCACCTCGGCAACCTCCTCCACTTTTTTACGGCTCAGGCAATAAATTATACCAGACTTCCCCAGGTTCTGTTTAACGTATTTAACAATCTCTTTATTTACGTTGCGTTTTGCGCGCACTTCGTAAAACAGGTTTGACCTGTTAAAGGATGATTTGTATACCGTAGCATTGTTCATATGCAGGTTCTTTTGAATATCCTGCTGAACTTTTGGAGTAGCCGTGGCCGTTAAAGCAATAATTGGTATGTCATCACCTATATTGCTGATAACCTGGCGTATTTTGCGGTATTCGGGTCTGAAATCATGTCCCCATTCAGATATACAATGGGCCTCGTCAACTGCAACAAACGAAACCTGATTAAGGCGTAAAAAATCAACATTCTCTTGCTTGGTAAGCGATTCGGGAGCAACGTAAAGTAATTTGGTTTTTCCGCTCAGCACATCGTCCTTAACACGTACTATATCTGCTTTTGTAAGCGATGAGTTTAAAAAGTGTGCAATACTTTCAGATCCGCCAAATGCCCGTAGCTGGTCTACCTGGTTTTTCATCAAGGCTATAAGCGGGGATATTACGATTGCGGTACCCTCGCTCATTAAGGCAGGTAGCTGATAACACATTGATTTGCCGCCGCCCGTAGGCATAATTACAAATGTGTCATTGCCAGCTAATATATTGGTAATTATCGCCTCTTGTTCGCCTTTGAAATTATCAAACCCAAAAAAGTTTTGAAGATTATCAAAAAGCGACTTTTTGGTTTCTATCATTATGATATTCTGTATTAATTATAAAAGTTTAAAGTAACAAAATTTTATCAATAAACGATACTTTTACTTATAAATTTTATACTGAAATGATTATTTAAGGCAATAATGCGCAATTACGTACAAAATGTATTATATGTGAAAATTGTAATCTTTTTGGCATCGTATATTGCGCCCGCAGCAGTTTACTTAAAACCAAAACAGTTGCCTTAATCAAAAACAATTCGTTTATTTATTTCTTTTATCAGCAACCATTGAAAGATGCTTTTTAATGTTGCTTTGAAATATTATTTCCACATTTGCTGTTTTAATGCTTAAACTATTTCCAAATAAAAATGAATAATAATTATTACGCCATAATAATGGCAGGCGGAATTGGAAGCCGCTTCTGGCCCATCAGCAGAACATCGCACCCTAAACAATTTATAGACATACTAGGCACAGGTAAAACATTGATTCAAAACACCTATGACCGGTTTTTAAAAGTTTGCCCTAAAGAGAATATCTATGTTGTAACCAACGAGAGTTACACATCGCTGGTAAAGGCACAATTGCCTGACATGGCTGACCACCAGATACTAACAGAGCCCGTTATGCGTAACACGGCACCTTGTGTGGCCTACGGATGTTTTAAAATTGAAAGCCTGAATCCGAATGCCGCCATTGTAGTTGCGCCTTCAGATCATCTTATACTGGATGAGCAGGCATTTGTTAACACAATTGAAAAATCGTTAAAAATAGCTTCAGAGAAAGATTGCCTCATCACCTTAGGTATTAAACCGTCGCGCCCTGATACGGGCTATGGATATATTCAATTTACCAACACTACTATTGGCGAAGACTTTCATAAGGTAAAAACCTTTACAGAAAAACCAACTTTGGATATTGCGAAAACGTTTATACAAAGTGGCGACTTTTTGTGGAATGCAGGGATATTCGTTTGGTCGGCCAAGGCAATTGTTAAAGCATTTGGGCAGCACTTACCCGATATGAGCGACATTTTTGCGGATGCACGCCCGTATTATAATACCGATAGTGAACGCACCCACGTTAATCAGGCTTACATGCAGTGTACAAACATTTCTATAGACTATGGTATTATGGAAAAGGCTGATAATGTTTACGTGCTGCCATCAGAATTTGGATGGTCTGATCTGGGTACATGGGCATCTATTTATGAGCTCTCTGAAAAGGATTATGTAGGCAACGCTGTTATTCCGTCTGAAAAAGTAATCATGTATGATTCATCTAACTGCATGGTTAACGTACCGGAAGATAAACTGGTTATATTACAGGGTTTGCATGATTTTATTGTGGTAGAATCAAACAACACCCTATTGATCTGTCCGCGCGATCAGGAACAAAATATTAAAAAAGTTGTGGCCGATGTAAAACAGCAATTTGGAGTAAAATACATTTAGCGCACACTTGCCCCTAAAAGGGGAACTTAAATTTAAAAGCTCTGATTTTCAGGGCTTTTTTTGTTGGATATTATTTATTTAATTATCTTTATTACCATAACATACCCTCATGTTCCCCTTTCAGGGGGTTAGGGGCTAACCTTTTACAATTATGGATCCATCATTAATTAACTGGCTCGCCGTATTAGTAGCGGCACTATCATCATTTATGGTTGGCGGTATTTGGTACAACCCAAAGGTATTTGGCAACACCTGGATGAAAGAAAGTAAACTGAAAGAAGAAGAATTGAAGGCGGCGAGCCAGGCTAAGATATTTGGCTTTACGGGGCTTTTCTCGCTTATTATGGCCGCCAATCTTGCCGCATTTCTGGCCGAACCAACTACTGATGTTTCATGGGGTGCTACAGCGGGCTTTCTGGCCGGTATATGGGGCTTCTCTGCCATAGCAGTACACAGCCTGTTTGAGCTGCGTAGCTGGAAACATATTTTTATTAATGGATTTTACAGCATTGTCTCGCTTACCATAATGGGAGCTATCTTGGGGGCCTGGCGGTAGGTAAAGCTTCTTCGTTTCAATTATAACGGCCCGGCAATTTGGTGAAGGAATTAGCCGACCGGCAAAGCAACTACGCTTTTACCAGCCCTAAATATTCCACCGCTCACACCCATTTAAAAACCGTTCATCAGCGTCAGCGCCAACACCTGGTGCATCATCAATATCTAAAAAGTAGCCGTTAAACTTTACACCGCCGGTGCAAGGGTCTTGCAGATGGCCTATCATACAGGTGTCCATATCGTAAAATTTAATATTCGGACTGGCGTACACAAAGTGCAGCTTGGCGCTTAGGGCTATACGGCTCTCCAGCATCCCACCCATCATGCAAGAAATATGCTTTTCGGCTGCGGTATCATGTATTTGCATGGCCTCAAATATTCCGCCAGATTTTGACATCTTGATATTGATATAGTGACATGATCCGCTGTTGATCTGCATCCGGGCATCGTGATGGTTATAAACACTTTCATCAGCCATTATTTTAACCGGCGAAAGTTGCATCAGCTCGGGCAGGCGATCATTGTGCCAGGTGCGCATGGGCTGTTCGCAAAACTCTATGTTATATTCACCTATAGCCTGTAGGGCATACACAGCAGCGTCAAAGCTCCAGCCCTGGTTAGCATCAACCCTTATCTTTATATCGCGCCCAACGGTAAGCCTTATCATGCGGATGCGCTCCACATCTTCGGTAGCTTTTTTACCCAGCTTTACTTTTATTATGGTTGCGCCGCTGCGTTTAAACTCAAGCGCCTGAGCTGCCATATCTTCGGGTGTGCCTATGCCAATAGTAATATCGGTTTCAATGCTGCGCTTATCTCCCCCTAAAAATTTATAGAGCGGTAGGCGGGCGTTTTTGGCAGCAATATCATACAATGCCATATCAAAGGCGCTTTTAATGGTGGTGTTACCGGCGGTAAAATCATGCAATTGCTGCAGGCGTGCGGGTATATCTAACGCATCCTGCCCTTTCCACAGGCGGGCAAAGTCCCGGGCCATAGCCAGGCAGGTTTCATGCGTTTCGCCAACAATCATCGGGAAGGCCGAGCACTCTCCCACCCCATAAAAACCGGCATCGGTATGCACACGTATAAAGACGTTTTGGGCGTAATCCATTGTGCCGGTGGCAATTCGGAACGGCCGCATTGGAATGCTGAAACGATATATGTCGGTGTGGGTAATTTTCATAAGGGTAAAATTAAGGATAAAAAATATCGAACACCGAATAATGAAGGCCGTATATAGAAGTATTAGCCTTTCAAACATTTCACTATTACAAATCGAAAATTCGAAATCAAAGTTACCTTGTTTATTTAAAAACAATTACTTTATATTTGCGGTACTACATTCGTAATATAATTCAATTTTAGCCTACGTTGCCTTTTTTACAGGAAACCTGCTTGGCTAACTTAAAACTTTCTTTAAAAAAACAACATAACATGGCTCAAAATAGTATGCCTGAATTTGATTATAATTCAACCAGGAACAAACTTATCCTGTCCGAATATGGCCGTAACGTACAAAATATGGTAAAATATATTGTAGCGTTACCCACCAAGGAAGAACGTAACCGCTACGCTCAGGTAGTAATAGACCTGATGGGGTTTTTAAACCCGCACCTGCGCGATGTGGCTGATTTTAAACACAAACTGTGGGATCACCTCCATATAATATCTGATTTTAAGATAGATGTGGATTCGCCCTACCCTAAACCGGAAATGGATGCCATCCACATAAAACCCGAACCTTTAAGATACCCAAATCAGCGTATCCGTTATAAGCACTATGGTAAAACCATTGAACTGATGATTGAAAAGGCAAAAAGCATTGAAGAACCCGATCGCAGGCGCCATATGGTGCAGGCCATTGCCAACTTTATGAAGATGGCCTATGTACAATGGAACAAAGATTCGGTGTCAGACGAGAGCATATTGGCAGATCTGGTGGCACTATCAAAAGGCGAACTGAAGGTTGATGAAAATATTAGCCTGAGCAAGGTAGAATACCGCCCACCTGTACAAGCCCAAAATAACCGCGGACGGAATAATAACACCCAAAACCGCGGAGGAGGCGGTGGTAGCAACAATAATCAAAATCGCGGCCGCACTAACAACAGCAATAATAATAATAATAACAATAATCAAAACCGTAACCGCAATAACGGGGGGCCTAAAAAACATTAGTAGTTGATGGTTGATGGTTCATAGTTCATGGCAAGGGTGGCATTCTATGAACATATACCAACAATCAACCATGATCTATGAACTATTAACTATGAACTAACATGAAAGACGCTTTCGAAATAATTGGCGGTAAGCCCTTAAAAGGCGAGATAACTCCGCAAGGGGCAAAAAACGAGGCTTTGCAAATACTTTCAGCAGTATTGCTAACCAGCGAAAAAATAACCATTAGCAATATACCCGATATAAAAGATGTTAACAAGCTTATTGAGCTTTTGGGAGATATGGGCGTAAAGGTAGAGCGTATAAAGCCAGACACTTACACATTTGAAGCTAAAAACATAGATCAAAACTTTTTTCAATCGGCGGCTTTTAAATCAAAAGGAGGCAGTTTGCGGGGGTCTATTATGATAGTAGGGCCCTTGCTGGCACGCTTCGGCAAAGCATCAATACCTAAACCCGGTGGCGACAAAATTGGCAGACGGCGTTTAGATACCCACTTTTTAGGCTTTGAAAAATTAGGTGCTAAATTTAACTACAACCCCGAGGACGGCTTTTTTAACGTGGATGCATCTAACCTGCAGGGCACTTATATATTACTGGATGAAGCATCGGTAACCGGCACTGCAAATATAGTAATGGCGGCCGTTTTGGCTAAAGGTATTACCACCATTTACAATGCCGCCTGCGAACCGTATTTGCAGCAACTTTGTAAAATGCTTAACCGCATGGGTGCTAAGATAAGCGGCATAGGCTCAAACCTGTTAAGTATTGAGGGAGTTACCGAGCTTCATGGCACAGAACACCGCATGCTGCCGGATATGATTGAAATAGGATCTTTTATAGGCCTAGCCGCCATGACAGGATCAGAGATTACTATAAAAGATGTGCAGTATAAAGAACTGGGCATGATACCCGACGTATTTAAGCGCCTGGGCATAAAAATGGAGCTACGGGGCGATGATATCTTTATCCCGGCGCAGGAGCATTATGAGATTGACACCTTTATTGACGGCTCTATAATGACCATTGCTGACGCACCATGGCCCGGCTTTACGCCCGATCTGTTGAGCATAGTGTTGGTTGTAGCTATACAGGCAAAAGGTTCTGTTTTAATTCATCAAAAAATGTTTGAGAGCAGGTTGTTCTTTGTTGATAAGCTGCTGGATATGGGTGCCCAGATCATCCTTTGCGACCCACACCGCGCTACCGTGATTGGTTTGGATAACCAGGTTAAGTTGCGCGGTATATCAATGACCTCGCCCGATATTCGTGCAGGGGTATCATTGCTAATTGCGGCACTTTCGGCACAAGGCAAATCAACCATCTACAATATTGAGCAAATAGAGCGCGGTTATCAGCATATAGATAAGCGATTGAAGGCTTTAGGAGCTGATATTAAGAGAATATAATCTTTGAGGTTTTAAGGTAAAAGGGGTTTGTAAGCCGAAAGGTAAAAGGCGAAAGGTAAAAGCTACTTTTCGCCTTTTATTTTAGGCAATTCTTTGTACCCCAACTTAGCGATATCAGGAAAACCTTTTTGCTTAGCCTTTTACCTAAAAGCCTTTTACCTTTCACCTCAAAAAACATATCTTTATCAAAACCGATTTGTCAACTGCATGCCCTACCTGAACAGAAGAGCCAGTTATAATAATTTTATACTGATTTTTGTATTTTTAAAAATTGCTCTTAACCTGCTGGCTATATCCCGCTTTGGCTTTCACCGTGATGAGCTATTGCACCTTGCCCTTGCCGACCATTTGGATTGGGGTTATAAAGAAGTGCCCCCGTTTATTGCTTTTATAGCCAAGCTAACACTTACGCTCTTCGGCGATTCAGTTTTTGGGGCGCGCATACTTACAACTATCTGCGCCGCACTAATAGTGTGGCTAACAGGTAAGCTTACCGTTGAAATGGGCGGCAGAAAATTTGCAATAGCACTGGCTTGCGGCGCCATAATATTCTCACCATCATTCGCTGCAACGGGCTATCTTTTTCAGCCTGTGGTATTTGATCAGTTATGGTGGGTACTTACAGCTTGGTTAATGGTAAAGTATATAAATAACGACTCATCACCCAAATACCTGTATTTTATTGGTTTGGTTATAGGTATTGGCTTACTTACCAAGTATACCATGGGCTTTTTTGCCGGATCGCTTATTTTAGCGTTGCTATTTACAAAGCAGCGCCGACTGTTGTGGAACAGGCACGTTATAGGTGCGGCATTGCTTGCCGTACTTATATTTTTACCCAATTTAGCATGGCAATACCATCATAACTGGCCCGTGTTTAGGCACATGGCCGAGTTAAAAAAAACACAGCTTGATTTCATCAATCCGCTTGATTTTGTTAAACAGCAGCTCATGTCGCATGGTATTGCGGTAATTATCTGGCTTACGGGTTTTTTCTTTTTATTATTATCATTCAAGTTACGCAAGTTTCAATTTCTGGCATTTGCATTTGTACTTATATTTATTTTTTTAATGGAGATGAAGGGCAAAAGCTATTATATGCTGGCTGCCTATCCTATGTTGTTTGCCGCTGGGGGCTTTGGGGTTGACAGGTGGGTGAAAGCCAACCTGCCTTTGCGTGTAGCCATACTATTGGCATCCATTATTCCAAACTTGATATTGTTGCCTGTAGTTTTGCCGGTACTCTCGTTTAAACAAACCCTTGCCTTCTTTGATTATATTAACAACAATAGCGATGTGCTCAAATCTGCCACCGTTTGGGAGGATCAGCAACACCACGCCACTACTCAGGACTATGCCGACATGCTGGGCTGGGATGAAATGGCAAAAAAAGTGGCTGATAACTACCGCGCTTTTAGCCCTGAAAAACAGCGCGAAACCATTATTTACACCACCAACTACGGCGAAGCCGGTGCTTTGCGTCATTTAGGTAAGCGCTATAATTTGCCACAGCCTGTAAGCCTTGCCAGCAGCTTCTCATTATGGGCACCACCGCAAATAACGGCTAAATACATTATATACGTTAGTGATACCGGCGATGATGATATGACCTTTTATAAACCCATGCTAAATGGGCATTTAAAACTAGATAGTGTTACCAACACTTACGCACGCGAAAAAGGCACAGATATTTACTTACTGGAGCCCAAGCCGGAGTTTTACCAGCGTTACCATGAGCGCTTTATTAAAGCAAAAACGTGGTAAAAATGTGCGGATTTGCAGATATGCAGATGTGCAGATGATTTTTTATTTTAGCACGCTATGCGCGGACTTAAAACTATTATCTTTCTGATCATATCAAATACCTTTATGACCTTTGCCTGGTACGGGCATTTAAAGTTTAAAGATTATGAATGGGGTAAAAACCTGGGACTTATATCCATCATCTTCATTAGCTGGGGACTGGCATTTTTTGAGTACGTTTTTCAGGTGCCCGCTAACCGCGCAGGCTTTAAAGGCGATGGCGGGCCGTATACTCTGGTGCAGCTAAAAACCATTCAGGAGGCTATAACGCTTACAATATTTATGATCTTCTCTATCATCTTTTTCAAAACAGAAAAATTTGCATGGAACCATTTGGTGGGTTTCGGTCTGATAGTGCTGGCTGTGTTTGTGGTATTTAAGAAGTGGTAGGCGGATGTGCAGATGTGGGGATATGCAGATGTGCAGATGAAACTTATTGGTAATGGGTCAATTTGATTACCCTTCCATCCTTGGCGGAAAGAACAATAAAAAAAGTCCCCCCTACCGCAAGTTTGGGTAGCGAACCTGTTAAAATCCAATAGCCATCAACTAAACTAACACTATATGGCTTCTCGCGAATTATCATATCTCTACTATAAATCTTAAACAAAATAGGTTCTGCCACTGCAATTGCTGTAGCAGCATCAGGGATTACTTTATCTACAGCAACCTGCTTTCCGCTTTTATCAGCCAAAATATCTTTTATTATCTTTCTGTTAACTTTGCTTTGACCAAGCGAAAGCAATGGAAGGAACAATAATAGTGTCAATATTTTTTTCATAAAGTTTATATCATTGATATAAGTTGTCCGCAAATGTCCACTCCTATCGCGAACGGACACTTTAGCTTTCCACTTTTGCCCTCTTACCTTTACAAAGATATCGCATTTATAATATCATACTGCGTAATTATCTCTATCTGACCGGCTTCATCTTCCACCAAAACAGCAATGTTATCTTTATTGATCATACCCGATATTTTATCAATAGAGGCATTCAGATCAACAAATGGGAATGGAGCTGTAGTTATATTTTTTACCGATTGAGATTTTAATGATGGGTTCTCCAGTAACGCGTTAAGGATATCGCTTTCGGTAATTTTACCTATAACCATACCCTGCTGCGTAACGGGTATTTGTGAAATGTTGAGCGATTTGATGGTATTAATAGCCTCAAGAACCGTTTTATCAATATCAATTGTAACTATCTCAGTGCTTTCTTTTTTGCTAATGATATCACGGGCGGTCAGCTTATCTTCTTTCATGAAACCACGATCGCGCAGCCAGTCGTCATTATACATTTTACCCAGATAGCGCGTTCCATGGTCGGGGAAGATAATAACCACCACATCATCTACCTTAAACCTATCCTTCATTTGCAGCAAACCGGCAACGGCAGATCCTGTTGAGTTGCCAACAAATATCCCCTCTTTGCGCGCCACTTCGCGGGTCATTAAGGCAGCATCCTTATCGCTTACTTTTTCAAAATAATCTATCAGGCTAAAATCCACATTGGCAGGTAAAAAATCTTCGCCTATTCCCTCGGTTATGTAGGGGTAGATCTCGTTCTTATCAAAAATTCCGGTTTCTTTATATTTTTTAAAGACCGAACCATAGGTGTCAATACCTAGTATCTGTATGGCAGGATTCTTTTCTTTCAGGTATCTGGCTATGCCCGATATGGTACCGCCGGTGCCCACTCCTGCTATTACGTGCGTTACCTTGCCGTCGGTTTGCTCCCATATCTCGGGCCCGGTAGACTCGTAATGCGCCTGCGAATTTGACAGGTTATCGTACTGGTTGGGTTTCCACGAGTTGGGCACCTCCCGCTCTAAACGTGATGATACAGAATAATACGAGCGCGGGTCTTCGGGGTCAACATTGGTTGGGCAAACAATAACCTCGGCACCAAAGGCACGCAAGGCATCAAATTTCTCTTTTGATTGCTTATCAGTACTGGTAAAAATACATTTATAACCTTTTATAACAGCTGCTATGGCCAAACCCATACCTGTATTGCCGGATGTACCTTCTATAATGGTACCGCCTGGTTTCAGCTTGCCGCTTTTTTCGGCATCCTCAATCATTTTTAAAGCCATGCGATCCTTAATAGAATTGCCGGGGTTGGTAGTTTCTATTTTGGCCAATACGGTTGCCGGTATATCCCTGGCTATTTTATTTAATTTAACCAGGGGTGTATTGCCAATGGTTTCAAGTATGTTGTTATGCCACATAGGTATAATATTAATGCGCGTTGCGCTATCATTCAAAATTAGGTTTTATTCGGGTTAACGTGTGCCTCTATGGCAAATAATGCTAAAAAAGCTATTTGTGTTGCCTAAATTTATATATTTACTAGTTGCCTCTGCAACCTGAACCATTATGAAGAACATCGCGCTTATTTTTTTCGGCATCTTCTTTTTCTCATTCTGTCAGGCTCAAAAGCCTTTAAGTAGCAGCAGGCGAAGCAGCTTGTATACGTACGTTTATAAATGTAATAACGATAAAGCTATAAGCAGGTTTAAGCTTAAAGACCAATTTATAGATGATAAGCTGCTTAAAAACCCAATTGATTCTTTTAAAACCGACAGCAAGTGGAACAACACCTTGGCACCGGGTAATTATTTTTTAGTATGGGCCAACGAGAATAAGTTGCAATACCAACTAATTGAAAACCACAGCGCCTGGCTTAAAATATTACGCAATAATGTAGATATGCGTTTTGTTATAACGGATGCAAACGGCAAACAGCTTACCGGTATACCTGTAACAATAAATAACAGCAGCATAGCTTTTGATAAAAAAACGGGCACCTACCGGGCACCTGTTAAAAAAAAGGCCTTATTACGGGCCGATTATGCAGGCGTAAGCAATTACTTTAATCTGATGCGCGATGATAGCAACCGCGGGTACACAACCGCGCTATTCAGCAGGCGTTGGTTCAACAATAAATGGTACACAATAAAACGATTATTTACTTCCAAAAATAACAACAGTTGGAAATACCGGCAACGGTTGCAGATAATTGATAATTACCGGGCGTTTATGGCTTTTAACAAGCCCATGTATAAGCCACACGATACGGTAAAATTCAAAGCCTTTATTTTAAGTAAAAACGGTAAACCCATTAGCGCGCGCAGGTTACTGGTTCGTATTCAGGAAGATGAGACGGATGACGGGAAAGTATTGGGATATGTTAACAGCTATCGCGAGGGCGGCTTTGAGCATAGCTTTGTGTTGGCAGACAGCCTTGATCTGGACCTTGACGAGAATTATTTTATCTCGTTAGAAGACCCATCCAGCATAAATTATAATGTTGACGATTACGATGGCAACCTTGACGATGCGGAATATCTTGCCAAACGGAAGGTTTTTGCCGCTGCTAAATTTCGGCTGGAGGAATATGAGCTGGAATCTATCAATTTTTCTATGCGTACAGACAAAACTGTGCATGAGCCCGGCACCCCCCTGGCTGTATACCTGAAAGCCGTGGATGAGAACGATCTGCCGGTACAGGACGGGCGCGTTGACTTGACGCTAATGCGGATCAGTCAGCAGTTTAAAGCAGCCAGTGTATTTGTGCCTGACACGCTATGGAGTAAAAAGGTGCAATTAGAAAATATTGGTGAGACTAAAGTAATGGTTCCGGATTCTATTTTTCCAAGGGTTGACGTAACTTATAGTATTCACGCCGATTTTCTCAATTCTAACAATGAGCATCAGGGTGAGAATAAAACCGTTGATTTTAAATACACTAACTACACCATAAAACACGAGCTGGTTGCCGATACCCTTAAAATTACAGGCTTTGTAAAAGGAAAACTAAGCAACATGCAGGCAAAAATTTATACTATTAGCAATGCTGTTGATACAGTTAGCAAAAGCACTATGCAACTGCCTGCCGCTTTTAAAATTAACCCTGACGTTGGCGAGTACTATATTGAAACAGACAGCACCAAGCACCGGATAGATCTGGAAACCATTAAACCCGATATCAGTTTATCAGGCTATCGCACCGCTGATTCACTTTTTATGCAGGTTACTAATCCCCATAAAACACCCTTTTGGTATTGGATAAGTAATAACACACGGCTTTATGATGCAGGTAACAATGGCGAGCAATTTTACAAAATAAAGCTAAGTACAGCAGGTACCATCAGGTTTTCTGTAAGTTATATATGGGGTGGTAAAACGCAATATAGATTTACTGATGTTGCCTATGCCGACAAAATGCTGAACATTGATGTAAAGCAGCCACTTGCCGTTTATCCGGGCCAGCGTATCAGCACAGAAATAACGGTAACCGATGCTAATGGCAGGCCCGTTGCCAACACCGACCTTACGGCGTGGTCGTTGAGCCGAAAATTTCCAAACTATTATATGCCTTATATACCTTACCTGGGTAAAATGCCATTGCCAACTAAGGTAAGTGCTTACCCTGTAATAGCGCAAAACAAAAATTCGGGCGCTATCAATCTTAAATGGCAAAGATGGCGTAATGAGCTGAAACTTGATGCTGTTGAATATTATCGCTTTACTCACCCTGACAATATTTACAAAATTGAGGAAGCAGCGCCTGATAGTATAACACAGGTAGCTCCATTTCTTATCAGAAATGGCGACATACGCCCGGTTAGCCTACTTTATATTGATGGATTACCGGTTTATTTTGATCAGGCACAACAGATGCCCCGCTATAGCTTTAGGGTAACACCAGGCAGGCATAACTTTAAGTTCAGAACCGCGGACGAACACATAGTAGTTGATACAGTATCTGTTAAAAAGGGCGTAAAACTAATCTTCAGCGTAAAAGATACGGTTGGCAATCCGCGCATCAACATAACGAAGGCACCATTTGAGCTTGATAAATATGAGGCAGACCTTATTGATAAATACCTGATTATGTTGGTAGACAACTTCGGCGCAAAAATGACAACTATTGAGCAGGATAATACGCACTACTTAATTAACCAGTCGCCAAACGGCAGAAACTATAACGGACAGATATTGATAGGGCCCTTACAGCCGAATACCGCATTTCTTAACGTAAAAACACAACCCTGGCGATCTTTTTATGTTGAGCCACGCTATTCCTTTTTATTTGAACCGGGTTTGCTTAAGCAAAAAAGCATTTCAGTACAGTATCCATTTTCCACCATGCATTCGCCATCAAATAACAGTACCCGCTTTACTGATTATGTTTTAACCCAAAAAGAAATTGATGAGCAGTGGCTGCGGTATCTTGACTTGCGCAGTCATACCACATCCTTCTTCAGCAACCCATACGTTACGGATAGATTACGCGGCAACCTTATTATCCAGGCGGATGATTACAACAACCCCGCGTTATTTGTTAAAAATATAATCATCTATCGTAAAAGCGATCCGGACTATATGCGCGTGTATCCGGGAAATACAAAATACATTGGTACGCTGGGGTCAGCTAATGATTACCGCGTTTTCTTTTTACTGGCCAACAACTGCTACTACATTGCCGACAGTATATCTGTAAAGGCATACGGCGAAAATTTTTACAACATAAAACTTGAAGCACACGCGGCAGATGAAGTAAGCAAACAAATAGATAAAATCATTCTAGACAGAAGCATCGGTATCGAAAACAAAAGCGGTTCAGACACTGATGTGCAGCGAATGAAGGAAACATTTAATGATAAATACCTGGATCTGGGAAGCTTTTCAGACAGCATGTCGGGCAGGGTTACAGACGGCAAGGGCGATGCGCTGATTGGTGTTTCTGTATTTGTTAAAGGTACAACCAAAGGCGCCGTTGTAACAGACATGGGTGGCCAGTTTACCATTAAGGTACCCAGAGCCGGCAGGTTGATTATCAGATACGTTGGCTATGGAAGCAAAGAGCTTGACATACGGCCCGGTGCGTTAGTCAATGTTGTGCTGGACGAAGAACTTGCGATGCTTAATGAAGTTGTAGTGGTAGGTTATGGCTCGCAAAAAAGGGCAACGCTGACGGGCTCTGTTTCAACTATGCAAGGTAAAGTAGCCGGAATCTCTATACGGGGAAACGCAAGCGGTGGCAGTGGTAAACCATTAATAATTGTTGATGGCGTGCCGGTTGAAAGTATGGACAACATTGCCGCCGAAGATATTTTAGAAACCAACGTATTAAATGCAGAGGCGGCAACGGCCATATACGGGGCAAGAGCAGCAAACGGGGTAATTATTATTACCACCAAAAAAGCAACGGCAACAGCTACGGGTGCCGGCCAAACTGAGCGAGAAATAAGCTTGCGCAAAAGCTTTTCAGACTATGCTTATTGGCAACCCAAACTATCAACAGACGCGCAAGGTAAGGCCAGTTTCAACAGTACATTTCCTGACGATATTACCAATTGGCGCACGTTTGTGGCTGCCATAGGCCCTTCAAAGCAAAATGGCTCTGCAGAGGCACAGATCAAATCATTTAAACCGCTAAGTGCCAATCTGGTTAGCCCACAATTTGCTGTTACCGGTGATGAATTGAGCATTCTGGGGAAAGTACTTAACTATATTACAACGCCTGCAAAAGTTAACAGGGTATTTAAATATAACGATCAGTTGCTTAAGCAGGACGAAATGGAGGTAACAAACTCGCGGATAGACACTTTTAATGTAGTTGCTGCCGGCAAAGACAGCCTTACTTTTGAATATGCCATTAAAAAGGAAAGCGGGTATTATGATGGCGAACAGCGCAAGATACCGCTTGTGCAACAGGGCATTACCGAAACAAAAGGTGTATTTGAAGCTTTAAATACAGATACCACATTAACCATAAAATTCGATACAGCATTTGGGCCGGTTACCTTCCGTGCAGAAGCATCCGTATTACCAACCCTTGCCGAAGAGGCCCGCCGACTACGCGAGTACAAATATTTGTGCAACGAACAACTGGCTTCCAAGCTAAAAGGTTTACTTGCCGAAAAACGTATCAGCAGCTTTTTGGGGCAGCCCTTTAAATGGGAAAAAAACATTACCGACGTTATTAAAAACCTGGATGAGAATCGCAAGGCCGCAGGCCTGTGGGGCTGGTGGGCTGATTCGGACGAAGAACTATGGATAAGTTTACATGCGATAGAAGCCTTAACAGATGCAAAAAAAATGGGCTACGCAATAAAGCTGGATGCCAATAAACTAACCGACTACCTGGTATACCAAATGAGTAGCTACAAAGGTATTGACAAAATACTGGGCACCCAGGTATTGCGTAATATAGATGCAAAAGTTAATTACCAGCAATATATAGAGGCAATTCAGAAAGAACTAAACGCTCAAAAACAACCTTCGCGTTATGACGTTTTTCGCCTTATGCTTTTACAGCAAAGCGTAGGCATTGCAGTTAAAACAGATAGCCTTGTAACAAACATGAAACGCACTTTATTTGGCAACGTTTATTGGGGCGAGAATAGTTACCGCTTTTTCGATAATTCTATTCAGCTAAGTGTGCTTGCTTATAAAATATTTAAAGCAGAAGGCAATCACCCTGAGTTGCTTACTAAAATAAGAGGCTATTTTTTAGAACAGCGCGGACAGGCCGAGTGGCGCAACACCTACGAGAGCGCCTTAATACTGGAAACTATTTTACCCGACCTGTTAACCGCCGATAAACAACTTGCACCTCCTACCCTTACCTTAAGCGGTGCAAAGGCAGCCACCCTTAACAGCTTTCCTTACACGGAAACTGTTGCTGCCGGCAGCCTTACACTGCGTAAAACCGGCACATTACCTATATACATAACCGGCTATCAGCAATTTTGGAACCCCGAACCAAAAAAAGAAAACCGGGAGTTTACCGTTGATACCTGGTTTGAAAAAAATGGCGACAAGCAAGCTGTGTTGCAAGGCGGTAAAGCCATTTTATTAAAGGCTGAGGTTACCGTTAAAGGCGATGCCGATTATGTGATGATCAATATCCCCATCCCGGCTGGTTGCTCTTATGATAGTAAGGAACAATCATGGCAAAACAACGAAGTGCACCGCGAATATTTTAAAGACAAGGTAAGCATCTTTTGCCATAAACTGAAACAAGGTAGCTATACTTTCACTGTCACCCTGATGCCACGCTACGGTGGAAAGTACAACCTTAATCCGGCTAAAGCCGAAATGATGTACTTCCCGGTGTTTTACGGGCGCGAGGGCATGAAAAAAGTTACGGTAGGGAATTAGCTTTAAAACCTTAGGTGTTTTACCGTTAGCCCTCCATTAATCAATTGCTTTAATGATTCTATGCCGATCTTTAAATGCGTTTCAACATAATTGCCGGTAACTTTTGAGTCGCTTTCGCTGGTTTTAACACCCTCCGGTATCATAGGCTGATCTGACACTAATAACAGAGCTCCCGTAGGTATTTTATTAGCGAAGCCTGTTGTAAATATGGTAGCAGTCTCCATATCAACAGCCATAGCGCGTAAGGTTTTAAGATAGTTTTTGAACTTTTTATCATGCTCCCAAACCCTGCGGTTGGTGGTATAACATGTGCCTGTCCAATAATCTAATGAGAAATCGCGTATGGTGGTTGATATCGCCTTTTGCAATGCGAACGAGGGTAGCGCCGGCACTTCAGCAGGCAGGTAATCATTTGAGGTACCTTCGCCCCTTATGGCGGCTATAGGTAATATCAGGTCGCCTACGTTGTTTTTACGCTTCAAGCCACCGCATTTGCCCAAAAATATTACAGCTTTTGGATGGATAGCTGTTAAAAGATCCATCACCGTAGCAGCAACCGAGCTACCCATACCAAAATTGATTATAGTAATGCCGTTAGCTGTCACAGTTTGCATAGGCTTATCTAAACCCATTATGGGCGCATTATCGTTCCATTCAGAAAAAAGCTGAATGTATTTTGAGAAATTGGTTAAGATAATATAATCACCAAATTCTTCAAGCGGGCGACCTGTGTAACGCGGCAACCAATTAGTTACAATAGCTTCTTTAGTTTTTAGTCCGGCACGTACCGGGCTTTGCACTTCTTTTACTTTAGGGTGAGTGCCTTCCTTTTTTACATCTAATTCTTCGTTCATAACATCTCTTTTTTAACAACAAACCCCGGCATAGCCAGGGTTTGTTAAATTTCAATATAAATATAGCCTCAGGCTATTTACGTTTGGTTAAGCCACCTTTAATTTTTTAATGTCCGATTTTTCAAATTTGTCAAGCGCGTAATCGAGCGTAATATTCAGTTTTTTTACATCCTTTTTTGATGGAAATTCAAACATGGCATCTATCATAATAGCTTCGCAAATGGAACGCAAACCACGGGCCCCAAGCTTAAATTCCATTGCTTTATCTACAATAAACTCAAGCACATCTGCGTCAAACTCAAGCTTTACGCCCTCATATTCAAACAGCTTTTTATACTGCTTTAATAAAGAGTTTTTAGGCTCGGTAAGGATATTGAACAGCGCTTCCCTATCCAATGGGTTAAGGTATGTTAACACCGGCAAACGACCGATCAGCTCCGGTATCAATCCGAATGATTTTAAATCCTGAGGTGTAATGTACTTGTAGAGATTTCTCATGTCTACCTCGCCATCGTTACCTTTAAGCTTATAACCCACTGTTTGTGTACGTAAGCGGTTAGCAATCTTTCTTTCAATACCATCAAAAGCGCCACCGCATACAAACAGAATATTGCTGGTGTTTACAGTGATCATTTTTTGGTCGGGATGTTTACGGCCTCCCTGAGGTGGTACGTTAACCATAGTTCCTTCCAATATTTTAAGCAAAGCCTGCTGAACGCCCTCGCCGGATACGTCTCGCGTAATGGAAGCATTATCACTTTTACGTGCTATCTTATCCACCTCGTCAATGTATACAATACCTCGCTCTGCCTGAGCTACATCGTAATCAGCAGATTGCAAAAGGCGTGTTAATATGCTTTCCACATCCTCGCCAACATAGCCGGCTTCGGTTAATACTGTAGCATCGCAAATGCAAAAGGGAACATTAAGTACTTTGGCTAAAGTTTTGGCCAATAGGGTTTTACCCGTACCGGTTTCGCCCACCATAATAATGTTTGATTTTTCAATCTCTACTTCGTCTTTTTCAATACGCTGGTTAAGCCTTTTGTAATGATTATAGGTAGCTACCGCCAAAATTTTCTTAGCATCGTCCTGACCAATTACATATTGATCAAGGTGTGCTTTGATTTCTGCCGGTTTTAATATTGCAGGTGTTGACGACGAGGTTTTAACCTTACGAACCTTTAACTCTTCGGCCAAAATTTCGTTGGCCTGGTTAACGCATTTATCACATATATGTGCATCAAGCCCCGCTATCAGCATAAGGGAATCCTGCTTGCCTGCGCCGCAGAATGAACACCTTATTTCTTTGCTGTTTTTATTCATTGTGATTTAATTGTAAACAAAGTTAATTATTTGCTTTTTATAAAGCAATTGCTGTTATCTGGTTAAATACGTTGATCAGGTCACTGGCTCAGCCATTCACCTGATCAACGTATTCAACTACTACAATCAAATTATTTTGATTTTGTTTTAGCACCCCGCAAAATCTCGTCTATCATACCAAACTCTTTGGCTTCTTCTGCTATCATCCAGTAATCACGGTCAGATGCATCATGTACTTTTTCGTATGAGGCACCGCTATGATCGGCAATTATCTGGTAAAGCTCTTTCTTAAGCTTAGTGATCTCATGGTAAGAGATCTCGATATCTGACTGCTGACCTTGCGCACCACCTGATGGTTGATGTATCATTACTCTTGAATGTGGCAAAGCGGCACGTTTACCTTCGGCACCTGCACACAACAAAACCGCACCCATGGATGCCGCCATACCTGTACAGATAGTTGCAACATCGTTTGTTATTAGTTGCATGGTATCATAAATACCTAAGCCTGCGTATACCGAACCACCCGGTGAGTTTATGTAAAGCTGGATATCGCGTTTTGCATCAGCTGATTGCAAGAATAACAATTGCGCCTGAATAACATTAGCGTTTTGATCGTATATAGGATCGCCAAGGAAAATAATACGGTCCATCATTAAGCGCGAGAAAACGTCTAATTGTGAGATGTTTAACTGTCGTTCTTCAATTATATATGGCGTATAACCTGTAACTCCCGGTACTGTAGCAATACCTTGCGGGAAACGGCTTGCCTGAGCTATAAATTTATCAACATGTGTGCTGCTTATACGGTGATGTTTTACAGCATATTTTCTGAATTCGTTTTTATCTGGATTACTGTTCATGTGTATATGTATTTTATGATTTTGGTTTGCGGGCAACCCCGCGATAAATATAGTTTTTAGTTGAATATTATTTTAATGATAAAGTTTGCTGAAAGTAAAAATTGAATAGGAGTTATAGGATTAACAGATGATAGGATTTTACTGATCAATTTTTACAATCAAATCTTATAATCCTTTAATCATGCAAATCATGGTTCAGACCATCCAGTTCAGACACAAACAAGCAAAGGCATCCTTTTGAGATGCCTTTGCAAAATATTTATATTGAATTTACTTATTCGCCTAACTCTTTAAAAGCGTTGTAAGCAATTTCCTTATTTTCTAAAGTAATAACGCTTTTTATGTAATCAATAGTTTTAAGCGCTTTTACTTCTTCAAATATTTTGTTGGCATTCTCTTTATTTTGCAAGTACTGCACGGTGTATTGGCCTAATTGCTCTTCTGTTAAGGGTTGTGGGCTATACATTCTGAACTGCGCATCAAGGCTCTGCTTTGCCGCTTCAAAAACTTCCTCGTATTTTAACTCGATCTTATTGTCTTTGATAATCTTGTTTTCTATCAAGGTCCATTTCAGATTTTTTGCAAAATCAGCATAGCCGCCTTGCAGTTCTTCCTCGGTCAATTTTTCATTGGTAGCTTTTAACCAACGTTTCAAAAACTCATCTGGCAATTCAAACTGAACTTTGTTAAGGCTATACGCGTAAATATCATTCTGCAGTTTACGTTCTGCATCCTGTTGCTGCATAGCTTCCAGCTCTTCTGTAATTTTTGCTCTGAAACCTGCTTCGTCGGTTACGGTACCTGCACCAAATAATTTGTCAAAGAACTCCTGGTTTAAATCGCCTTCTTCTAAACGGTTGATATTTTTAACTGTTAGCTTGAAGTTAGATTTTGCCTGCTCAGCCTCTTCCTCATCAATGCCTAAAATAGCGGCTATCTTAACTGCGTCGTTATTGTAAGCTTTCTGAATGTCAAAAGTTAACTCATCATCCTTTTTTAAACCAATTAATGAAGCTTTAATAGTTTCATCTTTTATCTGATCTAAACGTACAGATGTTGTGTTCACAATACCTTCATCAAAAACAGAACCATCCGGCGAAAGCTGCGTTAATTGCGCGTAAAGCACGTCATCATCTGCCGATACGTCAGGATTTGTCATCTTACCATAGCTGCGACGAATGTTTTTGATACGAGATGCCAGCATCTCCTCATCTGCCTTAACGATGTACTGTGTTAATTTATCATCTGAGGAAAAATCGAGATTGAATTCGGGGGCCAAACCTATCTCGTAGTTAAATTCAAACTGATCATTAAAATCCCAGTTGTATTCTTTGCTCTCATCCACCTTTGGTAGCGGCTGACCTAAAACTTCTATGTTCTGCTCGGTAATGTAATTGTTCAGTGTATCAGATAACAAGTTGTTGATTTCGTCAACCAAAATGCTTTTGCCGTACATTTTTTTGATATGTGCGGGTGGCACCATGCCCGGACGGAAACCCGGTAACTTGGCTTTTTTTGCCTGGTCTTTTATTGATTTTTCAACGCGCTGCTGATAATCTGCAGGGTCAATGTTAATTTTTAAAACTGCATTCAGGTTATCGATCTTTTCCTGTGAAATATTCATGTGTGGTATTTTAAATTAAACGCCCCAAAATTTATCAGGATGCGAATGCATCTTTAAAATTTCGAGGCGCAAAAATATGAATTTATTTCGAAGAATTTATATATGCATCTTTATACTATTGTGCTGTAAATTTAACCACCTGATTTTTTACAGGCTTAATTGTGCGCAGATAGGCATACATGGCCTGCAGATCATCGTCTGTCATTCCTCCATAGTTCCACCACGGCATAACGGTTTGAAATTCACCACGCTTAACAACCGGTGCTTCAGCCGGATCTGTGTAGGTTTTAAACCTGGCAACAAACTGCTCCTTTGTCCATTTGCCAATACCTGTGGTAGCATCCGGTGTAATATTGGCTGAGCGTACCGTACTAGGCCCCACTATAAACGCCTTGCCCCCTGCAAATTCTAACCCTGGCAGATACTCACCTTGTTTGTCTTGCGAATGGCAATCCATACAACCTGCTGAAGTTACAAGATACTCCCCGTATCTAAGGGAGTCTTTTGGGTTTGGCAGTTTACTAGGCTGTGCTTTTTGCGGCATAGTG
>Ga0247740_1000044_pt1 | contig 56138 bp, 43 predicted proteins | sample UWRJL148409B2_FD_180942 | JGI IMG/M metagenome (GOLD analysis project Ga0247740, IMG submission 180942) | Plant litter microbial communities from Arlington Agricultural Research Station in Wisconsin, United States - UWRJ-L148-409B-2 | ecosystem: Environmental > Terrestrial > Plant litter >...
TCATCGATGCAATATGTGGTTGTGGATAGATGGGGAGATAAAGATTATTACGGAAACGCCATCGCCATCAATACTTCCACGGTTACCATATCCAACAGCAAGATCAGCAATAGTGAAAGTGTGGGTATTAATATCGGTGCGGGAGCGAATCCTCAGATAAGTTCAGTAACATTTTCTAAAAACCCTAAAGGCATCCAAGCTTATCCTTCGGGCATTGGAAAATTGTCGACTATTCGGAATACAGGTATATACTTGTTAGACGAAACAGTAAGTGCAGCTGCAACCATGCCGAAGCCAGGCACCGGCTCGTACTATGTGTTAGATGGCGGCGGCTTTACTATAAAGGCAGGTGTGAAATTTACGATAAAGCCGGGTGTAGAAATACAATCGAAAAACTACTCGGACAGGATAATAGTTAACGGGGCATTAATTGCGAACGGCTTAGTGACAGATTCTATCCGTTTCCGTGGATTTGCCAATTCATCGGTGAGCAGCAGTTCCACGCATGGGGGGCAAATTCTCTTTCAATCTACTGGCACAAGTATGTCGTCTATGCAATATGTGGTTGTGGATAGATGGGGAGATAAAGATTACCACGGAAACACCATAGCCATCAATACATCCACGGTCACGATATCCAACAGTAAGATCAGCAACAGCGAGAGCGTGGGCATTAAGATAGCTTCGGGAGTGAATCCTCAGATAAGTTCAGTAACATTTTCTAAAAACCCTAAAGACATCCAGACCTACCCTTCAGGCGTTAGCGGGTTATCAGCTATTCAGAATACGGGCATCTACCTGTTAAATGAAACAGTAATCGCAGATGCAAGCATGCCAAAGCCAGGCACCGGCTCGTACTATGTGTTGGATGGCGGCGGCTTTACTATAAAGGGAGGTATTAAATTTACAATGAAGCCAGGGGTGGAAGTTCGGTCTTATGATTACTCAGACCTCATAGATGTAAGCGGTAAACTGATAGCTGAAGGTACGGAGACGGATTCGATCCGTTTCCGGGGTTTTCAAAACCTCGCCTACACCAACTATACCCATGGAGGTGCGCTACGTTTTAACGCAGGCAGCGATAGCTCAAGCCTACGCTATGTGCTACTAGACCGTATGGGTGACAGGCATAGTTACAATTACGCTTTACTTATCAACAGCAATATAACCTTTACCAAGAGCACTGTACGTAATATTGAAAATATTGGCATACTGGCCAACCCTAATAATGTGGAAGGCATTGCAGACTGTACGGGCGCTGAAATTAACCTGACGAACGATGCCATCACCAACTCCCGTGTTTTCCCTTACCCGGGCAAAAATTCTTATTACCGGCTCAATGGCGGTGTAACTATCCCTGCAAAAACAACGCTGACGATAAAGCCTGGCGTAGAGGTGCGGTCTTATAGTTACTCAGACCTTATAGATGTAAGCGGTAAACTGATAGCTGAAGGTACGGAGACGGATTCGATCCGTTTCCGGGGTTTTCAAAACCTCGCCTACACCAACTATACCCATGGAGGTGTGCTACGTTTTAACGCAGGCAGCGATAGCTCAAGGCTACGCTATGTAATGCTGGACCGTATGGGTGACAGGCATAATTATGGTACGGCGCTGAATATTAACGCTCCTATAGCATTGGCCAACAGTGTAATACGCAATAGCGACACGTACGGAATTTATAACACATCCAACCTGAGAATAACAGAGTCAGAGATATACAACAACCCTACCGGTTTTTATAACAACGCAGGTAAGCCAGTGTTATTCAATTCTAAAATTTATAGCAACAAAAACTGGGGAGTATACAACAATGGCGCGGACACTGTCGACGCACGCTATAGCTACTGGGGCTCGCCTACAGGGCCCTATCATTCAAGCAAGAACTCAACCGGCAAAGGCGACAAAGTGTCTAACAAGGTAAATTTCATACCCTGGGTAGAGCAGGCCATACAGGTAGATCAGGTTATTAATATGCCCAATATTGCCACACATTTTGTGGGCGATACTCTTAAGTTGAATGCAGTTGCATCATCAGGTTTGCCTGTTAACTATGTTGTTAAAACAAGCCCGGCTACAGGTGTTGCAAGGTTTGAATCCAACCGTATTATTTTCTCAGGCGATACGGGGTCGGTTATATTAACCGTTAATCAGCCCGGCAGTATATTTTTTAAACCGGTGAGTTTGGTCAAAACTTTCAAAGTTGAACGCCGCAGTCAAATTATAACCTTTAATGCTCTTGCTGATAGAAAGCAAGGCGATGCCCCGTTTGCGCTCAAGGCTTCGGCCTCATCGGGCCTTAAGGTGGCATTTAGTGTGATTTCGGGTCCCGCCACGCTAAAATCAGACTCGCTAACGCTCACAGGCACAGGTTTAATAACTATACGCGCTACCCAAACGGGTAACAAATTCTACTACGCGGCACCCGCCGTTCAGCAAAGCTTTAACGTAATACCCAATCTGCCTGATCTGACAGTTAAAAGCGTTACAACTGACAAGTCGAGCTTTTTACCTGGAGACTCAATAACGGTATCTTTTAAAGTTGCTAATGAGGGAAATGCAAGTTTAAAACGTGATTGGGCCGAGCGGATATATTTACAGGCAAGTACAGGCCAAAATAGAATGTTTTTGCAGCAAAGAGATTATTTGAACAGTTCTGCACTTAACGTAGGGGCCAACCTTACCCGCAGTATGCGCGTTAAAACGCCGGAGCTGCTCAATATTGGCGATGCTGCAGCATTTGTTGTGGAAGTAGTGCCCGGCGCTTCGGTAACCGAGATAGCGGGGGCAACGGCGAACAACATAGCTGTTCAAACTACGTCTTTAACAGTTATAAAGAGCCTGGGTTTATCCCTTTCTTCTGAAAATATTACTGAAGGCGGCAGCATTACCGCTTTAGTAACCAGAACAGGTTCATTCTCTGCAGCCCTTTCGGTAAAACCAAAAGTTACCAAAACAAACCGTTTTACTTTACCGTCAACGGTTACCATTCCGGCGGGCCAATCAGGGGTGTCATTTAATATAAGCGTAACTAACAATAGCTTGGTTGAGGGTGAGTTAACTGATACGCTCGGTGTATCGGCTACAGGTTTTAAAAGTGCCAGCTCAGGCATTATTATTCTTGATAATGACTCGGCATCGTTAACATTGAGCGGGCTGCCATCTGTAATTAACGAGGGCGAATCGGTAACGCTTAAAGTTAAAACCAATCTTGCGCCCAAAAACGCGCTTACGGTGTATCTTACCTCATCAGATTCAAAACGGTTTGCGGTTCCGGCTACAGCTATTATACCCAAAGGAACCTTATTTGTTGATGTACCAATAAAATTAAATCAGAATGAAACGCCTGAGATGCCGGTTAATGTTACCGTATCTGCTGGAGCTACTGACCGCAGCCCCGCCACGGCTACAATAAAAGTAAATGATGATGATATCCCAGGGCTTGAACTTGTCATTCAGTCAAGTATTATATCAGAAACATCAGGCAGATATGCAACTCAAGCCACATTGCGCCGCACAACAACAAGCAGTAAAGTAGCATTTACCGCAACCCTTTCTGCCAGCCAGCCTGGTATATTAATATTGCCCAACTCGATAAGCTTAGCGGCAAATGAAACATCCAAAACGTTTGATGTGGGTGTTATTGACAACGCTAGTTCAGAAGGACAGCGCACCGTATCCATCAATGCTGCTGTATTTGTTGCCTCTTGCGGATGCTCCGCGCCCACCTCATCGTCTGGTTCAGTATCGGCATCAATTGTTGTTACAGATGATGATGGGCCTGCTATACAAGTAAACGCAACGCAGCAAACATTTGCCGAGGGAGTAACTAACGCGGGTTATATACGTTTCACCCGTAATACCTCTACAGCTACGCCGCTTACACTTACAATCACGTCTTCTGATGTGAATGAAGCAACAGTGCCTGCCACAGCGGTAATACCTGCCGGGCAGTTATATGTTGATGTACCTGTCACTACTAAAAACGACAATGTATCTGATGGCAGCAAAAAAGTATATTTCAAGGCGACTGCCGAGGGCTTCTCAACCGGCACAACATGGATATTGGTAACCGATATAAATAAACCGGATATTCAGTTAACAGCGGTTAAATTGAGCAGTAGCAGTATAAACGCTTCAAATATATTCAACTATCAGCTTGGTGTTAAAAATACAGGTTCGGCCACTTATCCAACAGGTTTAGTAATAAGGGCTTATCTTTCTGCAGACGATATTATTGACGACAGCGACACTGCGCTTGGTACTGCTACTGTTAATGAAGCGATTCCCGCCGGGCAAACGGTTGCTTTTCCAGGATCGTTGCGTGCGGCAGCTGCTCCGGGAACTTATAAACTGATATTTCAGGCTAACCCTAGCGAAGATGTGACTGAGTTGTTGTTCAGCAACAATTTTTCTGTGCCGGTAACGCTTGTTGTAACGTCTGAATATACAGCAACAGCGCAGGTTGCAGCTTCTTACTTTTTAAAGGGTAGCACAATCCCGGTAACAGGTGTAGCTAAAAACAGCAGCGGTGCAACAGTGCCGGGCAAAGGGGTAGAGATCAGAGTTATCACTAATAGCATAATTCGTACCTTAACAGCCACAACAGATGCCGCGGGAACGTTCACAGCTCAATTCACACCGTTGGCCAATGAGTCGGGTCATTATATTGTAGGTGCAGGTTTTCCGGGTAATAATGAAACGGCTGAACAGGACGCTTTTGATATTTTGGGTGTTAAAATTAACAACGGAGACATCCCCCAATTGCAGGTAACTTTAAATGACACCTTAAGAGGCACATTAAAGGTTGAAAACCTGAGCGGTAGAACACTTAAAAACTTTACGCTTACTAACGTTAAATTACCGGGCGGGGCTTACGTGTATTTTGAAAAATTAGGCCAGTTGGCTGGCAATGCTACTGCCAACATAGGTTATAAAATATTGGGGTCGGTGGTATCAAAGGGCGACTATTTTGAAGAGGCGAAATTATTGGCCAAATCAGACGAGGGCAGTTTGGACCCATTTAGTTTGTATTATTACTGCCGTACACCAAATGCATTGATCGCGGCAGATATTGATAAGATAAATGTCAAAGTATCGCAAACGAAAGGCGAACGTCAGGTAACTTTTAAACTCTCAAATCAAGGTAAGGGTGCTTCGGGCGCGGTTACAGTTAATCTTCCAAAAGTTGGTTGGCTAAGTAGTATAACCCGCCAAAACTTGCCGTCAATTGCTCCGGGCGATACAGCCTTGATTACGCTCAAGTTTACCGCCACCAGCGATGTGCCGTTTGATTACCCCATAACCGGCAACATTGCAATAAGTACACAAAACGGAAACTCGTTGCTCATACCGTTCACATTTGAAAAAGTGGCACAAACCAATGGTAGTATTAAAGTTACAGCTACCGATCAGTTTACCTACTACTCGCCAGGAGCGCCGAATGTAGCCGGTGCCCGTGTGCAGGTAAGAAACTATTTTACAAATGTTGTTTATGCCGAAGGGCTTACCGATGCTACCGGAGTGTTTACTGCTGCCGGCATACCAGAAGGTAAGCACAGAATAACCGTTGAGAAGGAAAAACACCTAAAATACGAAAGTACAATAACAGTTGAACCGGCGGCCACAGCGGCCGTTACCGCTTTTTTAGATTATCAGGCAATAACCTATACCTGGAACGTTGTACCAACCGCAATTGAAGACAGGTACGAAGTAACCCTTGAGGCGAAATTTGAAACCGAGGTGCCTAAGCCGGTGGTGGTTATTGACATACCTAAAGAGATGCCGCATCTTGCTCCCATGCAAAGTTACAGGTTTAATGTAACGCTTACGAACCACGGCTTAATAACCGCCGAGCAAGTTGAGTTAATGCTGCCGAATAAGGACCGCGAATATCAATTTACGACCAGCTACAGGCCTGCCGACATTGGCGCGCATCAAAGCATACAGGTTTCTGTTTTAATGCAAAGGCGTGCGGATGTGGGAGGCGGCAATCCGGGCGATCCTAATAATCCTAATGATCCCAATAACCCAAATGATCCGAATTATCCTGACGGACCGGGCGCGCCAGGATCTGGCTCGGGCCTTGAGTGTGTGGATTTTATTTCCTATACCTATAAGTATAAATGTAATTTATGGGATGCATTGTGGGGTAGAGGTGCTAAAGAGTTTAAGTATGCGCACCGCAACTGCTCGCCTGATACTTCGGGCGGGCCAGGCATAGTTGTTACCGGAGGTGGTATTGGCGGTATGACAGGTGGATGGGCGTCTTCTTGGTCTTCATCTGGCGGCGGAGGTGGTGGTTCAACAACCCCATGCGCAATATGCGGATCAGGTAATTCAGGCAATGTTGCTTTTGTCCCAGAAATTCCAATAGTTTTTGATACAAAAAAAGATTGTGATGATTGTGCAAATGCAATAAAAGACGAAGCTTTGGATGCACTTAAAGACTTAGGTATAAGCGTTGTTGGGAATTTGACGGGAACAGGCGAGATAATTGCCGCTATAGAAACAGGCTCTTGCATTGCCGAAAATGTTGTAGCTTACCAGGAGGGCGAAGGTAAACCTCTTTCATTGCTGGGCTGTATGCCAGGACTTGGTATATTGGGAACCATTCAAGACCTGTATGATGTGTATAAGAAATGTATTCCTTTCTTGAAAAACCCCGACGCGACACTGTTCCCGGATGATTTTTTTAATAGGAATACAGCTTTGCGAACTCAATCAATAAGCAGTAGTTCTGCTAACTCTTTCTACGAGCAACAATTAAATTATCTACAGATAGCTGTAAATGGTTTAAGCGCCAAAAATCATTGGGCTACCGAGTACTTTGGTGGGCTTGCCGCGTCTGACAACTGGAAAACCCTTTCTCCTTTGCTTGAACCTTATGTAAGCCAGCTTTCAACTATTGATGCGGCAACCCAAGTTAATATTAAGGCAGCTATGGCGGGGTATGAGGTAACACCAACTGCCCTGCAGGCTTTTTTTGATCGTTGGAACACCTCATTGCAAGCACTAAAGGCCAATGTTACGCAACCAAACACGCAATATCCAAATATTATTAATTGGGTGAATGTTAAAAAATATTCCGATTCGATAATGGTAGCCAAAAGCCAGGCCATTTCTAGCGGCTTTAAATCGGTGCCAGATCTTATTGCCAACACACTTTTAAGCACTATTAAAGCCACAAAGTCGCAGGAAGGCTCCGTTTGCGCATCAGTAACTGTCCAATTCAAGCAGCGGGTTGCCCTTACCCGCGAGGCATTTGATGGTACACTCAGCATATTTAACGGACACCCAACAGAAGCCATGAAGCAACTGGCGGTTAACATCAGCATTACTGACCAAAACGGAGTTCCGAGTAACGGTTTGTTTGAAATTCAAACCAAAAAATTGGATAACCTGTCTGACGTAACCGGCACAGGCCAGATCAACGCGCAGCAAAACGGATCAGTAAACTATCTTTTTATACCAACCCGCTCTGCGGCCACAACCGAGCCGAAAATTTATTTCTTCGGGGGCAGTATCACTTATTTTGACCCTTATGCCCAAACCGTTATCAAATTACCGTTATCGCCTGTGCAAATAACCGTAAACCCGGGGCCCGATCTGGCGCTGCATTACTTTATGAACCGTAATATATTGGCTGATGATCCGCTTACAACAACGGTTGAGCCATCGGTACCGGCCGAATTAGCTGTGCTGGTTAAAAACGAAGGTTATGGAGCAGCTGTGAATATGACTATTTCATCTGCACAACCCACAATTGTAGATAACGAAAAAGGGCTTGCCATACAATTTGAATTGATAGGCTCAAACCTGCAAGGCAAAAAGGCAAACCTGGGTACAACCAACGTTAATTTTCAAACTATCCCTGCCTTACAAAGCAAAGTAGGGCAATGGTATTTCACCAGTTCGCTGCTTGGCAAATTTGTTGCGTATGACGCTAAGGTTGTTCATAATGACAGCTATGGTAACACTGCACTAAGCCTGGTAAATAGTGTAAAACTGCATGAGCTGACCAAAAGTATCCGCCTTTATGGCACCGATGACGACCAGATAAACGACTTTTTGGTTAACGATATTTTTGATGTCGATGATGTGCCCGATATGATCTATCCTTCGCAAGGCAACGCCCCAATAAAGGTTATGGTCGCCAAATCAGGTTTATTCTCAGGCACTATAACTACGCCGTTATATAAAAATACACTTAGCGTTACGCCAAGTAATGTGGGTTATAATTACATTAAGTTAAATGACCCAGGCAAGGGCAATTACGAATTGCAGAGCGTAACAAGAAGCGACGGACAGGTTATACCGCTTGACAATGCCTGGTTAACATTTGTTACACTTCCGGCGGGGGGTAAACCGGTATACGAGAACAAATTTCAGTTCGTTGATCGGTTTGAAGCAACAACCGCAGTGACATACGATATAGTTTGGAAACCCAAAAATATCAACGTACCAAAAATAGACAGCATTTATAATGTTCCCGCACAGGTTTCAGCAGTACCGGTAAAAGCACTTAGAATAGTTTTTAACAAAAGCATAAATGCTTCAACTTTTAATTACAACGATTTGAGGCTCACTTTCCAGGGCGGCAGTAACCTTATTACTTCGGCGGTTAAAGTAACTGCGATAGATACTGCCACATTTGAAGTTGATCTTTCAGGCATCACCACAGGCAATGGTGCCTATTTCTTTACGGCGCAATCAGCCGGCGTGTCAGACATTTATGGCGTAAAAGGAGTAGAGGGCAAACAGGTTAGCTGGAACCAGTATACAACTGTTCCGGCCGTACTTGCCTTTAATGGTATACCTGAAACCCGCATAGCCAATGCGTATAGTAAAATGCAGGTGGTGTTTAATTTGCCTGTTGCTACTGAAAGTATAACGCCTGCCCGCTTTTTGATAAAGAGAAACGGTGTGCTTCTAAATGGAAGCGTGGTTGTAGATTCGCTTAGCAGCGATAAACGTACGGCTTACCTTTCCGGATTGGGCAATATTTTAAACCAAAGCGGAGCCTATAGCTTTGTAGTAGATCTGCCGAATATTAAGTCGGCAGACAATAAACCGGGCCTGATTCAGCAATCAATTTTATTAACGGTAGACAACAGCGGGCCGCAAATTACCAAACTTTTGCAGTTAAAAGAAGGTGGTATTGACGCTCAGCATGTACCTTTTATAGATATTGTGTTTAATGAAGAAGTACAAAACTTTAATATATCGGCTTTGAAACTTACCGCTAACGGCAAAGCCATAAGCCTGCCTATTGACAGGCTGACGAAAATAGATGCTAAAACATGGAGGGCCGGTAATTTTGAGCTTCGTACGTTTACTGATGGCGATTATGTTTTCTCGGTAAACCTTGCGTTGATAAAAGATATTACAGGCAATGCCGGAGCAGGTACCGTAAATACATCATGGAAAGTGAACCACAACGCGGCTATAGCTATTTCAAGCATCTCCATCTCTCCTGATTTGGGATATTCAACATCTGACGGAATAACTGCCGGTCTTGATTTTAATATTAAGATGCGTTTAAGTGCAAAAGCCGCTCAGTTAAAAGTATTGCAGGCTGATTTAAGCGGAGAGAGAGAGTTAGCTGTATTAAAAAATGTTAACGGAGATATTACTGCACCTGTAACTTTAATAAAGGGCGGGTCAATGACGTTGAAAATAACAGCAACAGATACAAGCGGAAATACAACAACAGCATTAAAACCGATATTTGTAGACCAGATTCCGTTAACAGCTAAGTGGCTACCATATGCCGCCCAGGTATTAACTGCTCAGAAGGATACCGTGCAGCTGATGTTTTCAGCAAAGCTGCTTAACGTTTCTAACTTTAGCAAAGCGGTTAAATTATACAAAAATGGCGTCTCGCTTCCGGTATCTGCTTTAACTATCCAGGCTGTGAACGATTCGCTTTACAGCATAAAAGGTTTAAAAACGGCGTCGAACACTACAGGCAGTTATCAATTATTGTTGGACGTAAGTCAATTCAGCAAATATAGTAGCGGTGCTACAGGTGCCGAGGTGATAACACGTGGATGGGCTGTAGAGAAAGTTAATTATGCACCGATAGCCAATGCAGGCACCGACATTATGGTTACAGCAGAAGGTACTGTTACTTTAAACGGCTCCGCTTCTACAGATCAGGATGGCGATGTACTTGCCTATAACTGGACGGCACCTGAAGGCGTAATACTTAACGATAAGACTTTGGCCAAACCAAATTTTATCCTCACTGGTGCTAATAGAACCGATACCCTTACATTTTTGTTAACAGTTAACGACGGTAACCTGTTCTCGACAGACATAGTGAAGGTATTTGTTAACACCATCCCGCCAGTTGATTTTAGCGGCCTGCTTGCTGCTTATTTTACAAACTCCCCTGCGTCAACATTAATAGGCACACCTTCGGGCGGTGTTTTCAGCGGTCAGGGAATTTCTGGTAACACCTTTAACCCGGCTGTTGCAGGCGTAGGCACCTTTACAATAAGCTATACCAAAAACAGCAAAACCGTTAATAAAACCACTGTTGTTAGTATTGACCCTACGCCGCCGCTGGTGTTTTCCGCGCTTCCATCTAAAAATTACGGAGACAAAGATTTCTCAGCGGGCGCTACTTCAGGTTACGGCGCAGTATCTTATACCAGCAGCAATACAGCCATAGCAACGGTGTCTTCCGCAGGGTTAATACATATAGTTAAAGCTGGTACGGTATCAATTAACGCTACCGACGGCAAAACAACCATTGCACAAAGTATGACGATAAAGAAAGTAACGTTAACTATAACTGCTGCTAACCTTAGCCGTTCTTATGGTGCGGCAAACCCGCTGCTAACATTTACCTATGCGGGCTTTAAATATAGTGATAACGCATCTATGTTAACAACTGCCCCGGTTGTTAACACTACAGCCATCATCTCATCAAATGTTGGCACATATCCTATTACAGCCAGTGGTGCGGCATCTGCTAACTACAACATGAAATATGTTGATGGTACCTTAACGGTAAATACGGTTGCGTTAACTATAACTGCTAATGATGTAAATCGTGTGTACGGATCTGCAAATCCCGAACTTACAGCAAAGTATGCTGGTTTTGTCAATGGCGATATCCCATCAAGCCTTACTACACAGGCAACTGTAACCACTACGGCAACCACAGGTTCTGCAGTGGGGGCGTATGTTTTGAAATCAGCAGGGGCATCATCACCTAATTATACCATTACTTATGTAGATGGTACCTTAAAGGTAACACCGGCGGCACTGCTTATTACCGCAAATAACTTAAGCCGTACTTATGGATCGGAGAATCCTGAGTTAACGGTAAAATACAGTGGCTTTGTTAACGGGGATACACCGTCAAACCTTACCCAGCCTGTAGCGATAAGCACCACCGCGACGATAGCATCGCCAACAGGTGTATATGTAATAAGTGCAAAGGGAGCAACATCAGGCAATTATAATATTAGCTATGCTGATGGCAGTTTAACAGTTGCCAAGGCCGCATTACTTATATCAGCTAAGGACGTAAGTCGCGCGTATGGCGCAGCAAATCCTGTATTGACGTTAAATTATAGTGGTTTTATGAACGGAGAAACTTCATTGAATCTTACTACGCAGCCGCAAGTAAATACTATTGCTACTGTTGCTTCGCCTGTCGGCGGCTATAGCATTACCGCAAGCGGAGCCGCATCGCCCAATTATAATATTAGCTATGATGATGGTTTACTCACGGTGAGCAAAGCAACCCTTAAGATAACGGCTAATGAAATAAATCGCGCTTACGGCTCTGCCAATCCCGCGCTAACTTTAACTTATAGCGGTCTTAAAAACGGAGATAAGTCATCATCTGTGCTAACAACACAGCCAACTATTAGTACTGTGGCTACTGCATCGTCACCGGCGGGCAGTTACTCAATAACGGTAAAGGGAGCCTCTGCGTTAAATTATAACATAACCTATGTTTCCGGAACCTTAAAGGTGGCACCGGTGTCACTAACAATAGCGGCTAACAACATTAATAGAAGCTACGGATCTGCCAATCCGCTATTAACGCTATCCTATAACGGATTTGTAAATGGTGACGGACCGTGGAGTTTAACGTCGCCGGTAATTACAGCAACAACAGCCATGTCAAATTCACCTGTAGGTAATTATCCCATAACGGCCTCGGGCGCGGTTTCACCGAATTACAATATCACCTATACCGATGGCGTTTTGCGCGTTGTTCCGGCTTTATTACTTGTTTCAGCTGATGATATTGACCGCACATATGGCTCCGCTAATCCGCAGTTAACATTAACTTATACAGGGTTTGTTAACAGCGACAGCCCGTCAAGCCTTGTTACATTGCCTGCTGCCAGTACCGATGCTGATATAACTTCGCCGGTAGGTGGGTATATCATTACCGTAGCCGGTGCGGCCTCTCCTAACTATAGTATTGGTTATGAAGAAGGTTTATTAACTGTAAATAAAGCTGTATTGAAAATATCAGGCAATAACTTAAGCCGGGTATACGGTGCAGCTAATCCGGCTTTAACGGTAACGTATAGTGGTTTTGTTAACAACGATAATGTGAGTGTTTTTACAACAAAACCTGTTGTAAGTACAGCCGCGATAGCAACTTCGGCAGTTGGCGCGTATGCAATTAAAGTTAAGGGCGCGTCTGCGCTGAATTACAGCGTTAAATATACCGATGGTAATTTAACGGTAACGCCAGCCGCATTGCTTATTACGCCAAATAATATAAGCCGGGAGTATGGCTCTCCTAATCCTGTGCTAACATCAGCTTACAGCGGCTTCGTTAACGGTGATGGCCCGGAAATCTTTACCACAATGCCAACAGTTATTACCAACGCAACCCAAAGTTCGTCTGTGGGTACTTACTCTGTTACCGCGTCCGGAGGAATATTAGCTAATTATAGCATTACTTATGCCGTTGGTAAGTTAACGATAACACCGGCCATCTTAATTGTATCAGCGAAAGATGCAAGCCGTGCTTATGGTTCGTCTAATCCTACGCTCTCTGTAATTTACACCGGCTTTGTGAATGGCGAAAGTGCATCCAACCTTACTACGCCGGCAAAAGCAAAAACTACAGCCACCGTTTCTTCGCGGCCGGGCGGATATTCCATTACTGCCAGCGGAGCAACCGCGGCTAATTACAATTTTAATTATCAGGATGGTGTGCTTACTGTAAATAAAGCAACGCTTACAATTACAGCTGATAATTTAAGTCGTGTGTATGGAGCGGCCAACCCGGAGTTAACCATCACTTTTAGTGGCTTTAAAAACAGTGAAGGTGTTGGAGCGTTAACAACTAAGCCCATCATCAGTACTACAGCAACTATAACCTCGGCTGTTGGCAGTTACCCTATTACAGTAAAAGGAGCATCGTCAGATAATTATAACATTACCTATGTGCCGGGTACTTTAATGGTAACAACGCCTACTACCAATGTGCCAAGTAATACTGTTTCCAGAACTCAGGATGTTGTGGCTCAAGAGGAAGCTTTGGTATTAAGAGTAAACCAGGCAGTTTCGCCAAATGGCGATGGAATAAATGACCGGTTGGTTATTACGGGTATTGCAAATTATCCTGATAACTCGCTTCAGCTTATTAATATTTCGGGTGGCTTGGTATACGCGATAAAAGGATACAATAATGCCGATCGCTCTTTTGACGGGCACGACAGCAAAGGAGTATTGTTAAGGCCGGGAACGTATTATTACATTTTAGAATATAAGTTGGGCGGTAAAACCAACCGACTTACCGGGTATCTGGTGTTAAAGTACTGATTACAATGATGATTTGACGAAAGAGACTGTATTATAAAGCGCGATACAGTCTCTTTTTTTAACTATTAAACCGTCAATTGTTGCGCGTTACAGGTAACCACACCTCAGCCATCATACACCTTGCACTGCCACCGCCGTTTTGTTCAATGGTTTTAATATCAGCATAAACCGGCCTGCTAAAGCTTGATAAAACTTCTTTTTGCTCATCATCTAACGATTCCCAGGCCGATTCTGACATAACTATCAAACTTTCCCCTTTATCATTGTATATTTCCAGCATATTGCCTGCAAATTGATTCATCTGCTCAAAACTGATAGCAATAATTTCCTTTTCTGATGAGGATATCGCGTCAATAACTGCCTCCGCTTCTTCATCATCTGCAATGGCATCAAGGCATATCACCACGTACTTTTGTGCAACAGCCATAAGTACATTAGTATGATAAATAGCTTTCCCTTTTTGATCAACCGCGTTAAACAGCACCGGTTTATAACCGGCATGTTGGCAAAAGGTATCTAACACCTCCTCATCCGTTCGCGATGAAAGGCAGGCATAGGCTATTTTATTATCACGATCAAGCACCATGCTGCCGGTACCTTCTAAAAACTGCCCCTGCTTTTCAAAACGACTTAAATCTATGATATGGCCCACATGAAACCGCTCTTCCAGTTGCCGTATTATGTCTTCGCGGCGCTCCAACCTGCGGTTCTCAGCCTGCATAGGGTATAAAAACACTTCGCCGTTCTCGTGGAAAGATACCCAGTTATTAGGGAAGATGGAATCGGGGGTATGCGGTTCAGGGGTATCTTCAATAACTGTTACATCAACACCATTGTCCCGTAACACGCGTACAAAGTTGTCAAACTCAGCAAGCGCGTTAGCTTGCACCAGTTGTTGGTCGTCTTCGCGGTTCTGAAAAGCGTTGCTCTCCGCTGTCTGCTCGTTAAACCCGAAACTTACCGGGCGGATCATTAAAATTTTGTCATTTTTCATTGGTCACTGGTCATTAGTCATTTGTAGCATCGGTTGTTATTTAGTTATCGTCTTGTTATTGTTTTGTTGATCCAATCCAATGACTAATGACCAATGCCCAATGACTCCCTCCAAAGCGGCATACTCATGCAATGAAAACCCCCGCGCGCTCTTGAAAGCTCTGCCGAAGGCATGAGTATCAGCGTGTCTTTCATTTGCTGCGCGTCTATTTCGTTGTTTTCCAGCTTTTGCAGCAGCTCTTTAACATCAATAATATTAAAATTATTTTGTTTAAAAGCAGCTACCGTTTTGTCGTTACGGTCGTAACCCAGCACTACGCCTTCACGTAAGGCCAACAGGTTGCAGCTGTCGGTCCATTGTTCGCGGGCATCAAACGGAAACTCGTTATTTCCTGAATAAATAAACTTGGTGGGCTCCGTGCTGCCAAAATCTTTACGACTTATGTTGTCCAGCAGTATTTCAAGCGTCGCAAAGCTTTTAGGCTTTTTGTCCTTTCTAAACTGCACAATTTCAGGCTTATCCTTATTCTTTTTATCATGAAACCAGCCAAGTGGTTCTTGCTGGGGTAACTCAGCTTCGGGCTCAAATAACGATTTAAGCAGCGCCCACACATTGCGCTTAACTTGGGTAAACACCGTATCCAGGTGCATATAATCGCGCTTGTGCGGTATTTTAATTACAGTTACTTTTTTTACTATATCCTTTTCAAATAATATTTTAATTACCTCGTTAGCGCCGCTTATTGATGTACGTTCGCTGCAACCAATTATTAAATGGCCGGGGCTTATCATCATTACGTCGCCACCCTCAATGGTTGTTTTCTCTTCGTTGGCTTCGCCAGGGCGCAAAAAATGCTGTTTATTTTCGGCAATCTCTATGATCTTATCTTTAAAAGACTCAAACATAGGGTGATTAAAAAAAATATATCGCATCAGGAGCGTCTCGCGAGAACGTGCCTTCTTGGTGGGCCTGTTCAGCAGGATGTGATCGTTAATAACCACACCCAGATCGCGCGAAAAGATCAGATTAGGAATGGGGGCAAAGATCATTTCTGCCGCGTTTAATGATCCTGATATAAATATCTTAGCCAGTTCAACGGGGTCTGTGTTTATCAGGTTTTGCTGCATAAGATAGGTACAACCCTCAATAGCGCAAACAGATGCCACCATTTTTTTGCGGATATCATCCTGTTTTAATATATCAGCCAGCAGGGTTTGTATCTCAATTACTTTGTCTGATGCGTAAAAGGCAGCGTTGTCAGGTTTAAAAAAGTTGCGATTATTGTCTTTAGCATCTATTTCGTTTATCCTTCCTTTTATTTTATCAGGATCAAGAAAATAAAGCAGCAGCTTAACGTAATAGTCGTATTCGTTTCTGCGCATACTGTCCAGATGAACAATGTCTTCGAACAGCCAATCCTGCGCTTTTGATGGTACTACACGGCCCAAACCGCTATCCGGACTATGAATAAGTAATGAACGCAGTGTCCCAATTTCAGAACCTACGTTGATATTAACATTTGTTTGTTTCGTCATAAATAATAAGCAAAGCTATTCAGAATAATCCTAAATACATTATCTTCATGTTAAGGGGGTAATTTGTTTATAAATGCTTAACAAAAAATTTAAATAGAGCAAGATAACGCTATTTATCTTTCCGACTTCCGGTCTTTCGGACTTCCCGACTAAATGACTAATTTTGCCCCGATGAATTTTATAATTGATGCTGCGATAAAAGCAGTAAAACATATATACCAGATTGATATTACCCCTGCAGATGTTAGTTTGCAGGAAACCCGCAAAGAGTTTGAAGGGCAGATAACCATTGTTACGTTTCCATTCACTAAGTTTTCGCGCAAATCGCCCGAACAAACCGGCACTGATATTGGCGAGTTTATAAAAAACGAACTGAGTGATGTTTCTGCTTTTAACGTTATTAAAGGTTTTCTAAATATCTCTCTTTCCGATGCGTTCTGGATAGATCAACTTTATAAAAACATCGCTACTGATGATTTCTTTGCCACAAAGCCCAACGGCAAAAAGGTAATGGTAGAATATTCATCACCAAATACCAACAAGCCATTGCATCTGGGCCACGTACGTAACAACCTGTTGGGGTATTCTGTTGCCGAGATATTAAAAGCAGCAGGTTACGAAGTTATAAAAGCCAACCTGGTTAATGATAGGGGTATACATATCTGCAAATCAATGCTGGCCTGGCAGTTGTATGGTAATGGCGAAACCCCGGAATCTACCGGAATGAAGGGTGACCACCTGGTGGGTAAATACTATGTTATTTTTGATAAAGAATACAAAAAGGAGATAGAATTTTTAAAAGAGCAGGGCCAAACCGAAGAAGAAGCCAAAAAGCACGCTCCGCTAATCAAGCAGGCCCAAACCATGCTGCAAAAGTGGGAGGCAGGCGACAGTGAAGTGATTGAACTTTGGAAAACCATGAACACCTGGGTGTACGACGGTTTTGGTAAAACCTACAAAGCGCTTGGGGTTGATTTTGATAAGTTTTATTATGAATCAAACACCTACCTGTTAGGTAAGGACATTGTAGAAGAGGGGCTGGAGAAACAAGTTTTCTTTAAAAAGGAAGATGGCTCTGTGTGGATAGATCTAACGGCTGATGGATTAGACGAGAAATTGGTTCGCCGGGCAGATGGTACCTCGGTTTACATTACGCAGGACTTGGGTACAGCGCAGTTAAAGTATGACGATTTTAGCATGGATGAGTCTATCTATGTGGTGGGTAACGAGCAGGATTATCATTTTAAAGTGTTGTTCCTGATACTGGATAAACTGCAAAAAAGCTGGGCCAAAGGCTTGTATCACTTATCATACGGAATGGTTGACCTGCCGTCGGGCAAAATGAAATCGCGCGAAGGAACAGTTGTAGATGCTGATGATCTGATTGCTGAAATGGAAGGCACCGCCAAAGAAGTAACCGAAGCTTTGGGCAAAGTGAACGATTTTAGCGAGGACGAAAAACAGCAACTCTACCACACCATTGGTATGGGTGCTTTAAAATATTTTTTGTTAAAAGTTGATCCTAAGAAACGCCTGTTGTTTGATCCGAATGAATCGGTTGATTTTCAGGGGCATACCGGTCCGTTTATACAGTATACGCATGCTCGTATAAAATCAGTACTAAACAGGGCAAGCGTTAATAGTGTTGAATTGGAACCAACGGTATTAGCTGCGGAAGAGCGTGATCTTATTGTATTGTTGAGTAAATTCCCTGATTTAATAGCAGAGGCCGCCAGGGGCCACAATCCCGGCCTTATAGCTAATTATGTTTATGAGGTAGCCAAAGTATTTAACAAATTTTACCACGAGCATTCAATTTTGCAGGCCGAAGACGAATTGGCTAAACAGTTCAGGCTAAAGCTTTCTGCCTCCTCGGCAAAGGTGATTAGCAAGGGAATGGGGATGTTGGGTATAAACGTGCCGGAGCGGATGTAATTGGTGTGTGGGGGTGTCATCCTGAGCTTGTCGAAGGATAGCGGGCTAGGCCTTACGCGCGCCTATCGACATGCTCAGGATGACCCTATATTTATTTCATATTTCAAAATCTTTAAACATTCTGTTAAGCATAGCGGTTGTAAAATAACAGCAATACAATTGTTATGGCAACCAAAACTCCTAAAAAGCAAAATAAACAGCCAGGTATAGAGGCCGAAATGGACCCCCGCCCGGAGTATATAAAACCCACCTACAAAGCGGCTGGCAAACTAATGGGCAAGGTTGCCCTTATTACCGGTGGCGATAGCGGCATAGGGCGCGCTGTAACCGTACATTATGCCCGCGAGGGTGCAGATGTGGGTATAGTTTACCTTAACGAGGACGTTGACGCACTGGAAACGCAAAAGGAAGTTGAACGCGTTGGCCGCCAATGCCTGCTGATAAAGGGCGACGTAAAAAAACGGTCGTTTTGCGACAAGGCCGTACAGAATATGATTAAGGAGTTTGGTAAGCTCAATATTTTGGTAAACAATGCCGGTATGCAGATACCCGAAGAGGATCTGAGGGAAATAAGCGATAAACACATGGAAGAAACCTTCCGCACTAACATATTCGCCTATTTTTATTTTGCCGATGCGGCGCTTAAGCATATGCAGGAAGGGGATTGTATCATCAATACAACTTCGGTTACGGCTTACCGGTCGTCGCCGCACCTGATAGATTACTCATCTACCAAAGGGGCAATAACGTCGTTTACACGCTCGCTGGCTACAAATCTCTGCAAAAAAAAGATCAGGGTAAATGCTGTAGCGCCCGGCCCGGTTTGGACACCGCTTATCGTTGCCAGCTTTAAAAAAGAAGACATCGAAAAATTTGGTACCCAAACAGCTATGGAACGCGCCGGACAACCTTCAGAATTAGGACCGGCCTATGTGTTTTTAGCTTCGGATGATGCATCATTCATTACCGGGCAGGTTATACATGTAAACGGCGGCGAAGTAGTTAATGGCTAATGATATTTAAAAAGATAAAGTTTATAGCGTTATTGTGCTTTATACTTTTGGCCCGTAACGCCAATGCGCAGTTTAACGATAGTACCTTTTACCACATTAATTTTGCGCCAACAGGGTCAATAAATAAGGCTAATGGTAGCACCGCCTATTTGCTTAATAACAATCTCAAATTTAATATCCGCAAAAAAGATGTTTCGCTCAACTTTACCAATACCTGGATCTATGGTCGCCAAAACGCAGGGCTTACCAATAACGACTATTCATCATTTGTTGATTTTAATTTATATAAAGGCCCGGAGCATTTTTATTACTGGGGATTGTTAAATTACAACACCAGCTATTCGCTCAAAATAAACAACCAGTTACTGGCGGGAGCGGGCCTGGCTTATAGTTTAATTGATAAGCCAAACGCTTATTTAAACCTGAGCGACGGCATACTGTATGATGCCAGTGACCTGCTGATATCCGGAGACCGCAGCGTTTACCACACATATCGTAACTCGTTCAGGTTAGCAATGAAGTTTAACATCAACAACATGGTAACGCTGGAGAGCAATACCTTTTTACAAAACTCGTTAGATAGGAAATACGATTACATAATACGGTCAACCAACAGCGTTTCGCTTAAGCTGCGCAGTTGGTTAAGTATCAGTTCCTCCCTTAACTACAACCGCCAAAACCGCACCAGCAGCGAAAATTTGCTGTTTACTTATGGGATTAATTTTGAAAGGTATTTTTAGTCTGAACGTTATTTTTAGGATTAAAGGATTATAAGAGTAAACCGAAAAGTTCACTAACTTAGATTATAGAGATAAAACAATTATGGTGCAGGGAATGGACCAAAGTATATTTGAGGAATTGAAAGATTTTATAGCTACAGATTTTGGAGTGTCTAAAAATACAATAATGAAATCTTCGGGTTTGGAAGATGATTTGGGCATCTATGGTGATGATGTAGTCGATTTATTACTACTGTATAGCGAAAAATTTAAGGTAGATATTTCCGAATTTAACGTTAAAAAATATATCAGCCCCGAAGGAGACACTATCTTACCGGCGCTGATAAGATTGATCACCGGTAAAAAGAAAGCTAAAGAAAAGAACTTAACTGTATTGCATTTGCAAAAAGGAATAATTTGCGGGAAGTTAAACGACTCGGTTATTGACAGCTAGGCTTACTATCTTTCTCCTTTCATTCCAGCAACAAATAAGCCCTCCACCGGTAACGAAGAAGGGCTTATAAAATGTTGTTCAGTATTATGTTAAAATCTCATCCCCAAAGTAAGGAATAAATTATTGCTGGTGCGGTTAACGTTAGCAACCGGAGTTAGCGCACCTATTAAATAGGGGTTAATTATTTGCGAACCTGATACACGCTGGTAAGCTGCATCAAAATAATAACTGCTAACCCTAAAACCAAAACCGCCTGATGCCATTGTTGTGTTTTTTCCATCGGTTTTAAGCGGGCTGCCCATTACGCCATATCCGCCGCGAAGCATTATGTTGGCAGGCAATCTTATTTCTGCACCACCGCGCAGGTTTACCGCACCTTTATAGTTGTTTCTGATGATAGCGTTATCATACGATGGATCAAAATCGTCAGACTTGTGAAGCCTTGTAGAACTATAATTAACATACTCAATATCACCGGTAAGGAAACCAAATTTACCCACAAAGATGGATACACCACCGGCCGCTTTAAACGGCGTATTCATAGTATATGTTAACGAATAATCAGGCGAGGTACTTGCGTATCGTGTTCCGCTGCTTAACTGCGTGTTAAGCGCTTCGGTATAAATATCATCAACACTCATATAAGTGGGGCTGGTTATTTGTGCGCCTAACCTAACGCTTTCCAATAATTTGTAAATCAAACCCACTTTTGCATTTATACCTGCTCCCCTTGTAGTTTGGTATTGCGCGTAGGTAGAGTTATAATTTCTGTCAACATAAAGGGGGTTACCCGTTGTGCCTTCATCAACATTTACAACGCCTGTTTCATTAAACAGGTTGGTTGAGTTATAGTTTAAACTGGTAATGCCCAAACTAAGGCCTAAATACAGCTTATTGCTGTGGTTGGCACCAATAGCTATATTAAACTCAGACTGTCCGCCAGTACGCATAATGGCATTTGCCTGTTTGGCAGCAGAGGTAAGTACTATATTGCCATTAATATCTGTATTGCGGGGGTTATTAGCCTCGTATACATCCGGATTTGAGCTGTACCTGTCAATCAGGGCATGGTCTGAAGCATATCCCTGTACAAAATCACCACTGACGCCTGATGAGGTGGCAAGCGTGGCATAATAATCATTTATAGTGCTAACTGGATTAGTGCCGCCAAAAGATATTTTTTCGCCAAAATCATTAGTTCTGTTATAGCCAACGCCAAAATTTAAGCTTAGCCAGCCTTTGGTTTTATCTGTTCCGCGTGGGGTGTTAAGCCGGCTGTAAAAAACTGCCGAAGCATTATTAAGGTTGCCCGCGTTTTTTAATTGCGAATTACTTTGACCCAGGTAAGTGCTGTTATTGGTTGTGCCGTTAAACTCGGGTGTTATACTTATTTCAGACCGTGTAAAGAAACCCAAACCGGCGGGGTTTCCACTAACAGAGGTAAGATCGCCACCCACCGCTACATTTGCATTGGCCAAACCTTTAATACGCGAGGTAGTTCCGGTTTGCGAGGTAGAAAACTTCACAGCGTCCTTTGCATATTGTGCAAAGCCGCTTTTGCCAATAACTGTTAAAGCTATAAGGCATATTATATATTTTATTCTCATTTTTTTGCTGTCTGTTAAAAGGTTGAAGGTTTATGGTCTAACCGGGCGACCGCCGCCACCACCACCGCCGCCGGAGTTTCCGCCTCCGTTACCACCACCAAAGTTGGTTGGCGCAGGTGGGTTGTATTGTGGCCTAACCTGTTGTACCTGCGGACGGTTACCGTTGCCATCGCGGGTGCGTGTATCACGCACGGCACGCGTTTGCCCGCCAATATTATTAATACTCTGCGTGCTTAAATCGCCGGGGCGCCTGCCGGGCATTGTTTGGTATACGGTTGTTCTACCTGGTCTGCCTGAGCTTGCCGCGGTACCACCTGCGTATACAGGTCGTGGGTTTTGCCTCACACCGCCGCCGCCAACTAAAAGGCCGCCGCCATATCCGTAGCCACCGTATCCATATCCCCCATAACCATATCCTCCATAGCCGTAACCCAGTCCGTAACCATATCCTAAACCATAGCCGTAGCCATAAAACGATGCGTAGAAGGGGTCGTAAAAGTAAGGTGAGTACATTCCTCCGTAAAAGAAAGGATCATATCCATATCCCATGCCGTAGTTAAAACCAAAGCCGCTGTTCCATCCGCCCATGCCGTAACCAAAGCCCATATTCATACCCCAACGGTTAAATGGTGAGTAGGGAGAATAATAATTATCGTAGTACGAGAAAGGCGAATAATAACCAAAACGGTTTATTCGTGAGGAGTAATCTCCATAGTAGTAATAGTCGTCATTTTCATAACCGTCGTTATAATCACTATTTGCCTGATAATTGTCACCAGCATAAATGATCTGGTCTCCGGCTTTTGCCTTTGTAAAGTATACATCGTCGTCATCAACGCCCGGTGTAGAAGCTAATTTCTGGCTTGTGGAGCATGCGCTCAATGCAATTGCACAGATAGCTATTAAATATTTAAGGTTGCGCTGCATAGTTTTTTTGTATTGGTAGGATTGTTATTTAGACGTATAATTAGCCTTAAGGTTTAATTAACATAGGCTAATAACGTATAAATTTATAAATTTGGATGCGAAAGTATAAAAATAACAGTCACATTTCTATCACAAAACATGAGCAAAGGGGTTATAAGTAAAGATGAAGATTACTCGCAATGGTATAACGACCTGGTAATTAAGGCCGACATGGCCGAATATTCACCTGTAAGAGGATGCATGATCATTAAACCATATGGCTATTCTATATGGGAGAAGATGCAAGGCGTATTGGATAAAATGTTTAAAGATACCGGCCACAGCAACGCTTATTTCCCGCTGCTGATACCAAAATCTTTTTTTTCAAAAGAGGCAAGCCACGTTGAAGGCTTTGCCAAAGAATGTGCCGTGGTTACTCATTACCGCCTTAAAGATGATGGCAGCGGCAATATTGTTGTTGATGAGGATGCCAAGCTGGAGGAGGAACTTATCATCCGTCCAACATCTGAAACCATTATCTGGAACACCTATAGAGGCTGGATTCAATCCTACCGTGATCTGCCCATTCTGGTTAACCAATGGGCCAACGTTATGCGTTGGGAAATGCGCACCCGTTTGTTTTTACGCACCAGTGAGTTTTTATGGCAGGAAGGACACACAGCGCACGCAACAAGCGAAGAAGCAATAGCCGAAACCGAGCAGATGTTAAACGTATACGCCGATTTTGTGGAGAACTGGCTGGCGTTGCCTGTTGTAAAAGGCAGAAAAACACCTAACGAGCGTTTTGCAGGCGCTTTAGATACCTATTGTATTGAAGCTTTAATGCAGGATGGTAAAGCGTTACAGGCCGGAACATCGCACTTTTTGGGGCAAAACTTTGCAAAAGCGTTTGATGTAAAATTTACTACAAGAGATAATAAACAGGATTATGTTTGGGCTACCTCATGGGGTGTTTCAACCCGCTTGATAGGTGCCTTAATTATGGCCCACTCTGATGATGCGGGTTTGGTACTGCCACCAAAACTAGCGCCTATACAAGTAGTGGTAGTTCCAATTTATAAGCATGAGGAGGAGTTAGCTAACATAACTGCTTATGTAAATGGCCTTACTAAAGAGCTGAAAGCTAAAGATATATCAGTTAAGTTTGATAAGCGTGATACCCATCGCCCGGGTGCCAAATTTGCGGAATATGAGTTGAAGGGCGTTCCGTTGCGCGTTGCTATTGGTAGCCGCGATATGACGAATGGTACTGTCGAGCTGGCTCGCCGCGATACCAAAACAAAAGAGACTGTAAATCAGGAGGGATTGGCTGCAAAAATTGAAGGCTTACTGGAAGAGATCCAACAAAACATCTATCAGAAAGCTGCTGCGTTCCGAACAGAAAGTACGGTTGAGGTTGATACTTACGAGGATTTTAAACGTTTGTTAGACGAAAAACCCGGTTTCCTTTCTGCGCATTGGGATGGCACGCCAGAGACAGAGCAGCGCATAAAAGACGAAACCAAAGCAACTATACGTTGTATACCTTTGGATAATAAGCAGGAAGAGGGCGTTTGTATATTGACGGGTAAGCCAAGTACGCAGCGCGTTCTTTTTGCGAGAGCATACTAATGTTGGTGAGTGGTTGATTAAGTTGATTGGGTGAGTGGTTGTTTTTGGATTAATAAAAAGCTAATCATAGTTATCTAATCATAAATATCTTATCAATGGCCTCTTTTACGGAGTTAGAAGTTTGGAAACAAGCAAGGAAAATTCGAATTTTTATAACCGCGACCTCTAAAAAGTTCCCAGTCGAAGAAAAATACAGACTGGTGGACCAAGTTATACGTTCTGCACGTTCTATTGGCAACAATATTGCAGAAGGTCACGGGCGGTTTCATTACCAAGACAATATAAGGTTTTGTATAATAGCAAGGGGATCGCTGTCTGAAACTTTGGACCATTTGATAGTGGCTTTTGACGACAAAATTATAACAGAAAATGAACTTCAATTATTTAAAATTGAATACGAGAGCTGTCTGAAACTATTGAACGGTTATATTCAATATTTGAAAAAGAAGAAAATTGACGAATTGAATTAACCACTCACTTAATCAACCCAATCAACCACTCACCAACCATGAAATTCGCCACCAAAGCTATACACGCAGGCCAGGAGCCCGACCCAACAACCGGCGCGGTAATGACGCCGATATACCAGACTTCAACCTACTGGCAAAAATCGCCGGGCGATCATCAGGGATATGAATATTCGCGTGGTACTAATCCAACTCGAAAAGCTTTAGAAAACTGTTTGGCGGCTTTAGAAAACGCCAAATTTGGCTTGGCTTTTTCAAGCGGAATGGGTGCTACGGACGCCGTAATGAAACTTTTATTGCCTGGCGATGAAGTAATTACCGGCGATGACCTGTACGGCGGCTCATACCGTATGTTTACTAAGATATTCGCCAATTACGGCATCAAATTTCATTTCCTTGATCTTTCTAATCCGGAAATTATACATCAATACGCCAACGACAAAACCAAGCTCATTTGGATAGAAACGCCAACCAATCCAACTATGCAAATTGTGGACATTGCCGCGGTGACCAAAATAGGCAAAGAAAAAGGCTTGCTGACTGTGGTTGATAATACTTTTGCTTCCCCTTATCTGCAAAACCCGATTGATCTGGGGGCCGATATCGTAATGCACTCGGTTACCAAATATATTGGCGGTCACAGCGATGTGGTAATGGGTGCTTTAATGATGAACAATGAGGACCTGTATAAACGCCTTTTCTTCATCTACAACGCCTGCGGTGCCACACCGGGACCGATGGACAGCTTTTTAGTATTGCGGGGCATCAAAACGCTGCACCTGCGTATGAAGGCTCATTGTGAAAACGGCAGAAAGATAGCTGAGTTTTTAAAAACTCACCCACGCATTGATAAAATTTACTGGCCCGGCTTTACCGATCATCCTAACCATGAAGTGGCAAAAAAACAAATGCGCGATTTTGGTGGTATGATCTCCATTACTTTAAAGGGCGCAGACTTACAGGAGACCTTTAAAGTTGCATCATCATTTAAAGTGTTTACACTGGCCGAATCATTAGGTGGAGTTGAATCACTGATCAACCATCCTGTTACCATGACGCATGCATCTATCCCCAAAGAAGCGCGCGAAAAAGTAGGCGTTGTAGATAATTTGCTGCGTTTGAGTGTAGGGGTAGAGGATGTGGAAGATTTGTTGGAGGATTTGAAGCAAGCGCTTAGTTAGAATCAAGAATCAAGAGTCAAGATGCAGGAAAAGTATGGCTAATTAAACCATGAATACAAGAATCATAATGGCATCCAGTGCAGTAGTCCTTGCTGCAATTGGTATCGGTCTGATGTTTTTACCTGAAGAGACGTTGGCCTATCTAAATATCGGTACATCAAAGTCATTGCTGTTAATATTGCAGTTATTGGGCGGACTGTATTTTGGCTTTGCTATGCTCAACTGGATGTCGCAATGGTCGCTTATTGGGGGTATTTATAATAAGCCGGTATCGGTTGCAAACTTTGCTCAGTTTTTTATAGGCGGGATGGCACTAATTAAAGATATGACAAGCAATCCTGAAATGCCGGGCGTATTTTGGATAATAGCCGTCGTTTATATTGTTTATGCCGCAATTTTTGGCTGGTTGTTTTATAATCAGCCGGCAAGCAAAGACATCTAGAAATGATCGATATCAAATCTTTTCTTGATTCAAAAGTCGCGCAATATAACCATCCCGATTTTATCAAGAATGACCCTGTTAGCATACCGCATCTGTTTAGTAAGAAACAGGATATTGAGATAATGGGCTTTTGGGCTGCAACGCTTGCCTGGGGTCAGCGCGTTACCATCATTAATAAATGTAAAGAGCTTATTGCTTTGATGGATGGCGCACCTTACGATTTTATCATCAACCACCAGGAACCCGATCTAAAAAAGCTACTGCATTTTAGGCATCGCACTTTTAATGATATTGATACGCTGTATTTTATAGCGTTTTTCAGGGGCCATTACAGCAATCACGCTTCGCTGGAATCAGCATTTATACCGAGCGACGGTGTCATCCTGAGCTTGTCGAAGGATGCGGGCAAGGCCAACCCGCTCACCCTTCGACAGGCTCAGCATGACAATCTCGTTATTGAAAACGCCCTCAATCATTTCAGATCCTACTTTTTTTCTCTGGATGATTTTCCGCATCGCACAAAAAAACATGTGTCTTCGCCGTCGCAAAAATCAACCTGCAAGCGGCTGAATATGTTTTTACGCTGGATGGTACGAAAAGACAATAACGGGGTTGACTTTGGTATTTGGAATAGCATCAAACCCGCCGACCTGATTATGCCCTGCGATCTGCACGTTGATCGTGTGTCGCGAAAACTGGGGCTGATAACCCGTAAACAAACAGATTGGCAAACTGCGCTTGAATTAACTGAACGCCTGCGGGAGTTTGATCCGCTTGATCCAGTTAAGTATGATTTTGCTTTGTTTGGGTTGGGGATAGAGGAACGTTGGGGGAAATGATGTTATCAGCTTAATAAGCAATGCATTTAAATGACGAAATACTGTCGTTACAAAGGCCTATTGCCTCTACAGATGGGTAATATCCGGGTCCGAAGACAGGCCCCATTGGTTCGCGGAAGTTTGCATCTTTAAAAAATTGCCAATAACCAGATACAATTATAAATGACGAGATCTGGTTGCTCCATATATCGCCCAGATACAGCGCATTTAAGTTCGTTCTGAATTCCCGTCCACCATAGTTAACATCCCAGTATACCGCAATCTGCGGGATTTGAAAGGGCATTTTCCCCAAGGTATCAATGGGTTGCTCAAGGCTCATTTCTGTCATTGTTTCCATTTGTGTGTTTATGCTAACTTTTGTTATATTGGATTTGTATTTTTAACGAAGTAACGCAAAACGAAAATTTAGAACAGGGGTGTTTTAGCCATTTTTGAAAGGGTATTTTAACGCAGATTATGAACGAAGCTAATATCAATAGTTTACTGACCGGCAAATCTGATTATACGCTTATGTTGTACCATCATTTTTTAGCAGAGTTTGCAAAGCTGGGGAGCATTAACTTAGAGGCCACAAAAACCATGATAGGCATATCAAACACCCATAAACGCATTGCCTGGGTAACACAGTTAGGAAAGAATTTTATCCATGTGGTGTTTCCGCTGCGTGAGCCGCATTACGATAACTTGTGTTTTCAGAAAGTGGCGCAGGTGCCATGCAGCAACCAGTTTAATCATCATTTACGCATTTTAAACGTAGAAGACATTAACGAAGAGGTTTTGGGTTTTATGCAGATAGCTTATCAACTGTAGCTTATCCACTATGGCAATTATCTGCCAAACACGGCTTGCCCTTCGTCTAAACGCACCAGTTTGCCATTTTCAAAATAGAAAAACTGATAACGCTTCCTTTTCTCATCCTGAAAACTGGTTTGAACTTTATACACGGAATGCTCAGCTGTTTGCTCAACCACCTCGGCGGTATATTTATGTTTTGATTTAAAATCAGCTTCGTTCATACCAATGGTGTAGGATGGAAGCTTACAAGCTGCTAAGGCGAGGATAATTGAAAATGTTGCAATTAATTTTTTCATAGTAAAGGTAGTTTATACCTATACGACAAAAAAATGCTACGTCGGGTTTAGCAGAACTAAAGATTTTTTGATTAATTTTTAGCCGATACCCAGTCTTTAAGCACCTCATCATACCGTTTGATAACCTTTGCCGGGTTACCCGCAGCAACAGAATAAGGCGGTATGCTTTTGGTAACCACGGCTCCGCCGGCCACAACACTGTGTTTACCAATAGTAACACCCGCGGTTATAACTGAATTGGCAGCTATCCAGCAGTCATCTTCAATGGTAATGGTAGCTACAACCGTTTTCTGATCTTTTATAGAAACGTTAACGTCCCGGTATTCGTGATTTAAGCCGCTTGCTACAATATTCTGCGCGAATATTACATTGTTACCGATGTTTACGGGGCCTATAATAACATTACTCATTCCTATTAATGTGCCATTACCTATAAAAACGTCGCCCACACCATTATTAATGGTGCAAAAATCTTCTATGGTTGAATTATCGCCTAAGCTAAACTTATTAAAAGGCAGCACGTCCATACGGGTGTAACGGCGCACTTTGGCACCTTTACCCCGGTGATGTATAAACGGGTTCACCAGTAATTTTACCCATAAGCGCGGGCGGGCCTCGCCGGGCGCAATAAGCATCCAGTGAACAAACTTTTTTAGTTTGGGGTTACTTTTTATCTTTTCTTTAAGCGACATCTTTTATTTTCTTTTTGCCTTGTCCCAAACTGCGCTTTGCCTGCCGGTAAGGTAACGGAATATACCCCGTATAACCGCGTAGTTCATCATGCAGAAATAATAGGGGATAAAGAATATTTTGATCTTGATCTGCTGGGCTTCCAGCATCCAGCCAAATAGCGACATACCGTAAAACGCCACTTGCCCCACCAGGAACAGCTGATATATGGCACCGCCGTATTGATGTACTATGGCAATATTAAGCCCCAGTAATAGTATCATCAGGAAGGGAACTACCGTCCACCGCAAAACCCGGTGACTTATGTATTGAAACGACAGCACAGGCAGCGGGAAGGGGTTAAATAAACTTTTTAACCAGATAATAGATTGCAAACCGCCCGCCGCTATGCGGATCTTTCTTTTCAATTCTTCTTTAACATCTTCTGATGCGGTTTCCATGGCGTAAGCATCGGGCTCGTAAATAATACGATAACCTTTTTTAGCTATAAGCATGGAGATCATAAAATCATCAATAATAGCAGTAGGCGGTACGTGCTCATACAAGTCGGTACGTACGCTAAATAATTCGCCTGCGGCACCCACAACTGAATATAATTCAGAATCCCAGATCTTTAATTTCGACTCATACTTCCAGTAAAAACCTTCGCCTGCTGTTGCGTCAGATTTTTCAGTGATAAGCACACGTTTTTCACCGGCAACAGCGCCCACTTTAGGGTCAGAATAATGTCTGCAGATATTGATAATAGCATCGCTATTTAAAAACGTGTTAGCATCAGTAAAAACCATCACCTCAGTAGTAACCGTGTCAATAGCGCGGTGAACCGCCGCCATTTTTCCTTTACGCTCAGCGGAGTGCATATGAATGATCTCCGGATAACCGGCTACAATATCTGCCGTTCCATCGCTTGAGCCGTCGGTAATAAAAATCAGTTTCAGTTTGCCTTCAGGGTAGTTTAATTCCAGGCTGTTCTTTATTTTTTCGGCAATAAATATCTCTTCATTATAGGCAGCTACAATTAATGTACAGGTGGGCAGGTTAGTGGCCGCAGGCAGGGTAGGTTTACCTTTTACCGCGCGTTTAATTTTTATGATAAAATACAACAGTATGCCGTATCCTATAAAAGCATAAAAAATTATAAAAAAACTTATCCAGAATAACGCGATCATATAACAATAGGGTAACCTAGTTTTTTACTGTTTTTACTTTGAGTAATATTCCACCAGATGGCTTTAAATAGCCAACCAATAAAATCTTTATGGTTTATCTTAATGTATTTTAAAACGTTACGTGGTGCAACCAAAGCAATAAAATATCCATAGAAAAAAAATCGCGCTGCTGCCGGAGCATTGCGCCTTATAAATAAAATGCGGTTGCGGTTCATAAAATACTCTTTAAGCGCGCTCACCCGGCCAACCGACACCGACTCTTTATGATAAATAAGTGCATTGGTTTGCAGCCAAATTTCGTATCCGGCACGTTTAATTCTATCGCACCAATCCAGTTCCTCATAGTATAAAAAAAAGTTCTCGGCCATTAAACCTGCTTTGTCAATACACTCCTTTTTCACCATCATGGCCGCGCCGTGGGCATAACCCGTTCTGCCGGTTAAATTATCGTACTGGCCGTTATCGGTTTCAAACTGGCCTATGCTATCGTTACGGCATGTGTAATAGTTCATGTCTGTAAAGCCCATGTACTGCAACATATCCGGCTGGTCAAAGTATCGTATTTTAGGCGATACCATGCCTATACTGGAATTTGACTCAAGGGTTTCAACCAAAGTTTGCACCAGGCCGGGTGTAAACTCGGTATCGTTGTTCACCAGAAAAAAATAATCGCCTTTTGCTGCCGCAATGCCCAGATTATTGCCACCGGCAAAACCTAAATTCTTATCAGACCGTATAAATGTTATATCAGGGTATTTTATGGTCCACCCGGGTACGCTGTTTACTGTGCTGCCATTATCAACAACTATAATTTCAATAAACGGATAGTTATTTGTTTGGCTGATAGATGTTAACAATTCCTCGGTAACATAGCTTTGATTAAAATTAACTGTAATGATAGATACCAATTTCATTATACGGATATTGTAGCTAATACGGAGACAGCCTCAACTATGTTTTGTTGAATTTATTAATTAAAATTGAGAATCAAAACAAATAATATAAAAGACGAACCTGCAACCGATACAGAAATTGAATCGGCAGTTGAGCGAAAGCTCGACGAGGTTGCGGCGTTGCTGGCGGGCCACCAGTTTAAAGACGAGAAGTTAAAACATTTTCAGCAAAAGTTGGACAGTGCGCTGCAAAACTGTGCAGGGGAAGCTGATGCGATTGACGCGTTTAAGGTAATAGATGAAAAAGAGGATGCATCGCGCGAAGAACTGTTAGAGGAATTTACTACGCTATTGTTATCCAACAAAATAGACAGTAAGGTAGCGGGGAAATATTTGAGAGCCAAAAGAGTAAAAAATTTAGTATTGATAGCAATTGCCGTTACCATAATAATACTAGGCTTATCCATGATAATTATACCCGCCCCTCCATATTTTGAAATGTTTACCATTTATTATTTTACCCCAAATGATGGCATAACATTAATGGACGTAATTGCATGCATAATTATACTTATAGGTATTTATATTTTAGTACGCACGCTATACCAGGAACCTTTTTCAACCAAAACAAATGAATAACCGGCCCCATAAAATTTTGCTGGTTGATGACGACAAGCTTTTTTTAAAGCTGATGGTTCAGGTTTTTACAAAATCGGGGTTTGCCTGTGATACCGCTCTTTCTGCTGAAGAAGCAATTGCCGTGATGGATAAAAACAACCCACCCAGCATTATTCTGTCTGATTACAATATGGGAGCGATGAATGGGCTGGAGTTTAGAAAGTATTTAATGGAAGATGGGTTTTTTAAAGACATTCCGTTTTTGTTTCTGACAGATTTTTCAGACAGCGACCTGATGAAACAGGGGCTTGACCTGCAGGCCATTGACTATGTAATAAAGAATACCCCGGTAAACGTCATCGTGTCCAAAGTAAATAACATATTATTTGCCGTTGACAAACAGCGCGAACTTTCGGAAATGGAGGTGAAAAAGGCTGCTAAATCGCTCAATATAAAATCTATACCTACGGCCGTTCCTCAGATAAACGGGTTTAACATAGACTTTTGGCACAAGCCTTTTGATGATATACCAGGCGGCGACTTTATTGATTTTATAACAGTAGACGAGCGTTATACATTTATTGTGCTGGGCGATGTAATGGGTAAAAAGTGGATGGCGTGGTTTTTTACATTTGGTTTTTTGAGCTATATCCGTTCGGCAGTGCGTTTTGCAGCATTTAATGGCGAGTATGCTACCGCCAGAATATTGCAACAGGTTAATAAGGTGATTTGTTATGACGAGGTGCTGAAAGATATTTTATCAAGCCTGTCATTGGTTTTAATTGACAGCCAAACCGGAACCATAACCTACTCTGGCGCGGGAGACTTGCCGCTGCTGCATTATAAGCATGCGGAAGGCAAATTTGCAAACATTAGTTCTTCGGGATTATTGCTGGGTTTGTTTGCTGACGGAAACTACAATCAGCGGGAATTAACCATGCAACCTAACGACGGATTATTTATATTTACTGATGGGATGATAGATTTTGCTGATGGTGCGGGAAAAAAAAGCGATTACAACCGCTTCGCTTCCGCAATGTTAGGTATGATCGGGACCCGCACATCATTTACCGGGATGAAGCAAAGATTTGAGAACGATTTGCAGGGGCAGGTAGATGACCAAAGCATTATAGGCATTTATAAACTTTAGCCATGATAGACATTTTCAAAGAAGACAACGCCAATCTTTTGCTTAACCTGCACATTAAAGATGCTAACCTTGGCCATGCCGACGAGTTTAAAGCTGCACTTGTAGCTCTTTTTAATACCCATCAAAAAAAGCGCATCATTATAAATATGGAAGATGTGGAATATATTGACAGCTCTTTTCTTGGAGCCATGGTCTCTGCGCTCAAATATGTTATATCATTCAAATCAGATATAATTTTGGTAGGCATGCGTAAAGACATTGTTAACCTGTTTGCTTTGATAAGGTTAGACAAGGTTTTTAAGATATATGATAATTTTGATGAAGCTTTAGTGCAATAGTTATGTCAGGTAAGATTTTTAATCAATTTGTTCTGCCTGATACCCGCGAGTTAATGATTGGGTCTTTGCAGGAAATACGCCGGTTTATTAATGATTTTTTACCTGCGCACGCTGATAGCGAAGAAATAGGTTTTAAGGTAGAAATAGTAATAACCGAGCTGCTCACCAACACACTTAAGCACGTTAAGGATGCCGAAACCTGTTTGCGTATTTATCTGGATGATAACTACCTCACTATTGAAAAAACAGATTTTGGCACACAATTTAATCCCAATAATTTTGCAGACATTTTTAAACAAAAGCCCGGATACAAAATACTTTTAAGTTATGATGAACTGCATAGTATATATGCAGAGCTTGAGATGAACAATACCGTTCGTTTTATATGCGACACCAAAAAGAACAGGGGCAAAATAGATATTAACAATGTTGGCGAACATTTTGGAATGATAATAATATCAAGAGCAGCAGAAGCCTTCACTTATCATTACGATACGGCGTCAGGACTTAACAGATTTAACGTGCGTATGCGTTTAAACTAGTTAATGAAGAAAAATAATGGTGAGTACTCATGCCTGCGTTTTATTTATTTCGCCGTCAATAATATCTAAAACAACTTCGTCTTTAGTTATATCAAACTTGCGGGCAAAGTATTGGCCGGATGCCTTAATGGCTTCTTTATCATCAATAGTTAATGTTTTGGGGCTAACCCCACCGCCCGACCAATCAATATACCGAAGATCATTTTTTACCATTACATCCCGGTAGCGGGAGTTATAAAGAATGGTTTGAAATATAAACTCATCAGGCCCCCAGGTAAGTTTTATAAAATGGCGCAGTTTGGGTGTATTGTCCCAGTACTCGCAGATATATGCTACGCATTCCATTGATATAGTGAACCATTGCGACCGGCCCACCGGGATCATATCATTCGGCATGGTGCGGGTGCCAAATAGTTTATTAACCATTTCCTGCAAAATAAAATGCCCGGGTAGCCTGAAGTTATTAAAATGATAAAATTGTACCCGGGGCAGCGCTTCAAGCCACTCGGTTTCAAACAGTAAATAGTTCATGAAGGCCTTACCCGGGTTGGCATTCAAAAAATCATGCAGTTGCTGTTGTGGCTTTAACGGATAATCCTGCCCGCTCAATAAATTCAGATAGCGATATTCTCTGCCGGAATTTAAGATCTCTGCAAAGCTGTTTAGCGTTGCTTTTACAATATTGTAGGTACCCCAGTAAACTTTAATGCGATTGCTGATGAAAAACACATTCGTTAACTCTGAAAGATGTTGAAAAGGAACTATATCAGTTTTCTTATCCAGATGGATATAAATATCAGCATCGTTGTGTTGCAGGCTACGTACCAAACGTTCCAGTTGCAGGGGTTGGCTGTGTGCCAGTATTAAATGTGCCAGTTTCATTGGTATAGCTTATAAATTTATTTCTGTTTTATTATTGAAGCTAACATAGCTGCACTATCTTCGTATAAAGCTATGCACTTAAAACATTTAAATGAAGGAAAGATTTGAGGTACTTGATATTTTCAGGGGGATTTTTTCAAGCCTGGTTGTTTTGTTCCACATGAGCGCCTTCTCAGACACACCAATTATAAACAATCAGTTTATTTATAACTGCGACCTTTTTGTTGATTTCTTTTTTGTTTTAAGCGGCTTTGTAATTGCATATAGTTATCAAAGCATATCAACGGGAGCGGAGCTTAACAGGTTTTACAAAAAACGGTTTTTTCGCCTTTATCCGCTGCATTTAATTGTTTTGCTGGCTTTTGTAGCCATTGAGCTTTCAAAGCATTTTGCAGCCGGCTACGTACAGGTTAACAAAATTGACAATGCAAGCAACAACTGGAATACTTTTTTTAGCAATATTTTTCTCCTCAATTCTGTAAAATTACCCGATATTCATGACGTAAGCTGGAACATTGCAAGTTGGTCTATAAGTGCCGAAATGATTGCTTACTTAGTATTTGGTTTAACCATGCTGCTAATTAGTAAGGCGGGTTTAACTAAAGGCAAACTGTTTGTTTATGCTTTCGTGGTGTTTATAGGTGTTGCCTTGCTGCACATATTTACCGGCAGCTTTGGTTTACTGTTCACTTTTGATTACGGCTTTCTGCGTGGTATAACAGGTTTCTTTGTAGGGGTTATCTGTTTTACGGCATTCAATGCTTATAAAACACCTGTCAGGACGCTTGGTAATGGATTGTTCAGCGCGTTAGAGGTATTAATGCTTACTTTAACCATAGCGCTTGTTTGCTATGGCGACATTTTTAAAAACTACGGCTTTATTTACTTAGCAGCCTTCTTCGCTACCATTTTAGTTTTCGCTTTTCAGAAAGGATGGCTATCCGCCCAGTTAAAAAAATCTAAGTTTCTGCACAAAACAGGTCAATACTCGTATTCTATTTATATGATACACACGTTAATACTCAGCTTATTCAATGTGGTATTTTTTAGAGCGCTAAAGCTGCCACCCTCGGCTTATGCCTACATGTTTATTGTAAACTATGCCATTATATGGATAGCCTCTGCATGGACATTTAAACACATCGAGATGCGGTTTAATCTAGCCACCAAAAAAAAGCCCGGGAAGAAGGGGTGGTGGGTTTGGTAGCACAGCACGGGCAAAATTTAGTTCCCGACAAATATTGTTGCATATTGATTTTTACGAAAAAAAAATGTAATTAGCTTATATATAGTTATTTAACTGTTAAAATGTGAAAATAATATCATAAAGTGCGAATATTGTATTGTTGCAACTGTTGCAATTGCAAGCTACAAACTTTTAAAAATCAATACATTACAAACAAATGATGTTGCAAGTGTTGCATTTGTTGCTATATTTTTCTGCAACAGCCCACGCAATATGTAGTGTAAAATAAGGCTTTATTTACACAAAACCTTCCTAGCTTCCTCTGCCTTTGTCGTCATCAAAAGTTTATAGGGTTTTGACATAAGCCCAAATTCACATCGTTTGCATTGCGCCTCGTCTTTGTTTTTCAGGTATTTAAAAACCTTATCGTCTTTTATGTAAGAGCGGTATTCATTAGTTTTTATGCACCCTTCGCAGGCAGGGCCGCCCTCTGTAAACTCGTAAAAGAATATCAGTTTGCCATTATTAAAATAATAATCCTCTTTAGCATGTACATCGCCCACCCAACCAAAATCAACAGCTATTTCAACCGGAACGTTGTTTTCATAATAATAATCAACCTTGGTTTTTTCATCACACATAAATTCAATGTGCGTTGTTTTTAAAGCAGTTGTATTAATATGCTCAACATGCTGTCTGATAACTACTACAGGGTCCGCTGTTTCCTTAACAGCCGGCGATGTTATGGTGTCTTTTATTATCACAGATGTATCATGCCTTGTGATTACCTTTTCTGATTTATCGTTACTACTGCAAGCAACAAACAGAAACAAAAATGGGATGACGAGCTTTTTCATGCAGTTTGTAGTACAAGAATCTAACCACAATCGCATCCGCTCGGGTTTTAATGTGTTAGAACTTTTCTAACTGCTGTAGCGATAGTGAAGCGTTCAGCCAACCGGCCTCATGCCTGGTACCATATTTATTATAAAAGTTAATGGCAGGCTCATTCCAGTCAAGCACCTGCCAAACCACGCCGCTGTATTGTTGTTCTTTGGCTTCAAGCAGTATCCGCTCGAATAGCAATTTACCAATGCCTTTGCCTCGCATAGTTTCGGTAACCAAAAAGTCCTCTAAATACAAACGGCAGCCCTTCCAGGTAGAAAAACGAATATAATACAAGGCAAACCCCACTATAAGCCCATCAACCTGGGCAACAAACGCCCGCCAAACCGGTTTTTCGCCAAAACCTGCATCCTCAAATTCTTGCAGGGTAACGGTTACTTCATGCGGTGCTTTTTCATAAAGGGCAAGTTCATTAACCAGCTCCAGCAGGCGTACGCAATCTTCTTTTACAGCAACTCTTATATTAATTGTCATTGGTCAATTGTCATTAGTCATTAGTGGGTTTTCATGGCAAATCCGACATCCGAAATTTAGAGTCAATTGTTTTTCCAGTGTTTAATTACCCTGCCTCCAAAAATGGTACTTCCAACGCGTATCATGTTGCTTCCGTGTTCTATAGCAATTTCATAGTCTGATGACATGCCCATTGATATGGTATCAAAACTGTCGTCCTTCCTAAAAAAGCTTTGCTTTAAACCATCAAAAAAGGTTTTGAGTTCGTAAAATTCGTCTTTAAGTTGTTTCTCTTTTTCGGTATTGGTGGCAATCCCCATAACACCACGTAGCCGTATGTTTTTTAAAGCTGCCAACTCATCTGTACGTAATAGCTCAATGGCTTCATCAAAACCAAGGCCGAATTTTGTTTCCTCATCGGCTATGTATATCTGTAACAGGCAATCAATTGTCCGGTTGTTTTTTAGTGCTTGTTTATTAATTTCCTGTAATAACTTAAAACTATCAACAGACTGTACCATGGCAATAAACGGTGCAATATATTTAACTTTGTTGCTTTGCAGATGACCGATAAGGTGCCACTCAATATCCTTAGGTAATTGTTCTTGTTTCTCAACCAGTTCCTGCACCATGTTCTCGCCAAAAGCGCGTTGCCCTGCGTTATAGGCTTCCATAACTTCGGCTGCCGTTTTTGTTTTAGAAACGGCTATTAAAGTTACATTTTGAGCAACAGTTTGGCTTTTTAAATTATTAATGTTATCGGCTATGCTCATTTATCGTAATTTTGTTCTTTTTAAATCGCTAAATTAAGTAATGCGCAAACAACTCATCTTGTTTTTTTTGGCTTTGTTTTTACTAGCCGCATGTAGTAGTAATAACGATACAGCCAATGTTATAAAAAAAGACAAAATGGTACGCTTACTATGCGATGTTCATTTAATTGATGGCTCTATGGCCTTGCACGCGGCAAAGGATAGTATGTATAAATATGGCACTAACCGTTACGGTTTGTTATTTAAAAAATATAATGTTGACTCTGCCGCCTTTAAAAACAGTATGAAATATTATGCTGCCCGTCCTGATGACATGATAAATATTTATGAAGAGATAGGAAAGCTGCTAATTAAAAGGAGTGATTCGACAGCCAAAGCGCTAATGAAAATAACGGAACGCCAAATAAAAACAAGAGGAGCAAAGGAAACGGCGGAAAGCAAAAGGAAACATGCCTTGATAAGGCGCGATTCTGTAAAATCGTCAAAAGCGCTTCAACTAAAAATAAACCGACGAATTCAATAATATATATAAATGCTTTACCCCAATAATAGTATAGATAAGCTGGGTTTTACCGAGGTAAAGGAGTTGATAAAAGCACATTGCCTGAGCGTAATGGGTCAGCAGATGGTTGACAAAATACAGGTGATGAGTAATTTTGACCTGATAAAGAAATTCCTAAGTCAGGCGGGCGAGTTCAAGAATATTTTGCTGAACGATGCTGCGTTACCCATCCATCATTTTTTCGATCTGAGATCATTAGCCAACAAGGCTAAACTGGAAGGCGCTTTTTTAAGTGAGGAGGAGTTTTTTCAGGTACAATCGTCATTATCTACCGTGTTTGCTGTAATAGCTTACTTTAATGAGCGCGAAGGACAGTACCCCAATCTGGAGGCTTTGTTTGAACATTTGCCTATTGAGAAGGCTATTATAAAAAAAATAGAGTTGGTAATTGATCCAAAAGGAAAAATAAAACCCAACGCCTCCAGAGATCTGGCCGACATTACCGCAGGCATAGCAAAAGCAGAACAGGACGCCCGCAGAAAAATTGACCAGGTATTTAAAAGCGCTTCATCTAACGGATGGACGGCCGATGGATCATTAACCGTTAGAGACGGGCGGCTTTGCATACCCTTGCTGGCCGAGAACAAACGTAAGCTTAAAGGTTTCATTCATGATGAGTCGGCCTCCGGGCAAACCGTTTATATGGAACCGGAAGAGGTTTTTACATTGAATAACCTGATCCGCGATCTGGAATTTGAACGCCGCCGCGAAATTGTAAAAATACTTACCGCTTTAACTACAGAATTAAGGCCGTATGTGCCGTTATTGTTATCCTACCACGGCTTATTAACCAAGCTTGATTTTGTTAGGGCAAAAGCGCTTTTTGCTATTGATATTGAGGCAGATATGCCACAAGTTGTTAATGAAGCCACACTTAAGCTAACCAATGCGCGCCACCCTTTATTGTTTTTAAACTTTAAAAAAGAAGGGAAAACAGTTGTTCCGCTTAATGTAAGAATTGACGATGGAACCCGTATTGTAGTAGTATCTGGCCCCAATGCCGGTGGTAAATCTGTTTGCATGAAAACAGTTGGCTTGCTGCAAATAATGGTGCAATCAGGCTTGTTGATTCCGGCAGATGAGTCAAGCGAGGTGGGAGTATTTAAACAGTTTTTTGTTGATATTGGGGACGATCAATCCATAGAAAGCGATTTGAGTACCTATAGTGCCCACCTATCAAAAATGAAAACCTTTGTTGAGCAGGCCAATGGCAAATCGCTGATATTGATTGATGAATTTGGCACAGGCACCGACCCACAGTTTGGCGGGCCAATTGCAGAAGCTGTGCTGGAATCACTGAACCATAAAAAGGTGCGTGGGATGGTTACCACGCATTACTCTAATCTAAAAATATTTGCCGGAAACACGGAAGGTATTGAAAATGCCTCTATGCTGTTTAACAATGTAGAGATGCAACCACTGTATATCTTAGAGGTGGGTAAGCCCGGAAGCTCTTACGCGTTTGAGATAGCGCAGAAAATAGGCCTGCCACGGCAGGTTCTTGATCTGGCAAAAACCAAAATAAGCGCGGGCCAAAAAAGCGTAGATACTTTGCTGGTTGGCCTGGAGCGGGAGAAAAAAGAGATATTGGATACCCGTATAAAGCTCGATCGTCAGCAAAAACATGTAAACCTTTTACTTGCGGAGAATGAAACGCTGAAAAGTTATCTGGAAGAAAACAAAAAGGAGCTGATACGCAACGCCAAAGAAGAAGCAAAAAATATAATACTGAATGCCAATAAGCTGGTAGAGAACACCATAGCCCAAATAAAAAGCAACAATGCGGACAAGGAGAAAACCCGTACACTGCGCGATAACCTGAGCCGCGAACTGGAAAAGAACGTTATAAAAGCACCTGCGCCAAAAATTGCATCATCCGATGATGAATTAAAAGTGGGCGATTGGGTGAAACTCAGCGATTCAGAAACAACCGGGCAAGTGATAGAAATTGCCAGGGACAACGTGATTATTGCTATCGGCGATTTGCGTACAGTTGCAAAAAGAAAGCGCGTGCAAAAAGTTTCAAAATCATCGGTGCCTAAAGAAATACGTCGCAGTTTCAGCAGTCAGACAAACGATATTGCCGGCTTTAATCCTGAAATTGATGTAAGGGGAATGCGAACAGAAGACGCCATAGGCGCTATAGAGCGTTTATTTGACCGCGCATTGATGATGGGGTTTGGCACCCTGAAAATATTGCATGGTAAAGGCGACGGCATACTGCGCAAAATGATCAGGCAATACTTAAAGAAGTATGATCAGGTTGATAGGTTGGAGGATGAACATGCCGACAGGGGCGGAGACGGCATTACCTACGTTTATCTAAAATAGGGAATAATATTTTTTCTTTGCATTGCAACCAGGCACTTGTTTATTGCGTATAAACTGCAAATACACCGTATAACATATGCAGTTTTCCGACAAAGACCATTATCCTGAAACACCTGTAGGTGTTAAAATTCTGAATTGTGTGGTGGCAGCTTTGCTGGCAATAGACCTGCTGTGGATCATTCTTTAATTTGTAATTTGCAGCAGGCTACCCGATTTTAACTAATCAAGATATTTTCACTGAATTTTTGCGAAACCGTTACGTTATCGCCGTCATTTATTTTGATAACTAACGATCCATCGTAACCAATTTTTTCTGCCACCTTTATTTGAGAATTGATACCAATGCCCAGCTTTACCAAATATTGCAAAAACGCTGTACTGGTATCTCTAACGGCTGCAACCCGGCAGTTAACACCTATTTTTGCATTGGCAAGGCTAACTGTGTAGGTTTTAGGTAGCTTACCGCTAGATGTGGGTATCGGGTCGCCATGCGGGTCATATTCAGGGAAGCCTAAAAATTTGTCAAGTCTGTCGGCTAGCGTGGCATCGCTAATATGCTCCAACTCCTCGGCTATTTCATGTATCTCATCCCAATGGTAACCCAGTTTTTCCAGTAAAAAAACCTCCCACAGGCGGTGCTTACGCATAATCAGTATAGAATCTTTCAGGCCCTGCGGCGTTAATCGCGCACCTTTTTTCTTGTCGTATTCTATAAGGTTTTTGTCGGTAAGCTTTTTTATCATATCAATTACCGAGGCAGCGTTGTTGCCTAATGCTTCCGCAATGGCGGTAGCAGTTATTTTCTCGTCAGACTTTTGAGAAAGCCTAAGAATAGCTTTTAAATAATTCTCTTCCGATAGTGTATTCATCTTTTTTGGGTTGGCCAAAATTATAGAAAATAAATTTAGTAAAATAAAATTAGGTATACCTAATTTTATTTATTTGATTTGCATTATAAATTATTTTAGAAATGTTTAATATAATGCTCCGCTTTTGTCTTATCCTTTTAATTATGTGTCCATATTTAGTAAAGGCACAAACTGGTAGTGTAAGCGGGCAAATAATAGGTACCGATCAGCCGGTTGCGTCTGCGTCCGTTAAAATAAAGGGCGGTTTGTTAGGAACAAAAACAAACGAGCAAGGCCATTTTCAAATAAGCAATATTCCATTGGGTCAACATGAATTGCAGGTATCAGCGATAGGTTATGCTGGGCAAAAGCTGCTTGTTCAGGTTTCCGAAGGTTCATCGCCAGAACTACTTATCACCCTAATAGGTGTTGAAACAAATCTTAATGAGGTAGTAATAACCGGTGTAACACGGGCAACACAAATACGCAATAACCCTGTGCCCATAGCTGTAATGAACAGCAAAGCCATTAACAGCCAGGCCAACAGCAATATTATTGATGCCATTACCCGCGGCGTTCCGGGCGTTAGCGCGGTTACAACCGGGCCCAACATATCCAAGCCATTTATAAGGGGATTGGGCTACAACCGCGTTTTAACTTTGTATGATGGCGTGCGGCAGGAGGGGCAGCAATGGGGCGATGAGCATGGCATTGAGATAGACCAGTTTAGTATAAGCAGGGTAGAGGTAATAAAGGGTCCGGCAAGTTTAACCTATGGATCTGACGCTTTAGCCGGGGTTATTAACCTGATACCTGATTTGGTTTATAAAGAGGACGGTAAATTACACGGCGATTTCAGCACCGAGGCGCATTCTAATAACGGGAGCTTGGGTGCGTCTTTAGGTCTGCACTATAAAAAGGGCGATTGGAAATACTCCGTCAGGTCATCAACAAAAAAAGCACACGATTACCGGAACAGCATTGACGGCTTGGTTTATAATACGGGTTTTAACGAGCTTAACCTATCGGCAATGGCAAAAGTAAATAAGCAATGGGGGGAGTTTAAAATAGCTGCCAACCTATATAACAACCAACAAGAAATACCCGATGGTAGTCGCGAGCAATTTGGCCGACGCTTTACAAAGCAGGTTTTTGAGGCTGATAAAGATGATATAACCAATCGCCCGTTAGTTAGTGATGCCGAATTACGCTCATATAAGCTGTCGGCATTGTACCAGCACATCCAACATTATCGCATTTATACACACGGTGTTTTTAACATAGGCGAGGGAAATATTGACGCTTTATTTGCCGTGCAACAAAGTGTGCGACGCGAGTACAATCACCCGACCGCTCCTGCGCAACCGGGCTTATATGTGGTGCTTAATACCCTTAACTACGATATTAAATATAATTTGCCTGTAATGAATGGTTGGGAGAGCACAATCGGTTTAAATGGTATGTTCCAAGGTAACCGCAGTAAAAACGGCACTGCCTTCCCCATACCTGACTATGACCTTTTTGATGCAGGGGGGTATGTTTTAGCTAAGAAAAAAACAGGAGATTTTAACCTGCTTGGTGGTTTACGGTATGACAGCCGAAACATTAACTGGAATAATTTTTACATAGGTACCAACCCGGCAACCGGCTTTGAACGTAAAGGTACCGCGGCTGACATTGCTGCCGGAGCACCTTTGCAGTTTCCCTCATTTAGTAAAGTTTATCATGGCATTTCGGGCAGCGCGGGCGTAACTTACAATCTAACCGACCGTATAGTACTTAAAGCTAACATAGCCCGCGGTTACCGCGCACCCAATATTACCGAGATAGGTTCCAACGGACTTGATCCAGGTGCACATATAGTGTACCTGGGTAACCGCAGCTTTGCGCCCGAGTTTAGTTTGCAGCAGGATCTGGGTTTTGTGGCTTATATGAAAGATGTGGATATATCGGCCGAGGTATTCAATAACAACATCACCAACTATATTTTTCAATCTAAATTAACAGACGCCGCGGGTAATCCTGTCATTATAGTGCCGGGTAACACCACCTATCAATACCAGCAGGCAGCGGCCCGGCTTTATGGTGCCGAGTTAACCGTTAACCTGCATCCGCAGTACCTAAAATGGTTGAATTTTAATAACAGTATTGCTTACATAAAAGGTGTTAAAAACGTTGCGAAAGGTACGGATGCGGAGCATTTGCCACTTATTCCACCTTTTCATGCACGGTCTGAAATAAAAGCCACTATCAACAGCTTTTATATAAAAGCGGCTGCAGATATATATGCAACCCAAAACAGGTTTTACGCTGCTGATAATACCGAGACCGCCACACCCGGCTACAGCTTATTCAGCCTGGGCACGGGTATCACTGTTAAGAATAAGACGGGAAAAACGCTTTTCGATCTGTCTGTAATGGCTGATAACCTTTTTGACAAAGCCTATCAATCCCACCTTAACCGGTTAAAGTATTTTGAATATTACCAAACATCGCCCAATGGCCGTTACGGTATTTATAACATGGGCAGGAATATCAGCTTCAGGTTAACGGTACCATTTTAGGCGCAGGGTGTTGCAGAAAATAGAAGCAACGGTTGCAACACTTGCAACAATCTTTTGTGTAAGCAATTAATTATCATTTTGTTATGTATTATACTTGCAACACTTTGCAACAGACTGACCCATGATCCGTGTATCTTCCTGAAAAAAGTTTTAATGATTAATCCTGTGATAAGTTTACACTTGGTCTTGTCCGCTTTTTAGTTGACCTTTTAATTTAGTCCTGAAACACGTTTACACATTCATAGCTACCTAGGTTTGTCTGACAGGATAATAATTGCGCCATCTACGTTTGGGTTGTCCTGTTGAAAAAAGTGCCCAAATAGCGCTGGTGTTTAAATACCTAAACATTAAACTTTGCTCTGAGTTAAACGTCATAACAATATTAAATATTCGGAATGTTATGAAGGCAGCCATAAAATATTCATTTTATTTACTAATTGCTGTTGTATTAACGATCAGTTCGGCATTTATTTTTGTGCCCTGTCAGGATCGGCAAACTTCTGCTTTCCCCTATAAAAAAGCAGGTTTAACGCAACGGCAGGCTGCAGCGCATTTGCTAAACAGGTTTACCTACGGCGCCACGCCTGGCGAGGTGGATAAGGTGGTAAAAATGGGCCTTGAAAAATGGTTCATGCAACAACTGGATGGCAATTTACCAGATGATTCCCTCAATACTATTTTAAATAAATACGACGCGCTTAAGCTCTCTAATAAAAAAATTGTAGCGCAATATCCAAAAAACCCCGTTGTGTTACGGATGGCTGTGAGGGATGGCGTGGTGGATAAAGACTCTGTAAAAACAGATCGTAAAGAGTACAAAGATTTGCTTGCGAATTACATGCAGCAACATGGCCTTAAACCTGAGCAGGAACTTTTGCGACAATTATATAACCAGAAGGTATTACGCGCTGCTTATAGCAACAACCAGTTGCAAGAGGTGCTTACTGATTTTTGGTTCAACCATTTTAATGTATCGTTAACAAAAAATCAATCAGCACAATTTATAGCTAATTATGAGCGCGATGCTATACGGCCCAATGTTACCGGCAATTTTGACGCGTTGCTTTTAGCAACTGCAAAATCGCCGGCTATGCTTTATTTTCTGGATAATTTTAGCAGCACAGGTACCAATGTTCAACGCCCACGCGCGCTAATTAGAAATGCCGCAAACCCTCTGCAGGCTAAAAAAGCCAACGGGTTAAATGAAAATTATGCCCGCGAAGTAATGGAATTGCACACACTCGGTGTTGACGGCGGTTACACCCAACAGGATGTAACGCAAGCCGCTAAAATACTAACAGGCTGGACGGCATACCCCATGGGAGTGTATGGCAACGCTGATGCTATCGAAAAGTTAGTTGATAATATCGGCGAGAGCGGGCTTAAGCAATGTGGCTTTGTTCACGAGGGTGATTTTTTGTTTACTCCCAACCGGCATGATAATGACGAAAAAATTGTTTTAGGTAGAAAATTTGAAGAGGGCGGTGGTTACCAGGAAGGTGTTGATTTGCTTGAAATGCTCGCTCATCATCCCTCTACCGCAAAATTCATAACCAGGAAAATAGGTATCCGTTTTGTTAACGATAATCCGCCACAAAGCCTGCTGGATAAAATGGCAAAGACTTTTAATCAAACTAACGGGAGTATCCGCGATGTGTTAATAACTATGGTGTCTTCGCCAGAATTTTGGAGCGTTAAGGCGCTTCGCGAAAAAACCAAATCGCCATTTGAATTGGTCATCAGTTCGGCGAGAGCTTTAAATGCCCGTATAGATCAGCCTATCCAATTATATAATTGGGCCAATAAAATAGGGCAGCGCATGTATGCCTATCAAGCCCCAACCGGTTTTCCAGACAGGGCACAGTATTGGATAAACAGCGGAGCGCTGCTTAACCGCATGAATTTTGGGCTTGCGCTGGCTACAGGTCGCGTTCCCGGTGTACGGGTTGATCTGGCAGCGCTAAATAATAATCATGAGCCTGAGAGCCCGCAAGCCGCTTTGGCCACCTATAGCAAATTACTAATGCCCGAGCGAAATCTTACCCAAACCATAAAGCAGCTTTTGCCTATGTTAAACGAAAAAGATCTGGCAAGCAAAGTAGAAACAGCCGCGTCCAAAGTGCCACAGATCAATACCAATGAAGAAATGGCAATGGAAATGAGCGGTGGCGTATTAAAGAAAAAACCAAATAAAATCGGCTTGGCACAAAGTAATGTAAACGGCAATAATACTATGCTGGCGCAGGTTGTTGGCGTTATTTTAGGTTCGCCGGAGTTTCAAAGGAAATAATTAAACGATAAGGTGATGGTATCAAGAAGAGGTTTTATAAAATCAGGCGGGTTGGCTTTACTGGGGATAGGGTTGATGGGGGGTATACCTGCTTTTTTAGCAGAGGCTGTGGCAAGTGAAAAAAACCGATCTCTTTACTCAAAGAAAAAGGTGATGGTTTGCATATTCCAACGCGGAGCTATGGATGGGCTGATGGCCGTTACTCCATTTACTGATGACTATTTGAAAGCTGCCAGGCCAACGCTGTTCATGTCGGCCGCTAAAAATCAAAACGTAAGTTCTTTAATAGACCTTGATGGCCGCTTTGGGCTACATCCCGCCATGGCACCTTTTGCAGAGTTATACAATCAAAAGCAATTGGCCATAGTACACGGCATCGGTTCGCCAAATAGTACCCGCTCGCATTTTGATGCGCAGGATTATATGGAATCGGGCACGCCGTTCAACAAAGGCACGGCAAGCGGATGGCTAAATAGGGCGGCGGGGTTGCTTGGGCATGATGTTACACCTTTTCAGGCGGTTAGTTTAACCTCGTCATTACCGCGTTCTTTTTATGGTGATAACCCAACGCTCGCGGTTAGTAGTCTGCAGGATTTTGCTATCCAAATGCGGGGCAATCCCGGTGGTGCTAATATGGCTGCCAAAAGTTTTGAGGACCTTTACCAGCAAACCTCATCATCATTATTAAAACAAACAGGCAAAGAAAGTTTTGAAGCTGTTAAAATGCTGCAAAAAACGGATATTTAAAATTACAAACCTGCCAATGATGTCATCTACCCTAACACACCTTTGGGTAATTCGCTTAAGCAAATAGCGCAGTTAATAAAGATGGATGTTGGTTTAGAAATTGCCTTCACTGAATCAAACGGATGGGATACACACTTTAACCAAGGCACTGATAAGGGTTTATTTGCCCGTAATGTTGCTGATCTGAGCACTTGTATAGCTGCTTTCTGGAACGATATGGGCGCTTATCAGGATGATGTAACTGTTATGACCATGACGGAGTTTGGCCGTACGGTTAGGCAAAACGGTACAGGTGGTACTGATCATGGTAGGGCATCATGCAATTTTATTTTAGGTAACGATGTAAAAGGCGGCATGGTGCACGGCAATATTAAGCCGCTGGCTATAGAAAACCTGGAGGATGGACGTGATTTAGCCGTTACTACCGACTTTAGAAGCGTGTTTAGCGAAGTCGCAGACAAACACCTTAAGCTGAATAACGACCGTATTCTGTTTCCTGATTGGAAAGGGGATAGGATAGGGGTGATGAGGGGGTAAAAACTTGCAAGCGAGCGCAAGTTAGCGTAACGCTACAGCCCGCGTTAAAACGTCCTCAATCTCCTCAACCGGCAAATCCTCACCAGCATCAAAAAGCATTATTTTCATTCGCGCACGTTTTTCCATTATCAATGCCGGATGATCTATCAACTTACCATCAACTATACCAATATAAGGCTGATGCAGCGTTTTATGTACCCACAAGTAACATAACATTTTGCCTTTATAACAGAACATCGGCATCCTGTATTTCCATTCTGCTGTTATATCATTATCCTGCTTTAAGATAATGGACCGCAATGCTAGCAAGCAACTTTTTACAGGTTCAGGCTGATTAAGATAAAAGTTGTCTAAATCGCTTGTCATACTTAATGCGATGAAACTTGCGCTCGTCGCAGACGAGCGCAAGCAACTGACAAATAAAAACTATCAAGATCCCCACCATCCCAACTAGCCACTAATCTCTAATCAACTAATCACTAACCTCTGCCTAATCGCTTCGTAAAGTATAACACCCGTAGCCACAGATACATTCAATGATTCTATCTCGCCATACATCGGTATTTTAGCCAGGTGGTCGGCTATGCGGATGATCTCGTTACGCACACCATCTTCTTCTGATCCCATTATAATTGCAGTAGGGGCGGTGTAGTCGGGTTGGTAAATGTAATCCTTTGTTTTTTCGGTGCAGCACACCAGCTGCAAGCCCGATTCCTGAATAAACCGTACCGTTTGCATAAAATTATCATGCCTGCAAACCGGAATTTTATATAAGGCTCCGGCCGAAGTTTTAATAGCGTCAGGGTTGATCTGCGCCGAACCTTTTGCCGGTACAACAATAGCATGCACCCCGCTGCACTCGGCAGTACGGGCAATAGCGCCCATGTTCCGTACATCAGTAATAGAGTCGAGTATCAGTATAAGCGGTGTTTCTCCCTTTTCAAATATCTGGGGGATAATGTCTTCTATCTTTTGATAAACTATAGGCGATATAAAAGCTACAACGCCTTGATGGTTCTTCATGGTAAGTCGGTTAAGCTTTTCCACGGGTACTTGTTGGGCTGTAATATTAAATTCCGCAAGCAGCTGCTTAAGTTCAGCAACTAAGCCGCCGCCAACGCCGCGCTGCACATAAAGGGACTCAATTTCTTTACCCGAACGTATGGCTTCTATAACTGCGCGGGTACCAAACACCATTTGATTACTTTCTCTGGGCTCCCTGCTCTCCCGGTTATTATACATCATTTTTTTATATAACTGTCTGAAAGCCAAAAGTAGTTATATTAATTGATTAAGCCTTTATTGAAGTGTTTGAGCCAGCCGTTTAAGCACTTGGTTAACATGTTGAAAACGTTATCCACATCGTATTAAGTTGCTGAATTTCAGCACGAAATTTTGCTATTCAACAAGTTGTTAACAATTGATGTTAATTAAAAACGTTTATAACGCTATCAAAAATGAGGTTTTAATTTTACCGTGTTAACCGAATGTTAACGATAGTTGTCTATTTTTGATACATGATTTTTGAGAACGAGAATTCGGGTTTTAAGCCGAATACCAATGAAAAACGAGGCCGCCTAACTAACCCTACACCTTACAGCGGATTAGGCAAATTGCCGCCGCAGGCTGTTGATCTGGAGGAGGCTGTGCTAGGTGCTTTGATGCTGGAAAAAGATGCACTTTCATCGGTTATTGATATTTTAAAACCCGAAGTGTTTTACCGCGATAATCATCAAAGGATATTTCAGGCCATACGCACTTTGTTCGAAAAAACATCCCCGGTTGATATACTTACTGTAACCGCTCAGCTGCGTACACAAGGCGAACTGGAAATGATTGGCGGTGCTTACTATATTACAGAGCTTACCAATCGTGTTGCCTCCGCGGCTAATATTGAATACCACTCGCGCATTATCATCCAGAAATTTATTCAGCGCGAGTTGATCAGGATTTCAACGGATATTATCAATAGTGCGTATGAGGACACTACCGACGTGCTAGACCTTTTGGATAAGGCGGAAAAAAACCTGTTTGAGATAGCGCAGAATAACTTGCGCCGCGATTCGCGCAAAATGGATGATCTGTTGCATGAGTCGCTTAAAGAAATTGAATTACTTAAAGATAAAAAGGATGGCCTGACAGGTATAGCTTCCGGATTTACGGATTTGGACAGAATGACCTCGGGCTGGCAAAAATCAGACCTGGTTATTATAGCTGCCCGCCCGGCAATGGGTAAAACAGCTTTTGTTTTAAGCTGCGCGCGTAATGCCGCGGTTGATTTTGACAAACCTGTGGTAGTATTCTCACTAGAAATGTCGTCTATTCAATTGGTTAATCGTTTGGTATCAGGCGAGACGGAAATTGAACAGGAGAAAATAAGAAAAGGAACGTTGGAAGAGTGGGAGTGGCAGCAGATCCACTCAAAAGTTGGCAGGCTGGAACAGGCCCCGCTTATTATAGATGACACCCCGGCGCTTAATATTTTTGAGTTCCGTGCAAAATGCCGTCGCTTAAAATCACAGCATGATATTCAATTGATCATCATTGACTACCTGCAATTAATGCAAGGCAAAGCTGATGGCAAAGGTGGTAACCGTGAGCAGGAGATAGGTAGTATCTCTCGCGCTTTGAAATCAGTTGCCAAAGAATTGAACGTGCCCGTCATAGCGCTGTCGCAGTTAAGTCGCGCGGTAGAGAATCGTCCCGGTGGTTCAAAACGCCCAATGCTTTCAGATTTGCGTGAGTCGGGATCTATTGAGCAGGACGCCGATATGGTATTGTTCCTTTACCGTCCTGAATACTACGGCTTGGAAGTTGATGAAGACAATAACCCAACACAAGGGGTTGGCGAGGTTATTATAGCCAAGCACCGTAACGGCGAAACCGGCCGCGTAAGACTTAAATTTGTGGGTAAATACGTTAAGTTCACCGATTTGGCTACCACTGATAGCTTTGACGCGCCTAGTCCGTTTGCAGGTCTTAACCCGTCGCAAAGCTTTGATAAGCCAAGTAATTTCATCATCCGCCCATCGCGCATGGATGATCTGGAAGATGAACCGCCGTTTTAAATGGAAATCGTATAAGTAAGAAACGCTACCCAGAAGGTAGCGTTTCTTACTTATATAAGTTCTTGGTCGAAAAACTTGAATCGGTTATAGAAAGGCTCTTGATTCTTGTATCTTTATTCTTGCCTCTAACTTAGTCTTCATTCACAAAAGAACGAAGCATCCAGGTATTTTTCTCCTTAAACTGCATAAACTTATTGATCATATCATTGGTGCCGTCATCTCCTGCTTTATCGCTTATCTCCATTATTTCCCGTTCCAGCTCAATTAGTTTAGCCATATCATCAATAATAGCTTTTACCAAATTAGTATCCTTAACACCAATGGTATTGATCTCTTTTATTTCAGAAATTTTGATGTACTCGGCAAATGTGCTTACAGGTGGCTTGCCAAGTGTTAAAACACGTTCAGCAATTTCATCAATGGTTAACTGGGCCTGAGTATATAACTCTTCAAACTTAATGTGAAGCGTGAAAAAATTATTGCCCTTAACATTCCAGTGGGCCCCTCTTAGCTTTTGGTAGTGAATGTGGTAGTTAGCTAAAAGGTCATTTAAATGGTCAACAACGGGTTTAACGGCTTTTTCGGTGAGGTTTATTTCTTTAGCGTCCATGATTTTTTAGATTATTGTGATTGAACAGGCTAGTGCATGTTTTGTTTAATAAAAATACTACACTTTTTGTTATTAACGGCATATTTGTATTTGTTATGACGCAAGGTTTACCATTCATCAGCAAACAGTTTAAAGGCCATATATGGCGCATGGATATTGACGAAATGAGTGATACCATTTACCTTGAGATAAGAGCAGGCGAGAATAAACTTGTTTCTTTTGCTGCCGTTGATCTGGCCTCGGGCATTACAAAATTTGAAGATGTAATGCTGCCCGAACGATGGCTAAGCGGCATAGAGACCGCTTTTAACAACGTATTGTTATTACACGGCTATCAGGCCGAAAACGCACCGGTGCATAGAGGTTTAACGGCTATTGCGGCGGACGGCTCCGTTTTGTGGAGTAATTACGGCCTTGCGTTTGATCACCTTAGCATTAATGGCCCTATAACCTACGCAGCACAGATACAGCCACGTAAGCTTTTTTTAACAGATATTAATACAGGCATTAATATACGGCGTTTTGAAAGTGGTTTGGATGAAGAGTATTTTAACGCCATCCTATTCCCACAGCACTTTAATAAAGTCGATTTAAACTTTAAGCTTCCGGTGGAGTCGTACAACGGGGTTGCTGATTGCCTTTCTTACAATAATTATAGAATTGTATCTTTGCACACGCTTTTTGCCGGGCAGCTAAAGCAACACTTATATGTATTGGAGGATGAAGGATTGATTTACGAAGATTTATTGAACGATAACATACAGAAAATGCAGCCCGAGGCGTTTATCGTGTATAAAAACAGGATAATATATATAAAAAACAAGACCGAGTTAAAGGTTATTTCCCTATAAATATCTGAATACTATTTTATTATGAAGTTAAAAGTTTTGTTATTAACTGCACCTTTACTATCGCTTTCGGTTCAGCTTTTTGCATCCGCACCACTGGATTCTATTGGTGTTGAGAATTTAAATGGCAAAAAAGTGGTACTGCATAAGTTAGACCCCAAAGACAATTATTATTCTGTCGGCCGTAAATACAACGTAAGCCCTGGTGTTATTATCCAGTTTAATAGTAACGCTCCGCTTAAAATAGGTAATGTAATTAAAGTGCCTACCGAGCAACCTTTTTTAGCGCCAGCTGTACAGCCAATTGTATCACAGAGCAAGCCCGCAGCGCCACAAACTACCGCAGTTGTAGCCCAGAGTACGCCTGTCGTGTCGCAAAATTCGCCGGTTGCTAAGCCAACACCATCTGTTACTGCAAGTGCTGCGGATGTAAATGTTCAACAATACAAAGTATCAGCAGGTGAGACGCTCTACTCCATTGCCAAACGCTTTAACACCACCGTTGATGATATTGTTAAACTAAACAATCTTTCGTCAAGCAGTGCGGCGGCAGGTCAGTTGTTAAATATTAAATTAAACTCTGCCAATGTTATAGCGCCGGTTCCTGTCCCTGCACCAATTGTTGCTAAAAGAGATTCCGCAATATATAGTAGCGCCCAGGATAGTTTGAATGCTGTAAAGTTTGGCGCCAACAGGTTTGGTTTATTTGAAAAAGCAGAAAAAGGGATAGCAGTTTCCATGACGGAGGAAGGGTTGGACCCCTCAAAAAAACTTGCCCTGCACCGTAGCGCACCTATAGGCACGGTGATAAAAGTAACAAACCCTATGACGGGTAAAACTACGTTTGCTAAAGTTGTGGGCAGGTTTACAGATAGCGAAGCTACTAAAGATGCCATCATAGTTGTTACTAAAAACGTTGCCGAATCTATCGGAGCGTTGGATAAACGAGTTCACGTAAACATCAGCTACGGAACCCCAAATGAGTAAACCATATATTATTGGCATAGCAGGCGGAAGCGGATCAGGAAAGACCTTTTTTTTGAACCGTTTTTTGGATCATTTTACAAAAAGCGAGGTTTGCCTGGTTTCGCAGGATGACTACTATATCCCTGTGGCGCATAACATGACGCCCGAGGAAAACAAACTGTATAACTTTGACTTGCCCCGCACCATTGATGCGGAACATTTTGAAAAAGATGTACTGGATTTGATAGCTGGTAAAACTATTCTTAAAACGGAATATACCTTTAATAATCCAAGCCTTACTCCAAAAACTTTAGAGATTAGGCCTGCACCAATATTGATTATAGAAGGTTTGTTTATAATGCATTTTAAAGGCATAGCAGACCTGATAGACATGAAAATATTTGTGGATGCGAATGAGGCCACGGCTTTAGAACGCCGCCTTAAACGTGATCTGTTAGAACGTGGTTACTCCAATGATGATGTTATGTACAAATGGATACATCATGTTGTACCGGCTTATAACGAGTATTTGCTACCTTATAAAAACGAGTGCCATAAGATCATCATCAACGATACCAACACAACTGCAAATATTGTAAGGGTTACTGAGGAGATCTCAGCTGAATTGAGGAAAATCGTTTTCGGTGATTAATTGCTAAATTCCTTCCTTGATACTGCGAAAGGGTTTATTCGGTTCATCAATACTAAACATCGTAAGGATGCTGTCTTTCAGGGTCATAAAATCACCCCGTGGACTAACCACCAATTTTTTTTCGCCATGAAGAGTAACAGCCATTGGTTGTATTTTTGAAGTTACATTACCGGTACCATCCATTTCAATTATATAATACTGTTCATCTTTTTTATCATCATAGATTATACTGATGGTGCCTGCGGCATCATCAATAAATTTACCTACAACCAATTTACCCACCATTTCCTCAGGGTTAAGCGACATTAGGTGCTGCGCAATTTCGGGCGTAAAACCAATAAACTCAAAATTCATCGGCTTGTTATCATAATCACGTATCGAGTCTCTTTTAGTAACCACGCCGGGTTTGGGGTAGCCCGCTATAGCATAAACTATAACGCCGCCTGTGTTTTTATAACTGTTGCCTGGTAATATAAAGTTAAGCTCAAGGGCAGCGTACTGGGTGCTATCGTTACGTATGTTACCGGCTATGTCAAGCATCTGCTGCTTGTTAAGACGGCCCTTTAATTGCACATCCATTTTTGCGCCATCGGCAGTTTTAGCAACGTTGGTTATGCTATAAGGTTCCGTTGGTTTGCTTGAATTGCAGGCGGCTAAAGCAACTAATAAAATAAAGAAGATCTTTTTCATACGTGTACACCCATTCCAAAAGAATGAGGGGGCAAATATATCCCTAAAAAAATGCCTGAGCAATAGGGCGTAAATAAAGTTGATAGTGTTATACAGCTTTGTCTGACGGGTTTTTCAGGCCTTGCGTAAGTTTATCTACCAGTTTTATCAGTCGTTCCTGGCGGGTTTTTTCTTGTTTTGCCGTTAATACCCAAAGCACATATTCTTTTTTGTTGGTGTAGGAGAGCTGGTTATAAAAATCCAGGGCCGTGGGATGTTTTTCAAGTACAGTAGTCATCACCGGCGGCAGGGTTATCTGTTTAGTATCTACATCTATATAAGCCAGGTACTGGTTTTGGCGAATATTTTGGTTGCTTCCTTCAGATTGTTTCACCTGATTAAACGGTTTAAACCGGAGTGCGGTCCACGTTTGATCAATAGCTGCCGATGCCACCGGGCGCAAGCCATGTTTTTTGCATACGTCCCAACTGCTCATCATTTCCAGGTCACTTGCTACACCCGGCTTTTTCTTGGGGTACATTATCCAAAAAACAGCATCAGGCTGCAGTAACTTTGAAACTAACTGTAGCGATGCTGTCAGTTCAGCGGTGTCCCGAACAAACAGCTGTACGCCATCAAGTCCGTAGGTTGGTTCATGCTTTATAATCACGTTCTGCGGTGGTGGATCAAGTGTTGCAGCGTAGGTAGCAGGCGCGTTAAAGAGGAGCCAGGTACTGCCGGGCTTCATTTTTAGTTTTTTGGGCAGATCGGTCATATTAAAGGCAATACCACTTAGAGCAAAACCCTGTGTTTACGCTTTTAAGTTCAATTTAGCAAAAAAGTCCCACAACACTATGCCTGCCGAAACCACTATATTAAAAGAATGCTTGGTGCCAAACTGGGGTATTTCAATACAGCCATCGGCAATGGCCATTACCTCATCGCTTACGCCGTTCACTTCGTTGCCAAATACCAGGGCATATTTTTCATGCCCGGCTGGTAAAAACTCATTTAACATCGTACTGCTTTCCGCTTGTTCTATTGCAATAATGATATAGCCTTCAGCCTTTAATTGTTTAACAGCTGCAACAACATCTTCATAATAGCTCCAACTAACAGACTGCGTTGCCCCCAGGGCGGTCTTTTCTATTTCGCGATGGGGTGGTTGGGCAGAAATGCCGCATAAACACAATTGCTCAACGGCAAAACCATCGCTGGT
>Ga0247740_1000045_pt1 | contig 56053 bp, 54 predicted proteins | sample UWRJL148409B2_FD_180942 | JGI IMG/M metagenome (GOLD analysis project Ga0247740, IMG submission 180942) | Plant litter microbial communities from Arlington Agricultural Research Station in Wisconsin, United States - UWRJ-L148-409B-2 | ecosystem: Environmental > Terrestrial > Plant litter >...
CACGCCATCAGTAATATCCATTTCAGATATTTTATAACTCTGCTCCAGTATCCCCCGCTCTATCTTCACAATAAATTTTTGGTTCATACTAAAGATGGAGATCTTAAAGTAGGGGTGCGGTAGTTCTGCTATTACTCTCATTTTTTATATGCTTTATAAATCAAAAGTCACTAAATAAATCATTAAAAATGATATTCGCCTTATTTAGTTTAATGGCGCGGTTATTACCTTTGGTTTTATGGCAGAAGACCTACAAATAAGCTCCTCGGTTAGTAAAGCGGAGCAATACAAGTCGCTCATCCCGCAAATTGAAGCGCTCATATCCGGCGAAACCGAACTTGTTGCCAACCTGGGCAATATAAGCGCTGCCCTTAAAGAGCAATTTAAATGGCTCTGGGTAGGTTTTTATTTGGTGAAGGGTGATGAGTTGGTACTCGGGCCATTTCAAGGTCCTGTGGCTTGTACGCGTATAAAAAACGGCAAGGGCGTATGTGGCACCGCCTGGCGGCAGCAACAAACTATAATTGTTCCTGATGTAAATGAATTTCCCGGACATATTGCCTGCAGCTCGGCATCCGTTTCAGAAATTGTGTTGCCCTTGTTTAAAGATGGCAGGGTAGTTGGTGTTTTGGATGCCGATAGCGAGTATGCAGCACATTTTGATGATACAGACGCGCATTACCTTGCGGAGATAGTGAACATGATATATTTTAATGAGTAAAATATTTTTAATAGCCGGCATGGGTGCCGATACGCGCATCTACAATAACATTGAGTTACCCGGTGCTGATGAGGTAATTCCTGTTGACTGGCTGGAACCTGATTTAAGTGATACTTTATCATCGTATGCACAAAAACTTATAAAACAATACAATATAACTTATAACTCCATAGTTATCGGTAATTCTTTAGGTGGAATGATAGCCATTGAGATCGCCAAAATTGTACCGCTAAAAAAGGTCATCCTTATATCAAGTATTAAAGTAATTACGGAAGCACCACGCTATTTTTCATTTTTTAAGATGGTGCCGCTATACAAACTTGTACCGGGTAAAGTATATACCCGTATGGGCATAACCATCCGGCCAATATTTGGCGGCATGTCGCCGCAACAATTGTGGTTGTTTAAAGATATGCTGCGTAAATCGTCTCCGAAGTTTCTGAAATGGGCCATGGGAGCAGTATTAAAATGGCAAAATACCACCATACCGGCCAACGTTTATCATATTACGGGCGATAAAGACAAAGTTTTTAATTACAAATTGATAAAGGATGCCACCATTGTAACGGGCGGTACACACATTATGATATTTGATAAGGCAAAGGAGATCAACAAACTTTTAAAGGTAATTTTAAGAAAAAAATGAAGTTACCATTAGCTTTTTACCAGCGCGAAGATGTAGTAACTGCTGCACGTGAGCTATTAGGTAAGTATTTATTTACTTGTATAGATGGTGTAATTAGCGGAGGTTACATAGTTGAAACAGAAGCTTATAATGGCGTTGCAGACCGTGCTGCCCATAGTTATGGCGGTCGCTTAACACCACGCACCAAACCCATGTTCGAGAATGGGGGTATAGCCTATGTTTACCTCTGTTATGGCATTCACGAAATGTTTAATATCGTAGTTTCTGCCGAGGGTGATCCACGGGCGGTGCTTATCCGCGCTGTGCATCCAACAGAAGGATTGGAGGCGATGTTATATCGTCGCAATATGATGGCTGTAAAGCCTAATATTACTGCCGGACCGGGATCTGTGGCACAGGCGTTCGGCATCAGCAGAAAACTAAACGGCGTTAGTTTACTAAGCGATGTACTTTGGCTGGAAGACAGAGCTTTGGTTTTTCCTGACGAATCTGTTGCAGCCGTACCGCGTATTGGTGTTGCCTATGCCAAGGAAGATGCCTTGCTGCCGTATCGCTTTTATGTAAAGGGCGACATTTATGTAAGTAAGCCCAATAAATAAGAACAAGCGTAAATAAAGCCATTCAAGCAGTGTTTTACATTGAGACTTACACATGAGTGTTTTTATTATAAAAATGGCTTATATCTATTTATTTAATGCTTAAAATAGCTTTTGATCCGATATATACTCATCCATTGCCTGAAAGCCATCGGTTTCCAATGATGAAGTACGATCTGATACCGGCCCAGCTGTTGCATGAAGGGGTGATTCAAGCAGACGATTTGTTTTCGCCGGGCATGGTGAGCGAAGCGGATATTGTGGCCACGCATCAACCTGAATATTGGGCGCAGTTAAAGCAGCTTACTTTACCGGCAAAGGAGCAAAGGCGTATTGGTTTTGCGTTAACTGATTTGCTAATGGAACGCGAACGACGCATTGCCCAGGGAACTATTGACGGCTGTTTGTGGGCCCTTAAACACGGTGTGGCTTTTAACGTTGCCGGTGGCACCCATCATGCGGGCAGCAATTGGGGCGAAGGTTTTTGCCTGTTGAACGATCAGGCGATAGCAGCTAACTATTTATTAAATAATAATTTAGCCTCCCTTATATTAATTGTTGATTTAGATGTACACCAGGGCAATGGCACGGCTGAGATTTTTACGAACGAGCCACGCGTTTTCACATTTTCAATGCATGGTGCAAATAATTTTCCATACCGCAAAGAAAAATCAGACCTGGATATTGCGCTGCCGGATGATACCGGCGATGACGCATATTTGGGCTTGTTGAAAGAAGCACTGCCTGAAATTATAAAGAAGCACCGGCCCGGGTTTATTTTTTACTTATCGGGAGTGGATGTTTTAAAAACGGATAAGCTGGGTAAACTGGCGCTGAGCCCGGAGGGATGTAAGCTTAGGGACGAATTTGTTTTTAAAACCGCGCTGGCTAATCATATACCCGTACAGGTAAGCATGGGTGGGGGATACTCGCCAAATATTAAAGATATTGTTGATGCCCATTGCGCTACTTTTAAGTTAGCCAATAACTTATACTTTTAATCGCGGGCTATTATTAACGAATGTCTGTCAGCCTGACGATGTTGGTGGCTGATTACCTTAAACCGGATATACAATAAAAGGGCAGAAGCAAACAAGCCCAAAGTTAGCCCATACCAAACACCGGAAACGCCCCAATCAAAATAGACACCTAACAACCATCCCAAAGGCAAGCCCAATATCCAATAGGCTATAAAGGTTATAAACGTAGGTACGTTTACGTCGCTCATGCCACGCAATATACCTAGGCCTATAACCTGTGTACCATCAAACAACTGGAATATTCCGGCTATTATAAGTAACTGTGCTGCAATAGCTATAACTGTTTTATCGGAAGTATATATCCACGGTAAATATGTATTACCGAACGTAAACAACAAGGCTGTTAAGGCCATAAAGGCTATTACCACATGGTAGCTGGCATTTGCAGATTTCCGAAGGCTTGCGTGATCTCGCACGCCAAAATAATTACCAGATTTGATAGCCGCCGCTGCTGATAGGCCGCTCGACATCATATAAGTTATAGATGCCAGATTAATGGCAATTTGATGCGCCGCCAGTTGCACAAGCCCTATACTACCTATCATTACAGCGGCTCCGCTGAAAGCGCTTACTTCAAAGCCATATTGCAAAGCTACCGGACCACCTATACCTAAAATTTGACGACATCGCCTCCAGTCAATATTTTTTACCGAGAAGTAAATTAAATACTTTTTAAAGTGTTTAGACCTGAACACATATACGCCCATTACGATAGCCATTGTGCACCTGTCAATAAGCGTACTATAACCAACACCGGTAACACCCATGGGTTTTACGCCAAACATCCCTTTAACAAATATTATCCCTAAGCAAATGTTCAAAACGTTACCCCATATAGATATCAGCATGGCTTGTTTGGTAAAGCCCAAACCCTCGGCAAATTGCTTGAAGGTGTTGAACACAAGCATAGGAATGAGCGATGCAGCGAGCAAAAGTAAAAAGGGTTTTGCCTGAACTATTACCTGCGGATCTTGCTTTAAATGGTCGAGCGCGTACGCCGAGCCAGCAGCAATTAGCAAGAAGAGTATTATACCTGTGATAATATTAATGAACAAACTATTGGATAACAAAAGCCCACACTCCTTGAATTTTCGGCGCGCGTTGTATTGAGCAATCAATGGGGTTGAGCCGTAGGAAATACCTATGCCTATCAGCATCGGTACAACATAAATACTACCCGCCAATGATACCGCCGCCAGGCTAACCGTACCTGCAAAATGCCCGATGATAATACTATCAGAGGTATGCACCAAAGTGTGACCCAACTGAGAAATAACAACAGGGATAGCCAGTTTAAGGTTGTCCCGGTAATGATTACGATATTTTTTGAAGGCGATTTTCATTTTTGCAAACAGCAGGCGTTGGCAAAAGTAAACATTATGCCGCGGTATAGTATTCTTCTTTTTCGGATGTGTGGATCTTTATAATGCCCGACAGGGCCAGGTTTACCAGCAGGCGCTGGGCTGCGCGGCGGCCCACTTTTATCAACTCGCAAAGTTGTTTAACATCAATCCTTTCGTTGTTTTCAAGATATTTTAACAATGTTTTTTCTTTCTCTGAAAAGGAGATAAAAACACCTGTGGTATCGGAAGAGCGTTTAAGTACATCAACCACCACTTTACTTGCCAAAACACTTTTGTCTTTTACCCTTACATATACCCACCATTTACCATCTTCGGCTAGTGCTGCATGTGGCTTTAAGTTGCTCTGTTCAATATCAACTATCAAAACCAATTTATCATCAACGTAAACCTCCTCAAAGCGCGGCTCAAGCGCCGGGCGCGAGAAGATATGCGCGGCCCGCGTTATCATATAACGCTCTTCATCTTCAGATTTAACACCTTTGATTGAACCATCATCAGCAACGCCGATTAGCAGCCGCCCACCCTTGTTATTGGCAAACGACACCATTGTGCGGGCAATTTTCTCGCAGCTGGTAATGGTTTTCTTAAAGTCGAGTGTTACGCCTTCGCCTTCAAATATCTGCCTCTTAACATTCATTTTTCAATTTTCAGCCATTTCCTTGTAAGGCGTAAATATTTGCATCCATCTTTCGGGATGGGTAATTTCTGTAAAGCCAAACTGCGCGTAAAGGCCGTGCGCGTCTGCAGTGGCCAGGCTCCAACGGCGCAAACCTTGTAGATCGTGGTGCCCCATAATAGTTTGCACAAGCCATTTAGATAAGCCTCTTTTTCTGAATTCGGGCAGTACAAAAACATCAGCCAGGTAACCAAACGTGGCCCTGTCTGTAACTACACGGGCAAAACCAATTTGTTTTTGCTCAAAATATAACCCAAAACAAAGTGAATTGGCTATAGAACGCTCCAGCTTTTCAAATGGTATGCCGTTTGCCCAATACGAGTCTTTATCAAGATAATTATGGATAAGTTCCACATCAAGCAGGCTATTATCTGTTGAAATTGAAAATCCGTTGTTAATGAACGCCTCGTCATTCATGTACACTCTCTTCATTTTTGGTTTTAATATAGTTTAAATTACGGATGTAAATCTCGCTCATCATACTAACACATACATCACCGTTGGTATTGTAAATGGTAATAGGGTAGGCCTTTTTATATTTTCCGTGTTCATTTAAGGTCTGTTCAACCATCAAAATATCGTCATCAGATAATTTGATGGCAAAGTTTATCTGATGCAGGCTTTTTTTGAGAAATTTTATTTGTGCCGACCTTGAGCACACAGCAACTTTATACCCCTTATGGCTAAGCAACTGATGGAACAATACCGGATAACAAAAATCAGCGGCCGAAAAAAGTGTTCCACCAAATACAGAGCGGTTATAATTAATATTAAAAACGCTTCTTTTGATCCTTACCTGTAACCCTGTAAAATCTTTCGCAACGCTAACTATCCAAATTCGTTGGAAAAAAAGAGGCGGATAAAACCGCAAAACCCACTTTAACAGCCCGGCCGAAACTAACATTACAGCTAAATATGCAAAAAATATACGTATTTCTACAAATAGATATTGTTAAACAATTTATTTTAGGAACGGTTATTGTATTTAATTGATAAATTGATAATTATCTAAAACTAAATTCCTATGAAAAAGCAAATTTTAACCTTCGCGTTAGTCGCGACAATGATCGGGTCAATTGCAGCGGGCTGCAGTTCCGTTAATGAAACGAGTGGATCAGATTCACCGACCACAGATAGTCCATCAGTAGATACTACCATCAAAACTGACACCGCAAGATCAACACAGGCAGACACTACAGTAAAGCCGCAATAGTACTATCTGAATCTACTTAAATTATTCTCATAATTAACATTATGTTAAGTAGTAATTTATTTTTAAAGCCTGCGTTATTGCAGGCTTTAATTTTACAGGCTCCTATCAGTTACTTTTTAAGTTCGTCAATTTTCTTTTGAACCTCGTTTGCTTTGGCCGGAAGTTGAACACCTATATAATAAGTTTTTAAATTAGACCATGCATCAGCATTATTAGGTTGTAGCTCAGTTGCTTTTTCCAGATATGGTTTTGCAGCATCAAATTGTGCTTTTGATTTGGCCAACGCTGCATCATATTCTTTCTGTTTTGCAGCAGGTAATTGTTGAGCAGCATTGTAAGTATCAATAGCCGGATTTAGAATAACATAGCCTATGTTTAAGATAGCTTCAAAATAATTTGGATCTATTTCAATTGCTTTTTTATACATATCAGCAGCTTTTGCATAATTATCTGCTCTCTCTTTTTGAAGTGTCGCCAAAGTAGCAGCGTCTTTTGTTTTAGAGATTTTTGCAGCACTAGCTTCAGCTGCCTGGCTGTAAGTTAGGCCGGCATATACGTATAGTGTTTTATTTTTAGGATCGGCGGTTATGGCTGCTAAAATTTTATCTAAAACCTGTTGCACTCTGCCTGTTTGCAGCGATATCTCGATCTCTTTTTTTCTCAGATCAGTATTATTTGGATACTTTTTAACCGCTTCGGCAGCGATGTTGACAGCGTTTATAGTATCTTTTGCTAAAAGGTAAAGTGATGACATATCTGTATACACTTTGTCGTTTTCAGAAAAGTTGGTTGACAGCAACTTTTTATACTGATCAAGCGCTGCTTTGTAATTTGAAGCCGCTGCTGCAGAAATACCGGCATAATAAATTGCAGAGGTGTCACCTATTGCATATTTCTGGGTCAGATCAAAAGCTTTGTAGGCTTCATCATACTTTTTATCCTTGTAATAGGTAACGCCAAAATTCATTTTAGTTTGCGCCAGTGCAGAAGCTGCTGAAGCAATAATTTTTTCGTTTTCCTTTTTTACATCAAGTTCTTTGGCTTTAGCAAGCGCCTCTTCGGCAGCGGTAAAAATTGGTGTTGATGTTGATTCTACTGAATCAGCCATAGCCGTATGCGCATAAATGGCCGCTTTTAATGCATAAGTTTCCGGTAAGGCCGAGGTCTTTTCATGCTGAGCAGCTTTATCTATAGAAGTTTTAGCTTTGCTCAGCGAGTTTTTTACCATAGGACCGTTGTTTGATGCTCTTAGCATGTCATAAGTTTCAAACGAGCTCTTCGCAGTTGATAGTTCGCCCTTTTGTGCAAAAACCTGTTGGGCAAATAAAACTGCCAGGCCGCTGCCGACAAATAAAATTCTTATTTTCATTTTAGTTATTAATTGGTTAGCTGTTTTAATTTATTATTTACTTTATCTAGTTGGTTTTTATTTCCGGTTTGTTTGTACAACAAACTTAATACCTCTAAACAATTTGTGTTGTAAGGGGCAATCTCCTGCGCCCTTTCCAGCCATATCGCAGCATTATTTGCATTGCTGTCTCCCCCCCCTTGTATAAACGCACTCCTTTTTAAATAAAGCAAGCCAAGATTAAATGCCGGATCGAAAGTTGAACTGTTTAACTGACTAGCTTTAAGATATAAAGCCTCCGCTTTATCATACTTACCCAACCTGTCGTAGCAGTTAGCTGCAACAAACACAATATCCGGGTTATTTCCGTTATTATCAAGCAAACGGGGCAGCAGTGGTTCTAACGCCGCGTAATCTCTTTTATTATTGTATATATTAGCCTCATCTAGCAATAAAAAGTTATTTTCCGGCGATATTTTCCTTGAGCGCTCAAGCAGTTTTACCGCTTTAGCGGTGTCTCCTACCGCTTTATAAACCGCCGAAGCCGCCTCTACGTGCTCGGCCCATATATTTTCAGATTCAGGTAAGTTATCATAAAAATTGGCTGCGGCCGGTAAATTACCTAAACGGGTATTTACGTAGGCCAGGTATGCGTCAAGCTGTTTAAACGAAGGGGCAAATTTTCTGGCCTCTAAAAAATGACGCTGGGCATTTATTATGTCTGATTTTAATAAATTATTAAAGCCATTGCGTATATAAACGTTGGCCAGGCAGGTTGAGGCAAACGACAAGTCTTTTTCATACCCCGTTTTTCTGCGGCTGTTGTTCAATTTCGCCATCAGCGCAACAGTTTTTTCCAAAATATTGGGAGGCTGATTAAGGGTATTAAGCGAATCGGCGTATAAAATGGAACTGTTTATAACAACGAGGTAAACATTTTTTTCAAAATTGGTTGAGTCGTTGCTAATAACGAATAAGCTGTCTATTGATTTTTTTGCAGCCGAAAGGTATTTTATGTCTTTGTGTTCTTTGTAACGGGCAAGGCTGTTTACCACACCTTTCAACACTTCCGACTGGCAGAAGGCTGCTGGTGTGATAAACAACATCAGTAAAACCGAAAGAGTGATTTTACGAATCCTCATATTTTTTATTCCGTTACTTCGTCCGGGCTATCGTTATTTTCAACATCAGTATCTCCGGTATTGTTTTCATCGGTACTATTTGTTTCGGTGTTTTCAATCTCCTCTTCCTCATCACGCTCAATTTTAGCTACAGATGCAATTTCGTCATTACCCTTAAGCGTGATTAACCTAACACCTTGCGTTGCACGTCCCATCACCCTCAATTCGCTTACCGCTATGCGGATAATGATGCCCGATTTGTTGATGATCATCAGATCTTCATTATCAGTAACACCTTTAATGGCTACCAATTCGCCGGTTTTGTCGGTAACGTTTAAGGTTTTTACACCTTTACCGCCTCTGTTGGTAACGCGGTAATCATCAATGTCAGTACGTTTTCCGTAGCCTTTTTCTGATACCACCAGCACTGTTGTCTCCGGGTTATCAATACTGATCATGCCAACAACTTCGTCCTTGTCGCTATCTAAAGTAATGCCCCTCACCCCTGTCGCTGTACGCCCCATTGGCCTAACGGTTGATTCGTTAAAGCGGATAGCACGACCTGATTTAAGCGCCATTACTATCTCGCTGCTGCCGCTGGTTAAGTTAGCTTCTAATAATGAGTCGCCGTCATTTACATTTATGGCATTAATGCCGTTAGCTCTTGGGCGCGAGTACGCTTCTAAAGATGTTTTTTTGATAACACCTTTGCGGGTACACATAATAATGAAGTTATTTTCCAGATAATCCTGGTCTTTCAAATTCACCACTTTTATGTATGCCTTTATTTTTTGCTCTTTAGGGATATTAATAATATTCTGGATGGCACGGCCTTTTGACGTGCGCGATCCTTCAGGTATTTCAAACACACGTAACCAGAAACACTGGCCCTGCTCAGTAAAGAACAGCATGTAGTTGTGGTTAGATGCGATGAGCAGGTGTTCAATAAAGTCTTCATCGCGGCTGTTGCTGCCTAATGATCCTTTACCACCTCTGCCCTGCCTGCGGTATTCTGTTAATGGCGTGCGTTTAATATAACCCTCATGCGATATAGTAATAACCACATCTTCATCCTCAATAAAGTCTTCCGACTGCATTTCGGCAGATGAATGCACTATCTCTGTTTTGCGCTCATCGCCGTATTTTTCCTTTATCTCCAATAACTCGTCTTTGATGATCTGCATACGCAGGCCTTCATCGTTAAGTATAGTGTTCAAGTGATCAATCAGTTTCATTAACTCAGCGTACTCGGCTTTTATTTTATCGCGCTCCAGGCCTGTTAACCTGCGTAGCGTCATGTCCAATATGGCGCGGGCCTGTAGGTCTGAAAGGCCAAACTGAGTAATCAGGCCTTCACGGGCCTCATCAGGTGTTTGCGATGCACGGATCAGTTTAATAACCTCATCCAGATGATCAAGCGCTATTAATAAGCCTTCTAATATATGCGCACGTTTTTCAGCTTCGGCTAATTCAAATTTGGTGCGCCTAACAACAACCTCGTGTCTGTGCTCTACAAAATGATGGATCAGATCCCTCAAATTAAGCATCATAGGCCGCCCGTGCACAAGCGCTATATTATTTACGCTGAAAGATGTTTGCAGCGAAGTGTATTTAAACAAATTGTTTAACACAATAGCTGCGTTGGCATCACGACGAATCTCATAAACTATCCGTATACCTTCGCGGTTTGACTCATCACGGATTGCGGAAATACCTTCCAGTTTCTTTTCGTTAACCAGATCGGCAGTGCGCTCAATCATGTTGGCTTTATTCACCTGGTAAGGTATTTCGCTAACAATAATACGCTCGCGGTCGCCGCCACCATACGTTTCAATTTCTGCGCGGGCGCGGATTACTACGCGGCCACGACCTGTTTCTAAAGCTTCGCGGGGGCCCTCTGTGCCATAAATTATGGCGCCTGTAGGGAAATCGGGACCTTTTACATATTGCAGTAGTTCGCTTATCTCTATGTTACGGTTGTCTATTAAAGCAATGGTAGCATCAATAATTTCGCGCAGGTTGTGCGGGGCCATGTTAGTTGCCATACCCACAGCAATACCAGATGCTCCGTTAACCAAAAGGTTAGGGAACTTGGCAGGTAAAACGGTAGGTTCTTCTAACGAGTCGTCAAAGTTAAGCTGAAAATCAATAGTATCTTTGTTGATATCGGCCAGCATCTCCTCGGCCATCTTTTCAAGCCTTGCCTCTGTATAACGCATGGCCGCGGGGTTGTCACCATCAATGGTTCCGTAGTTACCTTGTCCTTCAACAAGTGGATAACGAAGGCTAAAATCCTGCGCCATACGCACCATGGTATCATATACAGACGAGTCGCCGTGTGGGTGATATTTACCCATCACCTCACCCACTATACGTGCCGATTTTTTGTAGGGTTTGTTGTTGTTAAGGCCAAGATCAAGCATGCCGAAAAGCACGCGCCTGTGTACAGGTTTTAAACCATCGCGCACATCAGGCAGGGCCCTTGATACGATAACCGACATTGAATAATCAATGTAGGCCGATCGCATTTCTTCGTCAATATTTATCGAAATTATTTTGTCTTCCTGATTGGTATTATCGTTCTCTGTTCCTTCAGCCATTTTTTTTTCTTAGAAAGTTTCTTCTATAAATTTAGGGTGCGTAGCACGGTTTTTCATACGACCTGCGAAGTTATGAAAATAGTTGGCTTATCCCATTCAATTTGGTAACAAATTAGGTATATAAGCGGGCGTTTATATAATCTATTTTACTTTTTTCCAGTAGTCTTCCACTTCAATTCCGTTGGGTAATTTACCCTTTAAAAAAAGGGTGTCGTTTTTTATGATATAGTGATAACGGATGAGTTTTCCCGTCAAAACTGATGGTTGTAAACTATAAGTTTGAGTTTCAAAACACGAGTCGGTTTTAATGGCGTAGTTGCCGCTTTCATACTTTAACGGTTTCTCACCCTTTTCTATTAAAAAAGCTTCAAACTTGTCTTTGGTGTATTTTCTTTGCTGCGCATAACCATCAGGAGCGGCATAACGTTTGCCGTTGCTTATGCCGCCTGCATATTGCCAGGTGCCTTTAAGGGATGATACCTGAGCAAATGAAGACAAGACAATAAATGCTGCAACTAAAATTATCGGCTTTTTCATACTTACACCCAGTTTATGCCTTTTTTCAATAACGAAAGTGTTTTCTCTTCTTCGCTGCCTGGTACCGCCTGATAATTATAAGCCCATTTTGCCGTTGGCGGTAAACTCATTAAAATTGATTCAATGCGTCCGTTGGTTTCTAGTCCGAATTTGGTGCCGGCATCATAAACCAAATTAAACTCGGCATAACGGCTACGGCGCAGGTATTGCCATAGTTGTTGTTGCTCCGTATATGTTTCGTCCCTGTGCCGGTTAACCAATTCAATATAAGTTGGCGCAAATGTGCGGCCCAAAGCTTTAGAAAATTCAAAGATGGTATCCAGGCGTATGTGCTCGTTATCCACAAGCTTATCATAGAATATACCACCTATGCCACGTGTTTCTTCCCGGTGTTTTATATAGAAATAGTCATCCGCCCAGGTTTTAAAGCGGGTGTAAAAGTCAGCACTGAATTTATCGCAAACAGTTTTAAGGGATTGATGAAAAAACTTAGCGTCTTCCTCAAAAACATAGTGCGGCGTAAGATCAATGCCGCCACCAAACCAGCGTATGGGCTGAGCCCCGTCCATTGTAGAGGGCATCTCGAAATACCGTATATTCATATGAATGATAGGTACCAGCGGGTGATTGGGATGAATAACAATGGACACACCTGTAGCAAAAAAATCGTCGCTTTCTACCTTAAGTGCTTTCTTCATCACGTCAGGCAGGGTTCCATAAACAGCGGAAAAATTTACACCGCCCTTTTCAAGGATATTGCCGTTTTGGATGACCCGCGTACGGCCGCCGCCGCCGCCGTCCCGCTCCCACAGCTCTTGTTCAAACTTGCTTTTTCCGTCCAGATTTTCAAGCGCCAGGCATATTTCATCCTGTATAGATTGGTAATCTGCCGTGATCTGTTCCTTCGTAATCATCGGCGCAAAAATGCAGTTATTTTAGTGTAACCGCAAGATTTTGTAATACGGCAAAATTTGATTTACCTGGATGATGGTAATTAAAGCTGCTCCTCAACATAATCAAGATCTTTACCGAATGTTTCTTTAAGCTGACTTAGCGAAAATAAAGATATAGCGGTAAGCACGGCCATCATAATATAAGCAGCGTTTACCATACCATATTGGCCTTTAAAGTAATCGAACGCCCAACTGATGGGAATTAATGCTCCCCTTACAAAGTTGGGTACTGTCGTGGTAACGGTGGCGCGTAGGTTGGTACCAAATTGCTCAGAAGCAATGGTGACAAATGTTGCCCAATAACCAACTGTGCATCCCATGAAAAAGCAGATCCACAAAAATTTTGAGCTGTCTAACCCTGTTGATGTTAGGTATACAGACACACTTACAATAGATAGTAATAAAAATACCAGCATGGTAAGCCGCCTTGAGCGGGTGGCTTGTGCCAATAAACCGGCAGCTAAATCACCAACAGATATACCTATATAAGTATATAAAACACCATCGCCGGCCTTAAGTATTTCTGTTGCATGTAATTTTAATCCAAACTCCGGCGATTGGGTAACCAGTATACCTACAACAAACCATAAAGGTGCGCCTAACAATATGCAATATAAATACTTAAGAAATCGCTTCCTGTTTGTAAACAAGCTAAGAAAGTTGCCCCTTGAAACGTCGCTTTTTTCTGCCTGCTTAAACATGCCCGACTCAAACGTGCCTACACGAAGTAAGAGTAATAAAACACCCAGGCCACCACCAACAAAGTAAGCCCTTTGCCAGCCAAAATGTTTAGCCACAATGTTAGCTAATACAGCCCCAAACAGGCCTACTACAGCCACTATCATGGTGCCGTAACCGCGCTTTTCTTTGCTCATGGTTTCGCTTACCAATGTTATCCCGGCACCCAATTCACCTGCAAGGCCAATGCCACCAAAAAAACGTATAGCAGCATAAGTGTTAACATCCTGCACAAAGCCGTTGGCAAAATTGGCTATTGAGTAAAGCAGAATAGAGCCAAACAAAACCTTTATACGACCAAGTTTATCGCCCATTATGCCCCATATAATACCGCCTAGTAGCAAGCCAGCCATCTGCACGTTTATAATAAAGCTTCCGCTGGCAGTGATTTCTTCAGGATTAGTAATCCCTATGCCTTTAAGGCTTTCAACCCTAACTATTGAAAAAATAAGCAGGTCATAAATATCAACAAAGTAACCGAGCGAAGCTACAATGACTAGAAAAATAACGTTACGGCTGGTTTGTTCCCCGGTGGTGGTGGTCATATATAATTGCGATAATAAGCTTTGCTAAAGTAATAGAAAATGTAAATTATTTAAACTTAAAGGACAAAAAAAAACCTCTGCGTTAACAGAGGTTTTGTGTGAGCAACAGTAAATTAAATCTTTTTCACGTTTACCGCCTGCAATCCTTTTCTTCCTTCTTCCACATCGTATTGAACGCTGTCGTTATCTTTGATAGCATTTACGCCGCCTTGTACATCTTTAAAGTGCACAAAAAGATCTTTTCCGTCTTCGGTAACAATAAAGCCGTAACCTTTTTGTGTGTTAAACCATTTTACTTTTCCAGTTTTCATAATTAAGTTATCGTATTAAAAAAAATTAACTTGTAAGAAATACAACTAATCCTAACTGAATTACAAATGGCATTAATAATCAGCGGAATAACTATACTGTGTTTTTCAAATATAATAAAATAATTATTTAAGCAAATATTTATTTATTTGGTTGTGGGGTTAATCGCAGGTAAGGTTTAACCTCGCGGAACCCTTTAGGAAACTTAGCCGGAATGTCTTCAGTTTTAATAGCAGGCACCACTACCACGTCCTCGCCATCCTTCCAGTTAGCGGGGGTGGCAACGCTATAATAAGCTGTTAATTGCAACGAATCTATCACCCGCAAGATCTCCTGGAAATTGCGCCCTGTTGAGGCCGGATAAGTAATAATAAGCTTGATTGCTTTATCTGGCCCGATGATAAATAATGAACGCACTGTAGCGTTTACCGATGCATTAGGATGGATCATATCATAAGCCTCGGCAATTTTACGGTCCTCGTCGGCAACTATAGGGAAATCTACTTCAACGCCTTGTGTTTCGTTAATATCCTTAATCCAGCCGTAATGCGATTCTACAGAATCTACGCTTAATGCCAATACTTTAACGTTACGCTTGGCAAATTCATCTTTTAAAGCAGCTGTTGCGCCTAACTCAGTTGTACATACTGGCGTGTAATCTGCCGGGTGCGAAAACAATACCCCCCAGCCATCGCCCAGGTATTCGTATAAATCTATTTCTCCTACTGAGGTTTGTGCCTGAAAATTGGGGGCTTTATCGCCTAATCTTAAACTCATGATTTTATTATTTAGATGTGTTTATAAATATCAAACTAATTTACAGCGATTGTTTAAATAAACAAGAAAAAAAACTACTATTTACATAGACATTACATGTTTTATTTAATTGTACAAATAACACTTGTGCGGCAACTTTTTAGTTACATGTTGTTTGTAAAACAATTTCACGCTATCTTTATTTTACAATTACATTAATAAACCGAAAAAAATGAAAAAAGTATTTTTAGTATGCGCCTTAGCGTTAGGCGTTAGCGTGGCCAGTTTTGCCCAAGGTGGAATGCGTGCTACTCCTGAGCAACAAATTGAAAGATTAAAAACCTCACTTACCGGAATTACTGACGCCCAGTCAGCAAAACTACTGGTAATTTATCAGGCACGTGCAAAAAGCATGGATAGCTTAAGAACCGCTGTTGGCGATGATATGCAATCAATGTTTCCTAAAATGGCCCCTATAACAGCCAACTATAATGCAAAAGTTAAAGCGGTGTTAACACCAGAGCAAGCTACTGCTTTCCAAAAGCAAGTTGATGCTCAGGCAGAGGCAATGCGTCAAAGAATGGGCAACTAATTTTAAAATATTAAAAATGAAAAAAATATTATTAGTAGCCGCGTTTGTATTAGGTGTAAGCGCTGTAAGTTTTGCGCAAGGTCCGCCATCTCCGGAAGAACGTTTGGCCGGGTTAAAAACCTCTTTATCATTAAACGACGCCCAAACTGCAAAAGTTAAAGTGATAGTAGAATCGCAGAGCAAAAGCATGGATAGCTTATTTAACGCAGGCAATGGTGATTTCCCGGCAATAATGCCTAAACTTGTTAAAATTATAGGGGCTAACAATGACAAAATAAAGACTACGCTTACGCCGGAGCAAGCTGCAATCTTCCAAAAACAAGTTGATGCGCAAAACGAGCAATTTAAGCAAATGGGTGGCGGTAATTAATTATATAAACTTTTTGAACATGAAAAAAATATTTCTAGTATGCGCTTTGGCTGTAGGTTTTAGCGCGGCGAGTTTTGCTCAAGGTCCGCCAAGAAGAACTCCTGATGAACAAGTTACTCAATTAAAAACGCAAATTACCGGCATTACTGATGCACAGGCTGCAAAGCTTAAAGTAGTTTATGAAGCTGCAGGCAAAACCCGTGATAGTTTAATGTCGGCAATGCAAAACGGTGGCGGAGATCCGCAGGCAGGAATGGCTAATTTCACTAAAATGAGAGAAGCAACTAACGCTAAAATTAAGGCGGTTTTAACGCCAGAGCAAGCTACAGTTTTCCAAAAACAAGCTGATGAGCAAGCTGCTCAAATGCGTCAACGTATGGGCAACTAAAATAGGGTTATGAAAAAAATATTATTAGTTGGCGCATTTGTTTTAGGTGTAAGCGCAGTTAGCTTCGCCCAAGGCGGAAGGCCACAAAGATCTCCTGCGGAGCAGGTAGAGCAATTAAAAACGCAGATAACCGGAATTACTGACGATCAGTCAAAAAAATTATTGGTTATTTATGAGGCGCAAACAAAAAGCATGGATAGCTTAAGAACTGCATCAGGTGATGACAGGCAAGCTATGTTTGCAAAAAGAGCTCCTATTACTGCAGTTTATAACGCAAAAATTAAATCTGTTTTAACTGCTGAGCAGGCAACTGCTTTCCAGAAAATGGTTGATGAGCGCGCTGCAAGAGGTCCTGGTGGTGGCGGTCCACGTTAATCGTCCTTATAGATTTTTTAAAGCCTTCCGATTTATCGGAAGGCTTTGTTATTTTAGCTGAAATTTATCTGGCTTGAAAGCAGCAGAAGACTTTATAAAGCGCAAGCTAATTGATCGTGAGGAAACCGGAAATCTTCGAAGTTTAAGGCCGGAAAGTAACCTTGCTGACTTTTGCTCAAATGATTACCTGGGTTTTGCGCGCTCTGCTGCATTTAAAAAATCTATTGAGAACAAAGTTAGCGGGGCTAATAGTGCGTTGAACGGTTCAACGGGCTCAAGGCTAATCTCCGGCAACCTGGCCTATACAGAGCACCTTGAAAGCCAAATTGCGTTGTTTTTTGATACCGATGCAGCTTTATTATTCAATTCCGGTTACGATGCCAATATAGGCCTGCTATCTTCTTTGCCCCAACGTGGCGACACCGTTATATGTGATGAACTTATTCATGCATCTGCTATTGACGGTGTTCGTTTAAGTCATGGCAACCGGTATACTTTTGCCCATAACAATATTGCAAGCCTTGAAGCTAAACTAAAAAATGCCAATGGCGTGTGCTATGTGGTAATTGAAAGCGTTTACTCTATGGATGGTGACAGCCCTCCCCTGCCTAAATTTGTTGAACTGACTGAAAAATACAACGCACATTTAATAGTTGACGAAGCGCATGCTTTCGGCTTATATAAAAAAGGACTTGTAAGCGAACTCAATTTACAAGATAAGGTATTTGCACGCGTTATAACATTTGGCAAAGCGTTAGGCTGCCACGGCGCGGTTGTTTTAGGAAGCAGCTTGTTAAGAGATTACCTGATAAACTTTGCCCGATCGTTTATTTACACCACCGCCGCGCCGTTTCATCAACTGGCTTCTATACAAGCAGGATTAGAGTTACTTGAACAGTCTGACGACCTTATTGCGCAGCTAAAAAACAACATCCATTTCTTTAAAAGCAGCCTGTCACTTTCAGCAGATGGCATGCCCGAAAGCGAGAGTGCTATTCAATGCGTACTATTAAAGAGCAATGAAAAGGCTAAAGCAATTGCACAGGCCTTGCAGCAGCGGGGGTTTGATGTAAGGCCCATATTAAGCCCAACCGTACCGGCAGGCAGCGAACGGATAAGGATTTGTCTGCATGCTTTTAACAGCACCAAAGAAATTATCGCGTTAGCAAACAGCTTAAATAATTTATGTAATGAATAAGCCAATATTTATAACCGGCATTGGCACAGGCGTAGGCAAAACAATTGTAGCCGCCATATTAACGGAAGCGTTAAGGGCCGATTATTGGAAACCCGTGCAATCCGGCGATCTGGATAATAGCGATACAATGAAAGTACAATCTTTGGTATCTAACAATAAAACCGTATTTCATCCGGAAGCTTATCGGTTAACCCAACCTTTCTCGCCGCATAAATCTGCTGAGTTAGATGGCGTAGAAATTGACCTGGATTATTTTATGCTGCCGGAAACCAACAATACCTTAATAATAGAGGGTGCCGGGGGGCTAATGGTGCCTTTAAATAATAAAGATCTGATGATAGACCTGATAAAAAAGCTGAATGCCGAAGTTGTGCTGGTTATTCAGCATTATTTGGGCAGCATCAACCATTCGTTATTGTCATTAGCAATTTTATACAGTAGAAATATCCCCGTAAGGACAATTATATTTAACGGCGATAGCGACATTTACTCGGAAGATATTATAAAAGCCCACACAAAAGGCGAGCGGATTGTGGCTATTCCGCAGCTTTCAGTATTAGACAAACAAAGTGTAGCCAAACAAAGTATTGTACTTTAGCTAATATTTGCGTTTATGAAAAATATAGCTGTTATAGGTTCCGGAACAATGGGTAATGGCATAGCGCATACATTTGCGCTATTTGGTTTTAATGTAATGCTTATCGATGTTGATAAGACGGCACTTAAAAAAGCACTCCAAAGGATATCACGTAATTTGGATAAGCAGATCAGTAAAGCCATTATAACTGAACAGGATAAACAGCTGGCTTTAAATAGGATAACTATATCGTCTTCAATAATTGATATTCCGGTTGACACAGATCTGGTTGTGGAAGCAGCTACGGAGAATAAAGACATCAAATTAAAGATTTTTGAGGAATTGAGTAGCATTTGCGGTGTGGAAACCATACTGGCATCCAATACATCGTCCATCTCAATTACCCAGATTGCCGCTGTAACTAAACATCCACAAAATGTTGTAGGTATGCACTTTATGAATCCGGTTCCGTTAATGAAACTGGTTGAGGTGATCCGCGGAAAGCAAACATCAGATGAAGTTACGGCTAAAATTATGGAGGTATCTGTGCAACTGGGCAAAACGCCCGTTGAAGTAAACGATGCGCCGGGTTTTATAGCCAATCGTATATTAATGCCCATGATAAACGAAGCCATTTATGCATTGGCCGAAGGTGTTTCGGGCGTTACGGAAATTGATACGGTAATGAAACTGGGTATGGCTCACCCAATGGGGCCGTTGCAGTTAGCAGATTTTATTGGGCTGGATGTTTGCCTGGCCATAATGAATGTATTATACGATGGGTTTAATAGCACTAAATACACCCCCTGCCCGCTATTGGTAGATATGGTTGCAGCAGGGCACCTGGGTGTAAAATCAGGCAGCGGGTTTTATGATCATTCAGTAAAAACGAAGGATTTAATAGTTGCGGCGAAATTCAGGTAGCATTTTATGCAGGCTTGTTTCAACAGAATGCTAAATAAAATGAATAAAAAAAGTAGCTTTACTCAACAAATTGAAACTCCCTACATCTAAAAAACGTTAATAGGTTATTTAACTGTAACCGCAATAAAATGAAATTACATAAGTAATGATTATAAGGATAAAATATACACTACTACTCTTCTTTACTTTATTAATTTGCAAAACCGGACTTGGCCAGGCCACTGCAGCACAAGCAACTATAATTCCGGAGCTTTCAACCATTAATTTACAACGACTTATTGATAGCGCCGTAGCAAATTATCCGCGTGTGCGTTATTTTCAAAACAGGGTTAATGTTGCCTCAACCAATATTTCAAAAACACGGGCATCATGGTTGGATGCTTTAACAGTGTCCTACGTTTATCAGCCGGGCACGGCCACGGTTAATCCTGTTAACCCCACCAGCACTTACTTTAAAGGCTTACAGGCAGGTATTTTTTTAAACGTAGGAACGCTGGTAGCAAAACCCTGGCTTATTAAGCAGGCAAAGCAGGAAAAGATGGTGATACAAAGCGAACAGGAGGAATATGTAATTACCTTAACCGCCGAAGTAAAAAGACGGTTTTACATGTATGTGCAGCGTGTAGGCGAGTTAAAGTTACAAATACGGGCCTCTGACGATACTGAAGCTCAGTTAAAGGATGTAAAATATAAGTTTGAAAAAGGCGAGGAAAGCTTTGACAGTTATAGCAAAGTGTTAATACAGTTTACAGAGCACCAGCAAACAAAAGTACAGGCCGAGGCTAACGTTTTTTTAGCCAAAGCAGATGTGGAAGAGTTAATAGGCACTAAGTTGGAAAACATTATAAAATAGATGGACCTAATTAGCTTTTTCAGGGTAATAAAACGACATAAGTTCACTATTGTGATCGTTCCGGTTGTTGCAGTAATAATTACCTATTTTTTGGTACGTAATCAGGCCAACTCTTATTTATCGCAAGCCAAAATAGCTACAGGCATAGTTGACCAAACTCAAAAAGGATTCGGTGATGTAGGTGGTACACAAGAATCAGAAATAAATCAGGAATTTGCTAATCTGATAGAGATGATCCGCTCCAAACGAATGCTTGATCAGGTTTCTTACAAGTTGATGATCCATGATCTTACAAGCGACAAGCCATTCAGGGAGCCCAGCAAATTAGCTCAAACTTTAAATGCGGACGCTAAAAAACACGCTGTTGAAGTTTATACAGCGATGTATAAAAAACGGCAGGCATTGTCACTATTTAATCCCGATCAGGAGGGTTTAAGTAAATTGCTTGAATCTATGAAGTACAACGATAAATCGTTACTTGATAAACTGCAAGCGTACCGCCTGCAAAGCAGCGATTATATAAATGTACAGTTTGATTCAGAAAACCCTGAGCTTTCTGCCATAGTTGTTAACACACTTTGTAATGAATTTATAACTTATTACGGCGAACTGGTAAAATCAAATCAGCAAAGATCAGTTGATTTTTTATTCAGGTTATTACAGATCAAGCGTGATACCCTTGACGCGAAAATGCTGGCCCTGAAGAATTACAAAACACGTAACCATGTATTAAATCTGAACGAAAAAGCCAAGAGCTTGTACGGGCAGATGGCCGATTTTGAAACCCGGCGCGAAGAGGTAGAAAAAGTTACCCGATCAACCAAGGCAGCAATGGATAGTATTGACCAAAAGTTTGATCCAAGGGCGCGTAGATATAGCGAAAGTAATAAGTTGGATGCTACCGAGAACGTATTATCGGCTCAGGCGCAGCTGCATGCCGCTAATGATGCTTATGTGCAGAGCGGTTTTGATCCACGGTATCAACGGTCTGTTGACTCGCTTAAAAGAAACATATCAGTTAACCTCGGTGCTTTGTCTGATAAATATGTAATTAATCCGCTTTCTACAAAGCAAGATCTGGTTGATCAGCGACTTAGCCTGCAAACTCAAAATGATCTGGCAATAAACAGCGGCAGCAGTATTAATAAAGAGATTACCCGCCTTTACACAAAGTTTGACGAGCTGGTACCCCATGAAGCTGCTACACAATCATTAGAAAGAGCGGTTGACATTGCAAGTGCGGAATATCTGGAGATATTGCAAAAATATAACCAAGCCAGTTTGGAATCCAGCTTCACAGTTAAGTTGCGTTTGCTTGAGGTTGCCGAGCCGGGCCAGGCTCAGCCGTCAAAAAAGATGTTGTTGGTAATTATAGCAGGCATTGCCATGTTTATTGCCTGCATAGCGGCTTTATTTATCCTTTTCTTTTTAGATAACAGCATAAAAAATGCCCGCGAATTAGCCAACCGCACTAAAGCACCGGTACTTGGAAATCTGAACAGACTGACTGACAGTGCGATTGATTTACGCAATATTTGGGAACATAACCCCACCACCGCCGATTTAAAACAGTTTAAAAACCTTATGCGGGCCACCCGTTTTGAGATTGATACTGAAATGAACGGAGATAAGCTACTGTTAATAAATAGTTTATCAACAGGCGAAGGCAAAACTTTTGTGGCGCTTAACCTGGCTTATGCCTACGCGCAGGTTAATAAAAAGGTGCTGGTAGTAGACGGTAATTTTGATAATCCCGCCATATCCAAAGCTGTGAAACCCAAATTATACCTGGAAGAACTGCTAAATAATGAGGCAGCACCAACCCCTTTGGCTGCAACCCAAAGGGTAACGTTTATAGGAAATCATGGTGGCGATACATCAATACTTGAGTTAAGCAACGAACAGCGTATAAAAGAGCTATTTCAATCATTTAAGGCAACTTTTGATATTATTATTATTGAAGCCGCCGCCCTTGATGCCTTAAATCGCTCAAAAGAAATGAGCTTGTTTGCTGAAAAAATATTAACCGTTTTTGAAGCAAATAAAGATATTACCGATGCCGGCAAACACCAGGTAGAGTATCTTAAAAGTCAGAATGATAAATTTATTGGCTGGGTAATTAATCTGGTTGATAAAGAACAGCTAATAAGCGAATAGCAAAAACACTTGTTAAATGACAGTTACAGGCATTATTTGGATCATTATTCAGGTTTTAATAGGCTATAACCTGGTGTTACCGGTATGCGTTTATATTCTCTCTTTTTTCCGCAAGAATAATACTCCTGTAATTGCATCAGTTGAAGGTGATTATGGCATTATTGTAACGGCGTATGAGCAGGTTACCAACATACCCGCCGTTGTTGAATCGCTGTTGAGTTTGAAACACAATAACTATCTTATTTATATAGTAGCTGATAACTGCGATATAAGTACGCTTGTTTTTAATGATGACCGGGTTATTGTGCTTCGCCCGGAGACCACCCTGGCAAGCAATACGCGTTCACACTTTTACGCTATAAATAACTTTAGGCGCCAGCATGAGAGGTTGACCATTATAGATAGTGATAACCTGGTGCATCCCGACTATCTAATTGAGTTGGACAGATACTTTTATAAAGGATATTTAGCCGTTCAAGGCATCCGCGAAGCGAAAAACCTGAATACAACATATGCCTGTTTAGATGCCGCAAGAGATATTTACTACCATTTTTATGACGGTAAGCTCCTGTTTAAGGTAGGTTCGTCGGCAACATTAGCAGGTTCGGGCATGGCTTTTACAACCGCACTTTACCGTGAATGTCTGGAGCATCTGGACGTTCAGGGGGCCGGTTTTGATAAGGTGCTGCAATCGCAAATTGTTGGGCGCAACATAAGGATAGCTTTTACAGACCGGGCAAAGGTGTATGATGAAAAAACCACCCATTCAGATCAATTGGTTAACCAGCGCTCCCGTTGGATCAATACATGGTTCAAATACTTCAAATTTGGTTTTGTGCTATTAGGCAAAGGCATAAGCACCCCAAGCTGGAACCAGTTTTTATTTGGTTTGATATTGCTTAGGCCTCCCCTTTTCATATTTCTGCTACTTTCACTGTTATTTTTATTTGCCAATTTATTCATCAGCATTACAGCCGCCTTTGTTTGGATGCTTGCTTTTGTAATATTTATAGCAGGGTTTTACCTAGCGCTGGCGCGGTCTGAAACTGATGCCAGGATCTACCGCTCGCTTATTAATATTCCTAAGTTTATGTTCTTCCAGGTGTTATCGCTTTTAAAGGCACGCACGGCAAATAAACGCTCTGTTGCTACAAAACACACTTACACCGCTACCGCTGACCAAATAATTAAGAGCGATGAGAGTTAACCCGGATGAAAAGATACTGCGGCCACAGGAGTTGAAAGAAGAGTATCAAAAAAAGGTAGATAAGATAACCCGTATAGTTGCTTTGGCGGTAGCTTTTTTAAGCACCTATTTTTTCATTATTAAAATATTGTTTTTATAATGAGAATTGAACCTGCAACGCCACATCCAATACTCCAGCTAAAAAAACAACAACCGGGCTTAGGGCAGCGGATAAAAAACTTTGCTTTAGTAGAAAAACTAAAAAACCCGGTTGGCATAGGCTTGTTACTTCTATTAGCAGGCATAATAGCGGTTGGTGTAGCTAAATTTGGTATTGTTTTTGGCGGGTTATTTTTAGTGCTGTTAGTTGGCTTGCCTGCCATGTACGGCGTGGTAGCCTATCCGAAATTTGGGATAATAATTTTACTTATACTGGCTTACGGGCTTTTTTTATTGGGCAGATTAGGCATACCTGGCCCTATGGGCTTAGTGGCTGATCTGCTGCAGGCGGCACTTATGTTGGGTACGCTTTTAAGCTTACGCAGACATAATGATTGGCAACTTTTAAAAGGCCCGGTATCAACCATGATAGTGGTTTGGATTGGTTACAACTTGTTGCAGATAGCTAACCCAAGTGCGGTGTCAAGGCTGGCATGGGTGTACACCGTTAGAACAGTTGCAATAGTGCTGCTGAGTTACTTTGTATTTTTGTACAATATCCGCACGGTAAACTTTGTAAGGCTGATATTTAAGTTATGGCTGTTTATGAGTTTTTGCGGGGCCTTATACGGCATAAAGCAGGAATTCATTGGGTTTTCGGCGGCAGAGGATGCGTGGCTGCATTCAGACCCTGAAATTGCCGGTCTGCTTTTTATAGCCGGGCATTGGCGTAAGTTTTCCATATTTTCAGATCCGGTAGCTTTTGCTTATAATATGAATATGGCAGCCATTTTTTGCATGGCTTTAATTGCCGGCAAGCTACCAATGTGGAAAAAAGTTGTGTTAGGCATTTTTACAGCAACTTTTTTGGTATCTATGCTATACTCGGGCACGCGGGCCGCTAACGTGTTGGTGCCTGCCGCGCTGTTTCTGTTTGCTATTATAAACTATAATAAAAAAGTATTAGTTTTTAGCTGCCTGGCCGCTGTATTTTTAGTTGTATTAATAAACGTACCCACAAGCGACCCCAATTTGCTGCGTTTTCAAACAGCTTTCAGGCCCGGCGAGGATAATTCATATAAGTTGCGCAAATACAACCAGGAACGCATTAAGCCCTATATTTATTCGCACCCCATTGGCTTTGGTTTGGGCGCTACGGGTGGCTGGGGCAAACGCTTTGGCGACGGATCAATAGTATCGCAATTTCAGCCTGACAGCGGCTACATACGCGTGGCGGTAGAACTTGGCCCGGTTGGGTTATTAGTTTTTTGCACACTCATGTTTACTGTTATGCGAACGGGAATTAACAACTACTACCGTATAAAAGATCCGGAGTTGAAAATGTACTGTCTGGGCATGCTTTTAATAGTATTTGCATATAATATAGCTAATTTTCCGCAGGAGGCATTGGTGCAGTTTCCATCAAATGTGTATTTTTCGTTAGATATGGCGCTGCTTACCATTCTGTATCGTTTAGATCAGCAAAAACAGGAAGCGCAGCATAGCAAGTTAATAACCCAAACGTAAGCGTTATGGCAGTTGATGATATAATTAAAAACAGAGACATTATTGTAGTTGGCCAGCAACCCTGGGACGTTGAAATTGGCAGCAATTGCAAAAACATAGCGCTTGAGTTTAGCAGGCATAACCGGGTGTTGTATGTAAACTCGCCGCTTGACCGTATTACCAAGCTTAAAAACGCTACAGACCCTAAAGTGAAGCAACGTATTGATGTTGTTAACAGCCGTACCGAAAGCCTGATAGCGATAAAAGAAAACCTGTGGAACCTTTATCCAGACGAGATCATAGAGTCTATTAACTGGATAAAAAACGAGTTCTTTTATAAGTTTCTTAACAAGATCAACAACAAACGCTTTGCACGTTCTATTGACAAGGCTGCTAAACGGCTTGGGTTTAAAAACTATATCCTTTTTAATGATAACGATATTTTCCGTTGTTTTTATTTAAAGGAGTTGTTGAAGCCTGCCGTAAGCATATACTACTCGCGCGATTATTTACTTTTTGTTGATTACTGGAAACTGCATGGAAAAAAAATGGAGCCGGAACTGATTGAAAAAAGCGATCTGTGCGTGGCTAATTCAACTTACCTGGCATCGTACTGCAGGCAATATAACGCCAATTCGCATTATGTAGGGCAAGGCTGCGATCTGGAAATGTTTACCAATAAGCAGGAATTGGCCACACCGCCTGATGTTGCAGACATTAAGAAACCTATTATTGGTTATGTAGGCGCATTACAAAGCATACGGCTGGACATTGAATTGCTGGCGCATGTAGCCAAAGCCAAACCTGAATGGAGCATTGTGTTGGTTGGCCCAGAGGACGAACAGTTCAAGGTAAGCAACCTGCATCAAATTGATAATATTCATTTTCTGGGTAGCAAAGACCCTACTACGCTCCCATCGTATATAAACTCTTTTGATGTATGTTTAAATCCGCAATTGATTAATCAGGTAACAATAGGTAACTACCCCCGCAAAATAGATGAATACCTGGCTATGGGTAAGCCCACGGTCGCCACCGGCACCGAGGCCATGAGCGTATTTGAAGATCATACTTACCTGGGTACCACCAAAGATGATTACATAAAGCTGATTGAACAGGCCTTATGGGAAGATAACCAAGATAAACGCCGGGAGCGTATTGATTTTGCAACTACGCATACGTGGGAAAACAACGTTAAAGAAATATACAAGGCTATTAACTTGACTGAAAAAAGTTAACGCATTTGTTTATTTGTGCCGTTTAAAGGCGAGATAATCATAGGTGTGTTTGACATTTCTATATATCGCTCTAACAAAGCTAATCATAAAGTTATCGCTCTGGCGCAGATCGCTGCGCGTCATGGTGCTGGGTTCATCGGATGAATTTAACTGATCAAACAACCCCTTGGGGTCATCATAGATCATGGCCTTCCCCCCATTTTTATTAAAAGACATGGCCATGGTAAATTCTGTTTTATCCCCCTTTATTCCTTCGGGATATCTGCCGAATCTCTCAAAAAAATTACTTCTTCGTAAATGCGGGTGGTCGCTGTAAACATGAAACTTACGATAACCCGGATACCATATGTTGAATATCATTTCAGAAAACCCGTACTTATAAGGTTTAAGGTAAGGGTACTTAAAATAGGCGTAAAATCTAACCAGGTCAATATCCGCTCGCTCTTGCATAATAGCTAAAGCATTTTCCAGATGTTGCTGATAGCCAGGGAAAGGGTCAAAATCCTCCTGCACATATAAAGTATAAGGCGTTGCTACAGCATCCTGCCCCTTGTTGATATTGTTGCCCAACCCCGCGTTTTTGGGTGTGGTAATAAGGCGGAAATAGTATTTGTCAGCAATAGATTTAAGATAACCCAGATGCTCAGGCTTGCTGCCATCATCAGAAACCACTATATCGCCAAAACTGATTTGCTGCTTCTCAAATGCTTTTAGTAAGCGCTCTAATGATTGGCTGCGATTGTAATGCGTGACTAATAAGGTTATTGAACTGAATTTAGAGGCAGACATAGCTATTTTTTAACCGGTTTAGTAAATAACACCTGATAGGTATTTTTCAATAGTCTAAATTGCAAATATGCGGCACGTAAGGCCAATGCCAGCGGGTTTCTGCTTTCGCGCCAATTGGCCCTGCTCATGGTACTTGGTTCATCCGATGAATTTTTTTGCCAGAACATATCATTAAAATCATCGCGGACAATACCTTTTCCTTTGTTTTGTATAAATGAAACCGCCATGCCAAACTCCGTCAGATCACCTTTTATACCTTCAGGGTAACGGCCAAATTTTTCAAAGAATGTGCTTCTGCGCAAGTGAGGATGATCGCTGTAAACATAAAATTTAAGGTGATTATTTGCCAATGGTGAAATGCTGAACTTCATTTCAGAAAACCCTTTGCCATAAGGTTTTGTGTAGGGGTATTTAAAATAAGCATAAAAGCGGGCAACATCTAATTGCGCATCGCTCTTCATAAAATTAAGTGCATCTTTAAAGTGTTCTGCAAAAGCCGGTTTGGGTTCAAAATCTTCCTGCACATAAAGTGTGTAAGGGGTTTTTACAGCATCCTGCCCCTTGTTAATATTATTGCCCAAGCCTGCGTTTTTAGGTGTGGTAATAAGTCGGAAACTCAATTCTTTTTCAAGAATCTTCAGTCTTTCCAGGTTCTCGGGCTTACTTCCATCGTCTGATACTACAATATCTTCAAACTTTACATTCAGCGCCGCAAACGCATTCAATAAGCGTTCCAGCGATTTGCTGCGGTTATAATGGGTGACCAATAAAGTAACGCCTTCAAAATAGGTTTTATCCTGGCTCATGCGCGAACAAAATGTGTTTAGTTGCCGTTTAAAGGGATATTTTCATTATCCTTGTTTAAGCGTAAGTTTACGAAAAGATGTTTAAAAAAGTTCTCAATCTCATCCGTAATAAGCATTTTTTATCCTTAGCAGGCAATATTATCATGTCTGGGTTGGGTTTGGTCACCATGACGCTTATTTACCGCTCGCTATCTTTAACACATACAGGTACATGGGTGTTTTTTCTTTCTAACCTTTTATTTGTTGATACACTAAGGTCCGGACTTTTAACAACAGCCTTCATTAAGTTTTATGCGGGCTCAACCCCAGAGCGCGGCGCAGAAGTGGCCGGTTCCGCTTGGTTTATTGGTATATGCATTACGGGAATATTGGCCCTCATTAGCTTATGTTCCTACCCTTTTTTAGGATTTATAAAGGACGAAGGATTTAAACTGTTCTTTCAATTCTCTGGTCTGTACTATATCATATCGCTTCCCTGGTTTTTGGCAACCTGCGTGGCTCAAGGCGACCAAAAGTTTGACCGCTTGCTTTACATTCGCTTATGTAACCAGGGCAGTTATGTAGTTTTTATAGTAGCACTTTTAATTACCGGTAAAGCCAGTATAAGCACCGTTTTAATTTCGTATCTCACATCAAGTACTATCACCAGTTTATTTGTGTTATTTAAAGGCTGGACGCGCATACTGAGTTTAAAACAGAGCACGCGTTCGGGTGTATTAGAAATATACCATTTTGGTAAATTTTCCGTAGGGTCTGCGCTAAGTTCTAATATGTTCAGCTTTTCTGATAACCAGATCATCAATCATATGTTGGGTGCCTCTGCATTGGCAATTTACAACCTTGGTCAAACCCTGATGCAACTGGTTGAGATACCATTGAGAAGTTTTGCAGCTACCGGCATGCCCGAGTTATCTGCGGCCTACAACCAGGGCAACCGCGAACTGGTGATACACACCATGAAAAGGTACGCAGGTATGTTGGCTGTGGTTTTGATACCGATAGTAATAATAGGCTGTTTGCTGGCAGATGTACCAATTTATCTTATTGGAGGGGGCAAATACATTGGTACCGAGGCCGCTAATGTATTTCGCTTATTTTTAACCTTCGCTATAATTTTCCCTCCCGATAGATTCTTTGCCTTAACGCTGGATGTGATACATCAGCCCAAGGTTAATTTTTACAAAGTTTTGGTAATGCTGGCCGTTAACATTGCCACCGACTTTTTGGGTATTTACCTAACCGGCAGCGTTTACGGCATTGCCTTTGCCACGGTGTTTCCAATTTTAACAGGCACCATAATTGGCTACTGGGCGCTTAACAAGTACAGTAAATTTGGTTATTGGAGCATATTTAAAACCGGCTTTGACGAGATAAAAGTATTTGCCAGCGGGCATTTCAAAAAGAAAGCTGCAAATGTATAATGATGAAAAAAGTCGTCTTCTTATTACTTTTCATCATATTTTTTTGTGCGATAGCTTGCACCCATGATAAAGACACTTGGTCGGCTTTCTACAACCAAGACAGTACTTTGATTGGTTTTAAAAATAAGGCAGGTGTAGTTAAAATAGAACCAAGATTTACTAATAATAGTGTTGCCGGAAAGCTTGACGACATAATTGCCATTTCGCACATTACAGAACCGGACAGCGTAAGCTATTATCTAACTAAAAAAGGCCGGATGGTAGGCCGTGATAGCCTTTACTGGTTCGACTATACTCCAGATTGTGAGAGCGAAGGCTTTATACGGTTTAGAGATCCAAAAACCAAAAAAATGGGGATGTTCAACGCCAATGGCGACATTGCCATACCTGCCTTATATAATTATCTGTCGCCGGTAAGAAATGGTTTTATAATGGCTTGGAAAGGTGGAGTTTGGAGTGAAAAAGATATTTCTGAACATAACGAGTACCCTTGGAAAGGTGGCGAAAATTTATTGATCGATATTAACAATCAGGTTCTGATAAACGATTTTGCTTATGATGAGGATATTGACTTTTTTTCCGCAGATATATCAGAACAACCAAATAAAGACCCTATCAGAAAGAGCTTTAAAGCGAGCGATGGAAAATACTATTCGTTTATACATTTTGAAAAAGAGTTTTCTGAATGGCTGCAGAAATCACTTCTTAATGATTTGTCCGTTAAAAACATCCTCGAAAAATCATTTGAAAAAATTACAGCGGATTGGAATGGGCGTGGGCCGATGCCTTCTAAAGAAGAATTCGTCCGCGGGAATTTCCTGTTATTAAAGTCAAAGCTTTTACAATTTAGCAAACCGGGAAATTCGTGGTTTTTGTCTAACGGCCAGTTGGACTTTTACAATTATGACTCAAAAGAGTACGAAAAGTATTTTGATAATTGTGGGCATCATAAAAACTGGATCTATCCGGTTATTGAGATCATAACAACTTTTAAAAGTGAGGACATAAAACAAGATCAATTCGCTTTTTTACGCACCTCCGAAGGCTATAAACTTATTGGAGCCTCAATGAGCCAGCCTCAATAAAATAGCGATGAGGCTTTTCTAAGCTACATCGTTTGCGTAAAGAAAATATTATGCTGATATTTAACGCATAAACCAACCAATTATTAGATAATGAAACATATTAACAAAACTGATGTCCGATCAAACGGTATGAGTTTGGCAAAATTAGCCTTAGTGGCTATGCTTTGTTTGGGCACGTCTGCAAGTGTGTTGGCGCAGGCTATGGGCGGAGCGCAAACGCTGTTTATATCAAACGAGGTAAGCAAAGACAACATGGTTACCCTTAGATTTAACGCGCCAAAAGCTACTGATGTAAAGGTTGCCACGCAAATGACCAAAGGCCAGCAGCAAATGAAAAAGAACGAAAAAGGCGTTTGGGAGGTTACCTTCGGGCCGGTAAAGCCCGATATGTATCCTTACGCATTTGTTGTTGATGGCATACAGGTTGCAGATCCGGGCAATAGCGTAGTGTTCCCTAATGAGGGCTTTCAAAACAGTGTGCTTGAGGTGCCCGGCTCAACGCCGTTGGTACATGCTATTAAGAATGTGCCGCATGGTATCCTGTCATACAGATATTATACCTCTCAGGAATTAGGCACCCGCCAGGTACTTGTTTACACGCCACCCGGTTATGAAAATAATACATCAAAAAAATATCCTGTTCTATATTTATTGCACGGATCATCAGATACAGAAGAAACCTGGACAAAAGTGGGCCGGGCTAACTTTATATTAGATAACCTGATAAGCGAAGGCAAAGCTTTGGATATGATTGTTGTTATGCCTTACGGTCGCGCCTACCCTACCATAACTAAAACCGGCAGCCTGCGCGACTGGCCCAACTTGCAGGAGTTTAAAAAAGATTTTTTTGGTAACCTGATGCCATTTATTGAAAAGAACTACAGGACAAAGAACGATAAAGACAGCCGTGCCATAGCAGGTTTTTCAGGCGGTGGAGGTACCTCTCTTTATTTTGGTTTAAACAATCAGGATAAATTTAGCTATGTGGTAGGTTTTGCACCGGGCATGCTGAAAAACGAGTTCGACCGCAACAATGCCGGTGCGTTTGAAAACCCTGAAAAGACCAACAAACAAATTAAACTGTTCTGGATTGGCGTTGGTACAGAGGACCCTACCTACGGTACCATAAAAAACGATTACCTGCCGGTTCTGGATGCTAAGAAAATTAAATACGAGACTTTTATATCTGACGGTGGGCATACCTGGATGAACTGTAAGCTGTACCTCAGCACAGTAGCGCAAAGGCTCTTCAAATAAAAAATAACAAACGGCATCCCATCCGGTGGATGCCGTTTTTGTTATGTTTCTGTTGCTACAACGCTTTTTATTTACTACAATAGCATCTGATTTTATTACGCGCTAAACTGCGTGTACATTTTTTGTATAATGCTTGTATTTAAATTCGGTGGCGCTTCAGTTAAGGACGCGAAAGGTATAATCAATCTGGCAAATGTAGTTGATAAGTACAAAGGCAAACAGTTGCTTATTGTAGTGTCTGCAATGGGCAAAACCACCAACGCCTTAGAGGCCCTCACCAAAGCATACGTTGATGGTGCTGAAAACATGGCGGCTATATTTGATGAGGTAAAACAGTATCATTACAACATAATGGCTGAGCTATTTGAAGCTTCGCACCCTGTTTTTGATGAGGTAGCTAACACTTTTGTTGAAATAGACTGGATGATTGAAGAAGAGCCGCATGATGACTACGATTTTATCTATGATCAGATAGTATCTATTGGCGAACTGATATCAACCCGCATAGTTGCAGCTTACTTAAATAAGGCCGATTTAAAAACACAATGGATTGATGTGAGAGGCTACATACATACCGATAATACTTATCGCGAGGGTATGGTTATATGGGATAAGACCAGGGGAAGCATCAGCCAAATCATTCCGGCTATGCTGGATAAAAGCTTCGTAGTTACGCAGGGTTTTCTGGGCGGTACTTCCGAAAATTTTACCACAACGTTGGGCCGTGAGGGATCAGATTATACAGCCTCTATCTTTGCTTCGTGTTTAGGTGCCGAGTCAGTTACCACCTGGAAAGATGTACCGGGCGTATTAAACGCCGATCCCAAGTATTTTGAAGACACGGTAAAGTTTGATGCCTTAAGCTATAACGAAGCTATTGAAATGACATATTACGGCGCAACGGTTATTCATCCAAAAACAATAAAACCCCTGCAAAACGCCAATATTCCCTTATTGGTAAAACCATTTGGCGATCCTACCGCTCCGGGTACAATTATACATGGCAACGTTACGCCTGTATTTAAAAAGCCGGTAATTATATTAAAGCAAAACCAGGTATTAATATCCCTATCCACAAAAGATTATTCTTTTATCACAGAAAACCATCTGAGTGATATATTTGGGCGTTTTGCTGCCAACAATGTCAAAATAAACACCATGCAAACATCGGCGCTTAGCTTTAGCATTTGTGTGGATTATAAACAGGAAAGCTTTGCTAAATTTATTGCTGTTTTTGATAATGCTTATAAAGTGCGCTACAACACCGGCCTTACCTTAATAACAGTAAGGCACTACGGAGCAAGCACTCTAAAAGAACTAACAGCCGGAAAAACAACTTTATTGGAGCAATTGAGCCGGAATACGGCACAAGTGGTTTTAAAATAGGTGATTAGTTTACTTGTCGCTCAACACTTCGATTGATTTTAACAACGGTGAACCGCCGGAATTGCCCACGCCTGCTACCGTGTAAATTTTGCCTTTATAAAAAACAGCACCGGCTGCATGGCGGCCCTCAACCAACGGTGCCAATGTGCGGAACGTGCCTGTTTTAACATTATACACCTCCACTTCGTTATGCGATTTGCGTTGTTTGGCGCTTTCGCCTGCTATTATAAACAGGTCGTCTTTAACAGCTATTAATGTGTTGCCGGCCCGTAGTGTGGGTAATTTTGCAGTGGCAGTAGTCCATTGTCTGGTTTTAAAATCGTATGCATCAACTGCGTCAATCACATTGGCCAGTCCCTTTTTTTCGAGGGTATTTGATTGCATTCCGCCAATTAAATATAATTTATCATCAATAATTCCAGCCCTTACGTGGTCTCGCGCGGTAGGCGCGTCTATCAACTTTGTCCATTTTCCGGTCTTCGGATCATATTCGTCAAACCAGGTAACGTTGCCGGTCCAGTGTCCATCCAATATACCGGTTACCATATAAAATTTGTTTTTATAAACTACAACCCCGCCCGACCCACGTCGCCTGTCCGCCGGAATCTCGTCCCCCTTTCTCCATGCATCAGATTTGGGATTGTAAATGTATATGTTCGCAACAGGCTGTTCGTGCGGATAGCGCCCGGTCATAGCTCCTACCAGGTATATCTCATCTTTGTAAACCACAGCTTGAAAATGGTTTAATTCAATGGGTGGTTTTGCGCCGTTGGTCCAGGTATTTGTTTTTGGGTCAAAAATATTTACATCACTTACCCCCCGCCCGCCAATCAGGTAGAATTTATCTTTAACCACTACAAAATCGCATTCCTCGCGTGTTAAGTAGTTTCCGTTGGTTTCAATTATTTTCCATGAGTATTTTTCAAACTGCGCATAGGTAGTGTTAACAAAAAAATATGTCAGTAATAACACAAGTGTAAATCTTTTCATTTCGGTCTATAATTTGACTTGTCTGCATGGGCAAAAGCCATGTCAATTGGTTTAGTATAAATGTATCATATTTAAAACCAATAAACCAAATGAGATATCACACGAGGTTATTAAAAAACAAAAGCCCCCCGAAAAATCAGGAGGCTTCAATTTAGTGTTCTGAATATCTAAATATTACAGTCCAAAACCGTAAGCTATACGCAAACCAGCCAAGCCGTAGCTATCTCCTTTGCCTGAAAAGTTTTCATAACGTGCAGAAATGTCCCACTTGTCATTAGCATAACCAAGACCGGGTGATACAATTAATTTAGTAGTACCGTTTTTTGCAGTTTCAAAACCTGCACCTGCTTCTGCGCCAAAATAGAAATTATCGGCGAAAAAGCCTTTAACACCTAGTTTCACAGGTACTACGCCTAAATTGCTGCCTTTAATAGTTGTATTACCAACATTGTAATTCTTTCCGAAGAAATTATAAAAACCTGAAGTAAGTGTCCATGCCAAACCTTCATCAGCACCATATTGTAAACGTGGCGTAATACCCGCATAAATATTTGACCCGTCGGATACTCCACCTGTTGGTACACCAACTTCGGCACCTATGCCAAAACGTAATTTGCTATCTGATTGTGCATTTGCATTTGTTCCCATAAAAAGCGCTACACCCACTATAGCTGCAGCTGCTAATTTTGTTAAATTTTTCATTGTTGTGTTTATCATTTTAAGTAAATATTATGACGGTAATTGTTCAAATACTCTGCCACTCTATTTTCATTGAGGAGAAATACCAGGCGTTTTGAGGCAAAATTACAGCGCAACTAACCCTTATATCTTGATAATCAAACAACTTTCAGGCAATTGCAAAGGATGTTTAAACATATAGATTACCCCTGCCGATAGTTGAAAAATTGACTACTTTTTAGATCATTTTGTATTGTAAACGCGGCTTACTAAAATAAAAATGGCCCTCAATTTGCATTGAAGGCCGTTTTTATACCAAAATCAAATCAGGTTTGAAATTAATGATCCTGATCGGGTTTATAATTTTTTTGCAGTTCTGCCAGCTTTTCTTTACCATAAGCAACACGTGTTATCAGGTAAAATAGTACCGGCACTATAAAAATGGCCAGTAAAGTTGCAGCAAGCATACCGCCAAACACGGTAAAGCCAATAGTTTTACGTGCAATTGCACCGGCACCCGATGCAAACAATAAAGGAAGTACACCTAAAATAAACGCCAGTGACGTCATTATAATAGGGCGCAGGCGCAACCTTACGGCTTCTAATATTGATTTTTCCAGCTCCATGCCGCTATCAACACGCTCTTTTGCAAACTCCACAATCAATATCGCATTTTTTGCTGCCAGGCCTATAAGCGTTATTAAACCTATCTGTGCATATACGTTATTGTCAAGCCCCTTATTAAAGGTAAGGAACAATATAGCGCCTAACGCCCCTAACGGAACCGCTAATAATACCGAAAACGGAACCGACCAACTTTCATAAAGCGCTGCCAGAAACAGAAATACAAACCCTACAGAAAGCATAAATATGTACACTGTTTTAGAGCCCGACAACTTTTCCTCGCGGCTTAAACCTGTAAATTCATATCCATAACCTTGAGGCAGAGTTTCGGCGGCTACTTCTTCCAGCACCCTTAAAGCATCGCCGCTGCTGTAGCCCGGCTTTACAGTACCATCGATTTCGGCTGCTCGGAATAGGTTAAAGTGTGATATTAAAGGTGCATTCTCAATCATTTTATAACTTGTAACCGTACTTAAGGGTACCATAGCACCACCCTCGTTACGCACAAAATATTGCCCTATGTTCTGAATATTTGTGCGGTAGTTGGTATCCGCCTGCGCCACTACCCGGAACGTGCGGCCGTATAAGGTAAGATCATTAATATAAGAGCTACCCATATAAACCTGCAATGCATTGTTTATATCGCTTATTTTTACGCCCAAACGCTTAGCTTTCTCGCGATCAATTGTTAGCTGATAAGCGGGAGTCCGTGCTGTAAAAAAGGTGTAGGCCTTTGCAATCTCGGGGCGCTTGTTAACCTCGGCCACAAAATTATTAAGCACGGTTGCAAAGTTCTTAACGTCACCGCCTGCCTCCTTCTCCTCAAGCATAAACGCAAAACCGGCGCTATTACCTAAACCAGGAATTGCGGGCGGTGGTATCACCGTCATGTTGGCTTCTTTAAATTTTGACAGTTTTTGCTGCAATACGCCAACCAATTCAAGTGATGTGCGTTTGCGGTCATCCCAGGGTTTAAGCTGTACGAAAACCGTGGCGCTGTTTGATTTTGTAGCAAAGTTTACTACGTTAAGGCCTCCCAAAGCAGCATAATGCCCAATTTCAGGAATGCTATCCAAGGTTTTCATTACTTCTTTTAACACGGCAACTGTTCGCTCGGTTGATGATGCTTCAGGCAGATCATAAGTAACATAAATACGGCCTTCATCTTCAACCGGTACAAACCCAGTGGGCTTTTTCATGAACAGAACTACCGTACCCACTATGATACACACCAGTATGATCACCACAAACTTTGAGTTTTTAAGGCCTCGGTGCACGCCATTGCGGTACTTGCCGGTAACACCGTCAAACCAGGTATTAAATTTATAGAAGAACTTGTTCAGGCCTGTGGATTTGTCATCAATTTTATGAGGCTTTAATATCAAAATACACAAAGCCGGAGTGAGTGAAAGCGCTACAAATGCTGATATAAGTACTGATATGGCAATAGTAATAGCAAACTGCTGATACAACCTGCCTACAATGCCGGGTATAAAACCTACAGGCACAAACACTGCGGCCAATATTAGCGCTATGGCTATAACAGGGGCTGATATATCTTTCATGGCCTGGCGGGTGGCGTCAACCGGCGACATACCTTTCTCATCCATATAATGCTGTACGGCCTCAACTACCACAATAGCATCATCCACCACTATACCTATGGCCAACACAAAACCAAATAATGTAAGCGTGTTAATAGTAAAATGTAACGGAATGAAAAATATGAAGGTACCAATAATAGATACCGGTATAGCCAGCACAGGTATAAGTGTAGTACGCCAGCTTTGCAGAAAAAGAAATACCACTATAATAACCAGCACAAGTGCTATAATAAGCGTTTCAATCACCTCGTGTACAGATACCTTAATAACGGTTACTGCTTCAAAGGGCACCATGTAATCAATGTCATTAGGAAAAGCCTTCTTCATTTGCTCCATTGTAGCATACACATTATCGGCAGTTTCTAACGCGTTGCTGTTTGGTGCCTGATAAACCAAAAGGTATGAAGCCCGTTTACCATCAACATAGGAGTTACCAGAATAGTTAAACTTGCCCAGTTCAACACGCGCTACATCTTTTAAATGTACAACAGCGCCGTTATTGGGCTGCGTACGTACCACAATGTTTTCAAACTCGGCTTTGTTGGCTAAACGGCCCCTCACCAAAACGCTGTACTCAAAAGTTTGCCCGGTTTGCTGCGGTGTTGAACCTACAGTTCCGGCAGCTACCTGCGCGTTTTGCTCCTGTAAAGCCTGAGTAATATCTGCGGCAGTCATGCCAAAGGCGGCAAGCTTATCGGGTTTTAACCAAATACGCATACTAAAATCGTCAGCACGCGTAAATACATCCCCTACCCCTTTTGTACGTAAAAGCGCATCCCGAACAAAGATGTTGGCGTAGTTATCTGTAAAGGTTACATCGTGCGTTTTATCAGGCGAATACATAGCCACCAACATTAAAATACTGGGATTACGTTTACGTACCGTTAAACCAAGGCGCTGCACTTCTTGCGGCAAAGTTGGAGTAGCTATACCTACACGGTTCTGCACATCAAGTGCAGCTATGTTGATGTCTGTACCAACCTCAAAGTTAACGGTCATGCTCATGGAACCGTTATTGGTGCTATTGCTTGACAGATAAGTCATGCCGGGCGTACCATTCACCTGTATTTCTACCGGGGTGGCTACTGTTTGCTCAACCGTCTGAGCATCAGCGCCCAAATAGCTACCGGTGATCTGAACTGTGGGGGGCGTTATGTCAGGATATTGGCCAACGGCAAGTGTACCAATGGCCAAAATACCCACTATTACTATCACCAATGATATTACGATGGCCGTAACCGGCCTTCGGATAAAAGTTTCTGCTATCATGCTATATATGTTATCCGCTTACTATTTTGCCGTTTGATTAGTTTGTGCTGCCGGCTTAGAAGGGTCTGCCAGTGTTATTTTACCACCATCGCGCAAGCGCTGAAAGCCATCAGTAACCACTTTGTCACCCGGCTTTATGCCGTCCATAACAACTATATTACTGCCTATGCGCGGGCCAAGTATTATTTTTTGTTGCTTCGCGATGGTATCTTGAGAAATGAATACAAAAAACTCCCCCATTTGCTCAGACACCGCTTTGTAGGGTATTTGAAGGCGGTTACCTGAATCGTTATTTAAAACTTTTAATACGCAGCTCATGCCGTCTTTAAGCATACCATCAGGGTTGGCAAACTCCACCCTTACTTTAATAGTACCGGTAAGGTTATTTACGCCTCTGTCAATAGCCAATATCTTTCCTGTTTTGTTGTAAACCGTACCGTCTGACAACTGCAACCTGAATGTTGAATCAGTAACCTTACGCTGCAGCTCATAAAAACGGTTTATATCCTGCTCATTCACAACCACATCAACCGCTATTGGGTTTTCGCTGGAAATGGTGTTCATTAAAGTAGTACCCGGGCTAACCTGCGAACCCAGCCTTACCTGCGAAATACCAATACGACCGGTAACCGGTGCCGTAATAAGCGAATACGAAAGATCTGTTTTAGCACTCATCACCATTGCTTTGGCTACCTCTACCTGGCTTTTGTTCATCTCAAAAGTAGCAGTAGCCTGGTCAACTGTCTGCCGGGCAACGGCATCATTTTTCAATAGCATGGTATAACGGTCTATATCTTTTTGCGCTTTAGCCAAATTTGCTTCTGCACTTAATAGCTGGGCATTGGCTTGCGCATATGCAGCCTGGTACTTTCTGCGGTCTATCTCATAAAGCGTTTTGCCTTTAGACACTATTTCGCCTTCTTTAAAATAAATACCGGTGATAAATCCTGTTACAGCGCTGCGCAGCTCCACGTTATTTACAGAAACTACAGTTCCCTGGTATTGATCGTAGTAAACAGCGTCCGCAGTAACTGCCTCGGCAACTGCAACAGGCGTTGGTGGCAGCGCGGTATTCTGTGCAGCCTGCTGGTCTTTACAGGATGTGAGCGACAATGCAACAAGCGCCGGTAGCAATAGGTAGTTATATTTTTTCATTAAAATTATTTTATAGAGACTAGTATTAAATTATTGTTATTCAACCGGCAATGTGCCTAACGATCTTTGCAGATCTATTTTACTGGAAAGCACCTGGAACAAGGCATTATAGTAATTTAACTGAGATGTGCGCAGATCGGCCTGTGCTACAATTACATCCAGGTAGGTTTTAATTCCTTCGCGATATTGCAGGCTCACCACGTTGTAAACATCAGTTGCCAGCACTACGTTCTCTTTAAGGGTTTGCCAGTTGGTATAATTACTTTTATAAGCCGCAAGTGTTTGCACGTACTCTGTACTGATGGTATTCTGCTGATTTATAATATCCAGATCTGTGCGCTCAACCTGCAAACGTGCCCTGCTCAGATTTTTCAACCTGCGCCCACCCTGAAATATGGGTATTGTTAAAGAAAGCCCCGCGTATGCATTGGTAAACGATTTATTGTATAAATGCGCCAGATTATCGTTTAAAAACAAAAGGTTATATGCGCCAATGGCAGACAGCGATGGCAAAAAGCCATATTTATAATAGCTTACATTAACGTTTTGAAGATTTTTTTGAGTTTGCAACAACTGATATTCCACACGGTTGTTAAAATTTAAAACCTGATTGGTATCAATCACAGCCTCTTGTTCATAACGCGTAGAGTCATATGTCAACGCAAAATCTTTACCGGCCTGTACCCCCATTATTTGTTTCAATGTGGCCATTTTTCCTTTTATAGATTCCGTTGTTTGCTTACGTGCGGCTACCTCGTTATTAAGGGCAATGGTGGCTTGCTTATAATCTATCTTATCAACCACACCTGCCTGATAGCGGCTGGTAGCATCTTTTAAACTACGTTGCAACCTTGTTATATTCTCATTAATAATATTAAGCTGCTTTTGCGACAACAACACATCAAAAAAAGCTTTGCTAACATCAGAAACAACGTTTATTTGTGTACTCACCTCATTTTGGCTGTATAATAAGCGGGAATATTTTGAGGCTTTTGATGCCTGCAGGACTTCGTTATTATAAATGGTTTGGTTGATCTGCGCACCTAATGATGAAAATTCGCGAAAAGCAGTACCCCCGGCATTAACCTGGGCGGCGTTTACGGGGCCGCCTTTAAAATAATGCTGGTATTGATTGGTGGAATTGAGTTGCGGCAGCCATGATGATAACGAGATGTCTATATCTTTTTCGTTAATGAGTTTATCAATACCGGCTTGTTTAATGGCAGGTTGATTTCGCAACGCAAACGCTATACTTTGCTTAAGTGTTACAACAACCGGCAGGCTGTCAACAGGTGTTTGCGCTAATAAGAGTAATGGTGTAAAATGTATTAAAACAATTAGCAAAAAATATTTTTTCATAGATGCGGAATAATATAAACCCCTTAACCCGGATGGGCTATAAATTATGCTGAGGGCCTAATTAATTAAGGACTGCGAATATGAGCGATTTGCAATTACAGAAAAAAAATATAAAATAATTTTACCTAAATTATACATTATATATATAAATGATCTCCTTTTGAAAGGTTTTAAGTCATTTTTTTAAAATATTTAAAAATTGACAGCTCAAATAAATAAAAAAATTAATTAATTTGCCGAGTGGGAATAACATTGTGTTTACAAAAAACACGATGTTAAAAAAATTTACATACTAAATATAGGTTATAAGCTTATTCGTGGTATTTTTACAAAAAATTTAAGCAGGGTTAATACATGGTTAAAAAACTACATGAGAAGATTGCTCAATTTAAAGATGCAGCAATGATCAGGGAGAAGGGCTTGTATCCCTATTTTAGGCCTATTGAGTCCGGACAGGACACTGAGGTTATGATTGACGGGAAACGGGTGTTAATGTTTGGCTCTAATTCTTACCTCGGTCTTACCAGTCACCCTAAAATAAAGGAAGCATCAAAGAAGGCGATTGATAAATATGGTACAGGCTGTGCCGGTTCAAGATTTTTGAACGGCACACTTGATATACATATTGAGTTAGAAGACAGGTTGGCAAGCTATGTAGGCAAAGAGGCCGCAGTTTTATTCAGCACTGGCTTTCAGGTAAATCTGGGTGTTTTATCTTGCGTTACAGGCCGAAATGATTATCTTATTTTAGATGAGTATGATCACGCATCGTTAATTGATGGCAGCCGCCTATCATTTTCAAAGGTTATAAAATACGCCCACAACGATATGGCCGATCTTCAACGGAAGTTAAGCATACTTCCGGAAGAGGCTGTTAAAGTAATTGCTGTTGATGGTATTTTCAGTATGGAAGGTGATATAGTTAAATTGCCCGAAATTGTGGAAATAGCAGCGCAGTACGGTGCTAATATAATGGTTGATGATGCGCATAGCTTAGGTGTTATTGGCCATAATGGCGCGGGTACAGCATCGCATTTTAACCTTACCGATGATGTGGATCTGATAATGGGAACATTCAGTAAATCCTTAGCATCATTGGGTGGTTTTATTGCTGCTGATGCTGATGTTATTGATTATATGAAACATCGCGCACGTTCATTAATGTTTAGCGCCAGTATGACGCCGGGAGCTGTAGCAAGCGTAATTGCGGCTTTAGACATTATACAATCTGAGCCGGAACGCATACAGAAACTTTGGGATAATACTAATTATGCAATGAAACTGTTGCTTGACGAAGGTTTTGACCTGGGGCCGACAGAAAGCCCTATCCTACCAATATTTGTTCGTGATAATGATAAAACTTTCCTGGTTACAAAACACCTGCAATCGTCGGGCGTATTTGTTAACCCGGTTGTTTCACCTGCCGTACCATCAGATTCGTCATTACTTCGCTTTTCGTTAATGGCTACGCACACTTTCGAGCAGATTGATGAGGCCGTTGAGAAAATAACAAAAGCCTTTAAAGACGTTGGCGTACCAATGATGGGTTTAAAAGAACGAATTTAAATATTTACAATATTTTTTGCAGGTGTGCGGCTATTAAAAGTAGCCGCACATTTTATATAGAGCAATTTTATCTTTAGTCGTCTCCAATGAGAAAAATAATTCCGGTGATTTCAAAAAAAGAGCTTGCTGCTTTTATAGACTTCCCGCACGACCTATACAAAGATGATCCGAATTATGTACCCGAGCTTTTTATAGCGCAACGAGATCTGTTAACCAAGCACCCTTTTCATAAGCATAATAAACTGCAGGGCTTTCTGGTTTATAAGGACGGTAAAATTGCAGGCCGTATTGCAGCCATTTTAAATAACGCTCACAACGAATATAATAAAGCAAACGACGGTTTTTTTGGATTTTTTGATTGCATAAACGACCAGGAAACTGCCGATATGTTATTTAAAGTAGCTGCAGATTGGCTTAAAGACAAAGGCGTTACCGGGCGCTTTTTAGGCCCGGTAAATTTCTCTACCAACGAACCTTGTGGCTTACTGGTGAAAGGATTTGATAGTTCGCCGGTTTTAATGCAGACCTATAATTTCCCTTACTATGCTGATCTGATAGAGAAGGCGGGGTTTGATAAAGACGTTGACCTGATAGCCTGGCATTGGGACGGTAATAATTACGACGATAAATCTGTACGCCTGCTTAATGCTTTGCAGGAACGTTTAAAGCGTAATAACATCGTTATCCGCAAAATAAATATCAAAAATTTTAAAGAGGAGACCGTTAAATTACGCGAAGTTTATAATTCGGCATGGGATCAGAACACCGGATTTGTACCCTTGACTGACGAGGAGTTTGATTACCTGGCTAACGACCTGAAATTAATATTAGACGGCGACTTTGCTTTGGTTGCAGAGCAAGACGGAAAGATTGTGGCATTTGGCCTGGCCCTTTTAAATTATAACGAGATCTTTAAAACCATAAAACGGGGGCGTTTGCTACCTACCGGCATTTTTAAACTTTTGTTTGGTAAAAAGAAAATACAGAGCCTGCGTATTTATGCTTTAGGCGTTATTGATGGCTATCGTAAAATGGGTATTGAGGCTGTTTTATATGGCACCATCATTAAAAATTACACTGCCAGGGGCCTGAAATGGGCTGAAGCCGGGTGGACGCTGGAAAACAATACGCTTATAAACGAAGCTATTATAGCCATTAAAGGCGATCCTTATAAAACGTACCGCTTGTATCAGAAACAGATATGAGAGAAAAGGTTTTAATAACAGGCGCAAGTGGTTTTGTAGGTTACCATTTGATAAAGGAAGCCTTGCAGAATAATCTGGAAGTATTTGCGGCTGTTAGAAAGAGCAGTAATATAAGCCATCTGAGCGAGTTTGACATTCAATATACTGATCTGGCTTATAATGACCCGGAATTGCTTAAAAAAGAGATTCAGGAGAAAAAGTACGATTATATAATACATGCTGCGGGTGTTACCCGGGCAAGAACTATTGCCGAATATAACACCATAAACGCCCAGTACACTTTTAACCTGGCGCAAGCGGTGGTTGATTCAGGTGTCAAGGTAAAAAAGTTTGTCATGGTAAGCAGTTTGGCTGCAATTGGCCCATTAAGTACTATAACGGGTATTATAGATGAAGAGACAACACCCAACCCGGTAACGGCTTATGGCGCCAGCAAATTACTTGCCGAGCAAAAGTTAACAACTATAGGCGAATTAAATTATACCATTTTAAGGCCCACTGCTGTTTATGGCCCCCGTGATACGGGCATTTTTATCTTTTTTAAGCAGTTGAGTAAGCGTATTGAGGGTTATATAGGCAGAGGCCAACAACGACTTAGCTTTATTTATGTAACTGATTTGGCCCGCGCCTGCGTGGCTGCGTTGACGAAGGGTGAAAAAAAAGCATATAATTTAAGCGATGGTAAAAGCTACACCAAGTATGATTTAGGAGCCGAAGCCCGCAAAACTTTGACAGGGAAAACGTTTAAGTTTCACATTCCTGTAAATTTTATGAAATTGGTAGCAACATTGGCAGAAAAAGTGAGTAATTTGAAAGGTGAAGCGCCAATACTGAACCGTGAAAAACTAAATGAGCTTACAGCCGTTAACTGGATATGCAGTATTGAACAGGCTAAACGCGAAATTGGCTTTAACCCACAATTTGATTTAAATAAAGGTGTTGCAGAAACCATAACCTGGTACCGGCAAAATAAATGGCTTTAATACATAGATAATTTACATTTACAAATAATGAAGAGTAACATTCAACCCGCCAACGGCAAACTGGGTATATTGATCCCGGGTTTGGGAGCCGTGGCTACTACACTAATTGCCGGCGTTGAGGCCGTAAGAAAAGGAATATCACAACCAATAGGCTCGGTTAGCCAAATGGGTACTATCCGTTTAGGTAAAAGAACAGAGAACAGGCGCCCTAAAATAAAAGATTTTGTACCACTGGCTAGTCTTAACGATGTTGTTTTTGGCGGTTGGGACGTATTTTCAGACAACGTGTATGATGCAGCTACTAATGCGGCTGTGTTGGATAAGGACCTGCTGAATAAATTAAAGCCAGAGTTAGAGGCTATTGTGCCCATGAAAGCGGCATTTGATAAAAATTACGCCAAAAACCTTACAGGCACACACGTTAAAGAAGGAAACCGTTATGAGTTGGCCCAACAAGTAATTGAAGATATACAGAACTTTAAGGATGCCAATAACTGTGATCGTATTGTTTTGGTTTGGTGCGGATCAACCGAAACTTATTATGAAGCATCAGATGTGCATAGCACTTTAGATAAGTTTGAAGCCGGTTTAAAAGCCGACGACAAATTAATATCGCCAAGTATGATATATGCCTACGCTGCTTTAAAGCAAGGTATACCATTTGCAAATGGTGCACCCAACCTTACAGTTGATATCCCGGCGCTTATAGAGCTTGCAAAAATAACGCAAACCCCAATTGCCGGTAAGGACTTTAAAACCGGACAAACTTTAATGAAAACCATTTTGGCACCGGGCCTTGCAGCACGGTCATTGGGTGTTAATGGTTGGTTCTCTGACAATATTTTAGGTAACCGTGATGGATTGGTATTAGATGATCCCGATAATTTTAAAACCAAGGAAGTATCAAAATTAGGTGTATTAGAAGATATTTTTAAACCCGAAGATAACCCGGAACTTTATGGTAACATTTATCACAAAATACGCATCAACTATTATCCGCCGCATGGCGATAACAAAGAAAGCTGGGACAATATTGACATTTTTGGCTGGTTAGGCTATAAAATGCAGATCAAGATCAACTTTTTGTGTCGCGACTCTATCCTGGCCGCCCCTATCGCCCTTGATCTTGCCTTATTTTGCGATCTGGCAAAACGCGCAGGCATGAGTGGTGTGCAGGAATGGCTGTCATTCTATCTTAAATCGCCGCAAACTGCGCCTGGTTTACATCCGGAGAACGATATATTCAAACAATTAATTAAGCTGGAAAACACCCTTCGCCACATGATGGGGGAAGACTTGATAACCCACCTCGGTTTAGATTATTACGAGGAGCTGGCCGAGGTTAATTAATTGTAAACATTACAGGCAAAGTCGTTATTGTATTGAAAACATTTCTTTACAGTAACGACTTTTTTTATTGCAGCGCTTTTATAGAGCATACTGTGGTAACAAATATGCCAGGTAATAATCTAAAAATGCGTTTAGTACGTATAGTATATAACCGCAGGGCAAATTACTATTTGACTTTTTGACCACAGAAGTCTGCTGCATTTTTGCATATCTTTGCTGCCTGATTTGGAACATTGGCCCAAGGGTTGATGCAGATAAAGGAATATATGCCTGTATAGGATGGTGACGTGGCTAACGGTGGTTACAAATTGATTAGTATAATATTACATGAATTTTAAATATTTATTAAAAAGGCTTTTTCCGGCGGCTTTTCTTTTATTGTATTCAACCTTTCTGTTTGCCCAGGCTACCATAGTAACAGGCAAGGTTATAGACGCAGCAGATAAAGAATCGCTCCCATTTGTTACCGTTTCATTTCCGGGTACTACTATTGGTGTTACTACTGATAACGATGGTAAATTCTCTATAAGTAGCAGCAGGCAATTTTCGCAGTTAAAAATATCTTTTGTTGGCTATAAGGAGGTTTTATTAAATATACAGCCCGGCAAAACACAATCTGTTAATGTAGTGAGCTTACAGGCAGCCTCTCAGCAATTAACAGAAGTAGAGATACGATCAGGCGCGAAAGTGAGATACCGAAACCGTGACAACCCTGCTGTTGAACTTATACGCAGGGTTATAGCCAATAAAGAAAAAAACAGGCCCGAGCGATATAATTACATTGAATACCGGGAATATGATAAGCTACAGTTTGCGTTAAGTAATTTGTCGCCTTCTATTTCAGAGAAAAAATATTTAAGAAAATACGCTTTTTTACTGAAGAACCGCGATAGCCTAACTGTACCGGGTATATCGTTAACCCCTTTCTTTCTGGATGAAAAACTTTCGCAGTATTACTACCGAAAAAATCCCGAAAACGAACGTAGCGTGCTACTTGGTGAGAAAAAAACCGATTTGGGGTCTTTTATAGACACGGATGGCTTTGGCGACTACATAAAAAACATGTATGCTAAGGTTGACATTTATGACAATGATATTTTTTTAGTTACCAAGAATTTTTTAAGTCCTATATCTGACAACTCTCCAAACTTTTATAAGTTTTTTATTACAGACACCATTATTACGGCCGATAGCAGCAAACTGGTGGAACTTAGCTTTACCCCACGCAACAACGAGGACATTTTATTTGAAGGCAAGATCTACGTAACCATTGATAGTAATTACGCTGTTCAAAGAGTAAAGTTAGGTGTCAATAAAAATATCAACGTTAATTACCTGTCGTCTATGAATGTTAATCAGGATTTTGAAAAAAATGCTGATGGTCGTTATCACTTAAGTAAAAGTAAAACGTTGGCGGAGTTTAAAACCGGCAAGAAAAAAAATGGTGGCTTTTTTGGTATCAGGACAGTTAGTTATGGTAACTATATAATAAATAAGGCCCAAACTGATACCGCATATATTAAAAAGCTAAGCGATGATGACGCCGAGGTAGTAAAAAATCAACCGATAGAGTTTTGGCAGCAAAACCGTTTAGATGAGCTTTCGCCGGCGGAGTCAAAAGTGTATAAAAATATTGATAGCTTGACTAATATGACGTCGTACAAGCGTACAATGGACATTGCAACGTTACTATTGGCCGGATATAAGTCATTAGGTAAATTTGAAATTGGGCCTGCAAATGCTTTTTATAGTTTTAACCCGGTTGAAGGAACAAAGCTACGTTTAGGGGGCCGTACAACGCCAGAGCTAAGTAAGCGTTACTATTTTGAAACTTATTTGGCCTATGGTTTTACTGATAAAAAATGGAAATATTTTTTAAGTGCAACATACTCTTTAAATAATAAATCTATTTACAAGTTTCCGCAACATTACATAAGGGCCAGCTTTAACCGCGATACCAGGATACCTGGTGCACAACTACAGTTTGTACAGCAGGACAATTTCTTGTTATCATTTAAACGCGGGGCCAATGACAAGTATTTGTATAACGACCAGTACCGTTTAGATTATGTGCATGAGTATGAAAACCATTTCAGCTATTCGTTTACTTTCAGAAAACTTACCCAAACGCCCGCCGGTTCATTATACTACGAAAACAACACCGGGCGCATTAATGACCTTACTACCAGTGATGCTACTATTGCGTTTAGATACGCGCCTAATGAAATGTTTTACCAGGGAAAAATTTACCGTATCCCTATAGCAGGCAAGTACCCCATTTTTAGTTTAGATTATACAATGGGAATAAAAAACCTGTTTGGGGGCCAATATAATTACCACAACCTGCATGCCCGTATTGATAAACGTATCTATCTTTCGCAGCTGGGTTTTGCTGACACCTTTATTGAAGGCGGAAGAATGTTTAGCCAGGTGCCTTATCCCCTGCTGAATATTTTCAGGGCCAACCAATCATTTAATTACGATCTTTACTCTTATAACCTGATGAACTTTTTAGAGTTTGTGAGTGATAAATATGTCAGTATAAATATCGATCAGCATTTTCAGGGTTTCTTTTTTAACAAAGTACCATTGTTCAAAAAATTAAAATGGAGAGAAGTGGTTTCATTTAAAGCTATTAAAGGCGGTTTGAGTGATCAAAACAACCCGGTTTTAAATAAAACGGTGTTTCAGTTCCCGGTTACAGCTACTGGTGCACCCATTACATACGCCTTGGGTAATCAACCCTATATGGAGGGGAGTGTGGGTATTGAAAATATATTTACATTTCTGCGGATTGATATGGTTAAGCGTTTTAATTATCTTGATCACCCGCAGGTTTCGCCATATGGCATACGCGCAAGGGTTAAATTTGACTTTTAATTGAAATTTGGGAGAATGCAACAACAAACATCTATCAGAACAAGTTTACAATTAGGCATTTACAAACTAATTGACCCTTTTGTTAAGATATTAATCAGGCTGGGCCTTACCCCTAACGCGGTTACATCAATTGGGTTTGTGTTAAATATTGGCGTTGCTGTTATTTTTATTGTTGGTGCCGAAGAGGGCCACCGTGGCGATCTTACTTACATAGGCTGGGCAGGTGGCCTTATACTTTTTGCCGGCTTGTTTGATATGCTTGACGGGCAGGTGGCACGCCTGGGTAATATGAAATCAACATTCGGGGCGTTATATGATTCAGTGCTTGACAGATACAGCGAAATGGTTATGTTTTTAGGCATTTGTTACTATCTGGTGGCACATCATTATTTTTTAAGTTCTATTTTTGCCTTTGTTGCTTTAATAGGTTCAATGATGGTGAGCTATGTGCGCGCAAGAGCCGAAGGCTTGGGCATTGAATGCAAAGGGGGCTTAATGCAGCGCCCGGAGCGTGTTGTAACTATTGGCCTTTGCGCAATGTTGTGCGGGGTAATATCACAATATATTGGCGGTGACTACAAATGGTATGGTTTCGGACTAAAATTTCATGTGTTTGAAACAATGTCTATATTCACTATACCAATAACAATGCTTGCGGTACTAACTAATGTTACCGCGTTTAACCGCCTCAGAGAGGCAAAAAAAAATCTGTTGGAAAAAGAAAAAGGGTTTGATATCTGATGAAATTAATTTTTACACTACTACTATCTGTTTTTTATACTTTACAACCGGGAACGGCAAATTTTCAAAATAAAAAAAACAAAGATGCTAAGGGTGCTGCAAACGAAGAAAAGTACCCTGCCCCGCCTGAAAACACCAACCTGCTTTTTTATGTGCAGCGAGACCCAAATGCCAATACGGTTATGTATGATTTAAATATTGACAAAAACGGGGATGTTGATACAGAAACACCAATGCATATATACTGGATAAAATATGCAGAGAAAGGGCAAAAAGAAGAGCTAAACTACATACAGCGTAAATTTGCCTATGGGGTGAACACAAAAAAGATAACCAATGAGCAATATGATGTGAGGTTTGTGTCCTATAAAAAACTTCCGCTGATATTAAAAAAAGCGTCTGACAATAAATATCATATTTTCGTTACGGCAGATCAAAAGCAAATCATGCTTAATCGTATCTTTGTAAAAGTTGAAGGCGGGTCTTTTTGGGTGCCAAATATTGTTTATGTTGAGCTTAAAGGCACAGAACAAACAACCGGTAAAGAAATAACACACCGTTTTAAGCCTTGATTTCATTATGAAAAAAAAATATATATCCAATTCACAGGAATCAGTAAGGATGTTTAAAAACGACCTTCTTGAAGCCTTATCAAAGGTGCATTATCTTGTACCCTTGTATATATTTGTTCCGGTTATTCTGGCATCTACTTACATGGCGCTGTTTAAAAGTAACCTGGGTTTAATAACTTACATTGAATTTTTCTTTGTTGGTTTAGCCGTTTGGACGTTCACTGAGTATATTATGCACCGCTTTGTGTTTCATTACGTTCCGAAAAACAAATTGGGGTTGCGCCTGCATTTTATTTTCCACGGCGTACATCATGATTATCCAAGCGATGCCAAACGTTTGGTTTTACCACCATCTGTAAGTATACCTTTGGCTACGGGTTTTTACTTTTTGTTTGATGCTATTTTACCGCCCAACTACGTTTTTGCGTTCTTCCCTGGTTTTATATTAGGATATTTGTTTTATGATATTTCTCATTACGCCATCCACCACTTTAATTTTAAAGGAAACATCTGGAAAAAAATAAAGCAACACCACATGCTGCATCATTACCAGGACCCGGATAAAGGCTATGGCGTAACTTCTCCTTTTTGGGATAAAATATTTCGGTCGGATTTTGTTAAAAAGTAAATGAACGGCACTGTTAATCAAAGCTTAGCAGTTAATACCCGTTCCATAATAACTGTCTCGCTCTTATCTATAGCTTACCTGCTGCTATCTGCTTGCATTGTTGGCTTTAAAACAGATCAGCTGGTACTTGTGGGCATATTTAACACATGTTTTTATGTGTCTGATATAACGCGTAAGTTTATTATTGGTTTCTCGGTTTTTATAGTATACTGGATGGTTTTCGATTACATGAAAGCCCTGCCCAACTATACTTTTAACCATGTACACATTGCCGATCTTTATAATTTTGAGAAAAAACTATTCGGCATAAATTTTAACGGGCACATACTTACCCCTAATGAATATTGGAAGCTAAACGCTAACGCTACGCTTGACATTATTGCCGGGCTGTTCTACCTCTGCTGGATACCCGTTCCGCTGGGGTTTGCGGCCTATTTGTTTTTTAAAAACAGGCGGCAGTTTCTCTGCTTCGCCATCACTTTTTTCTTAGTTAATATACTGGGCTTTGTAGTTTATTACGCTTTCCCCGCTGCACCACCCTGGTATATACAAGAGCATGGTTTTGTTTTTAACGCTCATACACCCGGCAGCACCGGTGGCCTTGCCCGTTTTGATAGCTATTTCCATATCAACATGTTCAGGTCTATCTATCAAAAAGGCTCTAACGTATTTGCGGCCATGCCGTCGCTGCATTCCGCTTACCCTATAATAGTGGTTTACTATGCCATAAAAAATAAAATAGGTGCTACTAAATATATTTTAGCCACTGTAATGGTAGGCATATGGTTAACGGCCGTATACACCAGTCATCATTACGTTTTTGACGTACTGGCCGGTATAGTTTGCGCTATTGCAGGCATAGCGCTATTTAATTTTATCCTAAAAAACTTTAAGCCTTTCCGCAGGTTTGTTGACAGGTACGAAAGCGCCATTCAGTAGTTTTTGTTGCGCACAGTTTGTAAGTTTTTGTGTACACTTTCTGTCAATATTTTTCATTATATTCAAACTCTGATATATTTAAGTGCCTTTATCAAATCATGACGTATGTTTTGCTTTTTTAAAAAAACAGGCACATTATTTGAATACTATTTTTTGCCGTTATCCCGCGCTATATTTTCATGAAGAAACTTTACCTTTTTATTATTGCGCTTACAATGTCCGCTACATGTTTTGCGGCCCGTACTCCTGTTGACAGCCTGAAGCAAACACGCTCATCATTTAACGAGGACCGTATAGCGGTATTGAAAACACAGGTAGACTCTACCCGGAATGATTCTGTTAAAGCAATTCTTTTCAATGAAATAGCAACTGAGTATTTAAAATATAACGACGCTACCGGTAAAAAAGAAAAGCTAAAATACCAAAACGAGGTTTTAGATTACAGTTATAAAGCGTTGCATCTGTTTTCGCGTTATGATGATACTGTGGGCCAGCGCAATAGCTTTGATAACCTGGCTACCGTTTATCACTCCAAAAAAGTATATCCGCAGGCTAAGTGGTTCATTCTGCAGTCCAACTCGTTGTCAAGGGCGTTAAATGATATTCCTAATGTCATGAAGTCACTAATAAAGCTGGCCGCTATAAAAATGGATATTAAAGATTATTCATTGGCTATGCGCGATTTGAATGAGGCATTAAAGTTGTCGGTAGATAACCATGATCCGCAAACCGAATCTGAGGTTCAACTAAACTACGCGCTGCTCTATAACCAAATGAAGAACCCTAAAAAGGGTAAACTAGCGCTTGACCGCCATAACTTTATTGACGATAGCCTGCACAAGGCAGAGCTTGCACTTGCTGCAAAATACGCGGCTGCAGACTCGGCAGCGATTAAAAAAAAAGCTTCCGTGAAAGTAGCCGGCAAAGCTTACCGCACAACTTCTTCCAAAAAAATAGCGTCTTTATAATATCAGTAATTGTATTGTCTTTATTGATTATATTTTTGGTGAGGAAACGATCCTGAAAAACGGCGCAAGTTAAACCTATTGGCTAATTCCCGGTCTTAACGGCATGAAGTTTATAACATTAACAATTGTTGCGTCTTTCTTTTTCTTCAGCGGTGCTGTAAATCAGGATGTACCCAAAGGCGCTCAATTTAAAAAAGAATTTTTAGAGCGGATAAATAAAATACGGCAGAAAGGATGTAACTGCGGCAAGCAGTATATGCCGCCTGTAGCACCTTTAGTGTGGAATGATAAGTTAGAGGAAGCCGCTATTAACCACGCTAAAGACATGTATAAAAAAGATTACTTCAGTCATGATAGTAAAGACGGCCGCAAGATTGTAAACCGCATTGAAGCTGCCGGATACGTACGTAAGGGATTTAAAAGTTACCAGATAGGCGAAAACATTGCGCAGGGCCAGCCAACAATAGCTGAGGTAACCGATGGTTGGTTTAAAAGCGAAGGACACTGTTTTAACTTAATGCAGGGCGGCTTTAAAGAAATAGGTGTGGGTTATTACAATACGTACTGGGTGCAGGATTTTGGTGGGCGCGAAGAGTTTTCTCCAGAGGCGAAGAAGCTTCTGGAAAGTGGTAAAGCCCGTATAATTGAGAATAATTAACTGCAAAATTTTCAGCAGCGCCTTTTCTAAAGACAAACGCCTTTTAAACTGTATCGGTTTTTGGCTTAGCAGCTGGCCTGGGGCCGCGCTGATGGATGATCAATCCGTTCAAAAAGTTACGCAATATTTGGTCGCCGCAGGGTTTAAAGTTGGGATGATCATCTGCTCTGAAAATGGCACCCAATTCTGTTTTGGTTATCCTGAAATTAACCAGTTCCATTACCTTAATAATATCATCATCAGTAAACTTAAGTGCTACCCTAAGTTTTTTCATTACATCGTTATTGCTCATATATATCTAATAAAGCGGGTTGTTATTTAACTGAATGTGCTTTTACTTTATCTTTTATATAGGTAGCTACTATAGCTGCTTCTTTGTGGGTAAGGTTACCTAAGGCGGTATACTCCCATTGGTTCATGGCGTCGTCAAATACAATGTTACCCAAATTGATTTTACCTTCTGTAAGCTTAAAAACTCCGCTAACAAAGCTTTTTCCCGGTATAACCTCTTTAACTTCGGCAATAGTAATCAGGTGTATGTCGCTATCGCGGTACAGTTTAAATGTTAAAGTGTCTGTCATGTTTTATTACTACAAAGGTATAACAAGTTTGTTTAAAGAGACTATACCGGTTGCATGGTATTTTTCGTTACAGAGACGAATCCGTTTTTATCATTAAACGTTTTAAAATATTTCATTTAGTTTTACACTATATGTATTTACCCGGGCAAGTTGTTATAGTAGCCGCCACACGCACACCAATAGGAAGCTTTGGGGGTAGCCTGGCATCATTCTCCGCTACCCAATTGGGCGGCTTCGCCATTGCATCTGCAATAAAAAAAGCGACAATATTACCGGAGCAAATTCAGGAAGTGTTTATGGGCAATGTGCTGTCGGCTAATTTAGGTCAGGCACCGGCAACCCAGGCTGCTATGCATGCGGGCCTACCCTATTTACCTGCTACCACGGTAAATAAAGTTTGCGCATCGGGTACCAAAGCTATAATGTTGGCGGCCCAAAGCATAGCACTAGGTCAAAATGATATTGTTGTGGCTGGGGGCATGGAGAGCATGAGCAATGTGCCTTACTATTTAGATAAAGCCCGCACGGGTTATCGCCTGGGCAACGGGCAGCTTACTGACGGTTTGCTTAAAGATGGCTTATGGGATGTCTATAACGACTATCATATGGCATCCGCAGCGGAACTTTGTGCTACTGAATGCAATATCAACCGTGAAGAGCAGGATGCCTACGCTGTTGAATCATACCAAAGGGCATTAAAGGCGCAGGCAGAAGGTAAATTCGGCAATGAGATAAGCCCTGTTCAAATAAAGGATAAAACCGGGAACATTACGCTTGTTTCGGAAGACGAGGAACCTCAAAAAGTAAAATTCGAAAAGATCCCATCATTAAAACCAACGTTTAAAAAAGATGGTACCATAACCGCTGCCAATGCCTCAACTTTAAATGATGGTGCCGCGGCTCTGGTGCTGATGAGTGAAGACAAGGCTACCGAAATGGGTTTAAAACCACTGGCCCGCATCCTTTCCTACGCAGACGCGCAGCAAGCACCTGAATGGTTTACAACTTCGCCAGCAAAAGCGCTGCCTTTAGCTATACACCGGGCAGGTTTAAGCGCAGCTGATATTGATTTTTTTGAAATAAACGAGGCGTTCTCTGTGGTTGCTTTAGCCAATAACCAACTTTTGCAGCTTGATGCGGCAAAAGTAAACGTGAATGGTGGCGCGGTAGCGCTTGGCCACCCACTGGGCGCCTCAGGAGCACGCATAGTTGTAACGTTGCTCAACGTTTTGCAACAGCAGGGCGGCAAATACGGTGCTGCGGGTATTTGCAACGGCGGCGGCGGCGCCAGCGCAATTGTTATTGAAAATTTACGTTAAAACACAAATAGAAAATCCCTTAGATAGTGATCAAACCTCTATTCATTACGCTGTTAGCGGTGTCTGCTTTTTTAAATGGCTTTGCGCAGTTTTCGCAAAAAGATGCAGCTGCATTAAACATATATCAAGACAGTTTAAAAAGCCTTGGCAACAGTATAATTAACCACCCCGAAGAGCTTATACGCAAAAACGCCAACTATACATTTATAAAAACGTTGGTGAGCGCGCTTAAAACCCCTAATTCTTTCCTGTTTAAATTTGATTCTTTAAAAACCCTTAGCATACTGAATTCGCCCGACAATAGGTTTAGAATATTTAGCTGGCACATAGTAAATGACGACGGTAGCTATCGCTTTTACGGCGCGATACAAATGAATAGCGGCGGGCCTTTAAAATTATATCCGCTGGAGGATTACTCTCCGTTAATAGCACATCCCGAAGATACTGTTACAGACAACGCCAAATGGTATGGTGCGCAATACTATACCATCATACCGGTGCATGGCAGTAATCTGCATTATGTTTTGTTAGGCTGGAAAGGTTATACAGACCAG
>Ga0247740_1000046_pt1 | contig 55856 bp, 58 predicted proteins | sample UWRJL148409B2_FD_180942 | JGI IMG/M metagenome (GOLD analysis project Ga0247740, IMG submission 180942) | Plant litter microbial communities from Arlington Agricultural Research Station in Wisconsin, United States - UWRJ-L148-409B-2 | ecosystem: Environmental > Terrestrial > Plant litter >...
GGGCGGGGGCGGCATGCGTGGCGGGGGCGGTTGTTGCGGTCTGGGCGGCTGTTGCGGTCTGGGCGTTTGGTACGGCTGTCGGCGCCGGTGCTAGGGCCGTCACAGCCGGTGCGAGCGTGTCTGCGGTCGCGGCGTGGGGAGCCGGTGGTGCGGATGCAGCTGCGGTAGCGGGGATGCCCGCTGCCATCAGCGCGGCGATTGCTGCCGCAGTTCGTGTGCCAGTGTTCATGTGTTCCCTTTCGTCGTCGTTGACAGCAGCAGGAAGCCGCTTTAGTGAATCGTGGTTAGTCTAAGTCGAAGCACTTCGATTAAGCTAGAAGCACTTCGATTTGTCACAGATCTCCACCTCACTCGGCTCTGCTACTGGCACCACCGACGGGTTGATGACGGGCCGTGGCAGTACCGCATGGTCAATGGGCTCCCCTACGTCCGGGGACCGGACATCCCCGAATGGTCACGGCCGCCCGGCCCGCTCAGGCGGGTGGCGTAATCGCGGTGGACTGCAGCTCCGAGCGTTATGAATAGGCCTGCCGTTGCCGTCCAGGCAGCGAGGATCGTCTCGGTCCACGGGGTCGTGTCGTACGACTGGTATCCCGCGACATATGGCGCGATCCCGAAAGCGGAGACCAAGTAGCCGAGCGGGGTGACACCGATCAGGAGCAACGCCGCGAGGGACCACAACGGGGTTCGGCGCAGGGCGAGGAGAACCAGCCAGACCAGACCGCCGACCGACACGATCATCAGCGGCAGAAATCCCCACTCGACCAACCACGCCAAGAATGACGGAGCGCCGATGAGCCCGGACGCCACGGCGTGGACACCCAGGAGGACGAAGGGAATGGCCGCCAGCGGCGCCACCCACGGGGCAGTACGGGGGCGGCCGGCCGTCGCCGCGTGTGCGAGCAACCCCACGCCCACCCCGAGGAGGATCAGGCCCAGCCCCGATACCTCGGCTGCCGCACCGATCGGCTCCCACGGGTCTGCCGGGTACAGGTAGTCGAACCGGTGATCCTCGATGAGGTGGTCGGTGCGAGTCCAGTCACGCACACCCGTGACCCACCGCTCGAGAGAAGCGAGTGCCTGCAACGCCGCGGACAGCAGCACGAGACCGCCCGCCACGAGACCCTGCGCAGTCGGACTGTTCCCCAGCTCTCTGACGGTGACCATGCCGCGAGAGTAGGTCGCCCGGGTGGCCGCGGGATGAACGGCGAGTCAGGCGCGCAGGCGACTCGCCAGCACGACTTCCTCGACCCGCTCCGGCGAGAACGCGAACTGGATGGCCAGCATGCTCGCGCCCAGGATGGCCGCGTCGGCGCCCGCCTTCGACTGGGTGATCTGCAGGTGCTCCGTCGCCAGTGGCATCGAACGGCTGTAGACCATCTCTCGCACTCCGGCAATGAGGTGCTCGCCGGCCTGAGCCATTGCGCCGCCGATCACGATTACCGAAGGGTTGATGAGGCTCACGCACGCCGTCAGCACTTCGCCGACATCGCGGCCCGCCTGGCGCACAGCTTGGATGGCGTCGAGGTTGCCCCGGCGCACGAGCTCGATCACGTCCTGGCTGGTGACGGCCTCGATGGATGTCGTGGTGAGCGCGCGAGCGATGGCCGGTCCGGACGCGAGGGCCTCGAGGCATCCCCGGTTGCCGCAGTTGCACAGCACGTCGCTGCCGCGCGAGACGAAGATGTGCCCGATGTCACCCGCTGTACCCTGCGCACCGCGCTGCAGCGAGCCGCTCGAGATGACCCCCGAACCGATGCCCGTCGCGACCTTCACGAAGATGAGGTGGTCGACCTCGGGCCACGCGAGCTCGCGCTCGCCCAGGGCCATGATGTTGACGTCGTTGTCGACGAGCACCGCGGCACCGAAGGCTTGACGCAGTCGGCCGGCGACGTCGTACCTGTTCCAGCCGGGCATGATCGGCGGGTTGATGGGGCGGCCCGTGCTGTGCTCCACCGGGCCGGGCAGTCCCACGCCCACCGCGATCACGTCGTGCAGCTCGTGACCGGCGGCGGCGATGAGGGCCACACCGGAGGTCTCCACCCACGCGAGTACGGCATCCGGGCCCTCGGAGACCTCGATCGCCACCGAGTCGCTGGCGAGGGTCTTGCCGCGAAGGTCGGTGATCGCGATCTTGACGTGGGAGGCGCCGACGTCGACGGCCAGCACGATACGGCCGGAGGTGTTGAAGACGAACTGGGTGGAGGGCCGCCCGCCCGTCGAGGCTGCGTCGCCGACCGGTCGCACCAGGTCTTCGCGCATGAGCGCCTCGACCCGCAGCGCCACCGTGGAACGCGAGAATCCGGTCATCCCCGCTAGTTCGCTGCGGGTGCGCGGCGTGCCGTCACGGAGGATCTGGAACAGTTCGTTGGTCGCCGAACCGCGCTGGGACTCCTCAGCATTCATGTCGGCCACCGCTCAATACAACCACTGAATGATCAGCGCTTCTTGCGTGCCGCGAACCGCTGCTGCAGGAGCACCGCGAGCACGATGATCACGCCCTTCGCCACCGCCTGCACGGAGGTGTTCAGGTTGTTCTGGGTGAAGACGTTGGTCAGCGTCGCGAAGATCAGAACGCCGAACACCGTGCCCACGATCGTGCCGCGTCCGCCGATGAGGAGGGTACCGCCGACCACGACCGCGGCGATCGCATCGAGCTCGTACAGAGCGCCGTGGGTGGAGGTGCCGGCGGTCGTGCGACCGAGGATCATCACGGCGGCGATACCCGAGGTGAGACCGGAAAGCGCGTACAGGTACACGGTGTGCTTGCGCACCTTGAGGCCTGCCAGACGGGCCGCCTCACGGTTGCCGCCGATGGCCACCGTGCGACGACCGAACGTGGTGCGGTTGAGCAGCACCCAGCCGAGGGCCGCGACGATGACGAAGATCCAAATCAGCACGGGCACGCCCAGGAAGTTCGAGCGGAAGAACTCGATGAAGTCCTGCGAGCGCACGATTTGGGTGGTGCGGTTGGAGAGGATCTCCGCGAGACCTCGCGCAGCGACCAGCATCGCGAGGGTGGCCATGAACGCGACCACGTTGCCGTACGACACGACTATGCCGTTCACGATGCCCGCGACCAGCCCGACCGCGATCGCGACGACCACCATCACGAGCCACGACGTCTGCTCTGCGAGCGACTGGACCACCGAGAGGGTGGCGACCACAGACCCGAGGCCCATCACCGAGCCGACCGAGAGGTCGATCCCGCCGCCGATGATGACGAAGGTCATACCGATGCTCAGCACTCCGATGATCGAGGCGAAACGGATGATCGTGAGGATGTTGTCGACGTTCGAGAACCGCTCCCCCGCCGTGATCGCCCCGATGGCGAACAGCACGCCGAGCGCGATGATCAGGCCCAGGTTGCGGCCGGCCCCGCTGCCGAGGATGCGCGACAGCACGGACCCGCGCTGGTCATTGTCGTGGGTGGACTCGGGCGGGGTCACGGGTGACACCGGCTGGGCCGAGGGGACACTGGTCTGCTCGCTCACGCGGCACTTCCTTCCATGACCATGTCGAGCACGGCGTGCTCGGTCAGTTCTGATGCGGGGGCGGTGGCCAGGATTCGGCCCTCGGCGACGACGAGCACGCGGTCGGCGAGCCCGAGCACCTCCTCGATCTCGCTGGAGACGATGAGGATCGCCGTGCCCGCGGCGGACAACCTCCGCACCAACGAGTAGATCTCGGCGCGCGCGCCCACATCGACGCCGCGAGTCGGCTCGTCGAGCAGGAGCACCTTCGTGCCGTGCACGAGCCAGCGGGCGAGGAGGATCTTCTGCTGATTGCCACCGGAGAGGGTGCCCGCGGCGCGGTCCGGGTCGGAGGGGCGCAGCTCGAGGGCCTCGATCTGCTCGCGTGCCACCGCGCGCTCGGCACCGGGGTTGAGGAAGCTGAACCGGGCGAACCGGGCGAAAGAGGAGAGCGTGACGTTCTGGTAGATCGGTTCGTCGAGGAGCAGGCCCTGGCTCTTGCGCTCCTCGGGCGACAGGCCCATGTGGTGGTCGACCGCATCACGCACGGAACCCGGCTTCAGGATGGTTCCGGAGACGCGGACCGAGCCTGACGTGGGCTTGAGCGCTCCGTAGATAGCCTCGAGGATCTCGGAGCGGCCAGACCCGACGAGCCCGGCCAGGCCGACCACCTCGCCCGCTCGCACCGTGAGGTCGACGCCGTCGAAGATGCCGCGCACACCCAGTCCGGAGACTTCGAGCACGACGGGCGAGTCCGCCGGCACCGGGACGGCGGGCGGGAAGACGTTGGCGAGCTCGCGACCCGTCATGAGGCGGATCAGCTCGCTGGTCGGGGTGTCCGCGACCGAGAGGCCGACCGCGGTGCTCGCGCCGTCCTTGATCACGGAGATGCGATCGCCGATCTGGCGGATCTCCTCGAGACGGTGCGAGATGTAGATCACCGCTATGCCGGCGGAGGTGAGTTCACCCACCACGCGGAAGAGGTTCTTGACCTCCTCGGAGTCGAGCACGGCGGAGGGCTCGTCCATGATGATGAGCTTCGTGTCCCGCGACAGCGCGCGGGCCATGCTGACGATCTGCTTGTTCGCGGGCGACAGCGACCCGACCTCGCGGGCCGGCGACAGGTCGCCGTGGCCCAGGCGGGTGAGCAGCTCCTTGGTCCGCCTGTGGACGTGGCGAATGCGCGTGAACCCACCGGTGGAGATCTCGTGCCCGAGGAAGATGTTCTCGGCGATCGAGAGGCCGTCGACCACGTCGAGCTCCTGGTACATCGTCGCGATGCCGAGGTCGAGGGCGGCCACCGGGTTCTGGATCGACACCGGCTGGCCCTGCCAGAGGATCTCGCCGCCGTCCGGGGCGTGCACGCCGGCGAGGAGCTTGATCAGCGTCGACTTGCCCGCGCCGTTCTGACCGAGGATGACGTGCACCTCGCCCGGAGCGATGGAGAGATCGACGCCCTTGAGCGCCCGGACGGCCCCGAAGCTCTTGGTAATCGCCCGCGCTTCGAGCAGCGGAACGAGCTGGTCATCTTTGATCACCGGGGAAACATAACACACAGCCCAAGTCGCCAATAGTGCGAAGTACTGGTCGAGCCTGTTTCACCTGCAGCATGGATCTGGCGTGATTACGGGCATCCGGAGTTATGTCGATTGGATAACAAAAGTTGCGCGCAACACCGAATCATCTGCTAACGTCGCTCCCGTCAGAGCGGACAGTGTTGCCTCCCGGGGTGCGCGGCGTATCGCGCTGGCACCCCTGCATTGTCTATCAAGGAGGAAACACATGCTCTCAACCCGCATGAGCCGCAAGGTGCTCATCACGGCTGGTGCGTCGCTGGCCGTCGCCGGCCTGCTCGCCGGCTGTACGGCAGGCACACCCGACGCCACGTCGACCAACGAGGAAAGCACCGTAGAAGGCAACGAAGCCACGGGCGACACCATCACCATCGGCTTCTCCGGCCCCGCGGCCGACCACGGCTGGCTCGGCGCGATCAACTCGGCGGCCATCGCCGAGGCGGCGAAGTACCCGGACATCGACCTGATCGTGGCGGAGGGCACCAACGACGCCAACCTGCAGATCAGCCAGGTCGAGACGTTCATCAACGACGGCGTCGACGCCATCGTGCTGCTGCCCACCGACGGCGCCGCTCTCACCGAGGTCGCGATCGAGGCCATGGAGGCCGGCATCCCGGTCATCAACGTCGACCGCGAGTTCTCGAGCACCTTCGCCGCGCGCGTCACCATCCTCGGTGACAACTACGGCATGGGTGTGAGCGCCGGAACGTACATCTGCTCCCAGCTCGGCGACAACCCCGACGCCGTCATCGCCGAGATCGCGGGCATCGACTCGCTGCCGCTCACGCAGGCACGCAGCGAGGGCTTCGCGAAGGCGCTGAGCGACTGCGGTCTCGAGGTCTCCAACCGCGTTGCCGCCGACTTTACGGTCGCCGGCGGCGAGGCGGTCACGTCGCAGCTGCTCTCGGCCGCGCCGCAGATCGACGCGATCTGGAACCACGATGACGACCAGGGTGTCGGCGTTCTCGCCGCCATCGCAGCTGCCGGCCGCAGCGAGTTCTTCCTCGTCGGCGGTGCGGGTTCGGCCAACGCGATGCGCGAGATCCAGTCCGGCTCGAGCGTGCTCAAGGCGACGGTCATCTATCCGTCGACCCAGGCCGCTGACGGCATCCGCCTCGCGCGGCTCGTCGTGCAGGGCAAGGCGCTGAGCGACCTGGTCGAGATCGAGGTGCCGACGCGTATCGTTCTCAACGCGCCGGTCGTCACCGCGGACAACGTCGAGCAGTACATCGGCTCGGCATTCGAGTCCTAAACCAGTAACACCCCGGCTGCGGGCATCCTTGCTGAAGGATGCCCGCAGCCACCCCGAGCCGCGAAGCCCCAGCCCACCGTAGAAGAGGTAGCACCCATGACGAAGACGATGAACGTGGCGATGATCGGCCACGGATTCATGGGAGCAGCCCACTCGCAGGGCTGGCGCGTCGCACCGAGGTTCTTCGACCTCAAGCTGAACCCGACGATGTCCGTGCTCGTCGGGCGCAACGCGGAGGCCACCGAGGCCGCCGCGGAGAAGTGGGGCTGGGCCGAGTCCGCCTCCGACTGGCGCGCCGTGATCGCGCGCGACGACATCGACATCATCGACATCGTCACCCCCGGCGACTCCCACGCCGAGATCGCCATCGCGGCCCTCGCGGCCGGCAAGCACGTGCTGTGCGAGAAGCCCCTGGCCAACACGGTGGAGGAGGCCGAGGCCATGGCGGCCGCCGCCGAACTCGCCGCGTCGAAGGGCGTGTTCGCGATGCTCGGCCACACCTACCGCCGCGTGCCCGCCGTCACCCTCGCCCGCGACCTCATCGCGGAGGGCGCCATCGGCGAGATCCGCCAGGTGCGCGCGAGCTACCTGCAAGACTGGCTCACCGACCCCGAGACCCCCCTCGCGTGGCGGCTGCAGAAGCACCTCGCCGGTTCCGGGGCACTTGGCGACATCGGCGCCCACATCATCGACATGACCCAGTTCGTGACAGGGATGCACCTCGCCTCCGTCTCGGGAACGCTCGAGACCATCACCAAACGCCGCCCGCTGCTCGAGTCCTCCGTGGGGCTCGGCGGCACCGCCGGCTCCGAGTACGGGGACGTGACCGTGGACGACGTCGCCCTGTTCACCGGCCGCTTCGAGAACGGCGTGCTCGGCATCTACGAGGCCACCCGCTTCGCCACCGGGCGCAAGAACGCACTGCGGTTCGAGGTGTCCGGTTCCCGCGGCGCGATCGCCTTCGACCTCGAGAACCTCAACGCCCTCGAGTACTACGACTCGTCGGCCCCCACCGGCACCCAGGGCTTCTCGAAGATCCTCGTCACCGAGCCCGAGCATCCGTACATCGCGAACTGGTGGCCCGCCGGCCACATGCTGGGCTACGAGCACGCGTTCTCGAACCAGGCCAAAGACTTCATGGATGCCCTCGCCACCGCGACCCAGCCGACCCCGTCGTTCGCCGACGGGCTGCAGGTGCAGCGGGTGCTGGCCGCAATCGAGGCGAGCTCCGACAACGACAGCCGCTGGACCCCGACTTCCGCCGAAAGGATCGAACCATGACGACGCGACCCATCACCCTGTTCACCGGCCAGTGGGCCGACCTGCCGCTCGAGGAGGTCGCGCGCCTCGCGAGCGGGTGGGGCTACGACGGCCTCGAACTCGCCTGCTGGGGCGACCACCTCGACGTGTGGCGGGCAGCGGAGGACGACGACTACGCGAAGTCGCGCCTCGAGATCCTCGACCGTCACAACCTCAAGCTCTACGCGATCTCCAACCACCTCAAGGGGCAGGCGGTCTGCGACAACCCGATCGACTTCCGCCACCAGGCGATCGTGGGCGCGCGGGTGTGGGGCGACGGGGACGGCGAGGGTGTGCGCCAGCGCGCGGCCGAGGAGATGAAGAAGACCGCGATCACCGCCCGCAAGTTGGGCGTCGACACCGTGGTGGGCTTCACCGGGTCGAGCATCTGGCAGTACGTCGCGATGTTCCCGCCCGTCGGGCAGGACGTGATCGACGCCGGCTACCAGGACTTCGCCGACCGCTGGAACCCGATCCTCGACGTGTTCGACTCCGAGGGCGTGCGGTTCGCGCACGAGGTGCACCCGTCCGAGATCGCGTACGACTACTGGACGACGGTCAAGACCCTCGACGCGATCGACCGGCGCAGTGCCTTCGGCTTGAACTGGGACCCGTCGCACATGGTGTGGCAGGGCCTCGACCCCGTCGCGTTCATCCTCGATTTCGCCGACCGCATCCTGCACGTCGACTGCAAGGACACGAGGATGCGCATGGGCAACGGCCGCAACGGCATCCTCGGGTCGCACGGCGCCTGGGCGGACCCGAGGCGCGGCTGGGACTTCGTCTCGACCGGCCGCGGGGATGTGCCGTGGGAGGACGCCATCCGCGCCCTCAACGCGATCGGCTACACCGGCCCGATCTCGGTCGAGTGGGAGGACGCCGGGATGGACCGGCTCACGGGCGCGCCGCAGGGACTCGAGTTCGTGCGGTCGCTGCTGTGGGAGGTTCCGACCGGGTCGTTCGACGACGCGTTCGCGGCGAAGGACTAGCTCGGCGGTTCGTTTCCGGCCCGCGCCGCGTTCAACTCCACGCGCGCCTCGCCGAGCCGCTCGAGCTGCCGCTTCGCCCAGCCGCCGATCGGGTTCGGGCCGAGCCGCATGATTCCCTCGTCGATGTCCCGCTCCGCCGCCTCGAACTCGCCTCTGACCGTCAGCACCTGGGCGCGGCGACGAAGCGCTGAGGCGAGACGGATGGTCGGCTCGAACTCGATGGCAAGCTCGACGGCGCTGTCGGCCGCGGCCAACGCTTCGGTGGCGCGGTCGAGGAGCAGGTAGCAGCGTACGACCGCGTCGTAGGTGTCCAGGCTCGCGAGGGTGTGCACGAGCCGCTGGTGGTCCGAACCGACGTCCTCGGTGCGGTCGAGGATGTCGAGCAGACCGGCGAGTGTGATCTCAGCAGCCTCGGCGTCCATCTCCAGCATTCCGAGGACGGCGAGCACCTCCGCGGCCCCGGTGTCGTCCCCCGCCCCGCTGAAGTGGCCGAGCGCGAGCAGGAGCTCCGCCCTCGAGTCTCGCTGCCGCTCCAGCCGCCACAGCGTCCACCCCAGATAGAAGTGCGACCACCCCAGCTGAGTCGAGTCGCCCGAGAGCTCTGCGGCGGCAACGGCACGGACGGCCACGCGGTGGGGTTCCTCAGTGCCACCGGCCTCGACGATGATCGACCAGACCAAGTAGCCCAGGTGCATCGCCTCGAGTCGCGGGTCGCGCAGCGCCGTCGCGGCTTCGGCGGCGAGTCGGAACAGCTCGGTCCAGTGCCCCCAGTCCAGCCACAGCTCGGAGTACCAGTGCAGGGCATCCGCCACATCCGTCAGCGTCTCGTTCTCGCCGAGCTGCGCTGCCGATCGGTAGGCGACCCACCAGTGCGGCTCCTCGAGCCGGATCCACGCCTTGGCTGTCGCGGCGTCGGGGAATGCCGCTCCTCCCTCGCGCTGTTGCTCGGGTGAGCGATCCGGCTCGAACCACGCGCCCGCGCGCTCGAGGCTCGTGAGCAACCACCCTCGGAGCAGATCGCGCGGCCGCTGCCCGAGATCCGCCGAGGTGTCCTCCGCCAACCTTTCGGCGGCGAAGAGCCGCACGAGGTCGTGGAGGTGGTAGCGGCTGCCACCCCGGGCCTCCAGAAGGCCGAGATCAACGAGTTCGTCGAGGCGGCCCTCGGTCTCCGGGACGTCGGATCCCAACGTGGCTGCCGCCAGTCTCGCGTCGAACGTCGCCCCGTCGATCACGGAGATGGCGCGGAAGAGCCTCGCCGTTTCGGGATCCAGGTCCGCGTACGACAGCCCGAACGCGGCCTCGATCGCGAGATCGCCGGCGACCAGCAGTCGTAGCCTGCTGCCCTCCGAGCGCAATCGTGTGACGAAATCGCCGACAGTGGAGTGCGGCCGGCTCGCGATGCGGTTGCCCGCGATCCGAAGGGCGAGCGGCAGGTGATCGGCGAGCAGGGCCAGTTCCTCGAGATCACCGGTCGAACGTTGCTCCTCCGGGATGATCTGGCTCAGGAACTCGACCCCGTCCTCCGTGCCGAGCGGTGCGAGCATGATGCGCCGCGCGCCCTCCAGCCCGGCCAGGCTGCGGCGCGAGGTGACGACCACCCGGCACTGCGAATCCAGGGTCAGCACGGGCCGCACCTGTGCCTCACTCGCGGCATTGTCGAGCTGCACGACGACGGGGTGCTCCGCCGTGGTCGTGCGCCACAGGATCGCCGCCGCGTCGAGATCGGTGGGAATGGCTTCGCCGACGCTCGGCATCTGGCGGAGCAGGGACTGCACCACCTCGAGCGGAGAGCGAGGACTGGCCCCGAACCCGTCCAGGTCGACGAACAACACCGTCGAATCGAATTCGTCGTGCACGCGGCTGAGCGCCTCGAGCGCCACGGTGGTCTTCCCCGTACCGGGTGGGCCATGGACGAGGACTACCGCGTGCGGGTCGGTTCCCGAGAGCAGGGAGACTATGGTGGCGACCTCGCTCTGACGACCGACGAAGTCGGGGATCCGGTGGGGTGCCACGGCAGACGCTCGAGCTGACAACGGGTTGTCGCGTGCCGCGCGTGCGGCTCGAGCGGCTCGCAGCAGACGTCCCCGCTCCGCTCCCTCCAGCCTCAAACCGTCCGCAATCGCATTCACGGTTCGCACCTGCGGCGCGCTGACACCGCGTTCGATGTCGCTCAGTGAGCGCGCACTGACTCCGCTGCGTTCCGCGAGGCCCTCGAGGGTGAGGTCCGCGGCGGTGCGGAGGTTGCGGACGAGCGGGCCGAGTTCGGGTATCGACGCCATCCTGATCTGCTCAGGTTGCCGGGGGCGGTGGCGGGGTGGTCTGGCCTCCCGTGGCCGGGCCACGTCCCGTCAGGAGCTTGTAGATCGCGAACCCGGCGCCCGCGAGAACGGCGAGATCGTCGGCGAACCCGAGGGGGCCGGTCAGCAGCTCGGGGATGACGTCGATCGGCGAGACGCCGTACACCAGCGCGCCGATGGCGACGAGCACCGCGGCGACCACCTTGCGACCATTGCTCATGAGTTCAGGTTACCTTCCGCCGTAGGCTTTCGGCATGAGCCAGCTGGTACCGATCCCTTCACCGGGGCAGACCCTGTTCTACGGCGAGCGCGGCAACCCCGTGGTCGTGGTCGTGCCCGATATGTACGGGCGGCTCCCGTGGCTCGCGCCCTTCGCCGAGGCCGTGGCGAGTCGCGGGTTCCGCGTCGCGGTGCCCGATCTCTACGACGGCGTCTGCACCGTCGATGACGACGCCGCGCGCGGTCTCATGACGAACCTCGACATCGGCACGGCCCTCGCCGAGATCGACGACGCAATTGTCGAGGCCCAGCACACCGGCACCGAACGGGTCGGGCTGGTCGGCTTCTCCCTCGGTGGTTGGCTCGCACTCCTGCACGCTCAGGCCGGTGCGGCGGATGCCGTTGTCGCCTACTACGCGAGTCTCGCCCAGCGCGACCACGGTGTCATCCCCTGCCCGGTGCTGCTTCAGTGGGCGGAGACCGACGACTGGGGTGACGGTGAGGACCCCGACGCGTTCGTCGCCCGCCTCAAGGACCACGGCACGCCCGTCACGCAGTTCTCCTACATCGGCACCGGGCACTCGTTCGCCAACGCGAGCGTCGTCGCTCACGTCAACGTGCAGGCCGCCGCGCTCGCGTTCGCCCGTACGGCCGTGTTCCTCGAATCGAACCTGATCGACTGACCTTTCAGCGCGTGACGTCGTGCAGGTGGTGGATCGGGTCGTGGATGAAGTACATCGCGAACGTCCCGATCGTGAACGACACCCCGTCGCTGCGGCGGCCCGGGCGCGACCAGTCGCTCACGCGGTCGAACGCATCCGCCAAGGATGCCCCCGCAGCCACCAAGTCGTCGGCTACAACGGCGGGGTCCTGTTCGTTGTACTTCTCCTCCACAGCGGTCTGATCCTGATCCCAGTTCGGGAACAGCGGATCGTCCTGCTCCAGCATCAGCCCCAGCCGGTAGTTGTAGAGGCGGAAGACATCACGCACGTGCGCGGAGTACTCGAGGGGAGACCAGGTGGAATCGTCGGGGCGAACGCGCACATCGGCGCGCTCCAGCACGGCAGGCCAGGCGGTGGTGTTCTCCCGCAGCAGGGTGGAGACATCCGTCGCCGCGAAGGTCGTCGCGTCGAAGCCGCACTCGGGGCAGGGTTTCTCGAGAACCCACGTCCAGTTCTTCGTGTCGGGGGTTATCGGCATGCTCCCATCGTGGTGCACGCGAATGACCGGCTACCGTAGTTTTCGTGCCAACCTTCCCCCCTGAAACCATCGCCGCCGTTCTGCACCACATGAACGACGACCACAACGACGACAGCCTCCTCATCGCGAGGGCCTTCGGCGCTCCCGATGCCACGGCCGCGACCATGACGTCGCTCGACGAGACCGGCGGAACCTGGCTGGTGACCGCCGGCGACGAGCAGAGCGAACTCACGGTTCCGTGGAGTACCACGATCTCCGAGCGGGCCGAGATCCGCCGCGAGATCGTCGTCCTCTACGACGCCGCCTGCGCGGCACTCGGTCTCGAACCGCGCCCGCACTGATGACCTCGGTACTGCAGTCCCCCAACCGTGTCCTCGGGGCGGTGATCGGCGCCGTCTACGTGCTCGTCGGGGTTCTCGGCTTCACGGTCACGCAGGGCGTCGGGTTCTTCGCCGCCGAGGGCGGTCTGCTGTTCGGGGTGCTCCAGGTCAACGCCCTGCACAACCTCCTCCACATACTGATCGGTTCGGCACTCCTGCTCGCCGCACTCTCGAGCATGCGTGCGGCATCCACGGTGAACTCCGTCACGGGCACCGTGTTCCTGGTTCTCGGCCTCGCCGGGCTGTTCCTGGTCGGCAGTCCCGCCAACGTGCTCGCCCTCAACGTTGCCGACAACGTGCTCCACTTCGGCACCGCCGCGGTGCTACTGGCCGTCGGTCTCGGTGCCGACAAGGGAGGTGCCGACAAGGGAGGCGCCGACACGAGGGACGCGGCGTAGGCTCTTCGCCATGTCCACGATCACCCGCACCTGGCTCGCCTTCGCGGCCATCGGGATCGGGCTGATCCACCTCGCACTCGTGATCGGAGCCCCGCTTGCGCTGGGCATCCCCCTCGCCCTGCTCGGTCTCGCCGAGTTCGGCTGGGGCGTGCTGACCTTCGCGCGCGACACGGTCCCTGCACCGCGGGTGGCGCTCATCGTGGCCATCGTCCCGGTGCTCACGTGGGCGCTCCTGCTCGCCTTCGCCAGCACGTCCGAGAACTCCGCGCTCGCGGAGGCCCTGCCGCTGCTGCCCTTCGCCGTCGCCACTCTCCTCGAGCTCGTCATCGCGGCGATCATCGGAGCCAGCTTCCGACGCAGGGATGCCCCCGCGCACGCTCCCGGCGTCGCGCGCTACCTGCTCGGCCTCGCCGCGGGAGCGCTCGTCGTCGCCGCCCTCACCGCCCCCGCACTCGCCGCCACCGAAGCCGGAGAGTTCGCCGTCCCCCCGTCCCAGCTCTTCGACCTCCCCGGGCACGGGTCGCACTGATCGCGCGTGCCGCTACACTAAGGGTCACCTAACCTTCCCCTAGGAGCCCTCTTGACCGTCATCCCCTTCTCCCAAGCACTTCGCGAGCGCACGTGGACCAACCACGGCGACAGCGAGGGTGCCGATTTCATGAAGGACCTCATGACCGGTAAGGGCACCCGTGAGGACTACGTCGCGCTCGTCGCCCAGCACTTCTTCATCTACGAGGCCATCGAGGCCGCGGCCGCCCAGTTCGCCGATGACGCCACGGCTGCCCCCTTCATCACCCCCCAGCTGACGCGCCTGCCCGCGATCGAGGACGACCTCGAGTTCCTCATCGGTCCGGCCTGGCGCGAGCAGATCTTCCCGCTGCCGACGACGGCGCGCTATGTCGGCCGTGTCCACGAGATCGCGTCCGAGGGCTGGGCCGGCGGTTTCATCGCCCACCATTACACGCGCTACCTCGGCGACCTTTCCGGTGGCCAGTTCATCCGTACGCTCATGCAGCGCCAGTTCGGCTTCGAGACCAACGGCGTCGGCTTCTACCTGTTCGACCAGATCGCGAAGCCGAAGGAGTTCAAGGAGACGTACCGCGACCAGCTCGACGCCGTCTCGTGGGACGAGGCCGAGCGCGAGCGCGTGATCTCGGAGGTCGTCACCGCGTACGGCTTCAACACGGCTCTCTTCGTGGACCTCGCCGACGCGAAGGCCGCCGCGTAACCTGCCGCTGGCGCCCCCCTCCCGCCCCGCCCCCGCCTCGCCCCCGCAAGGGCACGGCAGATCCGCAAGGGCACGGGCAATTGCCCGCGCTCCTGAGGAATTGCCGTGCCCTTGCGAGGGGGCGGGCGGGCGCGACGGCGGGGCGGGCGGCGGGGCGGCGCGCGGCGGCCCTACGCGCGGATCGCCGGGATCGCCGTCACGCGCGACATGAACCGCACCACGTTCTCGTCGACGATGATGTCGCTCGGCCGTAGCGGCCGCGTCATGTACAGCCCGTCGAGGGTCGAGATGCGGCTGAGGGCAACGTACGTCTGACCGGGTGCGAACGACCGCGGGCCGAGGTCGACGATCGCGCGGTCGTAGGTCTTGCCCTGCGACTTGTGGATGGTGACCGCCCACGCGAGCCGCAGCGGGAACTGCTGGAACTCCGCCACCACGTCCTTGCGCAGCGCCTTCGTGAGCGGCGAGTAGCTGTACTTGAACTTCTCCCACACCGCCGGGCGCACCTCGTGCCGCTCCCCGTCGATCTCGACCCACACCGTCGACTCGATCTTCGTCACGGTGCCGACGCTGCCGTTCACCCAGCGCTGCCCGCCACCGTCGTTGCCCGTGTCGTTGCGCAGGAACATCACACGCGCGCCCAGCTTGAGTTCGAGCGCCTCGTCGGCGGGGTATGCGCGCCCGCCGAAGTCCCCGCTCACGTCGGCCTTGGCGGTGAGCACCCGGCCGGGGAGGCGGGCGAGCTCCGTCGCGTTGATGCGGGTGACGATGCCGTTCGTCGAGGCGAGCGTGATCGCGCCGTCCGTGGGCCGCGGCCGCGCGCCCACCTCGTTGAGCCGCGCGGCGATCTCCGCGGTCACGCCGCCGTGCCGCACGGCGTTCAGCATGTACTTGAACTCGGCCTCATGCTGGCGATGGATGCTCGTGAGCTCGTAGATCGTCAGATCGGTGTCGTTCCACACCTTCGCATCGAAGAACCACATCGACCGGTAGTGGTCGCCGAAGTACGCCCGCTCGTCGCCCTCCCCGGGCACCGGGGCCAGCTGGTACGGGTCGCCGAACAGCACGACCTGCACCCCTCCGAAGGCCTCGTTGCGTCGGCCCCGAGCTTGGCGCAGGGAGCGGTCGATCGCGTCGAGCAGATCGGCGTTGACCATGGAGACCTCGTCGATCACGAGGGTGTCGATGGTGCTGAGCAGCTTGCGCAGCTCGGCGCTCTGCTCGATGTCGTTGTCGGCGATCACTCCGATCGGCAGCCGGAACAGCGAGTGGATAGTCTGCCCGCCCACATTCAGCGCCGCGACCCCGGTCGGCGCGCAGATGACGATCTGCTTCGACGTGTTCTCCGACAGGTAGTTCAGGAGCGTCGATTTGCCCGTGCCGGCGCGGCCCGTGACGAACAGATTCTCGAGGGTCGTCTCGATGGCATCGAACACTGCCTGCTGCTCAGGCGCCAGGACTACCTCGGTCACCGCTTCACTGTACTCGGGGCGAGGTGCGGGGCGGCTCGGCCCGGCTGGAGTTGTGCGATTTAGGATGGGGACCATGCGCCGCGAGATCATCACCTGGTCGATCGTCGTGGCGCTGATCGCCGCGGCCTTCGGCGGCACGGTCCTGATCCTCAATTCAACGCTGTACAGCGCGAGCGGTTTCGTGCGCAGCTACCTCGACGCCCTCGCCCGCCACGACGTCGACGGGGCGCTGCAGCTGGCCGGCACGATCGCGGCCGGCGACGCGAGCGACGAACTGCTCGTGACCGACGCGCTGGGCGATCTCAGCGACGTCGAGCTCGTCAGCGATACGACGGATGCCCGGGGCACCCACCGCGTCGTCTACTCCTTCACCGCCGACGGCAAGTCCGGCGAGTCCACGTTCTCGGTCCGATCACAGGGGACCCTGCTCGGACTCTTCCCGACCTGGAGCTTCGAGTCCAGCCCGCTCGGCGTGCTGCAGGTCTCCCCGCTGCACGGCACCGAGTTCACCGTGAACGGCGTCGAGGTGCGGGCCGACGCGCAGGACCAGCCCTCCCCGTACCTCGTGTTCGCCCCCGGCACCTACGAGCTCGCGGGCGACTCGCTGTACCTCGCGGCCTCACCGGTGAGGGTCACCGCGAGTCAGCCTGGTGCCGCTGTGATCGGCGTCGTCGAGCTCAAGCCGACGGCTGCCTTCATCGAGCAGGTGCAGGAGGAGGTCGACGACTACCTCGACGAGTGTGCCACCCAGACGGTGCTGCTCCCGACGGGATGCCCGTTCGGCGAGGAGATCACCAATCGCATCGTGAGCACGCCGGCGTGGTCGATGTCCGACTACCCCGCGGTGAACCTCGAGCCCGGCTCCGAGCCCGGCAGCTGGCTCATGCCCTCGACCGTCGGCGCCGCCCACCTGGTCGTCGATGTGCGGTCACTGTTCGACGGCTCGGTCTCGACCTTCGACGAGGACGTGCCCTTCACCTCGAGCTACGTGGTGACCTTCCTGCCGAACAACAAGCTGCTGATCAGCGCCCAATAGACGCAGCGCCCAGTAGCAGCCGCGCCCAGTAGGTTCAACCCCTGCGGGCGCGGTCCGCGAGCATCTCGTTGTACGCCTCGAGTTCGGCATCCCCGTCGCGGTCCGCCTTGCGGTCGTAGCGCTTCGACTCGCGGTCGTCGCTGCGCGACCACATGATGGCGACCGTGATGGCGAGGATGACCGTGGGGATCTCCCCCACGCTCCACGCGATGCCCCCGCCGGCCTGCTGGTCCTTGAGCGCGTTGACGCCGTTGCCCATGGACCCGTACCAGTCGGCGAGCAGGAGCCCGGTACCCGACAGGAGGGCGAGGCCGAAGAAGGCGTGGAACGCCATGGTGCCGAGCAGGATCAGCAGCCGCACGGGGTAGGGAGGCCGCGACGGCGAGGGGTCGATTCCGATGAGCGTTTGCACGAACAAGTACCCGGTGAGCAGGAAGTGGATGACCATCCACTCGTGACCGATGTGGTCGGTCGTCGCCCAGCTGAACAGGGGCGTGTAGTAGAAGGCCCAGAGGGAGCCCGCGAACAGGAGGGCCGCAACGATCGGGTTGGCGAGCACGGCGAAGAACCGGGAGTGCACGAGCAGCATGATCCACTCGCGGGGGCCACGGCTGCCGTCGGTGCGCTTGGCGATCGTGCGCAGCGCGAGGGTGATGGGCGCGCCCGGCACCAGCAGCACGGGGATCGCCATGCCCAGCACCATGTGCGCGAGCATGTGCTGCGAGAAGAGGAACCGCTCGTACACGTTGACACCGCCGTTGGTGACGTAGAAGAGCACGAGCATCCCCGCCACCCACAGCACCGTGCGGTACACCGGCCACGCATCGCCGCGCTTGCGGAGGCGCCACACGCCCGCGAGGTAGAAGAAGATGCCGAACGCGCAGACCAGGATCCAGATCAGGTCGAAGTTCCAGAGCGTGAACAGGCGCTCGACGGTGACCGGCGGCGGCAGCGGGCTGCCGGTCAGCAGTTCCGCCGGGCTCGAGCCGGAGAGCTCCGAGGCCGGGTTCTCCGGCACGGGAGTGGCCGTGCGAGCGAGGGCGGCGGCGACTCCGGCGGCGATACCCATGAACCCCAGCTCGGCGGTGATGATCCACCAGAAGATGCCGCGTCCGTTGGACTCGGGCCGCTGCATCCGGCCGATGAAGTACCGGCGCTGCATCGCGCCGAACAGACCGAGCACGAGCAGGCTCGCCGTCTTGACCAGTACGAGGATGCCGTACGGCGTGAGCAGGTTGCCGATGTCGTCCACGCGGATCTCGGCGCTGAGGTAGCCGGACGCCGCCACGACGATGAAGCAGACGAGCGCGACCGTCGAGTAGCGGGCGAGGAGGATCCCGAGGCGGCCCTTGTCGAACAGGGGCTTGCAGATCGCGATGGTCACGAGCCCGCCGAGCCAGATGCCCGCGAACAGCACATGCAGGAACAGGGCGCTCGTGGCGGCGTCGTGCTGGGCCGTCCCACCGCGGTGGCCCTGTAGCGTCATCGGGACGAGACCGGCAACGGCGAGCACGGTCACGAAGACGAGCACCGTCTGGTTGCGCACCGCGAAGCAGAGCACCGTGACTCCGGCCGCGATGAGCGTGGTGCCCAGCCAGGCCTGGCCGAGCTCGGTACCGGTGAGGAAGGTCGAGAGCACGTTGCCGAAGGCGTCGTCGAAGCGGATCGGCTGCTGGAGCACGGTGAGGAAGGTGTAGAAGCCGGTGAACGCCGATGCGACGGTCCAGACCGCGGCCGACCCGGCGGCCACGTCGAGCGCTCGGCCGAACTCGGGCTTGGAGGCGTCGAACGCGAGCAGGGCGAGGATGAGGGCGCCGATCGCACCCGATCCGCCGAGGTTGACGAACAGCTTCGAGACCGGGAGCCCGTAACGGACCACGGCACCGGGGTCGACGAGAGGGGGGGCATCCGCGCCGCCGCCGTAGGCAAGGGCCACGAGAAGCGCGGCGAGTGCCGTGAGGAGGAGGACCGCCGGGCCGGCGATCCGTACTAGTCGTGGCACACAGGCCATCGTAGGCGCTGGCGGCTGGGAGGCAGATCGGCGGGGATGCTCGTTTAACACAGTGAGGGCGGCAACCTCTCGGTTGCCGCCCTCACACGTGAAACGAAGACTAGCCCTTGGCCGCGGCCTTGAGCTTGCTGCCGGCGCTGATCTTCACGCCGTTGCTCGCCTTGATCTGGATGGTCTCACCCGTCTGGGGGTTGCGACCGGTGCGGGCGGCACGGCTGGTGCGCTCGACGGCGATCCATCCGGGGATCGAGACCTTGGTGCCCTCACCGAGCGACTTGGCGAGGACTCCGAACAGAGCGTCGACAACGCCGCTCACGGCAGCCTGGCTCTGGCCGGACTCTGCGGCAACAGCCGCGACGAACTCGGTACGGTTTAGTGACTTGTCAGCCATGGAATGTCCTCCTCGGACGTCATTCATTTATGGGTGGAGCTGGGTGAAGCTTGTAAACGAGCTGAAATCTACCAGCTTGACTTGGTGATTCCGGGCAATTCGCCCCGGTGAGCCATATCGCGGAAGCGAACACGGGAAACACCGAACTTGCTGAGGAAACCGCGCGGGCGGCCATCGATCGCGTCGCGGCCGCGAACGCGGACCGGCGAGGCGTTGCGGGGCAGCTTCTGCAGGCCGAGACGGGCGGCCTCGCGGGACTCGTCCGTACCGGCCGGGTCGACGAGGGCCTTCTTCAGCTCGAGGCGCTTCGCGGCGTAACGTGCCACGATGACCTTGCGCTGGTCGTTCTTGGCAATCTTGCTCTTCTTAGCCATAGTTAGCGCTCCTCGCGGAATTCGACGTGCTGGCGGATGACCGGGTCGTACTTCTTCAGCACCAGGCGGTCGGGGTTGTTGCGACGGTTCTTCTTGGTCACGTACGTGTAACCGGTGCCCGCCGTCGAGCGGAGCTTGATGATCGGACGGATGTCCTGCTGCTTGGCCATTAGATCTTCTCCCCACGGGCGAGCAGGTCCTTGACGACGGACTCGATGCCGCGAGCGTCAATGACCTTGATGCCCTTGGCCGAGAGCGTCAGCGTGACGTTGCGGCGAAGGGACGGCACGAAGTACTTCTTCGTCTGGATGTTCGGGTCGAAACGACGCTTGGTGCGTCGGTGCGAGTGCGAGATGTTGTGTCCGAAGCCGGGAACGGCTCCGGTCACCTGGCAAACTGCTGCCATGGTTCTACTCCTGTTCTGGTTACCGTAGAAGCCGAGGCTTCTACCCAAGATCACTTGTCGGCATGTCTTGATCCCGGACTTGCATGGGAGACACACGTGTGGCCGGAAATGGCCAACCTGAACATCGTACACGGGCATGGCCCTGGTGGCCAGCGCTCCAATAGAGTCGCACCATGCTTACTGGCCCCGCCCGTGGTTGAGCCCGCTCCGGACGAGGAGGTCGAGGCCATCGGGCGACTCGGCGTCGCACTGCTCGACGCCGGTTACGCCGTAACCGACGTCACCCGGGTCGCGCGCGCGGTCGCCCGCAGCAACGCCGCCGACTTCACCGTCGGTGCGCTGCCGACCGGAGTCTTCGTCGATGACGGCGACCGCACCAGGGTGCTCGTCTCCAGTGGCACCTCGTTCACCTTCGAGCAGGTCGGCCTGGTGGGCAAGCTCGCGGCCGAAGCGGAACGGGGAATCCCCTGGACCAACCTGCAGGCGGGGCTCGACGGCCTGCACGCGATGCGCCCGCGATACCCGCTGTGGCTCTCTCTGCTCGGTAGCGGACTCATCTCCGGCGGCATCGCGGTGGTGCTGGGCAATCCGTGGTGGGCAGTTGGGCTCGACGCGGTGCTCGGCGTCCTGGTAGGGGGCATCCTGACCTTCGCCGGCACCAGGGCGCGGATCGCGGCGGTGCTGCCCTTCTTCCTCGCGCTTGTCGTGGCGCTGCTCGTCGGGCTCACCGCAACGCTCTTCGGCATCTCGGCGGTGCCGTTCTTCGCGATCTCGGCACCCCTGGTGATGCTCATCCCCGGCGCCGCGGTCACGAACGCACTCATCGAGGTCAGCGCGGGCGACGTCGTCTCCGGCGGTGGGCGCCTCGTGGCGGGGCTCACCGTCTGGGCGATGCTCGCCGCGGGCACCGTCGCGGGTGTCGGGATCCTCGGCGGCCGCCTCGACGCGACACTCATCTCGATCGGCGCGGGTTCGGGGACCGCCGCCGCTGCAGTCGACCCTGTCCTCGCCTGGCCGGCGGTCGCGCTGCTCGCCATCGGTGTCGGTCTCTTCCTCTCGGCGACCATCCCGGTGACGCTGGTCATCACCGCCGTCCTCCTGCTGGCCTACGCCGGGTCGGTTCTGTTGAGCCCGATCCTCGGTCCCGGTGTCGCTGTGGGCCTCACCGCCGCCGTGCTCCTCGCCGGACTGCGGATCGTCGAGCGGCTGTGGCCGAGCCTCCCGTCGATCGTCACCTTCCGGCCGGTGTTCTGGCTGCTCGTCCCCGGATCCCTCGGGCTCATCGCGGTCAGCAGTCTGGCCACGCACTCGTCGGGAAGCGAAGACCTCATCGCCACCACCGCGTCCACGGTGCTCGGTCTCGTGATCGGCGTGCAGGTCGGGGCCGTCGTGTCCGAGGCGTTCCGCTCGGGTCCTGGCCGGAGCGCGAAGAGCGGTTAGGAACAGGCCGCGCACAGTCCGAACACGTCGACGATGTGCTGCGGATCGCTGAACCCGTGCTGCGCGGCGACCGCCCTCGCCCACTCCTCGACCGGGTCCGCCTCGATCTCGACCGTGAGCCCGCACGACCGGCAGATCAGGTGGTGGTGGTGCGTTGCGGTCGTGCACGAGCGGTACAGGCTCTCGCCCTCCTGCTGCAGCGAGTCCGCCTCCCCCTCCACGGCGAGGTCGGCGAGGGCGCGGTACACAGTGGCGAGGCCGATGGATGTCCCACCCTCGCGCAGCGACGCGTGCAGTTCCTGGGCGCTGACGAAGTTCTCGCGCCTGCCGAGGGCGTTGCGCACGGCATCCCGCTGCCAGGTGTGCCGCTTCACGCCGGCACCACCCTTCGGCGGAGTCGCTGGCCACGGACGCGGCCGACCAGTCGGCATCCGAGGTAGATGAGGAAGGAGATCGTCGTGACGTACGGGCTGATCGGCAGCGATCCGCCGATCGCCAGCAGGATGCCCCCGACCGCGGACACGAACCCGAAGAGCATCGCGAGCAGGGGGACGACGAGCGGCGACGACGACACCCGCAGCGCGGCGGCGGCGGGGGTGACGAGCAGCGCGAGCACGAGGAGCGCGCCGATGATCTGCACCGAGACGGCGACCATGAGCCCGAGCAGCACCATGAACACGATCGACAGCGTGCGGGCGGGCACGCCACGGGCGGCTGCGACATCGGGGTCGATGCTGTCGAACACCAACGGGCGCCAGATCACCAGCAGTACGACGAGCACGACGATGCTGATCGCGATGAGCGCGCCCAGCTGCGGGATGTCGACCGAGAGGATCTGCCCGGTGAGCAGGCCGAACCGGTTGCCGCTCCGGCCGGGGTAGAGCGCGAGGAACAGGATGCCCAGCCCCAGGCCGAAGGGCATGAGGACGCCGATGATCGAGTTGCGGTCCCGCGCGCGCGAGCCGAGCACACCGATCAGGGTTGCCGCGACGAGCGAGCCCACCAGGGATCCCGCCACGACGTTCGCCCCGAAGAGCAGCGCAGCCGCGGCCCCGGCGAACGAGAGCTCGCTGATACCGTGCACCGCGAACGCCATGTCGCGCTGCATCACGAAGACGCCGATGAGCCCGCCGACCATGCCGAGCACCGCCCCGGCCACGATCGAGTTGCCGACCAGCGCGAGCAGCTGCCCGTAGTCGCTGAAGTTGAAGATCGAGCCCCAGAAGTCGGCGCTGAGGATGTCGGTCATGGCACGACCTCGCCCTCGACGTGGTGCGGGAACTCGGGGATGCCCGCGACGAAGATCCGCTGACCGCTGCGGATCACCTCGACCGGGGTCCCGTACAGGTCGCTGAGCACCTCGGAGGTCAGCACGACCTCCGGTGGGCCCGACGTGAAGCGTCCGTTGGCGAGGTAGAGCACGGTGTCGACCATGTCGAGAACGGGGTTGATGTCGTGCGTGACGAACACCACGCCGGTGCCCCGCTCGTGCAGGCCCTGGTCGATCAGCTCCGCAACACCGCGCTGGTGGTGGAGGTCGAGGCTCGACAGCGGCTCGTCGCACAGCAAGAGGGAGGGGTCACTCGCGAGCGCCTGGCCGACGCGCAGTCTCTGCTGCTCCCCGCCGGAGAGCACCCCGACCGGAAGGTCCGCGTACGCCTGCGCACCGACGGCAGCGACGAGCTCATCGATGCGCGCGCGACGAGTCGCCGACGGTAGCGGCAGCCCCCAGCGGTGGCCGTCGAGCCCGAGCCCGACGAGGTCGCGGCCGCGCAGGGCGGTGCCGGCCTGCATGATGCGCTGCTGCGGGATGTACCCGATCGCCCGGTCGCCGCGCGACACGCGCCGACCCTGCACGAGGATCTCGCCCGAGTCGAGCGGCAGCTGACCCAGGATGGCCCGGAGCAACGAGGTCTTCCCCGAGCCGTTCGCCCCGAGCACGGCGACGAACTCACCGGGGCGCACCGTCAGGTTCAGCCCGCTCCACAGGATTCGCCCGCCCAGGGTGAGCGCGGCATCCTTGATCTCGAGCGGATTGGTCACTGGCCCAGCGCCGTCGCTATCGAATCGAGGTTGCCGGTCATCCACGTCACGTAGTCTGCCCCAGCCGGCAGCGTCTCCGTGAATTCGACGACCGGCACCCCGGCGTCCTCCGCAGCCTCGCGTACACGCTCGGTCTCGGGGCTCGCGGTCTGCGAGTTGTAGGCCAGCAGCAGCACCTCGCGGTCGGCGAAGAGGGAGAGCGTCTCCTGCAGCGCGAGCGGCGGAACGTCGTTGCCCTCCTCGATGGCCTCGGTGAAGTCGGCCGGGGTCACGTTCTCGAGCCCTGCGGCCTCGAGAAGGTACACGGGCACCGGCTCGGTCACGGCGGCGTGGCCGTCGTCGACGCCGTCACCGATCACGGATGCCCGGGCCTCGAGCTCCTCGATGCCAGCGTTGAGCGTAGCGCCGTTGGCCTCGTACGTCTCGGCGTTCGCGGAGTCGAGCGCACTGAGCTGCTCGACGATCGCCTCGACCACGTGGGTCATGCCGTGCAGCGAGTACCAGACGTGCTCGTTGAAGCCCTCGATGTGGTCGTGTCCGTCGTCGTCGGAGTGAGCCTCGGCGCCGTCATCGTCAGTGTGGTCGTCGGCGTCGTCGTGGTCGAGCAGGCCGGAGGCATCCACCGCGGAGAGCACGACCGCAGTCGAGCCGGACGCCTCGATGAGGGGGTCGATGAACGGGTCGTAGCCGCCTCCATTCTCGATGACGAGGTCGGCCTCGGAGATGGCCAGCTGGTCGCGGGCCGACGCCTCGAAGCTGTGCGGGTCAACCGTGGCCTCGCTGATCAGGCTGGTCACGTCGACCAGGTCGCCCGCGATCTGCTCGGTGATGGAGCCGTAGACGCTCGTCGAGGCGACCACGTGCAGTCGGCCGTCGTCTTGGGCCGGGGCCGAGCATCCGGCGAGGGCGAGGACGGCGAGGGCCGCCAGCGGGATCAAATTGTGCATGGAGATGTCGTTTCTAAGGGCAACGCCCGATAACTGTAATGAGATTCGTTATCAATAGTGTGGCATGCCGGACTGAACCCACCAAATCGGCACTATCAATCGAGCAGGAGAGCCGGCTCCTCGAGCACGCTCGCCAGGTCGGCGACGAAGCGGCTCGCGACGTCCCCGTCGACGATGCGGTGATCGAAGCTGGCACCCACCGTCGTGACGAAGCGCGGCAGCACCTGACCGTCGACGACCCACGGCTTCTGACGGATCGACCCGAGGGCGATGATCGCGGCCTCCCCGGGGTTGATGATCGGGGTTCCGGTATCCATGCCGTACGACCCGATGTTCGTGATCGTGATCGTGCCGTTCGACATCTCGGCGGGCTGGGTCTTGCCGTCGCGTGCGGTGAGCGTGAGCTGCTCGAGGCTCTTAGCCAGGTCGAGCAGGGAGAGCTCCTGCGCGTCCTTGACGTTGGGCACGATGAGCCCGCGCGGGGTGGCCGCCGCGATGCCGAGGTTCACGTAGTGGCGGACGATGATCTCCTGATCGGTCCAGCTCGAGTTCACCGTGGGGTTCCTGCGCACCGCCCAGATCACGGCCTTTGCCATGATGAGCAGGGGGCTCACCCGAACACCCGCGAAGTCGGTCGAGTTCTTGAGTCGCTTGACGAACTCCATCGTGCGCGTCGCGTCGATGTCGACGAAGACGCTCACGTGCGGGGCGGTGAACGCGCTGCGGACCATCGCGCTCGCGATCGCCTTGCGCACACCCTTGACGGGGATGCGCTCCTCGCGCTCCGTTCCCCACTCCGGGGTCTGGATGTTGCGGAACACACTGGCTTGCGAAGCCTGGCGGACCACATCGTCGCGCGTGATCTCGCCGGCGAGGCCCGTCGCGGAGACTTCGGCGAGGTTCACGCCGAGATCCTTCGCCAGCTTGCGGATCGGGGGTTTGGCGATGATCGTCGAGGCCGCGGCGGCGGGAACGCTGGTCGGCCGGGCAGCGGGCACGACGGCGGGTGCGGCGGCCGGAGCTGCCGGGGTTCCCCCGCGGCGGCGGGACTTGGCGTGGCCGACGGTGCCGTACCCGACGAGGGTGGCGTGCGGCTTCTCCTCGGTGCTCTTCTCCTCGGCAGCCGCGACGGATGCTGCGGTATCGGCGATCTCGGTCGCCTCCTGCACCTGCACCGCCGGGGCCTCGTCGCCCCCGGAGGTCACGGTGATGATCGCGGTTCCGACCTCGACGGTCTGGCCCTCCTCCACGAGGATCGCCGAGACGGTCCCCTCGAACGGCGACGGCAGCTCGACGAGCGACTTGGCGGTCTCGATCTCGACCAGCACCTGATTCATCGTCACGGTGTCGCCGGGTTTGACCTTCCACGACACGATCTCGGCCTCGGTCAGGCCTTCGCCGACATCGGGAAGAGTGAAATCTGAGTTCGCCATCGCTGGTCTCCTAGTAGGCCATCGCCCGGTCGACCGCGTCGAGGATGCGGTCGACGTCGGGGAGGTAGGTCGTCTCGAGCTTGGCCGGCGGGAACGGGGTGTCGAACCCCGCGACCCGCAGCACGGGCGCTTCGAGCGAGTAGAACGCGTGCTCGGTGACGGTCGCCGCGATCTCGGACCCGATCGAGACGAACCCGGGAGCCTCCTGCGCCACGACGAGACGGCCGGTCTTGCGCACCGACTCGATGATGGGACCGAAGTCGAGGGGTGAGAGCGAGCGCACGTCGACTACCTCGACGCTCGTCCCCTCCTCCGCCGCGATCTCGGCGGCCGACAGCAGCATGCTGACCATCGGGCCGTAGCCGACGAGGGTGACCTCGGTGCCTTCGCGGACCACCCGGCTCGCGTGCAGCGGGAAGCCGCTCGCGTCGGTGTCGACGTCCGCCTTCGGCCAGTACCGGCTCTTCGGCTCGAAGAACAGCACGGGGTCGTTGCTCGAGATCGCCTCCTGGATCATCCAGTAGGCGTCGTGGGGGTTGGACGGGGTGACCACGCGCAGGCCCGGGGTGTGCGCGAAGTACGCCTCCGGGCTCTCCTGGTGGTGCTCGACCGCGCCGATGTGGCCGCCGAACGGCACACGGATGACCACCGGCAGGCTCAGGGAACCCTCGTGCCGCGCGGTCAGCTTCGCCAGCTGCGTGGTGATCTGGTCGAACGCGGGGAAGATGAACCCGTCGAACTGGATCTCGCACACCGGGCGGTACCCGCGCATGGCGAGGCCGATCGCGGTGCCGACGATCCCGGACTCGGCGAGCGGGGTGTCGAGAACGCGATTGCCGCCGAACTCCGCGTGCAGTCCCTCGGTCACCCGGAAGACGCCGCCGAGCGGTCCGATGTCCTCGCCCATGAGGATGACCTTGTTGTTGTCGATCATCGCCTGGCGGAGTCCGTTGTTGATGGCCTTCGCCATGCTCAGATTCTGGACGCTCACGCGGCACCGCCCTCGAAGGCAGCCTCGTACTGCTCGAGCCAGGCGCGCTGCTGGTCGATGAGAGGGTGCGGCTCGGAGTAGACGTGGGCGAACATCGAGTCCGCGGTGGGAACACCGAGCGCGAGGGTGCGAGCACGGATGTCCGCCGCGAGGTCCGCGCCCTCCTGCGCCACCTCGGCGAAGAAGGCGTCGCCCTCTCCCCTCGACCGCAGATAGGCCTCGAAACGGATGATCGGGTCGCGCTTCACCCAGAAGTCGAGTTCGGCACCCTCACGGTACTTCGTGGGGTCGTCGCTCGTGGTGTGCGCACCCATGCGGTAAGTCAGCGCCTCGATGAAGCGCGGGCCCTCGCCAGCGCGGGCCGAGTCGAGGTTGGCGCGCGTCACGGCGTAGCTCGCGAGAATGTCGTTGCCGTCGATCTGCACACCGGGGATGCCGAAGCCGCTCGGGCGCAGGTAGAGGGGCGTGCGCGACTGCCGCGAGACCGGCACCGAAATCGCCCAGTGGTTGTTCTGCAGGAAGAACACCTGCGGGGTCTGGTAGCTCGCGGCGAACACGAGCGACTCGCTCACGTCGCCCTGGCTGGTGGCGCCGTCGCCGAAGTAGACGATCACCGCTTCGTCGGTGTCGGGATCGCCCGTGCCACTCAGGCCGTCGAGGGTGATTCCCATCGCGTAGCCCGTGGCGTGCAGGGTCTGCGATCCGAGCACGAGCGTGTACAGGTGGAAGTTGTTGTGCTCCTTCGGGTCCCAGCCGCCGTGGCTGAGTCCGCGCAGCATCTCGATGATCCGGAGCGGGTCGACGCCGCGGATCCGGCCCACGACGTGCTCGCGGTAGGACGGGAAGATGTGGTCCTGCGGCTTGGCGGCGTACCCGGACCCGACCTGAGCGGCCTCCTGGCCGAGGCTCGGGATCCACATCGCCAACTGGCCCTGCCGCTGCAGGTTCGCCGCGTCGAGGTCGATCTTCCGGATGACCGCCATCTGACGATGGAAGTCCTTCAGCTGCTGGTCGCTGAGCGCCTCGACATAGGGGAGGTACTCCTCGGATGCGTCGCTGGAGACGAGCGAGCCCTCGGGCGAGAGAAGCTGGACCGTCGCGGCGGTGTAAGGCATTTGACTAATCTAACGTGGCGGTCGGAGCGGCCGTTCGTTGCATCTGAACAACCTCCTCGGCCGCCCTTAGGAGTTTCTCCACAGATTCCGTCTCTCCGACACTGATGCGGATGCCGTCGATGAGCGCCCGCGCGACGATCCCGTGTCCGGCGAACACCTCGGCGGCCTCCGCCGTCAGGTCGCCGGTCGGGAGCCACACGAAGTTGCCCTGGGGGTCGGGGACGTCCCACCCCTGTGCGTCGAGCCCGACCCGGATGCTCTCGCGCAGGTGGGTGAGCGATGCAACGCGCTCGAGCAGTTCGGCCTCGTGCTCGAGGGACGCGATCGCGGCGCGCTGCGCAGGCTCCGTGACGGAGAGAGGGATGGCGACGGCGCGCGCGGCATCCATCACGTACTCCGCACCGACGGCGTAGCCCACCCGCAGTCCTGCGAGTCCGTACGCCTTGGAGAAGGTGCGCAACACCACGAGGTTCGGGTAGTCGTTGATGAGCCCCGCACCGCGCACGGCATCGGGGTCGGTCACGAACTCGATGTACGCCTCGTCGAGCACCACCAGGATGGTGGGCGGCACCTCCGCCATGAACGCGACGAACTCGTCGTTGGTGACGACCGTGCTCGTGGGGTTGTTGGGGCTGCACACGATAATGAGCCGCGTGCGGTCGGTGATCGCCGCGAGCATCGCCGCGAGGTCGTGGCGGTGGTCAGCCGTGTTCGGCACCATGACCGGGGTGGCGCCTGCCGTGCCCACGAGCAGCGGGTACGCCTCGAAGCTGCGCCAGGAGAACAGCACCTCGTCGCCGGTCGCCGCGGCCGCGGTGATGAGCTGCGAGAGCACGGACACCGAACCGGCCCCGACCTGGATCCGCTCGGGCGAGACGCCGTACCGCTCCCCCAGCAGATCGCGGAGGCGCGCGGCCGACCCTTCCGGGTACCGGTTGATCTCGCTCCGGGCGATCGCCTCGAGCACGGCGGGCAGCGGCTCGTAGGGGTTCTCGTTGGAGGACAGCTTGAAGGCGTCCTCGGCGGCGGCCCGTCCTTGGCGGTAGGGGACCATCGACTCGATCTCGGGGCGCAGTTTCACTCTCGGGGCAGTCACGCCCCCAGCCTACGACCGGCGCCCCGGGCATCCGTTGCGGGCCGTCGAACGGGCAGTGCATAGTTGGGGCATGAGACTCATCGCACGCCTGCTGATCAACGCCGTCGCCCTGTGGCTGACCACGCTCATCGTCGCCGGCGTGTACGTGACGCCCTACGCCCCTGGCGGTGCCCTCGAGACCGTACTCACGTACCTGTTGTTGGCGCTGATCTTCGGCATCGTGAACGGCGTGGTCGGCAACCTCATCCGGGTGGTGGCGTTCCCGATCTACATCCTCACGCTGGGACTCATCGCGCTCGTCGTGAACGGACTGCTGCTGCTCATCGTCAGCTGGATCTCCGGGCTGCTGGGCTTCGGCCTCACGGTCGAGAACTTCGGCTGGGGCGTGCTCGGCGCGCTGGTGCTCGGTTTCATCAGCTGGTTGATCGGCATCGTGCTCCGCCCGATCATCGGCAAGAGGGACTGACCTCACTCCTTCGTCCGCTCGAACTGGTAGGCGGTGCTCGAGACCAGGGTGGCGCCCTTCGTGAACCTGTCGAGCTCGGCGATCGTGGCGTCGAGCTGTGGTGAGTTCGACAGGTCCATGAGTCGCGCGGTCTCCATGTAGTACTCGTGCCGGTGCGCCGGCACGGCCCACTCCTCGGGCAGCGCCCGGTCGGCGAACACCTCCCGGCGCACGAGGACGGCCCTCTGGTTGTCCTGCTCCCCGCCGAGTGCGGGCACGAGGTCGTCCGCGTGTTCGACCAGCACCGCGGGGAATCCGTCGGGCAGCTGCACCTGTCCCGTCGGACCACCGAAAGTCGTGAGCCCCTGCGTGTTGTACAAACCGGACGCCGCAAGCCGTGCAGCCGTTCCACCGCCCTGCGAGTACCCGGTGAACTGCACCGGACTGTTCTCGTCGATCCCGGCGGCGGCCATCGCCTCGCGCACAGACTCCACGGACCCGCTCTCGATCCCCGCGGCGTTGAACAGGTTGCTCGTCATGTCCCACGGCTCGGTCGGCGACGAGGGCGAGAAGGTGACGGTACCCCCGACGTACACGGAGTAGCGGTCGGGTTCATCCGGGACGGTGTACTTCTCGATCACTACCTGCGGTCCGGCACCCCCCTCGACGTGGGGCACCCGCGAGAGCCGGTCGGCGTAGTCCTGGGGCGGCTTCAGCACCGGTTGTTCGACCGTATCGACGAGCTTCACGCCGGTCTCCCGCAGCAGCCCGATCGGTTGCCCCACGGCGATGAGGCCGCGTGCTCCGATCTCGTAGTCCTTCACTCCCACCAGTTGCGGCACGACCGCTGGTACTCCGAGGGCGCCCAGCAGTGCCGGACCCGCGAGCTGCGCGAGCGTCCGGACCACGTTCACCGAATCGACATCGGTGATGAGTTCGTTGTTCTTCCGGAGGAACGGGTCGCGTGACGGCACGCCACCGAAGGCCTTGTCCGCCACCTTGCCTATCCCACCCGAAGCGGCGATCCCCGTCCACAGGGCAGCACCGAGGGTCACCCAGATGTTGCCGACGACAAGCACCGGCGCCAACCTGCCGAGCACGTTCGCCACGCCGACCTCCAGCCCGCGCACCACGACGCCGACCAGCCGCTCCGCCACCGCGTAGCCGGTGCCCGCGGTCGTGAGGGCGAGGTGGAGGGCCCCCGCATGCTGCGACACATCGCGCAGGCGGTCGATCGCGAGCTCGATGTCGACGCGCGACTGGTCGCTATACGAGGCGCCCGGCACGTGCGGGGAGTGGATACGCGCGAGGTCGGCGGCCAGCGTGGCGGTCTCGCGGAACAGTTGCTCGAGCTGCTCCGCCGCCTGATCGAGATCCTCCGTGGTGACCGCGGTGGTGCCGCCCGAGATGTCGAGGTCGTCAGCCACGGCCCTCCACCTCCGCGATCGCGAGCCGCGTGCCCCGGTGCGCCATCCTGATCAACTCGATGGCGGACCCGATCTCGCCGTCGAGATCCCGCAGCGACTGGTTGTACGCGTCACGGGCACGGCCTCTCCAGAACGTCGCCCGGACCGGCACAAGACGCACCCGCACGCTCAGGAGCTTCTCGAGTGCTCGGGCGAGCTGGCGGAACTGGGCTTCTAGTGCGGCGTGCGCCGCGGCATCCGTGGGATTCATCGCATCGATGGTGCCGACCGGGGCGACGACGCCGAGGGCGATCGAACCGGATGGTGGAGAGATCCGCACAACCCCGGCATCGTGAGGGGAGGAAACTACGGGACAATGAACGCATGAGCTTCGAGCGAACCTTCGACGAGTCGGCGCTCTTCAGGATCTGCTTCGTGTGCACGGGCAACATCTGCCGCTCCCCGATGGCCGAGACCGTGTTCAAGAGCCTGGTCAGGAAGGCCGGCCTCGAGGGAAAGATCGCGGTGATCTCCGCGGGCACCGGTGACTGGCACGTCGGCGAGCCCTCCGACGAGCGCACCCTCGCCGCACTCGACGCGCGCGGCTACAACGGCTCCGGCCACCGCGGCCGCCAGTTCGACCCTGCGTGGTTCGACAAGCTCGACCTGGTCGTCGTGTTCGACCGCAGCCAGGAGCGCATCCTGAGCACCTGGGCCAGCACCGAGCAGGACCGCTCCAAGGTGCAGTTGCTGCTGTCGTTCGACAGCGAGCAAGCACCACTCAGCGACGTGCCCGACCCGTACTATTCCGATGCGGCGCTGTTCGATCAGGTGCTCACCATGATCGAGCGCGCGTGCGCAGCACTCTTCCGGCAGGTAACGCCGGGAATACGACAGGGAGTCTCATGAGCCCACTGCCCGAACAGCCCCTCAGCCCGCTCGACGGGCGATACCGCCCGATGGTGACGGCGCTCGGCGACCACCTCTCCGAGGCGGGCCTCAACCGCGCCCGCGTTCGCGTCGAGATCGAGTGGCTGCTGTACCTGACCGACCACGAGATGTTCGGCTCCGTGCGGCTCGACCACGAGCAGGCCCGCCAACTGCGCGAGTTCGCCGCCGAGTTCGGCCAGGCCGAGATCGACGAGCTCGCCCGGCTCGAGGCCACCACCCGTCACGACGTCAAGGCCGTGGAGTACCTGGTGCGCGCCAAGCTCACCGAGCTCGGACTCACGAGCATCGCCGAGCTCACCCACTTCGCCGCCACCAGCGAGGACATCAACAACCTCTCCTACGCGATCACCATCAGCGCCGCCGTGCGCGAGGTATGGCAGCCCAAGCTGCGTGCCGTGATCGACGCCCTGCGCGCGCTGGCCATCCAGCACAGGGATGCGGCGATGCTCGCGCACACGCACGGCCAGCCCGCCACCCCCACGACCATGGGCAAGGAGTTCGCCGTCTTCGTGCACCGCCTCGAGCGGGTCGCGGCGCGGATCGATGCCGTCGAGGTGCTCGGCAAGTTCAACGGGGCCACGGGCACGTACGCCGCCCACCTCGCCGCCGACCCCACGCAGGACTGGCCCACGATCTCGCGCGAGTTCGTCACCAGCCTCGGCCTCGAATGGAACCCGCTCACCACGCAGATCGAGTCGCACGACTGGCAGGTCGATCTGTACCAGTCGATGAGCCACGCGTGCCGGATCCTGCACAACCTGTGCACGGATATCTGGTCCTACATCTCCACCGGCTACTTCCGGCAGATCCCGCAGGCAGGCACCACCGGATCGTCGACCATGCCCCACAAGATCAATCCGATCCGCTTCGAGAACGCCGAGGCCAACCTCGAGCTCTCCAGCGCCCTGCTCGAATCGCTCGCGCAGACCCTCGTCACCTCGCGCCTGCAGCGCGACCTCACCGATTCGACCACGCAGCGCAACATCGGCGTCGCCTTCGGCCACTCGCTGGTCGCCTTCGACAACATCGAGCGCGGTCTCAAGGAGATCGACCTCGACCTCGACCGGCTCGCCGCTGAGCTCGACGCGAACTGGGAGGTGCTCGGCGAGGCCATCCAGACGGTCATCCGTGCCGAGGTGACCGCGGGTCGCAGCTCGATCGCCGACCCGTACGCGATCCTCAAGGAGCTGACCCGCGGCAAGCGCATCGGGCAGGCCGACCTCGTCGCCTTCATCGACGGGCTCGACATCAGCCAGGAGGCCAAGGACCGCCTACGCGTCATGACCCCCGCGAGCTACGCGGGCCTCGCCTCGCAGTTGGTCGACTACCTCGAGTCGTAGGGGTCGCCCGAGTCGGGCATCCCCCGCCGTTCGTGGCGTTTCTCCGGAGAAGTCCGCGTGGCGCTGAAGAACTCCGGAGAAGCGAACAGGGCGGGTGAGGATGCCCGGGGCGGAGCGCGGGCCGCTAGTGGCCGCGGCGCTCTTCGTCGTCATGGTCCTGCTCGAGCAGGTCGGCGCGCTCCTCGCCGGTGGGGCCGACCGCGAGCGCGAGCATCGCGAGGACGACCAGCGCCACGATGAAGCCGATGCCGGCGAAGATCAGGGCGAGGACCAGCTCGCGCGTCGACATGAGCACGACCAGCCCGACGAAGACGGCGAGGATCGCGGAGAGTCCGAGCAGTTCGGCGGGACGGGTGCGATCGCGCCTGCTGGGGGCGGCCATCAGACGGCGCTCTCGCTCGAAGTGGGCGCCGGTGCAGCCGGTGCAGCCGCCCAGCGCAGGGAGAGGCCCGCGATCACGAGGTAGACACCGAGGATGGCCCAGTACGCGCCGAGGGCGCCGACCACGATGATAGACGCGGTGAGGGAGCGCTCCACCTCGTCCGGACCCGTGAAGGTCTGGCTGTAGCCCGGCGGCACCAGCAGCACAGCGACGGCGAGCAGTGCGGTGAGCGCTCCGGCGAACACCCAGTCGCGCGAGGAGCCGCTGCGACCGCGGCTGCGCAGACCGAGGTAGAGCTCGAGGAACCCGGTGATCGCGGCGAACGCGGTGACCAGGAACACGAAGAACGGGAGGCCGGCGCCGGGCAGCGCGAGCGAGACGATGCCGGCGAGCACGGTGAGGATGCCCTGCACGAACGTGACCGAACGAACGACACCCTTGGCTCCGAGACGGAGAGCCGAAGCCGTGAGCACCGCACCGGCGACGACGCCGAAGATGCCGAAGGTCAGGAGGCCGAGCGGTGCGGAGTGGTCCGCGGAGAAGGTGATGACCACCGCGAGCGCGAGTGCGGGGACCGCTCGCGCAAGGGGCACGTACCAGGGCGTTGCGGCTTCCACCCGATCAGTCTACGAGCCGGGCGGAAGGTCGACGAACCGCGAGAAGTGCCCGTGGAAGCCCACGGTCACCGTGCGCGTCGGACCGTTGCGGTGCTTGGCCACGATCAGGTCGGCCTCGCCGGCCCTCGCGTTGTCGGCCTCGTACGCGCTCTCGCGGTGCAGCAGGATGACCATGTCGGCGTCCTGCTCGATCGAGCCCGATTCACGGAGGTCGGAGATCGCGGGCTTCTTGTCGGCGCGCTGCTCGGGGCCACGGTTCAGCTGCGAGATGGCGATGACCGGCACCTTCAGCTCCTTGGCGAGCAGCTTGAGCGCCCGCGAGAACTCGCTGACCTCCTGCTGGCGGGACTCGACCTTCTTGCCGCTCGTCATGAGCTGCAGGTAGTCGATGATCACCATCTTGAGGCCGACCTTCTGCTTGAGGCGGCGGCACTTCGCGCGGATCTCGACGAGCGTCATGTTGGGGCTGTCGTCGATGTAGAGCGGGGCGTCGTTGATGCGGCCACGGGTCTGGGCGATCGTGGTCCAGTCGTTGGCGTGGACGGTTCCCTTGCGCATGTGCTGCAGGGGCACGGATGCCTCCGCCGACAGGAGCCGCATCGCAATTTCACTCCGGCCCATCTCGAGGGAGAAGACGATGGTGGGGAGGTCGTGCTTGATGGCGGCAGCGCGGGCGATGTCGAGGCCCAGCGTCGACTTACCGATGGCGGGCCGCGCTGCGATGATGATGAGCTGACCGGGGTGCAGGCCGTTGGTGAGCTCGTCGAGCTCCGTGAAGCCGGTGGGGACACCGACCATCTGGCCGTCGCGGCCGCGGGCGGCCTCGATCTCGTCGATAGCGGTTGTGACGGCCTCGGTGAGGGGGACGTAGTCCTCGGCCTCGACACCGCCGGTGACCGAGTAGATCTCGGCCTGGGCGTTGTTGACGAGGTCGACGACCTCGCCCTCGCTTGCGTAGCCCATCTGCACGATACGGGTGCCGGCTTCGACCAGACGGCGGAGCACCGCCTTCTCGGCGACGATGGTCGCGTAGAACCCGGCGTTGGCCGCCGTCGGGACGAGCGCGGTGAGCGTGTGCAGGTAATCGGCGCCGCCGGCACGCGTGAGCTCGCCGGTCTTCGTGAGTTCGTCGGTGACGGCGATGACGTCCGTGGGCTCCCCGTGGGAGTACAGCGTCATGACCGCGTCGAAGATCGTCTCGTGCTTGGGGATGTAGAAGTCCACGCCGCGCACGGCCTCGATGACGTCGGCAACGGCGTCCTTGCTCAGGAGCATGCCGCCGATGGCACTCTGCTCGGCGAGGAGATCATGGGGAGGGACGCGGTCGCCGCGAGACTCCGACCTGCCCTCGCCCGACTGCCGCTGATCGCCGGCGAGCCCCAGGTGCGCGATGGACATTCGTTCCCTTCCGTGGTTGACGGTACGCCTCTGTTGTAGACCCGCCTGCCGACACTCCGGCGTCGGGCAGGTCTTCAGCCCGCCCCCGTCGACCGGGACTGCCCCACAGTAGGGACGACGGGGAACAGCGGACAACAGGCCCTGTGGACAGACCTGTGGGGAAATGGCGGGAAACGCCGGGGCCCGTGTGAGCAACCTGTGGAGAGAGCTGTGCACTTGAAGGTTGTTTTGCCCACAAAGCGGCGCCTGACTAGCTCTTTTACTTTTACACCCCGGTGTGTAAAAACATGTTTGAACTCAGGGTTGAGGGTTGTGCCCGGAAAGTGCCGCCTGTGCACAAAGGTGGGGGGAACGTTGCTTAAACGCAACAACGGCGGGGTATTAACCCCGCCGTTGTCTACCCCCCAAGGGGGGCTGAAACTACTTCGCTGCAACCACCTGGAGGGTGATCGTCGCCACGAGGTCGTCACGCAGGCGCACAGTGGCCTCGTGCTCGCCCGTCAGCTTGATGGGCGAGGTGATCTCGATCTTGCGCTTGTCGACCGTGCCGAGGCCGGCGGCCGCAACGGCGTCCGCGACATCGGTGGTCTTGACCGAACCGAAGAGGCGTCCGCCCTCGCCCGCCTTGACGGTGAGCTTCACGGTAGTGGCCTGGAGGCGAGCCTTCAGGTCCTGGGCCTCTTCGAGGGTGGCGTGCTCGCGCGCAGCGCGGGCGGCCTTGATGGACTCGATCTGCTTCTCGCCACCGCGCGTCCACGCCACGGCGAAGCCCTGGGGGATGAGGTAGTTGCGAGCGAAACCGTTCTTGACGTCGACGACGTCGCCGGGGGCACCGAGACCGGTGACCTCGTGCGTGAGGATCAGCTTGGACATTGTCGGTGCTCCTTAACGGCCCGAGCCGGCGTACGGCAGGAGCGCCATCTCACGGGCGTTCTTGACGGCCGTGGCGATGAGGCGCTGCTCCTGCACGGAGACACCGGTGATGCGGCGAGCGCGGATCTTTCCACGCTCCGAGATGAACTTGCGAAGCGTCGCGACATCCTTGTAGTCGATGACGCCCACGCGGATCGCCTTGGCCGGGGCGGCGTTCTTGCCGTCCTTGCCCTTGCGAATGGGCTTGCGGCGGTCGCCGCTGCTCTTTCCTGCCATGAGTTTTCTTGTTCCTTAAGTAATGGGTGGCGCCCTAGAAGGGCGTCTCGTCCGAGTAGTTGCTGCCGGGCGTGTTCCACACGTCCCCGCCCGAGGCGTCGGGAGCGGAAGCCGCCCACGGCTCTTCGGCTGCGACCTGCTGGTTGCCGCCGCCACGAGGGGCGCCGCCACCGGAGTCGCGCGAGGAGGCGGCACGGGTTACCTGTGCCGTCGCGTAGCGGAGCGAAGGACCGATCTCATCGACTTCGAGCTCGATGCTGGTTCGCTTCTCGCCTTCCTTCGTCTCGTACGAGCGCTGCTTCAGGCGACCGGTCGCGATGACTCGCGAGCCCTTCGTGAGCGAACCGGCGACGTGCTCGGCGAACTCGCGCCACACGCTTGCGCGCAGGAACAGTGCCTCACCGTCCTTCCAGTCGTTGCTCGCGCGGTCGAAGTTGCGCGGGGTCGAGGCGATGGTGAAGTTGGCTACCGCGAGCCCGGCCTGCGTGTAGCGCAGTTCGGGGTCACTCGTGAGGTTGCCCACGACGGTGATGACGGTCTCGCCGGCCATGGACTACTCCGAGACCTTGTCGGCCTTGGCAGCCGGCTTGGCGGGAGCAGCGGGGGCGGCAGCAGCAGGAGCTGCGGCAACAGCGGCAGCCGGAGCTGCAGCGGCGGCCGGTGCGGCGGCGGGCGTCTTGGCGGGAGCGGCAGCCTTGCGGGCGGCCTTCTCGTCGGCAAGCTGCTTGGCTGCGGCGACCTGGGCGAAGCCCTGCTCGGCGCGGAGCACCTTGGTGCGCATGACTGCCTCGCTGAGCTTCAGCTGGCGGTCGAGCTCGACGGTTGCGGACGAGTTCGCCGTGAAGTTGACGACGGCGTAGATGCCCTCGGTCTTCTTGTTGATCTCGTAAGCCAGGCGACGGCGACCCCACACATCGACGTTGTCGATGCTGCCACCGTCATTGCGGATGACATTGAGGAACTTGTCTAGGCTGGGTGCCACGGTGCGCTCATCGATCTCTGGATCGAGGATCACCATGAGTTCGTACTGGTGCGTCACAAACCCACCTCCTTCGGACTAGAACGGCTGCAGACGATCTGCAGCAGGAGGGTGTTGACGGCTGCCCCAGTGCCAGACGGCACCGAGACAACCTGCCCAGTGTACGCAATTCTCCCGAGGAGCACCATCCATGGCCGTCAGGGTCGCCATCGCCGGGGTCGGCAACTGCGCCAACTCGCTCATCCAGGGCGTCACCTTCTACGCCGACGCTGCCGAGGGTGCGAGCATCCCGGGCCTCATGCACAACCGCTTCGGGCCCTACGCGGTCGGCGACCTCGAGTTCGTTGCCGCCTTCGACGTCGACGCACTCAAGGTCGGTGTCGACCTCGCCGAGGCGATGTGGGCCAGCCAGAACAGCACGTACCGTTTCGCCGAGGTGTCGACGACAGGCGTGACGGTGAAGCGTGGACCGACCCTCGACGGGCTCGGCGAGTACTACCGCCAGGTCGTCGACGAGTCGGATGCCCCCGCCGTCGATGTGGCGCAGACGCTGCGTGACAGCGGGGCCGATGTGCTGGTGTGCTACCTCCCCGTCGGCTCCGAGCAGGCGGCCAAGTTCTACGCCCAGGCGGCCATCGACGCCGGGGTCGCTTTCGTGAACGCCCTTCCCGTCTTCATCGCGAGCGACCCCGAGTGGGCCGCGAAGTTCACGGCGGCGGGCATCCCCATCGTCGGCGACGACATCAAGAGCCAGCTGGGCGCGACCATCACGCACCGGGTGCTCGCCCGCCTGTTCGAGGAGCGCGGACTAGTGCTCGATCGCACCTACCAGCTCAACGTCGGCGGCAACATGGACTTCAAGAACATGCTCGAGCGGTCGCGGCTCGAGTCAAAGAAGATCTCGAAGACACAGGCCGTGACGAGCAACGTCGATGCCGAGATCAACGCGCGCGACGTGCACATCGGCCCGAGCGACCACATCCCGTGGCTCGACGACCGCAAGCTCGCGTTCGTCAGGCTCGAGGGCCACGGCTTCGGCAACGCCCCGACGAGTCTGGAGTACAAGCTCGAGGTGTGGGACTCCCCCAACTCCGCCGGTGTGGTCATCGACGCGGTGCGTGCCGCGAAAGTAGCGCTCGACGCGGGCATCGGTGGCCCGCTCATCGCCGCGTCGGCCTACCTGATGAAGTCGCCCGCGCAGCAGCTGCCCGACCCGGTCGCCCGCCAGCAGCTCGAGGAGTGGATCAGCGCGCTGACCACCAGCTCCTGAGCCGCTTCTCGGCAACGTCCGGCCCGAGCGGCCCCTCGTCGAGCCGCAGCTCGAGCAGGAACCGGTAGGCCTCCCCCACCTCGCGGCCCGGCTTCAGCTGGAGGATGCGCATGATCTGCTCGCCGTCGAGGTCCGGTCGCACGGCTGCGATGCCCTCGGCCTCGGCGATCGCGGCGATGCGCTCCTCGAGGTCGTCGTACGCGAACGAGAGGCGGTCGGCCTTCTTGCGGTTTCGGGTGGTGACGTCGGCGCGGGTCAGTACGTGCAGGCGCTCGAGCAGCTCCCCGGCGTCGCGCACGTAGCGGCGCACCGCCGAGTCGGTCCACGCGGCGTCCGTGTAGCCGAAGAACCGGAGGTGCAGCTCGATGAGCTTCGAGACCGCGGCGATCGTGTCGTTGTCGAACCGCAGCGCCCGCAGCCTCTTCGCCGCGAGCTTCGCGCCGACCACGTCGTGGTGGTGGAACGTCACGACACCGCCCGACTCGATGCGGCGCGTGGCGGGCTTGCCGATGTCGTGCAGGAGCGCGGCGATCCTCAGCACCAGGTCGGGCTTCTCGCTGCGCTCGAGCTCGATCGCCTGCTGCAGAACAGTGAGGCTGTGCTCGTAGACATCCTTGTGGTGCGCGTGCTCGTCGATCTCGAGTCGCAGCGCCGGGATCTCGGGCAGCACGAGCTGCGCGATCCCGGTGTCGACCAGCAGTCGGATGCCCGGCACGGGGTCGCTCGTCAGCAGCAGCTTGCGCAGCTCCTCGGCGATGCGCTCGACACTCACGATCTCGATGCGCGGCGCGAGTTCGTGCATCGCGCGGACCGTCTGCCCGTCAACGGTGAACCCGAGCTGCGACGTGAAGCGGGCGGCCCTGAGCATCCTCAGCGGATCGTCGCCGAACGAGACCTCGGGTGCTCCGGGGGTGGTGAGCCGCTTCTCGAGCAAGTGCTCGAGGCCGCCCCACGGGTCGACGAGCACGCGCTCGGGCAGGCGCAGCGCCATGGCGTTCACCGTGAAGTCGCGGCGCACCAGGTCGTCCTCGAGGTTGTCGCCGAACGCGACCACGGGCTTGCGGGTCTCCCCGTCGTAGGAGTCGGCGCGGTACGTCGTGATCTCGACGGTCTCGCCGGCGATGCGCGCGGCGATCGTGCCGAAGTCGCGGCCCACGTCCCACTGGACGTCGGAGATCGGCTTGACGATGGCCATGATCTCGTCCGGGCTCGCGTTGGTCGCGAAATCGAGGTCGGTGAGGGGCCGGTCGAGGAACGCGTCCCGAACCGGACCGCCCACGAGGGCGAGTTCGTGCCCCGCGGCGGCGAAGGCGGCGGACAGCTTCGCCACGGGTCCGGACTCGGCCAGCTGCTCGAGTCGGGCGATGGCCCCGGCGACGCTCATTCGTCTAGCTTGACACCTCGCGGGCCTCACAGGCGCGAGTGAATAGACTCGTGCTCATGCTGGCCGTGCGGAGTTGTGGGGTCAGCCCATGTCCGTGAGAGCCCTGAGCGCTGCCCTCGTGATCGGACTCGGGCTGGCCGGTGTTGCCGTCGGCTCCGCGAATGCCGTCGACGATCCGACCGTCGTGAAGCTCGCGATCGCCGTTCCCCTTGTTGTCCCAGCGAGCGCCGACGACTTCCTCGACGCGGAAACCCTCGCCCAGTACACGTCGGATGAGGGCCTTCTCACGCGCGAGCTCGACGCGGTGATCGGCCGGCCCGTCGCGATCGGTATCGATCCCCGTATCATCGCCTCCATCCGGCTGCTCGGCAGCTCGGCGCCCGAATCCGCCACCCTCTGGCTCGAGCGCCTCGAGTCGGCGCCCAACGAGACCTTCCCGCTCGGATATGCGGACGCGGACATCACCCTGCAGACCCAGGCGGGAAGCCCGTCCGTGCTCTCACCCGAGACCTTCGACTTCGCCATCGATCCCGCCCTGTTCGCCCCGGCGGGCACCGCCTCCTCCCCGGCGCCCACCGCCAGCCCCACTGCCACTCCCTCCGCGCCCGCGGTGCCGACGAGCGAGGAGATCCTGGCCTGGCCTTACTCGCTCACGGACATCGCCTGGCCCCGCGACAGCACCGTGATCGCCTCCGATCTGCCCACGATCACCGCGAGCGGCTACACGACGACGATCGTGTCGTCGGCGAACGTGGCGCGGGATGCCAGTTCCGGCCCCGCCGCGCAGGTCGGCGACTCGGGACTGCTCGTGTCCGATGCGGCCATCTCGCAGGCACTGCGCACCGCGGCCGCCTCGTCCCTCACGACCGACTGGAGCACGTCCTTGGCGGAGCTGTCGTCCGCGATTGCAGCCGGAGGGCGGGTGCAGTCCGGTGGTGCGACCGTGTTCGCGACGCTCGACCGTACGGTGCCGGTGTTCGGCAGCCGGCTCGCGGAGACCATCGACGCCCTCCTGCTCGATCCCACCGTCGACTTCGTACCGCTGGCAGAGGCTAAGGGAACCGCGCCCGTCACTGCGAGCATCATCGACCAGCCGCAGGAGCCCGATCGCATCTCCCGTGCCGGCCAGATGATCCAGGGCGAGATCGCCGAGACCTCCTTCGCCTCGGTGGCGAACGACCCCGCGGCCATCACTTCGAACCGACGCCTCGAACTGCTCACGCTGCTCTCGTCGCAGTGGGAGTGGAAGCTCGAGGCCTGGCCCGAGGCTGCGGACGCGTTCACCACCGCGTCGATCGCCCTGCGAAACTCCGTCCACCTCGTGACGAGCAGCAACTTCCTCCTGATCGCCGACAACGACCAGTACCTGCCGATCACGGTGAACAACGCGCTCGACCAGCAGGCGACCGTGTTCGTCACCGTGCGCTCGCAGTCGGCCCTGCTGGTGATCGACGAGGTCTCCGTGGAACTGGCGATCGAGGCCGGTTCGCAGGCCAAGGTCAACATCCCCGTCCACTCCCTGTCGAACGGGGTGGTCGAGGTCGACGTGTCGCTGACCAGCGCGACGGGCGTGCCGATCGGCGCCCCGATCTCCTCCGAGGTGAACGTGCAGGCCGGATGGGAGACGCCCATCGTCGTGGCGATAGCGATCGCCGTCGTCCTCGTGTTCGGTATCGGCGTTGTGCGCACGGTGATCCGCCGCCGGAAAGCGCGTGACTCCGACGACGCGATCGGCATCGACGGTGACTGACCCCGGCCGCGAGGGGATCGACTCGGCCTCGGTGACCGACGTGCCGGACGCCCCGCGCACGAGCATCGGGCGCGCGAGCGCATTCCTCGCTTCGGGCACCCTGGTATCCCGCCTCCTCGGGTTCGTCAGCGCCATCGTCCTGGCCACGGCCATCTCGATCAACGGCGGCGCGGGCGACACCTTCGCGCTGGCCAACCAGCTGCCCAACAACATCTACTCGCTCATCGCCGGCGGTCTCCTGAGCGCGGTCATCGTCCCCCAGATCGTCAAGGCCAACCTCCACAGCGACGGCGGCGCGGCCTTCATCAACCGCATCATCACGATCGGCCTGGTCGTGTTCGTCATCGTCACGGTCATCGCGACGGCCTGCGCGCCCCTTCTCGTGCGTCTCTACGGCGGCGGATTCAGCGCGGACGAGCTCGCCCTCGCCACCGGCTTCGCCTACTGGTGCCTGCCGCAGATCTTCTTCTACGCGCTCTACAGCCTCGTCGGCGAGACGCTCAACGCCCGCGGCGTCTTCGGGCCCTTCACCTGGGCGCCCGTGCTCAACAACATCGTGGTCATCGGCAGCCTCGTCCTGTTCATCGCACTGTTCGGTGGTGCGAGCGAGCACGGCCAGGCCGACTCCTGGACGCCCGCGCAGATCGCCCTCGTCGGCGGCGGTGCGACGCTCGGGATCGTCGTGCAGGCTGTCGCACTGTTCTTCTTCCTGGGGCGCGCCGGCCTGCGCTACCGCCCGGACTTCCGCTGGCGGGGCGCCGGCCTCGGCAGCACCGGCCGCGCGGCGTCGTGGGTGTTCGGGATGTTCCTGGTGACGCAGGTGTCTGGGGTGGTGGAGGCCAACGTCGCCTCGAGCGCGACGGGGGAGGCGTCGATCAACGCCATGAAGTACGGCTGGCTGATGTTCATGCTGCCGCACTCCATCGCGACGGTGTCGATCGTCACCGCGTACTTCACCCGGATGAGCTCGCACGTGCGGGACGGCCGCCTCGGCGACCTCCGGGACGACCTCTCATCCGCGCTGCGCTCGAGCCTGCTGATCATCGTGTTCTCCGCGGTCGGCCTCGGCGTGCTCGCCTTCCCGTTCAGCGCCATCTTCGGCCAGAGCTACTCCGAGGTGTCGTCACTGGCCCTCGTCTACCTCGCCTATCTCACGGGCCTCGTACCGTTCACGATCTTCTTCGTACTGCTCCGGGTGTTCTACGCGCTCGACCGCACGCGCGCTGCCTTCCTCATCCAGGTGGCGCAGACCGCCTTCTACGTGGCGGGTGCACTGCTGGTGGGCGCGCTCGTTCCCCTGGATCGGGTTGCCGTCGCCCTGGCTGTCGTACTCTCGACCGCCGTCGCCTTCCAGGGTCTGCTTTCGGCGATCTACCTCCGCCGGGTGCTGGGGCACCTGGACACCTGGCGGGTGGCCCGTCGCACCCTGTGGTTCGTGGGCGCAGCGGTTCCTGCGGGAGCGGTCGGATGGGGCATCCTCACCCTGCTCGGCGGCGTGTCCAAGGGCGCGTTCCCCGTGGACGGTCGCGCCGGCGCCATCGTCACGATGGTCGTCGCGGGCGCGTCCATGGCCGTCGTCTACGCGGCGGTGCTGTGGGTCACGAAGAACCCCGAGATCCGCGCCGCCGGCGAGCCGCTCGTCGCACGCCTCCGTCGCGCCCGCTAGCCCGCCTGCCACGGAATAGCGCGTGCCTAAGATGTGTTGTACCGGGCAGTAATCACCTGAGGAGACGCGACACCAGTGCGCCAGATCATCATCATCGGCTCCGGCCCCGCCGGCTACACCGCCGCCATCTACGCGGCCCGGGCCAACCTCGCACCCCTGCTGATCGCCAGTTCGGTCGAAGCGGGCGGCGAGCTCATGAAGACCACCGAGGTCGAGAACTACCCCGGTTTCGTCGACGGCATCCAGGGCCCCGAGCTCATGCTCGCGATGCAGGCCCAGGCCGAGCGCTTCGGCACCGAGATCGTGCTCGACGACGTCGTGAAGCTCGAGCTCGAGGGCGAGGTCAAGCGCGTCACGCTCGGCAACGGCGACGTGCACGAGGCCCTCACCGTCGTGTTCGCGACCGGTTCCGCATACCGCAAGCTCCACCTCGAGGACGAGGACCGCATGAGTGGCCACGGCGTCTCGTGGTGCGCCACCTGCGACGGCTTCTTCTTCCGCCAGAAGACCATCGCGGTCGTCGGCGGCGGTGACTCCGCGATGGAGGAGGCCAGCTTCCTCACGAAGTTCGCAGACAAGGTCTACGTCATCCACCGCAAGGACACGCTGCGGGCATCCAAGACCATGCAGGACCGCGCCTTCGCCAACCCGAAGATCGAATTCCTCTGGAACAAGGAAGTCGCGCACATCTACGGCGACGAGCTCGTCACCGGCATCGGCATCGTCGACACCCAGGACGGCACCGAGACCACGCTGGATCTGAGCGGCCTGTTCATCGCGATCGGCGCCGACCCCCGTACGCACCTCGTGCACGGGCAGCTGGACCTGACCGCCGAGGGCACCATCGCCGTCGACGGCCGCTCGTCGCGCACGAACATCCCCGGGGTGTTCGCGGCCGGCGACGTCATCGACCCCACGTACCGCCAGGCCGTCACGGCCGCCGGTTCGGGCACCGTCGCCGCCCTGGACGCCGAGCACTACCTCGCCGCCCTGCCCCCGGAAATCCTCGCGCGCGCTGAAGCCCAGCCCGCGACCGTCTGACCTACGAAAGAAGGAATCACAATGTCATCAGCCAAGGACGTCACCGACGCCACATTCGCCGACGAGGTTCTCAACTCGAGCGACACCATCATGGTGGACTTCTGGGCCGAGTGGTGCGGCCCGTGTCGCGCCGTCTCCCCCATCCTCGACGCGATCGCGGCGGAGCACTCCGACAAGATCAAGATCGTCAAGCTCAACGTCGACGACAACCCCCAGATGGCGATGAAGTACCAGATCACCTCCATCCCCGCGATGAAGGTCTTCCGCGGCGGCGAGGTCGTCAAGACCGTCATCGGCGCCAAGCCGAAGCCCGCGATCGAGGCCGACCTCGCCGAGTTCCTGGCGTAGCCAATCTCTCACGAGTGGCCCCGTCCCCGTTGTGGGACGGGGCTTTCGTCGTTCGGCCCCATATCCTTGAATCTTCGCGACTGAAAAGGAACAGCGCATGACCAACCAGGGCAACAACCTCGACCAGTGGTACTCCCACTACGCCGACCGCACGGCGGGCCTCGCCGCCTCCGAAGTGCGCGCCCTGTTCGCCGTCGCCTCCCGCCCCGAGGTCGTCTCCCTCGCCGGCGGCATGCCCTTCGTCTCTGCCCTGCCGAAAGAGCTGGTCACGGGGGCAATGGAGCGCGTCATGCGCGATCACGGCCCCGCAGCGCTGCAGTACGGTTCGGGCCAGGGGATGCCCGGCCTCCGCGAGCAGATCCTCGAAGTCATGGCGCTCGAGGGCATTCGCGCGGGTGTCGACGACATCGTCGTGACCACCGGGTCGCAGCACGCGCTGGAACTCATCACCAAGCTCTTCATCAACCCCGGTGACGTCGTGCTCGCAGAGGCACCCAGCTACGTCACCGCCCTCACGGTCTTCAAGTCGTTCCAGGCGGAGGTCGCGCACGTCGTCATGGACGACCACGGGCTTGTGCCGCAGGCACTGCGCGAGACCATCGCGCGGGTGCGCGCCGAGGGCAAGCCGATCAAGTTCCTGTACACGATCCCCACCTTCAGCAACCCGGCCGGTGTCACCCTCACCTGGGAACGTCGACTTGAGATACTCGAAATATGCCGGTCAGAGGGCATTCTCGTACTCGAGGACAACCCCTACGGCCTGCTCTACTTCGACGGACAGCCGCCGCACGCGATGCGCTCCGTCGAGGACGACGGCGTGATCTACCTCGGAACCTTCTCAAAGACGCTGGCACCGGGCTTCCGGATCGGCTGGGCCCTCGCGCCGCACGCCATCCGCGAGAAGATCATCCTCGCCAATGAGGCGGCCGTGCTCTCCCCCAGCTCGTTCACCCAGTACGTCATCCACGAGTACCTGTCGTCCGCGGACTGGAAGGGCCAGATCGACACCTTCCGTGGCGTGTACCGTGAGCGGCGCGATGCGATGCTGACCGCGCTCGACGACTACCTTCCCGATCTGTCGTGGACCAACCCGTCCGGCGGCTTCTACGTGTGGGTCACCCTGCCCGACTACCTCGACTCGAAGTCGATGCTGCCGCGCGCGGTCAAGGAGCTCGTGGCCTACACGCCCGGCACCGCGTTCTACGCCGACGGGTCGGGTCGCAACAAGATGCGACTGTCGTTCTGCTACCCGACTCCGGACTTCATTCGCGAGGGCATCCGTCGTCTGTCGACCGTCATCAACGGGGAGCTCGAGCTGCTGACGACTTTCTCGCAGACCTCGCCGCTGCCGGTCGTGCGGTCGGAATCCCTCATCAACCCGCCCGCTAACCTCTCCTGATGGCCGCCACTCGCGTTCTCGTCCTCGCCGGCGGCATCTCGCACGAGCGCGACGTCTCGCTGCGCTCCGGCCGTCGCGTCGCCGACAGTCTCGCGTCGCACGGGATCCACGTCGAGTTGCGTGATCCGGACGCCACCCTCCTCGCCTACCTCCGTGAGAACCGTCCCGACGTGGTCTGGCCGGCTCTCCACGGCGCCTCAGGAGAAGACGGAGCGCTTCGCGGGCTCCTGGATTTCATCGGAATCCCTTACGTTGGCTCCAGGGCGGACGCCGCACGGCTCGCGTGGGACAAACCGACCGCCAAAACCGTGGTTTCCCGCGCCGGAGTGCGTACCCCCGCCTCGATCGCCCTCCCCCGCGATGCGTTCCGCGAGCTCGGGGCCAACAGCATCCTCGAGGAGATCTCGGACGAGTTCTCCGGCCCGCTCGTCGTGAAGCCCGCACAGGGCGGCTCGTCGCAGGGCGTCACCATCGTCGACGACCGTTCGCTGCTCCCCCGCGCCATGGTCGACGCGTACACGTACTGGGACGTCGCGCTCATCGAGCAGAAGATCACCGGCACCGAGATCGCGATCGGCATCATCGACAACGGTGACGGTCCCGTCGCGCTCCCCGCTGTCGAGATCGAGCCGCTCTCCGGCGTGTACAGCTTCGAGGCGCGCTACAACGCCGGCGAGACCCGCTTCTACGTTCCGGCACGCATCGACGAGGATGCCGCGACTCGGGCCGCGGAAACCGCACTGGCCGCGCACCGCGCACTGGGACTCCGACACCTCTCGCGAGTGGACATCATCATCGACGGGGCCGGCACCCCCTGGTTCCTCGAGGCCAACGTGATGCCCGGCCTCACCGAGACGTCGGTGCTCCCCCAAGCCCTGGAGGCCGCCGGACACGATCTCGGCTGGGTGTACTCGGCGCTGGCCGACGCCGCCATCGCGGAAGCCGCCCGCTAGCTCGCTCGCGCCCCGATATCTGTGAAAAAGCAGGTTAGGCGCCATTTCTGCAACGTCGGACCGGCTCCCGTCCTAGCACTGCAGCTCCGCGAGACCTCCCGGTCCGACAGCGGGAAGCAGCGGGTTGGGCGCGCCGCAGGCCGAGTCAGAGTGCAGTTGGACGGGGTGCGCGCTCTCTCGACCCCGTCGAACTGCACTCTCGATGTGCGAACCCGCTACCGCGAGAAGCCGGGCTGCCCGAGCTCGGCGAGGATCCGGTTGAGGTCTCCCACCGTCGCGAAGTCGATCACGATCTGGCCCTTGCTCGCGCCGAGGCTCACTTTGACGCGGGTGTTGAGGCGGTCGCCGAGCTGATCGGCTATCTCGTCGAGCTGGCCTTGGCGCTTGCCCGCTGCCGGCTTGGGCTGCTTCGGGGACTTGGCCGAGATGAGGCCGGCGGCCGCTTCAGCGGCGCGGACCGATAGCTCCTCGTTGACGATCTTGTCCGCGAGGCGCTCCATGGCCTGCACGTCACCTGCGGAGAGGATCGCGCGCGCGTGACCCGCGGTGAGCACACCGGAGGCGACGCGGTTCTGGATCGCAGTGGGAAGCCTCAGCAGGCGTAGCGTGTTGGTGATCTGCGGGCGGGAGCGGCCGATGCGGTTGGCGAGCTCGTCCTGGGTGATCCCGAAGTCCGCTAGCAGCTGCTGATAGGCGGATGCCTCTTCCAGTGCGTTCAGGTTCGCGCGGTGGAGGTTCTCGAGGAGCGCATCCCGCAGCATGTCCTCGTCGGCAGTGCTCTTGATGACCGCGGGGATCGTGGCCAGGCCGAGGTGCTTGGTCGCGCGCAGACGGCGCTCGCCCATAATCAGCTCGTACTGCGGGCCACCGGGAACGGCATCGACGAGCGGGCGCACCACGATCGGCTGGAGTACGCCGATCTCACGGATGGAGACGACGAGCTCGTCGAGCTCCTCCTGCCGGAACTCCGTGCGGGGCTGCTTCGCGTTGGGCACGATGTCGTCGGGCGACAGGTTCGCCAGACGTGCACCGGGAACGGCGAGCAATCCGGCGGGAGCCTCGTCGCCGGCGGGGAAGAACACGTCGACCGGGCGCTGCGCGTTGTCATCGCCGGCGGGGATCAGTGCGCCGATACCGCGGCCGAGACCCGTTCTCTTGGGCGCGGCCATTACTGGGCAGCTCCACGGTGGGCGATCTCCGCGGCGGCCTCGAGGTAGGAGAGGGAGCCGGGGGAATTGCTGTCGTAACTGATCACGCTCTGACCATAGCTGGGCGCCTCCGAGATTCGCACCGACCGTGGGATGAGCGTAGTAAGCACCTCCTTGGGGAAGTGCTCGCGGACCTCCTGCACGACTTGATTCGCGAGGTTGGTGCGCGCGTCGTACATGGTGAGCAGGATCGTGGAGACGGAGAGATTCGGGTTCAAGTGGCGTTCGATCAGTTGGATGTTGTTCAGGAGCTGGCTCAGGCCCTCGAGGGCGTAGTACTCGCACTGGATGGGGATGAGAACCTCACGGGCCGCCACGAAGGCGTTGATCGTCAAGAGGCCGAGGGACGGCGGGCAGTCGATGAAGACGTAGTGGAACATCTCCTCGGACTGGGCGAGGTACGCCTCGAGTGACGTACGAAGGCGCTGCTCGCGCGCGACGAGGGAGACGAGCTCGATCTCGGCGCCGGCAAGGTGGATGGTGGCGGGCAGGCAGTACAGGCCCGGGAACTCCGGGCTGGACTGCACCACGTCCACCATCGGCTCGTCGTTGATCAGGACGTCGTAGACGCTGATGGTCTCGGATCGGTGCTCGACGCCGAGCGCTGTGGAGGCGTTGCCTTGGGGATCCAGATCGATGACGAGAACCTTAGCGCCGGAACGAGCGAGCGCGGCAGCGAGGTTGACGGTCGTCGTGGTCTTCCCGACCCCGCCCTTCTGATTCGCGACGGTGAAGATGCGGGTCTTCTCGGGGAGCGGCAGGCGCTCGGCGGCGATGGCCTGCCGACGGCGCGTGATCTCCGCGAGTTCGCGGGCGAGAGGAGTCGAATCATCGAAGCCCGATTTTGCCGGGGTAGCGAGTTCGCCTTCTGGATGTTTCACGTGAAACCTTCTGAATGGCTCGGGCTGTCAGTGTGCCCGCGGGGGTCGATCGTGGTCAGTCCACTGTAGCCCGAAACACCCTGGTCGATTCCGGGGCGACGCCCTCCCCGAGGACGAGCACCTCCACGGACGACAGGTGGTGCTTCCGGATGATTTTCTGTGCGGCGGCGATCTCCTCGTCCACGCGCGCGCCCTTCATGAACACCATCTCTCCCCCGCGGCGCAGGAGCGGAGCGGTGACCGGGATGAGCTTCGACAGGGCCGTGACCGCACGGGCGGTGACCTGGTCTAGCGACTCCTGCTGCGCTTCCTCGGCGCGAGCGCGGACCACTGTTACGTTGTCCAGGCCGAGGTCCGACGACTCCTGCTTGAGCCACTCGACGCGGCGCTCCATCGGCTCGATGAGGACGAGGTGCACGTCGGGCCGCGCGATCGCGAGAACGATGCCGGGAAGTCCGGCGCCACTCCCGATATCGCCGACGGTGCCCGGGCGTAGCAATGGAGCGACCAGGACGCTGTTAATGATGTGACGCGTCCACAGTCGCGGGAGCTCGAGCGGTCCGATGAGACCGAGCTCCTCACCCCGACGGGCGAGGTCGGCGGTGTAGTCCCGGGCGAGTTCGATGCGGTCGCCGAAGAGTGTGGCGGCTACGGCCGGCTCGGCTTCGACTTCCGGCGCCGGGACCTCATCGGTGAAGTCGACCTCGGCGGGCGGTGCGTCGTGCTGGGGACTGGAGTCGCTCAATGTTTCACGTGAAACTATGCGCGGCGGATGACCGTGTGGCGGTCTCGGCCCTCACCCTCGGACTCCGACGAGAATCCGCGCTCCGCGACGATGTCATGGACGAGCTTGCGCTCGTACGACGACATCGCGGGAAGGGACGCGGACTCCGCCCCCTCCTCGATCCGCTCCACGGCCTTGCCGACGAGAAGCGCGAGCTCTGCCTCGCGAGCCTCACGGGATCCACCGATGTCCAGGATGAGGCGGGAGAACGAACCCATCTTCGTCTGCACGGCGATACGAGTGAGTTCCTGGAGAGCGTTCACCGTCTCCGGACGGGACAGCACGCGAAGGCTCGCGTCCTCCCCCGCGGTGACCGATAGGTACGAACGACCGGCGCGAGCGTCGATCTCGATATCGCCATCGAGGTCCATGATGTCGAGCAGTTCCTCGATGTAGTCCGCTGCGATGTCGCCCTCTTCCTCGAGCTGCGTCGCTGTGGGGGCATCTGCCTCGAGCGGTTCGACCTCGATGTCGGCGGTGGGGGTTTCGGTTACGTCACTCATCGCTTGTTGTTTCCACTCTTCTTCTTGGCGCGGTTCTTGCCGACAGGCTGTTGGCGCTGGGGCTTCTGGGGTTCTTCGACGACGAGGGTATCGCCCTCATCGGTGGTCTCGACGATGCCCTTGCGCTGGGCGCGCTTGGCAAGGCGGGCCTCACGGGCGAGTGCGGCCTCGCTGCCGGGGGTGGGCATGTTCCGGATCACGAGGAACTGCTGGATCATGGTCCAGATGTTCGAGGTCAGCCAGTAGAACATCACGCCGATGGGGAAGGCGAAGCCCGAGAATGCGAACACCAGGGGGAGCACGTACAGCAGGATGCGCTGCTGACGGAACATCGGGCTGGCCTTCATCTCGGCCGACTGGTTCTTCGACATGATCTGCAGCTGGGTGATGAACTGCGACGCCGTCATGATGACGACCATCACTACGGCGATCACGATGACGGTGGTCTCGACGGGGTTTGCAGCGGCCGCACTCTGGATGCTGTCGTGCAGCGGGGCAATACCGAAGAGGGATGCCTTGCCGAAGTTCTCGGAGAGCTGCTCGTTGAGCAGGCCGACGCCGGGAAGACCCTTGTTGGCCTCCTGCAGCACGGAGAAGAGGCTGAAGAAGATCGGCATCTGGATCAGCAGGGGGAGGCACGAGCTGAGCGGGTTGGTCCCGGTCTTCTTGTACATCTCCATCGTCTCGCGGGACATGGCCTCGCGCGAGAACTGATCCTTCTTGCCCTTGTACTTGTCCTGGATCTTCTTGAGCTGGGGCGCGACCTCCATCATGCGGCGCTGGCTCTTGATCTGGCGGACGAAGATCGGGATGAGGGCGGCGCGGACCACGAGCACGAGCCCGACGATGGACAGCACCCAGGTGATGCCGGCCGAGGGATCCAGGCCGATGGAGGTCCACAGCGTGTGGAAAGCGACGAGGATCGCCTCGATGACCCATTTGATGGGCCAGAGAATTGTTCCGAGGAAGTCCATGATGCGGTTCAGCCCTTTCCGTGGCTACTGGCGAAGTGAGGATTGGCAACCACGAAGCCGAAGCGAGTGATCGAGTAACGGTCGTGGGCGCGTTCGGGGACATCGTCGATGCCGCCCTCCGCCCACGGGTGGCAGCGCGCGATACGACGAGTGCCGAGCCACACCCCACGCACGACACCGTGCTGCTGGATGGCCTGCATCGCGTAGTGCGAGCACGTCGGGTAGTAGCGGCAGACGTCGCCGTAGAGCGGCGAGATCACGGCACGGTAGGCCTTGAGAATCGCCACGCACGCGTTCCGCGGTGCGAGTAGTACGAACGCCACCGTCGGGTTCATGCTCTCGTCACGCTCCTGTCGAGACCACGGGCGATCTCCGCGTGAAGGGTAGCCCACAGGACCTGATCCGAACCTGGTAGTGCCCGCATGACGATATCCCTGCCGACGGGAAGCGACGGCAGGAGGTCACGGCTCACAGCGCGCAGCCGTCTACGGACGAGGTTGCGGGTCACCGCTCCCCCGACCGCTTTGGTCACGATAAAGCCAAAACGGCTCGGCTCAGAGCCGGGCCGTTCTAGCACGTGGAGCACCACCCCGGACGTCCCGATCCTCCGCCCGCGACGAACCGCAGTGCGGAAGTCGGTGGGACGGGTTACCCGGTTCGCCCTGGCGAGCACGCGAAGGGACTACGCGGACAGTTCGGTGCGACCCTTGCGGCGACGAGCACCCAGGATGGCGCGGCCGGCGCGGGTGCGCATGCGAAGTCGGAAACCGTGAACCTTCGCGCGGCGGCGGTTGTTCGGCTGGAAAGTTCTCTTGCTCATAGCGGTATCTCCAAAGCCCAGCTCTGAAGGCCGGAAAGAAGGGGTAAGCCCGAAGGCTGGAAGTCAACTGATTAAAAGTACGGCGTTAAACCTGTCCGGTCAAACTTTGACGGCGTTGATTCGCATTATCCACATGTGGGTAACTGGGGTTGGTAACGACACCCTGTGGACAACTAAGGTGAAACCCAGCCGTTTCGGGGGGCGATTTGTGCCACCACCGGTGGATAAACCTGTGGGAAGCACCCACGAGAAGACAGCAGTAAAGAGGATGTGCAATGTCGGAGACACCGGACACGACGAAGGGTATCTGGCAGTCAGTACTGTCACGCCTCACGTCTGATGACCGAATCACTCCGCAGCTGCTGGGCTTCATCAACCTTGTCGAGCCCAAGGGCGTGATGGCCGGAACCCTCTACCTCGAGGTGCCCAACGAGCTGACTCGCGGGATGCTCGAGCAGCGCATCCGCCTTCCGCTCCTCAATGCCATCTCCGGGTTGAGCGACGACCAGGAAGTCTCCAACTTCGCGATCGTGGTGAACCCCGAGATCCAGCACGACGTGCTCGAGCAGGCCTCCGACCCGATAGAGCAGCAGCAGTACATCGAGCCCACTGTCGTCTCCCCCATCGACAGCCAGGTCCGTCGATCCGACTCCCGCCTCAACCCGAAGTACAGCTTCGACAACTTCGTCATCGGCGGATCCAACCGCTTCGCACATGCCGCGGCGGTCGCTGTCGCGGAGGCGCCGGCGAAGGCGTACAACCCCCTCTTCATCTACGGCGAGTCCGGACTGGGCAAGACCCACCTCCTCCACGCCATCGGCCACTACGCCGAGAGCCTGTATCCGGGCATCCGTGTTCGCTATGTCAGCTCGGAAGAGTTCACCAACGACTTCATCAACTCGATCGCGAACAACAGGTCGTCGGTGTTCCAGTCGCGTTACCGCGAGATCGACATCCTCCTCATCGACGACATCCAGTTCCTACAGGGGAAGGACTCGACCCAGGAGGCCTTCTTCCACACGTTCAACACCTTGCACGACCACAACAAGCAGGTGGTCATCACCAGCGACCTGCCGCCGAAGCACCTCACCGGCTTCGAGGATCGGATGCGCTCGCGCTTCGAGTGGGGCCTCATCACCGACGTGCAGGCGCCCGACCTCGAGACGCGCATCGCGATCCTGCGGAAGAAGGCGCAGAGCGAGAAGCTCCAGATCGGCAACGACATCCTGGAGTACATGGCCACGAAGGTGTCGTCGAACATCCGTGAGCTCGAGGGAACGCTCATCCGTGTCACCGCGTTCGCGAGCCTCAACAAGACGGCCGTCGATCTGGCGCTGGTGCAGACCGTACTGAAGGACCTCATCACGCTCGACGAGGACAACGTCATCGCGCCGGTCGACATCATCAACCACACCGCGGAGTACTTCAAGCTCACCGTCGACGACCTCTACGGCTCCTCGCGATCGCAGGCGGTCGCCACCGCGCGTCAGATCGCCATGTACCTCTGCAGGGAGATGACCAATCTCTCGCTGCCCAAGATCGGCCAGCTCTTCGGCAATCGCGATCACACCACGGTGATGTACGCCAATAAGAAGATCACCGAGCTGATGAAGGAACGCCGCTCCATCTACAACCAGGTCACCGAGCTGACCAGCAGAATCAAGCAGAACCACCGCTACAAGAGCTGATTTCACGGAGTTTCCACACAGTGTGAAAAACATGTGGATAACTAGCCCGACACACCGGACAACCTGTTGGCGTTAAATCCAAAACTGTGGAAAACGAATCCAGTTCACCTCGATCGGTCCGAATTACACAGACTCTTTCGGGGTCGAATCACACATCTCACACCGTTGTAGTTCCCAGCACCTGAACCGGCTCGAGCGAGTTACTCACAGTGTGCACAGCGGTTAAGAGTGTTGTCTCTTTAAAGAAGAGAATTTTGAGCGGGACAACCCATGGTCCGAGGCTGATCGGCCTGTGCCAGTATTAACGCCCAGACCACCGATCGTGTCAGGGGTGAATGAAGTGAAGTTCCAGGTCAATCGCGACGTCTTCAGCGAGGCCGTTTCGTTCGCCGTCAAGTTGCTGCCTCAGCGCACGACACTCCCGATTCTCAGCGGTGTCCTCATCGAGGCCAGCGACGACGGACTCGTGCTGTCGTCGTTCGACTACGAGGTCTCCGCCCGCACGGAGATCGCCGCCAAGGTCGAGGAGCCCGGCCGCGTTCTCGTCTCCGGCCGCCTCCTCGCCGACATCGCCAGCCGTCTGCCCAATGCGCCCGTCACGTTCTCCACGGACGAGGGCCGCATCACCGTCGCGTGCGGCGCTGGTCACTTCACCCTGCTGAGCATGCCTGTGGAGGAGTACCCCACCCTCCCCCAGGTGTCGGACCAGTCGGGGTTGCTCCAGGCCGAGGATTTCGCCGCTGCCATCGCGCAGGTCGCGGTCGCCGCATCCCGCGACGATGTGACTCCGGTCATCACGGGTGTTCAGCTCGAGGTCTCGGAGAACAGCCTCTCCCTCGTGGCGACCGACCGGTACCGTGTCGCGGTCCGCGAGATCGCCTGGGATGCCGGCAACTCCGGTGTCGAGACGGCGACCGCCCTCGTGCCGGCCCGAACACTCATCGAGATCGGCAAGACCTTCGGTCACAGCGGCACGGTGTCCGTGGCGATCACCAGTTCCGACGACCGCGAGCTCATCGCGTTCAAGGCGGACAAGAAGACCGTGACCTCTCTGCTGATCAAGGGCAACTTCCCCCCGGTCAAGCGCTTGTTCCCTGAGGTTGTGGACAACTACGCGGTCATCAACACCGCGGAGTTGATCGAGGCGGTCCGCCGTGTCTCCCTCGTGCTCGAGCGGGAGGCGGCCCTTCGCTTCACGTTCTCGATCGAGGGCGTGACCCTCGAGGCCATCGGTTCGGAGCAGGCACAGGCATCCGAGTCGATCGATGCGTTCCTCACGGGCACCGACACCGTCGTCTCGCTGAAGCCCCAGTTCCTCCTCGACGGTCTGAGTTCCGTGCACTCGGAATTCGTGCGCATCTCGTTCACGAAGACCGAGAACCCGAACAAGCCCGGCCCCGTGCTCATCACGAGCCAGTCGTCGAAGGACCAGCCGGGCGCCGACAACTATAAGTAC
>Ga0247740_1000047_pt1 | contig 55819 bp, 53 predicted proteins | sample UWRJL148409B2_FD_180942 | JGI IMG/M metagenome (GOLD analysis project Ga0247740, IMG submission 180942) | Plant litter microbial communities from Arlington Agricultural Research Station in Wisconsin, United States - UWRJ-L148-409B-2 | ecosystem: Environmental > Terrestrial > Plant litter >...
AGTCGAGCTCATGTAGCTCATATTTTCCACACCGTTGATGGATTCTTCTAACGATGGTGCTACCGACCGTAAAACGGTTTCGGCGTTGGCGCCCGGGTAAACAGCTGCTACCAATACCGCCGGCGGGGCAATATCCGGAAACTGCTGCAAGGGCAATCTGGTTAAGCCCAGCACACCCAGTATCACCAGTAAAATGGAGATAACGGTAGAGAGCACGGGGCGTTGTATGAATGTTTTTAACATGACTTTAATTTTTATTGAGTGATTTTTTAGCGCAAACTCTCCCCGTTTCGCCTGATAAAGCGATGCTGAGACGTTTGATCACGCTCGAAAAAAGCGTGTAATTGTCGGTATGTTTAGTGTGCTATGTTGGTTGCTACCTTGTCAGTTTTTTGCTGTGGCTGAATAACCGCGCCCTCCTGTAAATGGTCAACTCCGCTTAGTACTATGCGGTCGCCTGCTTTTACGCCATCTTTAACCAGGTAATTGTCGCCGCTTTTGCCAATGATAATAATTGGACGTTTCTCTACCTTGTTGCTGTCGGCAAGGGCGAAAACAAATATCTTGTCCTGCATTTCAATCGTTGCGGATTCCGGCACTACCAGTGCATCTTTATGCTGCAAACCCAGGCGTACTTTACCCGTGTTACCGGCGCGTAGCAAACCATCGGGGTTGGCAAAGCTGGCACGTATGGTTATAGCGGCTGTAGTTTTATCAAACTGCCCGTCTATCATATCTATTTTACCTTGTTTGGCGTATGCTGAATTATCAGACAGCAACAACGTTACCAAAGGCAAATGCTGGATCTTTTCTTTTAAAGTATTGCCGGGATATTGCTCTTTAAAACTCACAAAATCTTTCTCGCTTAATGAGAAATATACATGTACATCGTGCACATCAGATAATTGGGTAAGTTCCTGGACATCTGTAGGGCTAACTAAACTGCCTTGTTTTTTAAGCAATCTGCCGATGTAGCCGTTAACGGGCGCTTTTATAAGTGTATAGCCCAGGTTAATTTGTGCTGTAGATACATTTGCTTTAGCCTGCTCTATATTTGCTTTGGCTATATCGTAAGCTGCTTTTGCTGCATTTAACTGGTAATCTGAGATCACCTTGTTTTGCACCAGCGGTGTAAATTTCTCAATTTCTAAACGTGCATTAGCTAAAGCACCTTCGGCAGCGTGCTGACTTGCCAGCGCGTTGTTTAGCGCTGCGCGGAAAGGCTGATCGTTAATTTTGAACAATGGTTGGCCTGCAGTAACATAAGCGCCTTCGTCTACAAACACTCTATCTAATGATCCGCTTATCTGCGGGCGAACTTCTACATTCACTACACCTTCTATAGCTGCGGGGTATTCCTGGTAAGTGGTATCTGTGGTGATATTTATGGTTGCTACGGGTAAAGATGGGGGTGGTGTTGCCGCGGTTTGCGGCGCAGATGAGCAACTGGCCAATGCTAAGGCGAGGATTGCGAGGAAGAAAACTTTCATGATATTAATTTGTGTTTTGGGGTGAATGTTTCCGACAGCCTTACGAATGCTGTCGATATAGATCGTACTCGGCTCGTCCGAAGTACTAACGTTGTAATATTTACTAACAGCGTTAAATCTATTTGGTGAGTTAAAGCAATTTGAGGTCATGATTTCAGTTAATTATTAATTGTAATAGATAGTTTTAGTTATATTACTTAGTTAGATTACTTAACAGTGTTAAGTAAATGTTATGATTTATTTAATCTTTTATGCTACTTATATTCTTATAAAATTTAGAATAAAACCCGGAAGCTATGGCTTAATAGTGCGGATAATACCGCCTATAGCATCCTTCAATACTTCCTCGTTAACACCGTCGGGTACACCCTGGCGAACAAGGTTAATAGAGATCAACCCATGTACTACCGACCAGAAAGTGTAATAGCGTTTGCATATCAAATCCTCTGGCGGGTTTTCCAAACCGGTTAGTTTGCCAATAACATCCCATATCATATTTGCAGGTATTTCTGCTTCGGGTATGGCATTGTCCCAGATACAACAGTTTATCTCAATACCAAACATTAGCTGATAGAGTTCCTTTTGGGCAAAGGCAAAGTTCCAATAAGCAAGCCACATATCCTCCAATTGCTTTTCTGGCAAAGTGTGCCTGTCCATTGCGGCCTTGGTGTCTTTTGCCAGCATCAGGTAACCCATTTTAGTGAGCTCAAGCATTAAAGCTTCTTTGTTGGCAAAGTATTCGTAAATAACCGGCGGGGTGTATTCTATAATGTCGGCTATTTTGCGCATGCTTAGGGCCTGCCATCCTTCTTCCTTCCCAATACGCATGGCGGCATCCAGAATGCTCTTCCGGGTGTCGTCTTTTAAGCGTTGTTTTCTATCCTTGCTTGCCATTATATCACTGCATTAAATTATCTAACAGTGTTAGGCAAATATACAGGTGTTTATTTTAATAAATATTCATCTGTTTGTCATTTGTGAAATGACGGAGAAACACACGGAAATTTGGCTTAGCTGCGCTTTTGTTGCACCCAGTAATACAGTGGCGGAATAATGATAGGCGCGAAAAGTAGCGTGCTGGTAAGCCCGCCAATTATTACGGTAGCAAGTGGTCTTTGAACGTCAGAGCCTATGCCCGATGAAATTGCCGCCGGTACAAGGCCTATAATAGCCACTATCAATATGCTCATTAGTGCCCTAAGTTGCTCTTTTGAAGTAAGTAATACCGTGATCTTTAAATCCGCGCCTTCAATCAGTTTTTCGCGCTCCCTGTTCAATGCCGAAACAAGTAATACGCCCGCCATGGCAGATATGCCGAATATACTTACGAAGCCAACACCTGCCGAAACATTAAAATAATATCCTCTTACTAATAAGGCAAAAATACCACCTGCCAATGCAAAAAGAATACAGCTCATGGTTATAAACGTGCTCGACATTTTGCGGTAAAGCATAAACAGGAACAGAAACACAATTATTATAGTAAGTGGGATGGTAAACATCAGTTGTTTGCCTGCACGTTCCAGGTTTTCGTACTGCCCGCCGTAGATGAGGCGATAGCCTTTAGGCACTTGTATCTGTCTGTCAATTTTAGCTTGCAGCTCTTTAACAAAACCACCCTGATCCCTGCCCTTTATATTGGTGCGCACAGTTATCATGCGTTTGTTGTTGTACCGGTAAATATTGGTCTGGCCCTCAATATAATTTATTTGCGCTAACTGACTAAGCGGGATAAGCGCACCCGCAGCCGAAGGTACCTGTAACTCTTTTATATCCTCCATGTTGCTCCGGTTTTCGGGCAGGTAACGTACTACAATATCATATCGTTTGGTGCCATCATACAAAACAGAGATGGCCTTTCCGGCTATGGCGGCCTCTATCATATTGTCTATATCGGCTATGTTAATACCGAATCGGGCCGCGGCCTCGCGGTTAATGTTTATCGCCAATTGTTCCTGCGGACCTTCCTGTTCAATATTCACATTGTCAGCCCCTTTGGTGCTTTTTACTATTGCGGCTATTTTATTAGCTTTCTCCCGCATCATTTGCAAATCATCACCCACAACAGATATAGCCAGATCTGCCGCGCTACCGGTAACAATTTCCATCACCTGGTCAATAATGGGTTGCCCTGATGAGAATTGTACCGATGGAAGCTCATGTTGCAGATCGGTTTTTATTTTTTGCAGAAGTCCTTTTTTAGAGATGGTATCGCTCCATAGGCTGTAATCTTTTAACCCTACCAAAATTTCGTTCCTGTTGGCCGGGAAGGGGTCTGTGCCGTCATCATTCCTGCCGGTTTGTGTAATTACAAATGCTATTGGCGCATATTTGCTAATGATCTGCCTGATCTTGGGCGCGTAGGAAGCGTTTTCCTGTATCGTTATCCCCGCCGGGAAATTGCCGCGTAAAAATATCGACCCTTCATCAAGCGCGGGCAAAAACTCGGTGCCCAGTTTAATGCCGAATAGAATGATAACCATTACTATACTGAAGCCAATTAAAACGGTGCGCTTCGTGTGCTTCAGTAAAACCGACAAGTACTTGCCATAAACACGCTCCAGCCAATCAAGCACCACATTTTTGTGCTGTTTCATGGGTTTGTTTATGTCGTCAACATTTTTGCGGTGCAGAAAAGATATAAGTACCGGAATGACGGTAAGCGCCGCCAGCATGGAGCCAATAACCGCAAACGCAAGGGTTAGCGCCATGGGCGAAAAAAGCTTACCCTCAACCCGGGTCATTAATAATATAGGGGTATAAGCCAGGATAATAATAGTAACGGAAAAGAAAATCTCGCGGCCAACTTCCTGCGCGGCCGACAGTGTTATGCTGACAATGCCGCTTGCCCGCTCTTCGGGCGTTAAGTTTCGATATTTACGGATCAGGTGTTCGGCCATAACGCACGCGCCATCTACAATTATCCCAAAATCTATAGCGCCTAATGATAACAGGTTGGCCGGGATGCCGCTGATCCGCATTAAAATAAAGGCGAATAACAGCGAAAAAGGAATAGTAAGCGTAACCACCAACGCGCTGCGGATGCTACCTAAAAACAACACCAGCAGGATAACAACAATAGATACCCCTTCCATAAGGGTGTGGGCCACTGTTTCCAGCGAATGATCTATCAGGAAACTTCTATCATATAACGTTCTCAGTTTTACACCCTCGGGTAATGATGATTCCTGAACGTCTTTCATCTTTTGCTTTACCAGTTTCAAAACATCACTGGGGTTCTCATAACGCCTTAAAAGGATGATGCCCTCCACACCGCTGTTCACATTAACACTATCGGCATTTACAGTGTAACCCAAAACCCCGCTGGGTGGTGGTGGGGTTACCTCAACCGATGCTACATCCCTTATAAAAACCGGTGCGCCACCGTCAGACTTGATAACGATATTTAATATATCCTGCTCGTTTTTAATGGCGCCTAAACCACGTACGGCAAAACCCTGGCCGCCGCGCTCCAAAATACCCCCGCCGGTGTTCTGGTTGTTAACATTAACAGCATCAATAATTTTTTGAATAGTAAGGCCATATTTACGCAAACGTTCCGGCGATGTGAGAATATGAAACTGTTTTAAAGGGCCGCCAAACGTGGTAACATCAGCAATACCCGGCACCTGCAATAAGGCCGGTTTTATTACCCAATCCTGCAGATCGCGCAGTTGTGTAGGGCTGTAAGTAGGGGGGGCCTCTACCACGTAGCGTAAAATTTCGCCAACGGCGGTGGTCATTGGTGCCAGTTCGGGCGCAACGCCGGGAGGTAATTCGGCTTCGTTAAGGCGCTCAATTACTTGTTGCCGGGCAAAGTAATCGTCCGTGCCATCCTTAAAAGTTAACTGCACAACTGATAATCCGAAAATGGTGCGGCTGCGCCTGTCAAGCACATTTGGCGTATTTTGCAAGGCCCTTTCTATGGGCACTGTTACCTGCTGCTCCACTTCTTCGGATGCGCGACCGGGGTATTGTGCTACTATAATAACATTGGTATCCGCAATATCCGGGTAGGCTTCAATTTTAAGCTGCGTAAAACACCAGTATCCTACACCCATCAGCACAAAGCTGGCTGCAATTACCACCCAGCGGTTACGTAGCGAAAAAATAAGAAGATTGCGTATCATTTGGTATTAGTGATTTATGGTGGGCCGGCTAGTCTTCTGCTTTAAAAAGTTCAACCTGGCCGGTTATGATCAGGCCACCCTTCCAAACTTTTCTTAAAGCGGTTAGGGCCTGTATTACTTTGGGTTTGGCATCCACAAAAACAATCATCATGGGCGTTTCATCAAAGCTGAACAAAGCATTTGGATGGTTAATGCGCTGGTTAGCGCCATAGCCCAGGCTGCCTTCAAAAACGGTTGCACCGTTAATATTTTGCTTAATAAGCAGTTGCAAAATAAATTCGTGCAGCCTCAGGGAGCCCATCAGTTCGTGCTTATCAATAAATATTTGTGCCTGCAGCATTGGAGTGTTTTTATTAAAGCCCTGGTTAGTACCCAAAGCTTAAGCCTTTTAATTGCATTACACCTTTTGTTGCAACGCTTTCGCCATTGTTTAGGCCTTTGTAAACAATAAGCCTGTTGCCGGTTTGTGGGCCGGTGCTTATCTCTTTACGTACAAACACCGTTGGCGACTGCTTTACAAAAACATAGTTTTTGCCTTGCACGGTAACCAGGGCGTTGTTATTAATATTCATCAGATCGCCTTCTGTTACTCCAAAAAGCACATTGGCATACATGCCGGCTTTAAATTTTTTATCTGCATTATTTATCATTATCCTCAGCTTTACCGTGCGGCTGGATGCGTCAACCATGTCGGCTATATCCTCAATACGGCCATTAACTTTTTGGTCCGGATAAGCAGTAAATTGAATTACACATTGCTGGCCCTCTTTAATTTTACTGATCTGCCCTTCGGGGATATCGCAAATAACATAAGCGGCACCCGCGTTTGCCTTGCGTAACGAGGTGGGATCAAAGCCGCCCGTTTTTAGTTTTGATTCAAACTCGGTAATGGCTGTTTCTTCATTTAAGATATCATTTTGTGTTACTGATGCGTCTGTTTGCGCACTTAATAAACCCAGTTGCGCATCGGCTACGTCTTTGCCCGTGCCAACGCCATGCGATTGCAGATCGGTATAACGTGCAACCTCAATACGTTTTTTCTCAATTATATTTTGTTTTTGGGCCAACACTGCTTTACGCTGTTGTATGTTCACCAGGTTTTGCAGCAGGGATGTGTAAGACGAGGCCAGGTCGGGGTTGTCAAACAACACCAGGTTTTGCGTAGCGCCTTCGTCTGATCTTACAATAGTGGCGGCCACTTTTGCCGGGGCATTGATCTCGGCATTTAATTGCGAGCTGTCTGTTTTTTCAGTAGCGAAAAAACCGGAGTAGTTACTATCCGGGAAGATGATAGTGGCTCCATTATCTTTTACTACAGGCGTTGTCTCCGGTACTTTAGTTTTTTCGTCGGCTTTGGCTTTGCATGCCGCAAAGGCTGCTGCAATAAATGCAAGCATTATAAAACTCTTAAATTGTTGTACCACTTTAGAGGTTGGTAGCATTGTACTTTTCATTATTTAGCTAATTGATTGATCATTCCGGAGGCATATAACAGCTTAATGCTATTTTGCCTGTAAAGTGAAAGCGACTGATAGTACTGCTGTTCGGTATCCAGCCAGTTACGCTGTGCTTCTAAAAAATCTATAATAGTTGTACCACCATTAAGGTAGGCGTATTTTACATTGCTGAGTATTTGCCTGGCCTGGTTACGCAGGGCAGTAAATTTCTGCATCTGTTCTTTTTGCAGTTGATAGCTGCTGTAAGCGGTTTGCACTTCTGTATTGATGTGTTGCTGCAAAGCATCATAGTTTTGTTCTGCCTGCTGTTTTAACACCTGCGATTTGCGCCGCTCACCCTGATTACGGCTAAAAAAGGGCAATTCAATGGTGGCGAAAATACCGGCGTACGGAACGCTGTTTTGCGGGTTGTATATAAAACCCAGCTCGGGTACAGGTTTAGCCAATGCGCTTTGCAGGCGTATATTGGCATCGGCAACGGCAATTGACGATTTGGCTACGGCCACATCGCTGCGGTTTTGCAAAGCCTGCTCACGTAGGGTTGTAAGTACGGTATCAAACGCTACCACAAAATTTTCGGTAGTATCAACGCTTATGGTTGTTGCGTCGCCTACAAGGTACTTAAGGTTGGCAACTTCGTTTATATACAACTGGCGGGCAGTTTGTAACTGCAACTGATATTGACTGGCCAGCAACTGTGTACGCAGCACCTCGGTTTGTGTAGTTACCTGGTTACGAAGCCTGATCAAATTGGCGTTTACCAACGTATCAATATTTGATTTTGCTGTTTGTATCAAACCAACCTGTTTTTCGGCAATCCATACGTCAAGCCATTTAAGAGCAACATCCTGAAAAAGGTTACGCTCTGTTTCATCATAAAGATTCTCCGTAAGCTTAACGTTAAGGCCGGCAGTTTCCATTTTATACTTACGTTGCCCGCCCCATTGAAAAGGCTTGGTGAGCTGCCACCATACCTGCTTATTGCTTGAACTGTTCCATCCGGTCCCGGCGGCGAAAGAAGAGCTCTGCAACAATTGCAGGGTTTGGTTATTTAATACAGGGTTAGGGCGCAGCCCGGCAGTAATAACATCAGCCTGCACCAAGTCAATGTTGTAATGGGCCGCTTTTAAATCGGGGTTATTGGCCCGTGCGGTTTGCAGCGCTTGTTTTAAGTTGTATATCTGTTGTGCGTGTAAAACACCCGGCAGTAGTAAACACCAAAAAAGGAAATAGAAAAATGATATTCGTAATTTATTCATAGCTCAATAAGCATGCACAAATCTATGTACATGTTACCGAACCCGTATTTACAGACCTGTTAGAATATTATTAGAAAAAAATTAGTAACATACCTGTTATAAATGAGGCAGTGTTAATGTAAAGGTGGTGCCCTTGCCGGTAATAGAGTTTACGTTGATCTCGCCTTTATGTAACTGCACTATTTTTTGGCATAATGACAGGCCAATACCGTAGCCGTCGGCAAAAGAACGGTTGCTGCCCCGGTAAAACGGCGTAAAAATATGCGTTATATCATCCACAGGAATACCGATACCTTCATCCGCAAAAATTACTATGGTTTTATTTTTGAGATAACTGATGGTTACTTTGCACTGTTTTTTATCAGAAAACTTGCAGGCATTTTCCATCAGGTTTATAAAAGCAGTTTTTAAAAGATATTCATTACCTTTTATGGTGATATAATGGTCATCCTCAATTTCCTTTTCAAATGAGAGGGGAACGGTAAAGCCTTCGTTAGTTTCCAAAAGCTGCTGGCTGGCATCTAACAGCACCTCATCAAGCCTTACATCTTTAAAGCTTATCTCGGTTTGGTCGTAACTGGCTTTGGCCAGGTCAAGCATACCATTTATCAGCCTTACAATCTTCCTGGCATCGGTTAATGAAAGCCCGATAACCTCTTTGTACCGCTCAATGCTTCTTTCTTTTGCAAGGGCAAGGTCAAGCTCTGCAATCATTGCCGACAGCGGCGTGCGCAACTCATGCGAGATATTATAAACAAAGAGCTTTTGTGCCCCGAAAGAATATTCCAAACGTTTCAGCATTTGGTTAAAGGTAATGGCCAGCTCGGCAATTTCATCCTTTCCGTTTCCTTCGTCAACCGTTTGGTGAAGGTTTGATGCCGTTATTTTGTTCACATTATCAACCAGATTTGAAACCGGCTGCAGGGCTTTGCTTGACAAGAACCGGCCAAACACCGTAATAATTATAACAGATGCCACAAATGCGAAAAACAAGGTGTACCTAAGATGACGCAGCATAGCCTGACCGGCCTTGTCATGCGAGGCGGCAGTAATTACATACTTAGTTCCATCGTTTCTGTACAAAAAGGCAATCTCTTGTGCTGTACCCTGGGTAAACCGTATTTCTTTTTGCGAGATAACCTTGTCTATCATCTGTTTGGTTTCTTTAACCTTATCAACACTTATATCGTCATGATATAACAGGTTAAAATTTGCATCATAAATGGCCACCTCCTCCTGAAATGAGGAGTTTGACGAGTTTTTATAGATGAGCTGCAGTACGTTGGCATTTATTTTGGCATTAAAAAGCAGATTGGCTTTTATGGTAGCTTGCTGTCTTAGCATCTTATAATATTCGTCCTGGCGACTTTTTGCGTACGAAAAGTATACCGCCATTGCAAATGCAAGCAGCAGCGCAGTTGTTAAAACTGCAAAAAGCAGCGTAAGCTTATTTTTAACGCGCATTAATTACCTTCCTGAATAATAAACCCCATGCCAGATTTGGTATGGATAAGCTTGGTATTGAAATTCTTATCTATTTTTCGGCGCAAATAATTAAAATATACGTCAATAAAGTTTGTTCCCGTATCAAATGTGGTATCCCAAACTTTTTCGGCTATCTCAACGCGGGTTAGCACGCGCCCGGCGTTCTGCATCATAAACTCCAGAAGCTTAAATTCTTTTGGGGTAAGATTAATTTCTACATTGTCGCGCAATACGCGTTTGGTGTTCAGGTTCATTTCCAGGTCAGCCACCCTAAGTATAAAACCGCTGTTGTTTGGCTGGTTTACGCCCCGCTTTAACAGCCCGCGGATGCGGACGTGCAGTTCGCGCAGGTCAAAGGGCTTTACCATGTAATCGTTGGCCCCGGCATCAAAGCCATCCACCTTATCATCAGTTGTGCCAAGCGCCGTGAGCATAATAACAGGAATGGCAGGCAAGGCGCTTTTAATTATTCTGCACAGGTCAATCCCGTTTATTTTTGGCAGGTTGATGTCCGTAATTATCAGATCGTATTGATTGGTAAGGGCCAGTTTTTTGCCAATTTCACCGTCAAAAGCTACCGTTGTGCTATACCCATATTCTTCCAGGCCCCGTTTTATAAGGTCGGCTACGCGGGTCTCGTCCTCTACAACAAGTATGTGCATTTAGTTGAGCTATTTAGGTGATTATTACAAACAAAGTTAATACAATAAATAGTAATGCCGACACGTAACCTATTGGCAGATGGATGGAGCAAATTGTAATAGCCGGAACCCGCTTGCGTGTGGTAGTTGGTTACGATTGTTGGATAGTTTGTTCCGCTTGTGGGGGTGAAACAAGCGGAGCAAACCGGAACAGGAAGTTTTGCAATAAATTGATATTTAAGCTATTGTGTTTTTAGCGTGGAACAAAGCGACGCAACTTATACGTCAGGATATTTAGCTGTAGATTATGTGTAATAGTCTTACTATCAATTGTTTGTGGGATTGGATTTTTGTGCTGCTTTTTTATGAAGGAATATCAAAAGTGCCAAGCGTTCAGTTGATAAAAATGGAACTTCCAACTTAAAAAACTATTTTACCGATACATATAACATGAAAAAAATGAAAAAAATATTGGTTTTAATTATAATGGCAGGTTTAGGCGGATGCATTTATGATCAATTTAATGACCAATTAACCGTAACCAACAAAACAAATAGAAAGGTTTCTGTTTTGTATTCAAGCGATTTAGGGGTAGATACAACGAAAAATAATGTTGCTTTTTATATTGACGATAGGAATGTTCTAATGCCTGACTCAACTTTACGATATTCGACTTGGGGAGGTGAAAGAGCATGGCATCAGTATATTGAGGAAGGCAAACGGAAAAGGCTGTTCTTCGCCTTTTTTGAAACGGAGACATTGAAAAAATATGAGCATTCGTATACTATGAACCAAATGATGGACTATAAATTATACTTTAAACTGGAAAGTTACACTGCTGATGAACTCGACAAAATGGGTTGGAACGTCGTGGTGCGGGAATCAAAAATACCCACCCCAACAGCTGAATGAGCGGCCAGCAATGGAGGAAGTAACTAGTGCTATTTGGAGGTAAAACAATGGTTATAAGCTGGCGCATACAGCTAAGTATTATTACACCGGAATAGACGATTTTGGACTATTAACACATTATTCCAAGTGAAATGTGGGTTTGTATTGGAAATACGTTGATTTCACCGCGCTCTGTTGTTGGTCATAAGACACAACAACGGCTGGTTCGCGGAACACCGACGAGGGCGGAGACGATTTTGGACTATTAACACATTATGCAGAATAAAATATCGGTTGGTTTTAAGACCCGTAATTTGTCCCCACGCGCATGTTGTTGGTCATAAGACGCAACAACGGCGGATGCGCAGAACAAAACACCAACAAGGGCGAGGTTTTTAATGCGACCTTTTGTTCGCTTTTATGATGGATAGGGCACAAGTACGTTAACGTTCTGCCCATTACCATATACTTATGCCAGTTGAGGGTTGTTTTGCTTCGCTTCCGGGTCTTTCGCCAATGGCAGCAATTACCTTTATACTTCCGTTTACTTTACCCGATATCGGGAAAGTCATCTATAAACCGCTCATTGGTATATTTTGATATCCACTCACCCATATACCATCCTGACAATTCGCCTATAATATCACCTGCTACCTCAATAGTTTTTCCATTAGATGTATTAAATGAAATATGTAACAACCCATCATCAATTGCCTGCAAAAAAAAGAATATCGTACTATCAACGCTATCCGATATAATCATTTCTCCAAATCGTTTTTTATTCCCATCATTTTCGGCTTTCCTCCAACGATTTGCAGTAGGAGATTTTAAGTTATCAGTATATAGTTGAACATCACAACTTTTAATTGCGGAATCTCTTATTTGCTGAACAAGTAATTTTGCAAATTCAATAGTTTCTTCTTTTGTCATGTAAGATTATTTTTATTTACCACTCCATGGAATTTTTGTTGGATTAGTAACCCCTGATTCCTTTAACGCATTAATCATATTTGTGACCTCTCTTTGGGCCAAACCTTGTTCCCGTTAGTCCGGATTTACAATCCCGGACTAAAGAAAACGGGGATTTGCAATTACGAGTGTTCGGAAGATTTAAGGCCCTCTGAATACGATATTAGGGTTGCCTCCACAAGCTTCAACGACGAGCACAGTTAGCAAATCATCCAGTTCTATTTTTATTCTTCTTTTGGCGGTTTTAAATCCTACGTTATTGTATTTTTTATAAATGTGAACTAACATAGCCAGGATCATTGTCATGTATAAAATGATTTTGATGCCATTAATGTTGGTTGACATAAAATGAGTAAAGTTAAGCTCCTGTTTAATGAATCGGAAAAACACTTCTATGTCCCACCGTTTTTTATAAATCATGATGATATCTTCTATAGGAATGTCTTTTATATTACTCATGAAAACAAGCAGTTTACCTTGCTCGTTCCTCATTTTTAGCAGGCGAAAAGGGATATCTACCCTTTTGCCTTTAAATAAATAAACCCATTCGTCTGATTCAACGGTCAGATTCCCTATTTGCAAACCCTTTATAATATTTAAGTCTTCAATGATTTCATACTTCACGCTTTCCTTTAAACGGGTGACAAATCGATAGCCTTTTTGATCTATATCAATATAAGCTTTTCGCGCCTGCACCCCTCTGTCGAATACAAAAACATTATCAATACGTGTATCTACTAACTTTAAAATGGCTACAGGAATAGTTAAGTCTTCACTTAACTCACTCTGAGATGTGAATACTTCCACACTGCTCGGCAATGTATCTTCCAAACAAACCGTATACTTCACTTGCTTTTTACCGTCTTTCTTGCAGCCAACACTCATGCCTTTTTCCAGTTTGTTTGCTGTTTCGGCAACCATAGTAGAGTCTACCCGGACAATGTTGTAAAGCTGCGCGTCCTGATCTGAGAAATGACTGCGAAAAAGAGAATAAATTAATCGGTAAGCTTCCTCGAAAAAAGAAAGCTCCATTGTCGCCAATCTGTCTGAAATAGAACTATGCCGAACTGTTTGATTCGGATCAAGGTTAAAAAGAAACTTGAATCTCCTGGAATTAAAAACATCCTCAAGGCCCCTTAAACTTGTTTTTTCACTCGTTGCTAAGCCATACAAGAGCAGGTAAAACATACTTTTACCGTATAAAACCTTAGCACAATAATCAATACCTGTCTGAACGGCCAAACGGCTAAGTTCTCCTTCCGGGATCAGTTCGAGGAGTTGTTTAACGCTAACATTTTTATCGACCTTATTTACTGACATTGATGCTTAAAAATACGCCAATATATCAGTACATAGATCAAATAACCAATTGTTAATAATCACAATATCAATTAGTTGCCAACAAAAAATGTGAATAACGAGTGAAAAAATAATTAAGTAGCATTTATAAATCTTCCGAACACTCGTAATTTGCAATCCCCATACCCAAATCATAAGTCGGGCTACAACCCATTAGTGCGGACTTACCATCCTAAAATCCAAATCGTCAATTACCGTTACCTCCAGCCACGCATTATAAGCCCCTGAATATTGTGCTGCAGAACTTAACGCATAATCCTCAGCCCTAAAAACCATACCCGCCACTACCGGATTTTGATGAATATAATTTATTTTCTGCGTTATAAATTTAATTGTTAATAGTTCAATAGGATGCAAACCTTCTTGCCAAAATTTATAGTTTTTTATTTTAGGATTATACCTGCCTGCATATTCAAAGTGATTTAGTAGCCAATCTCTTCTACTCTCCGCAATTTCGGTTATGGATTGTATTATCCGTTTGGAGGTATACTTTTTAAAATCCCGCATAACATCAGATAATTTGGCTTTTTCATCAGCAACCGACACTATCAAATGCAAATGGCTCGGCATCAAACACCATGCATAAATTATAAGACCTTTATGTTGCTGACAGTATTTTAGCGAGCTTAACAGATCTTCGCAAAGTTCCTTTCGTGTAAATACGTCAATCCAATCAACTACGGTAAGTGTTAAAAAATATAGTTCGTCGTTACTTGTGATACGGTATTTAAAACCCATTTTTAAATATAATCTTTCTAAAGCGGATTGCAAATCCGCCGCTATTAAGTCCGGGATTAAAAATCCGGACTAACACACACATGTTTATAACCCCACAAAAAAGCCCCTAATCTTCATCAGAGGCTATACTATAAATAAGAAAAAACCACTAATGCTTTTTCGCCTTATTCATTTTAGCCTTCTCGCTAGCCTTTAAATTGTAGTTTTTGGCATTGCTGGCTTTCTTTTCGTGAAACGCCGCTCCGGGGGCATCATCATCTGCTTTTGCTTTGGCAGCTTTTTTTTCTGCAACATCGGCAGATTTGCGCTCTTTTTCAATCAACAAATCTTCGGGCAAATCTCCCATCGGCATCTTTTGCCCAATGGCCTGCTCAATTTTTTTAACCGTAGTTAGTTCCAAATCCGTGGCGAACGTAATGGCCATGGTTTCGTTTTCAACATCGGGCGCGTTATTAATAATGCGGTTGATATAAGTTTCTTTGTTAACCGGCAATTCAAAATGAATAAGGAATGGAATATCAGCCAGATCCAACTGCTGTTCTGCATCATTCACCACAATCAGTACCCTTGTATCGGCATTTTTAAAATCATGCAGCGATGTAAAACCCTCCATCTCAAAAAACCATGAGTTTAACAAAGCAACTGTGCTTTTGCCATGTTGCAAGCTTTTGTACAATTTCTCGGCCGTTGGGCGGGTGTTTACAAACAGCACCACTTTGGTAAACAGGTCCTCATCCTGCATAAACAGGTTAAGCAAATTTACTTTGGTGCCAAAATTGGGCAGCAGGTATAATATCTGCGCATGCGTATCAAACCGTGGCTCGCTTATTTCTTCCACCTCAACAATGGCGGGTTGTTTCATAAAAGGCGCTATCATTTTGTTTAAACGCTCGTGCAGTACTTCGGTAAAAACAAGGTGCTGGCATTTAGGTATGCTATGCGCCAGTTCGGTAACGGGTAATTGCAGGCCCTGTTTAACCAGCAGTTCAGCATCATCAATAACCAGCAGCTCTATTTTATTTACGTCGAGGCCCAGTTTAAGATAAATAGCGCGGGCCCTGTCGGGTGTTGCCACCACAATATCGGCACCATCGGCCAGGGCGTTCATTTGGGCCTCTGTGCCAGGGGCGGCAAACAAGGCAACTATAGCAAGGCTTTTGTTTTTGTTGAGCCGGTCTATTTGAGCAATAACCTCTTCTGCTTTTTCTTTACTGGGTACCAGTATTAAAACGCGGGGCACACCATCGGGCGTGTAATTAAACTTGTTTAGCGCGGCTAATATGTAAGTAGTGGTTTTGCCGCAACCTTCGGGGGCAATGGCTATCAGGTCCTGACCGCCGGCAATACGCGCCAATGTTTTTTGCTGAATTTCTTTAGGAGCCACTAAACCTGCTTCGGTTGCAGCTTGTACCAAACTTTTTTTCAGCTTCAATTTATCTAACCACGCCATATCTTGTATTTTAAAAATCCCGAAGAATCAATTTATATTTAGAGGGGTTCGAAAGATCAGATTGCCGATAGAACCCGAGAGAGGGGAATCGCACCTTCCACCACTTCTTTTAATCTTCCAAACTTTTCTGGGTTATCCTCAGCAGGATAAAACAGTTGTAAAATAAAAAAAGCCCCTGATTTTCATCAGGGGCTTTACTGGGTAGCGGGAGCAGGACTCGAACCTACGACCTTCGGGTTATGAGCCCGACGAGCTACCAACTGCTCCATCCCGCACTATTGTTGGCTTTTTGTTACCGGTACATTACCCCGAAAAGCCTTTCCCAATTATCAAAATGCAATTTACATTCTGTTTAAATTGGACTGCAAAGATATAATTCGTTTCTTTGCAGTCCAAATAATATTTTAATTATTTTAATATGGGTCATAAGGCAGGTTTTGTAAGCATAATTGGTAAACCAAACGCGGGTAAGTCAACGTTGATGAACGCGCTGGTGGGCGAAAAAATGTCTATCATTACCCACAAAGCCCAAACCACCCGTCACCGTATACTGGGTATTGTGAACGATGAGGACTATCAAATTGTTTTTTCAGACACGCCCGGCGTTATTAAACCGCACTATGCTTTGCAGGAAAGCATGATGCACCAGGTAGAAGGCTCCATTGTTGATGCCGATCTGCTTTTGCTGGTTACTGATATACACGAGGAGTTTGACGAAACCGATGTGCTTAAAAAACTGGAAGGCAGTTTGGCACCTGTTGCCGTGCTGGTAAATAAAATAGACCAAAGTGACGAGGAAGCGGTAAAAAAGAAGATAGATTTTTGGCAGGAGAAGCTAAACCCTAAAGCCATATTTGCTGTATCTGCCCTGCACGGACATAACGTATTATCTGTTATGAACTTTGTTATAGAGCACCTGCCAGAGCATCCGCCATATTATGAGAAAGACGCGCTTACAGATCGTAATGATCGTTTCTTCGCGTCAGAAATGATAAGGGCGCAGTTGTTAAAGCAGTATAAAAAAGAAATTCCGTACAGTTGCGAAGTGGTGGTTACGGCTTTTATTGAAGGCGAAAAGCTTTACCGCATAAGCGCCGAGATAATAGTAGAGCGCGAATCGCAAAAAAATATAATAATAGGCGAGGGGGGTAAAATGCTGAAAATAGTAGGCACCTACGCCCGTAAGGATATGGAAGAATTCTTCCAGCGCAAGGTATTCCTTGAAACATTCGTAAAGGTTATACCCGACTGGCGCGACACAAAAAACTACTTGAAGAAATTTGGGTACATTAGTTAAGAAGCAAGAAACAAGAGTCAAGATACAAGAAGAATTTTGGCGAATTAATAATAGAATAGAGGGGCAAAAAACAGGATATTCAGTCTTGATTCTTGCCTCTTGACTCTTATATCTAACAAAAGCATGAGTAACATAGTAGCCATAGTTGGCCGCCCCAATGTAGGCAAGTCAACCTTATATAACAGACTGACGGAAACCCGCAAAGCTATTGTTGACGATTTTAGCGGCGTAACCCGCGACAGGCACTACGGTGTTGCTGAGTGGACGGATCACCCTTTCACGGTGATTGATACAGGCGGCTATGTTGCCAACTCTGACGATGTTTTTGAAGCTGCCATACGCGAACAGGTGGTAATTGCTGTTGAAGAAGCATCGGTTATTTTATTTGTGGTTGATGTAACTACAGGCATTACCGATCTGGACGATGATATAGCTATATTGTTGCGACGTAGTAAAAAACCGGTTTTTGTGGTAGTTAACAAAGTCGACAACAATAAACAACACTCAGAAGCATCGGTATTTTACAGCCTGGGCTTAGGCGAGATCTATAACATTTCGTCAATGACAGGCTCGGGCACCGGCGAATTGCTGGACGAAGTAGTTAAACACTTTGAAGATGTTCCGCTGGAAGAAAACGCCCGCCCTAAATACGCCATAGTAGGCAGGCCTAATGTGGGTAAATCATCTATCATCAACTCTCTTATTGGCACTCAGCGTAATATAGTTACCCCGGTTGCGGGTACTACGCGCGATAGCATCCATATACACTACAACCAGTACGGGCATGATTTTATGCTGATTGATACTGCCGGGATGCGTAAAAAAACCAAAGTAAAAGAAAACATTGAGTTTTATTCGGTTATGCGTACCATCAAGGCTTTAGAAGAAGCTGATGTGATCATCTTGATGATTGATGCCGTTGAAGGTTTTGAATCGCAGGACATGAACATCTTTCACCTGGCAGAGAAGAACAAAAAAGGCATTGTGATAGTAGTGAACAAGTGGGATCTGATAGAAAAGAATAACAAAACCATTAAGGTTTTTGAAGAAATGATCCGCGAGAAAACGGCTCCTTTTACTGATGTGCCCATCGTATTTACATCGGTAACAGAGAAACAACGTGTTTTAAAAGTTATTGAAGTAGCTAATCAGGTTTACGCCAACCGCGCCCGCAAAATAGCTACCTCAAAATTGAATGATGTTATGCTGCCTATCATCGAGAACTATCCGCCGCCATCATTAAAAGGTAAATACGTTAAAATAAAATACATTACGCAGATCCAGGGCACATCGCCTATGTTCGCGTTTTTCTGTAACCTGCCGCAGTATATTAAAGAACCTTACTATCGCTTTATTGAAAACAAGCTTCGCGAAAATTTTGAGCTAAGCGGCGCACCCGTACAGGTTTGGTTTAGGCAGAAATAGATTGTTTAATGTGCAGATATGCAAATGTGCGGATGTGCAGATGCATTATATGTGCAGATGTGCAAATGTGAAGATGTGCAGATGATAATTTGCACACGCATAAATGTGTTGTGTATCTCTATCCAAATCAATTGAATATCTGCACATTTGCATATCCTCGCATCTGCACATCATTTAAGCATCTGCACATCTACTCGCACATCAGTCAAGACTTTCCACAGCCTTTTTCAACGCAACATCAGTAGCGTTAAGTGCTTTATAATATCCCGCATCGCCCCATTTAAAGTGGGCCGCATTGGCTTTTAGCAAAGTTTTGATGTGTGCCTTACCTGCAATAATCTCTTCGTTAGTTATGTCCTTAACACTTAGCGAAGCATACTTAATAAACCTTGCATAATCCGCATCACTAACAAAATATCTGTTTACAAAATCATCGTCCACAGCGTACAATTTTAAAACAGGCTGCATGCGGTCTATCACATAGGCCGTAAAAACGTCTTTCTTACTTAGCTGACTAATTAGCCACGTATTTAGTGTAGTATCCTCGGGTACAAAAACATCGGGCATAATGCCGCCACCGCTAAATACTTTGCGCCCAATGGATGTGCGGTACTTGCTGTTATTGCGCAAAACACTGTCGTTAAGGTTGCTTTCTTCCGAAAATAGTTCGCCTTTGCGCATGCGGTCCGCCAACTCATTGCGGTAGCTGGCCACGCCATTTTTGTATGTTTTTTGTATAGAGCGACCAGATGCGGTATAGTATCGCGCCACGGTTAAATTAACCGCCGAACCATCATCAAACTGAAATTGCTCCTGCACCAGTCCCTTGCCGAATGATCGGCGACCAACAATTGTGGCCCGGTCCAGATCCTGCAAAGCACCCGCTAAAATTTCGCTTGCCGAGGCAGAGTATTCATCAATCAGCACAGCTAACTTACCGTCCTGAAACGTTCCGGAATCGGTAGCAAAGTAATCCGTACGCGGCTCATGTATACCTTTGGTGTATACAATCAGTTGTTTGCTGTTCAAAAATTCGTCGGCCAAAGTAGTGGCAGAGTTAAGGTAGCCGCCACCGTTGCCACGCAGATCAAGCACCAGTTTCTTTGCGCCATCGGCCTTCAGCTTTAAAAATGCCGTTTTAAAATCGGCATCGGTATTGGTGGCAAACTTGCTTATCTTGATGTAGCCGGTTTCGTTATCAACCTTATAGGCAGCATCAATACTACTTAAAATTACACGGTCGCGTTTAATGTTTACAAATTTTAAGTCGCGGGCGTTGCCTGGCAGCAGGGCCAGTAATATTTCCGATCCCTTTTCGCCCCTCAGTTTTTTATTTACGCGGGCATTGGTAAGCCTGGTACCCGCAAATTTTTCGTGATCAACTTCCACCACTTTATCACCCGCCTTCACTCCCTGTAAAGCGGCGGGGCCGCCCGTATAAACGTATGATATAACCAATGTATCGCGCAGCAACTGGTACTCAATACCAATGCCGTTAAAGCCCCCTTCCAATTTTTCGTTTACGCTGATTGCCTGTTGAGGTGGCAGATACAAAGAGTGTGGATCAAGCCGCTGCAAAAGCTCGTTAACGGTTTCGCCTTCCACACTGTCAACGTTAACAGAGTCAACATACTTATTACGCACCAGCTCTAAAACTTTGCCTAGTTTACCTTTTCCGGGTAATGAAAAATCAGCCTCGCGCCCGCTATGGCTCATATTACTAATGTACAAGCCAATAGTAACGCCCAGCAAAATAAGAATTGCAGAACGGAAAATAATAGCGGCGTTTTGTTTCATACCAATCACAAAGCTAATCATTTAGGCCGACAGCTGATATTTTGTTAGATCAATTACTAAACCATTATCAGGAATTTTACTCAATTTTGCAAAATAAAGCAGAGGAGCAATCTGAACTTTAACGGATAACGGGCTAATTTTACTCACCGTCCGAAGGACTCCTTTGGACGGTGAGTAAACGGAGCTAGTATAAATATTTAATAAATTAAACGCAGCAGATGCAAAGAACAACCGAGAAAGACTCCCATTATAATGATCTGGAACAAATGAGCGTGACGGAAATACTTGGTCATATCAATCAGGAAGATCAAACTGTTGCCGTATCGGTAAGCAAGGCTTTGCCACAGATAGCGGCACTGGCTACTGCTGTTGCCGAAAGGATGAGCAAGGGCGGGCGCTTGTTTTACATAGGCGCAGGCACCAGCGGCAGGCTGGGTGTGGTTGACGCATCAGAATGCCCGCCAACGTTTGGTGTGCCATTTGATTGGGTGGTGGGTATTATTGCCGGTGGCGATGGTGCCATACGTAAGGCAGTGGAGTTTGCCGAGGATGATGCTGAACAAGCCTGGCGAGATTTGCAGGTTTTTGATATAAACGACAAAGATGTGGTGGTAGGCATAGCAGCATCGGGCACTACACCCTATGTAATTGGCGGCCTTAACACGGCCAACCAAAATAATGTGCTTACCGGTTGCGTTGTTTGTAACAGTGGCAGCCCGGTAGCTGCGGTTGCAAAATTGCCCGTAGAGGTTGTTACGGGCCCTGAGTTTGTAACAGGGTCTACCCGCATGAAAGCCGGGACGGCGCAAAAACTGGTTTTGAACATGCTGAGTACATCGGTAATGATACAGCTGGGCCGCGTTAAGGGCAATAAAATGGTGGATATGCAGCTAAGCAACCATAAACTGATTGACCGCGGCACACGCATGATAATGGCTGAGACAGGGCTGGATGAGGTGACAGCAGCAAAGCTGTTGGAAACTTACGGTAGTGTGAGAAAAGCGGTTGACTGCTTTAATCAAAGCATATAAGCCAACTCAACCATCCGTGGTAGAGAAGGTTAAGTAGAAAATTATAAAACCATTAAATAAAAAGTCTCCCCCTTCAGGGGAGATTTAGAGGGGGCTAAATGCACGAAATAGAACCATATTATAAATGGCGCGATGATTACGTAGCAGCGGAAGACGACCGGTCGCCGTTTTTTGATACGCAATACAGCGAATTTGAGTTTGATAAGCAGATCTACAACTACCTGCTGCATCCGCAATGGGATTCGTTCGGCTCAAACACCTTATACCTTAAAGTACTTTTTGCCGATTACGAGCGTTCATATGCTATAATTGAGTTTATTGGCGAATGGAACGATGCCATTAACAATGATATTATGTTGCTTAAGCGCGAGATATTGGAGCTAATGAGCGATTATGGCATTAATAAATTCATCCTGATAGGAGAGAATGTACTGAACTACCACTCATCTGACGATTGTTATTACGAGGAATGGTTTCAGGATGTAGAGGACGGCTGGATAGCAGGCATCAACTTCCGCGAACATGTAATTGAAGAGTTTAAGCGCAACAACATTGACTATTACATTAACTTCGGCGGCGAACTGGACGATATGGTTTGGCGCAATTTAAAACCGGTTCAGTTCTTTAAAAAAGTAGAGGAGCAGTTGACGAAGCGGCTTTCGTAGAAGAGACGAGAGTCAAGAATTAAGAGCCAAGACTTATGCCTTATAAACATTACAGGGTCTTGACTCTTGGTTCTTGTCTCTTGAATCTATTTATATTATCTTAGTACCAATAATTTAAAACATAAAATGGAATTTAAAGAAAAATACGTTTATGACAACGTAATACAAGTTAATGAAACATCAGCATCGCGCAAGTTTATTGCGAATGTGTTTTTGTGGATGTTTGTTGCTTTGGCAATATCTGCTGTTTGCGCATACCTTTTTGCTAACGATCCATCGCTTCGCTCAATGTTAAGAGATCCTGAAACTGGTCGTAACTCAATGTTAGGCACTATAGTAATGTTTGCTCCGCTTGCTTTTATACTTATTATATCCTTCGGATTTAATCGTTTGTCTTATGTAGCACTCGCCGCTATTTTTGTTGCATATTCGGTGGTAATGGGCGTTAGTTTAAGCTACATTCTGTTGTACTACACAGCAGGATCTATAGCGGGCGTTTTTATAACATCATCCTTAGTATTTGGTATAATGGCAGTTGCAGGCTACACCACTCAGACCGATCTTACCAAATTTGGCTCGTTAATGATAATGGGTTTAATAGGGATTATAATAGCAAGCCTGGTAAACATGTTTATGCGTAGCAGCGGCTTAGAAATGATCATCAGCTACGTAGGTGTGGCTGTATTTGTTGGTCTGACTGCTTATGATGTTCAGAAGCTGAAGAATATAGGTGCCGGTTTAGAGTACGGTGATGCGTCTGCTAAAAAAATGGCATTAATGGGTGGCTTAACTTTATATCTTGATTTTATCAACCTGTTTTTAATGCTGCTGCGCGTATTTGGCGGCAGAAGAGACTAAAGGAAATTATGATATAACTTTAAAAGCCGCTTTAACCGAGCGGCTTTTTTTGTTAAGAATTTGAATTATGGTCAGCGTAGAAGTAATAAATAAATTAATAAGTCATTGGAAAAAAAATGATATTTTATATAGTACTGGTGTAGAGCTCAAGGGCACGTTAGTTAATACTGATATCATTTTGCCAACGGATTTTCAAGAATTATATAAAAAAGTTAACGGTACTATTGATTGCGATAACGAAGGGTTTTTATTTTACCGATGGCAGGACCTTTTAACTATGGGTGAAAAGTTTTCGCTGGCGCAAAATGATGATTTCTATAAGGTAGTGATTTTTATTGATTATATGCAAGCAAGTTGGTGGTACGGTGTTTCTATTGAAGGAAATAATTATGAGATAGGTATTATAGCTAATGAAAAGCGATTTAAACCAATAACAAATTCTCTCAATACGTTTATAGACTTATATATTGATGACTCAGAGATCCTTTATGACTATGGCGGCTTATAGGCCGTGGGTAGTATATTTAGCCCCTATTGGTGTTCTGCGCGTCCGCCGTTGTTGTGTCTTATGACCAACAACAGAAGCGTTGGCCAATTACCGATATTTTGTAAATTAGCAACATGGGCGATATAAGTTTCGATGATGATTCACAATGTTTTGCAGATCAAAACCAATTTAGTAAATTTTTATTGTTACACTTAATAAGCAGGTTACACAAAAAGATGAAATCCGTAGGCCAGCACACATGTTGTTGGTCATAAGACCGAACAACGGCCAACGCACGGGAAGACCAACACGGGCGAAGATCCCTCAGGGAATATGTCCAGCAAATATGAGCCACCAAAGTGAAAATGAACAATATAATAGATTTCTTTGATGCCGTCGAGACGAATAATCAGGCTCTAGTCGAACAAATGCTAAACTCAGGGCTTGATTACAATCAGACAAATAAACTTGGTTATTCCGCATTGCATAGATCATGCTACAATGGATTTGATGATCTGTCTGTCTATTTGATAAATGTAGGAATTGATGTGAATATACAAGATAACGTTGGAGCAACGGCTTTGCATTACACTGCACAATACGGTCAGTTTGCTGTTGCGAAATTGATTCTCGAGAAGGGTGGGAGTTTAAATATTTCCGATAGATATGGCAATGAACCTTTGTGGGTAGCTGTATTTAATGATAAAGGGAGAGATAGTAGATATGAAATGGTGGAATTGTTTGTAAAATACGGAGCAGATGTAAATCGTAAAAACAAGGCAGCCAAAAGTCCAAAGGAATTTGCGCAATACGCAAATTATAAAAATTTGGAAGGACTGTTAACATAAACCATCCCATTTTTCGCCCCCGTTGGTCTTCTGCGCGTCCGCCGTTGTTGTGTGTTATCACCAACAACAGAAGCGTTGGCCAATTACCGATATTTTGTAAATTAGCAACATGGGCGATATAAGTTTCGATGATGATTCACAATGTTTAAAGATAAAAACCAATTTGGTGAATTTTCATTTCCCGTCCCCTCAGGGTCTCCTGCAAGGGACCCTGAGGGTGCACAATGCTTACCGTTAGCATATGCAGCTTTCGCGGTCCTCAGGGTCCTCTATGAGAGACCCTGAGGGGACATTAAAAACACTACAACGGCTATTGTACGGGAACGCCAACAAGGGCGAAGAACGTGCCACTAATTGATTAAAAACAGCTTTTCCAACAGCAAATTAATTATAAAAATATGATTGAAAAAACTTTTGCAATAGGGATAGAATGCAGGAACCCGCTTTTTCCCGAAGATATTGATTATTCAGAATATGATTTTGATGAAGAGCTTGATAGTGTAACAAGCATGTTTTATAGCCTTAGTGAATCCTTTTACCTGAGAGAGATTCTACTCCATTTAAAAATTTGCGAGCACGATTGTATTAATTTCGGTGTTGAATTAAGTATCTTATTGGAAGATTTTCACAGGTTTGTGTATTTTGCGAATAGTGATGAAGAAAAGGAATATACGTTACATTTTTATGAACAAGGGGCTGATCGTTTTTTATCGTTTAAAAAAATTAAGGATGGAGAATATAGCTTGATTTTTGACGATCGTAGTATTTTAGGTTTTGAATGCTTGAGTACTACAGGTACTGTATTAGATTTAAATTTGATGTTATTTATACTATTTTCGAAAGTTTGTTTTTTGGCTAATAAAATGTGTCCTTCAATTGTAAATAGTCCTATGTACACGGCTTGGAACTCCGACATCAGAAAGATTTTTAATGTACAGGAGTAGTGTGCACATTTTTGCGCGATTATAAGGAGTTGGCGACACGATGGCTTTACTCGTGCGTGTATCCATATTTTTATCCATAAATATCCATAAATTCTCAGGTTGCTGTATTTTTCTGCAACACCCGTAACGGTTGTCGCCGTATTGTAAGCAGTGGCAAAACGCTTGCACTTTACAAACTTATTGCGCACCTTTGCACTGCTTATAGAGAAAGACGGAGGGATTAGACCCTGCGATGTCTTAGCAACCTGTTACTTAACAAGGTGCTACATTCTACTCAGCCCGCAGACTTATGGGTTGAGACGGATAAGCGAAAGTCACGATACACCCGACTCTTCGAAATAAGCTTTTTTGTTCAGGTTGCGAGTGACGTGGTTTGAGGGGCGTTATAATTGCATTGCGTTACTATACTCGACACTCGCCACCGGAAACTGACCACACAACAATGAATATAAAAGAAGAACTAAAGAAACGCATTCTGGTTATTGACGGGGCAATGGGTACCATGATACAACGGTACCAGTTAACCGAACAAGATTTTCGTGGCGAGCGTTTTAAAGACCATCCAAGCGATCTGCAGGGAAACAATGACCTGCTGAACCTGACGCGCCCTGATGTGATAAAAGCCATACATGCCGAATATTTAGATGCAGGGGCGGATATTATAGAAACCAATACCTTCAGTACGCAAGTTATTTCATTAGCTGATTATCACCTGGAAGAACTGGCTTATGAGTTAAGCTACGAGGGTGCCCGTTTGGCGCGTGAAGTGGCTGATGCTTATAATGCTAAAGACCCTTCAAAACCACGTTTTGTTGCCGGTGCCGTTGGTCCTACCAACCGAACCGCCTCGCTATCGCCTGATGTTAACGATCCCGGTTATAGGGCTGTTACTTTTGATGATCTGGCTACTGCTTATTACGACCAGATCCGTGGTTTGGTTGATGGTGGCTCGGATGTATTGCTGATAGAAACCATATTTGATACACTGAATGCCAAAGCCGCATTATTTGCTGCTGACAGATACGCGCAAGAAAGTGGCAAGCATTTGCCTATCATGATATCCGGTACCATTACTGATGCTTCGGGTCGCACGCTTTCGGGGCAAACGGTAGAGGCATTCTGGAACTCGGTTCGCCATGCTAATTTATTGTCAGTAGGTCTTAATTGCGCTTTAGGTGCCCGCGAAATGCGTCCGCATTTAGAAGAGCTTTCTGAGAAAGCGGATGTATTTATATCTGCTTACCCCAACGCCGGCCTGCCTAATGAATTTGGTCAGTACGACGAAACACCGCACGAAACCGCGCACCAGGTTGATGATTTCATCAAATCGGGCATGGTAAATATTGTGGGCGGCTGCTGCGGTACTACGCCTGATCACATAAAATGTATTGCTGATAAAGCGGCGCAATATTCGCCGCGCCTTATACCAACCCTTGAGCCAAATATGCGCTTAAGCGGATTGGAAGCCGTTACTATTAAGCCCGACACCATGTTTGTTAACGTTGGCGAGCGTACCAATATTACAGGCTCGCCGAAGTTCAGCAAGCTGATTTTGGCTGAGAATTATGAGGAAGCATTGTCTGTTGCAGCACAGCAGGTAGAAGGCGGAGCGCAGGTGATAGACATCAACATGGATGAGGGCATGATCGATTCGGAAGCCGTAATGGTTAAGTTCCTTAACCTGGTTGCTTCAGAACCGGATATTGCGAAGCTTCCTATTATGATCGATTCATCTAAATGGACGGTGATTGAAGCAGGCTTAAAATGTATTCAAGGTAAGGGTATTGTAAACTCTATCTCGTTGAAAGAAGGCGAGGAGAAGTTCAAGGAATACGCCCGGAAGATAATGAGCTACGGTGCAGCCACCGTAGTAATGGCTTTTGACGAAACCGGTCAGGCAGATAGTCTGGAGCGACGCAAAGAAATTTGCGGGCGCTCTTACAATATTTTAGTGAACGAGGTTGGTTTTCCACCAGAAGATATCATCTTCGATCCTAACATATTAACCGTAGCAACCGGTTTAGAGGAGCACAACAACTACGCGGTTGATTTTATTGAAGCCACCCGCTGGATAAAACAAAACTTGCCACACGCCAAAGTGAGTGGTGGGGTAAGTAATATCTCCTTCTCATTTAGAGGGAACAACGTAGTGCGCGAGGCCATGCACTCGGCGTTCCTTTACCATGCTATTAAGGCGGGTATGGATATGGGCATTGTTAATGCAGGTATGCTGGAAGTTTACGAGCAGATTGACAAGCATTTGTTAGAACTTGTAGAAGACGTTTTACTTAACCGCCGCGACGATTCAACTGAGCGCCTCGTTGAATATGCCGACACCATAAAAAGTAAAGGCAAAGAAATAGTACGCGATGAACAATGGCGCAATGAGCCGGTGGAGAAGCGCTTATCTCATGCCTTGGTTAAGGGTATTATTGAATACCTGGATGCCGACGTAGAAGAAGCACGCCAGAAATACGCCAAGCCATTAGAGGTAATTGAAGGCCCGCTGATGGACGGCATGAACATAGTAGGCGACCTGTTTGGTGCCGGTAAAATGTTTTTGCCGCAGGTGGTAAAATCTGCCCGTGTAATGAAAAAGGCGGTGGCTTATTTGCTGCCCTTTATTGAGTTAGAAAAGCAGCGTGTTATTGATGCCGGCGAAGATTCAAGCGGTAGCCGAGCCAATGCCGGCAAGGTATTAATGGCCACCGTTAAAGGCGATGTACATGACATTGGTAAAAACATTGTAGGCGTTGTTTTGGCCTGCAATAACTTCGAGATCATTGACCTTGGTGTAATGGTACCCGCGCAACGCATTATTGAAGAAGCAAAAAAGCAAGATGTAGATATCATAGGCCTTAGCGGGTTAATAACCCCATCGTTAGATGAGATGGTGCATTTTGCTAAAGAGATGGAGCGCAATGGTTTCACTATTCCGCTGATAATTGGTGGTGCCACCACATCGCGCATTCATGCGGCTGTTAAGGTGGCGCCAAACTATTCCGGTGCAGCTATACACGTTTTGGATGCTTCGCGCAGTGTTACTGTTTGCAGTAACCTGATGAATAAAGATACCCGCGACGGCTATATCCAAGGCATAAAAGACGAGTATGAAAAGGCCCGCATAGCACATGCCAACAAAAAATCTGACAAGCGATTTGTTACGCTGGAACAGGCACGGGCCGACAAGTTTAAGATAGACCTGGCTAAGGTTGCCCCTGCACCATCATTTACCGGTACTAAAGTTTTTGAAGCTTATCCGCTGACTGAGTTGGTACCCTATATTGACTGGACTCCTTTTTTCCACACCTGGGAACTGCGCGGCAGCTACCCTAAAATATTTGAAGACAAGTTTGTAGGCGATGAAGCCAAAAAATTATTTGATGATGCGCAGGCATTGCTGAAAGAGGTAGTGGACAATAAACTGCTACAGGCAAACGGAGTAATAGGTTTCTGGCCGGCCAATACTGTTGGCGATGATATTGAATTGTATACCGATGAAAGTCGCACGCAATTGCTATCGCGCATACATACACTTCGCCAGCAATCAGAAAAGGTAAAAGGCGAGCCTTATTATGCTTTGTCAGACTTTGTTGCACCTAAAGAAAGCGGTGTGGCAGATTACTTTGGTGGGTTTGCCGTAACTACTGGTATAGGCTGCGATGAGTTAGTTGCCAAATACGAAAAGGATCACGACGATTATAATAGCATTATGGCCAAAGCCATCGCCGATAGGTTAGCGGAAGCTTTTGCAGAAAAAATGCACGAATTGGTGCGCAAAGAATATTGGGGCTACGCACAAGGCGAAGAATTGAGCAAAGAAGAACTGATAAAAGAAGAATACGCGGGTATTCGCCCGGCACCGGGTTATCCTGCTTGTCCGGAACATACGGAGAAAACTACTTTGTTTGAACTGCTGAAAGCCGAAGACAATGCGCATATGCATTTAACCGAAAGCCTGGCCATGATGCCGGCTGCATCAGTAAGTGGGTTTTATTTTGCGCACCCGCAGTCAAGATATTTTGGATTGAATAAGATCAGTAAGGATCAGATTGAAGATTACGCGGTTAGGAAAACGATGAGTGTGGAAACTGTGGAACGTTGGCTTGGACCCAATCTTAATTATTAATGAGTGGCGAGGTTCGTGTGACGAGTGGCGAATAATCTTAAATGAGATGATATATACAGACTCAGAAGCGTGGAAAGAATCACGAATATTGGTGAAACTTATTTATACCAATCTATCTGGATTTCCCAAAGATGAAATGTTCGGCTTATTGTCCCAAATTAAACGCTCAGTAATATCTATTCCATCTAACATTGCAGAGGGTAACGGGCGGCAACATCGCAAAGATAGTTTGCAATTTTTTTATATAGCACGCGGTTCAGCGTATGAATTAGAAACACAATTATATTTGTCCTTTGATTTGGGGTTTTTAGACCAAACATCATTTGACAATTTATTAAAGCAATTAGAATTAGTTAGGCGTTTGTTAGCTGGATTAATTAAATATTATAAATCACAAATAGAGAAAATTAACCGGCCACTCACCACACGCCACTCGACACTGATACAATGAAAATTACTGAGCATATTCAGAACGCCAACGGCAAAACTCTTTTCTCCTTCGAGCTTCTACCTCCAATGAAAGGAAAAGGCATACAAGGCATATTTGACGCGATAGACCCCCTGATGGAGTTTAAACCTCCGTTTATTGATGTTACCTCATCGCGTGAAGAAAGTGTTTATAAGGAGCACGCAAGTGGCTTGCTGGAGAAGGTGAGCTATCGTAAGCGCCCTGGTACGGTTGCCGTATGTGCGGCTATTATGAACAAGTACGGTGTGGATGCGGTGCCGCATTTAATTTGTGGTGGTTTTACTAAAGAAGAAACTGAATACGCCCTGATAGACCTGCAATTTTTAGGCATACAGAATGTTCTGGTACTGCGCGGCGATGCGCGTAAAACCGAATCATCATTTGTGCCAACTCCCGGCGGGCATTGTTATGCCGATGAATTATTGAAACAGGTAACAGATATGAACAATGGCAAATATCTGCACGAAGATCATGTATCGGTTAAGTCTGATTTTTGTATTGGGGTGGCCGGTTATCCTGAAAAGCATTTCGAAGCACCCAACTTAAAAACGGATTTTAAATATCTGAAGAAAAAAATTGATGGCGGCGCCGACTTTATCGTCACCCAGATGTTTTATGATAACAGCAAGTACATTGAATTTGTAAAACAATGCCGGGCTAATGATATCAATGTACCTATCATTCCGGGTTTAAAGCCAATAACATCATCCAAACAGCTAATTAATCTGCCAAAGATCTTCCACATTGATATGCCGGAGGACTTGAGCGATGCCGTACACGCCTGCAAAACCGAAGCAGATGTTAAAGAAGTAGGTATTGAGTGGATGATAAACCAGTGTAAGGAGCTGATTGCCTTCGGCGCACCGGTAATGCACTTTTATACCATGGGTAATCCCGGGCCTACAAAGCGTATTGCGCAGGCTATTTTTTAGGGCATTAATTTTCACCCTCAAATAATCTCCGTTACTCTGTGTCTTCATAGCGTTCTCTGTGGTAAAATTTTACCACAGTGGACACTGAGAATGCAAAGAGTTACACAGAGGCAATATGTCTTAATGAATTTTTAAAATCAGTCTCGTAGAGCCGCGGTAGGCACTACACATTCTTCCCGTCAACAATCTTAAAGAAATCATCCCGATAGGTATCGCCTACAGGAATTATTTTATCGCCTATGCGGATGCGGCTTCGTTCAATGCTGTCAATTTTGTTGAGCGCTACTATGTATGATTTATGTACCCGCACAAAATGTTTCTCCGGAAGGGTGTCTTCCATCTTCTTCATGTTTTGCAGGGTAATAATGCGCTCGTTGGTGGTAAAAATAGATATGTAATCCTTTAGTCCTTCAATAAACAGTATCTGGTGCAGGTATACTTTTTGTATCTTATGTTCGCTTTTAACAAAAATAAAATCGCTCATAAAATCCTGCTGTTGCTGCTGCACATGTGGTACGGCCTCGGCAACTTGCCCGGTTGCTGGTTTTATAATGCCTTGTGCTTTTTGGGATGCCTTGTAAAAACGGTCAAATGCTATAGGTTTCAATAAATAGTCAACGACATCCAGCTCATACCCCTCTAAAGCATATTGCGGATAAGCGGTTGTTAGTATCACTTTAGTTTTACCATTGGCTATTTTTAAAAACTGTATGCCGGTAAGTTCAGGCATTTGCACATCTAAAAAAACAAGGTCAATATTACCATCCTGTACTTTGGTTAAGGCTTCAATAGGGTTAGTGGTGGCTTTAACCAGCTCTAAGAAAGGGATTTTGGAAATATAATCTTCCAAAATGTTTAGTGCCAAAGGCTCATCATCAACTACCAAACATCGTATCATGCTATAAAACTAAGGATAATTCGCAAGTGTAAGTATCAATTTCGTCCCTTATCTCCAAATTATATTTCCTCGGGTATAGCAGGTCAAGCCTGCGTTTAACATTGCTCAGCCCAATACCGCCCGATGCATCGCGGTTGTTGTTGTGTTTTTTATTGCGAATAAAAAAATAAAGATGCTGCTCATCAACCCTGATAAGCAGTTGTATGGCCGACTCCCGATCGTTTGCTACACCGTGCTTAAAAGCGTTTTCTATAAACGCTATCAACAGCAGGGGCACAATGCGTTGGTTGCCTACTTCACCTTCAATTTTAAAATCAATAAAAGCATTACTGCCAAATCGTATTTTTTGCAGGTCGATATAATTTTGCAGATAGTGCAGTTCTTTTTCTAATGCAACTTTATTGTCGTTTGATTCATACAGCATATACCGCATAATTTCCGACAGTTTGAGTATGGCGTCAGGCGTATTGTCTGATCTTTGGTAAGCCAGCGAGTAGATGCTGTTTAAAGAATTGAACAGAAAATGTGGATTGATCTGCGATTTTAAAAAGGCCAGTTCGGCACTCAAGCGCTGGTTTTCCAGATCGCGCTGAATACGTTCATTCAAAAACCAGTCAATACTAAACTTTAAAACTATGCTTAAAAAAACAAACATCCCGCTGGTTAGCACTGTGCTTAAAAAGTACGACCAGAAAGCCATCGTCTCGCCCTTATTGCGCAACAAAACATCGGCCGGGAAGATGTTGGCAATGCCGTACTTGGCAAGGCCATAGGCGCAAATAGTAACGCCCATTACGAGCGCGTATAGCGCGTATTTTTTCCGGTCTAAATAAAAAGGGATAAATACGAGGTAGTTTACATAGAATAAGCTGATATTGATGGCACCATACAAACCAAAGATAATTAACAGGCGCTGAGCCGACATTTTATTGGCAACAACAAACACCAGAAATGACATAAGGCTAAGCCATATCAATACATGCAAAAATATCTGAAAGCCTTTTTTCATCATTCCAAATTAAATATTTTGAACTTGCGGGGCATACTATTTATATACAGCCGATGTTTTTATCGATGAACAGGCAATAATTCTCGACGAACGCCGGGTAATGTTGCGCTACCCGTTCATCTATAAATAAAAACAGTTGGTCTAAATCATTTTAGCAGGTTAGTTTTTTGATATTTCTTTGTATCATAAAATCAATCGCAATGAAAAAGTTATTAAACAACACCAATCCTTTTGTAATGTTACTGGCACCGCTGGTTTTTGCCCTTGTAATGGGTATCAGCTATCAGTTTGAACAAAAAAAGCATGAGGCAGAAGTGGCGGCATCATCTACAGTAAAAGCTACATCGCTGTTTGTAAAAGGTGTAACTTTTTTAAGAACTGTAGCATCAGTTAAAAAAGACAACGTATGGTAATTGAAACCACCGGCTTAACTTTTAAGTTCGGTAATCAAACCGTTGTCAACTCCTTATCTCTTCAAGTTCCGCAAGGAAGTATATATGGTTTTCTCGGCCCAAACGGTGCCGGGAAAACCACTACCATAAAACTGCTGCTTAACCTGTTGCAACAGCACCAGGGCACCATAAAAATATTCGGATTGGATTTTGATACCAACCGCAAACAAATACTCTCGCAAATAGGCTCTTTAATAGAGCAACCCGCTATATATAGTCATTTAACCGGCAGGGAAAATCTGATCAACAGGGCCATACTTTTACAAATTGATGAAAGCCGTGTAGACGAAATGCTGAAATTGGTGCAGCTAACAGACGCCTCCCATAAAAAGGCCGGTAAATATTCGTTAGGGATGAAGCAACGCCTGGGTATAGCGCTGGCGTTACTGCCCAACCCAAAGTTGCTGATGCTGGATGAGCCCACTAACGGCCTTGACCCCAACGGCATTATTGAAATACGGGAATTGCTAAAACGCCTTACCAAAGAACACGGTAAAACTGTTTTTATATCCAGCCATTTACTGGCCGAAATTGAACGCATGGCTACCCACGTGGCCATTATTAATAAAGGCCAGTTGTTGTTTCAAGGCGAGATAAAGGAACTGGAAACGCTTAGCCAACCAATGGTGCGTATTGAAACCGATAACACCGTTGATGCTGCCAACCTGCTAACAAAAAACGGTTACGCGGTAGCCGAGGTTAATGATGAGCACCTTAATGTTGCCTTTAAATCAAAACAAGATACAGGGGCTATAAATACCTTACTTAACCAGGAGGGCATAACGGTTTACAGCATTCATAAGGTGCAGAAAGACCTGGAAAACCTATTCTTAAACATCACCCAAAACCAGGCAATATGAACGGATTTGTATTATCATTAAAGTCTGAGTTTTATAAAAGCCGAAAAACATTAGCCTTTTGGGCAGCTATATTGTTACCTTTTCTGTTGTTGCTATTCACTTCAGTAGGTTATTATGCTAATAGCGAAAAATTAATAAATGCGCCGGGGATGGTAAACTGGTTCCGTTTCGCGGGCGTTCCTCTAGGCGTTATGGGTACTTTGTTGTTGCCTATGTTCGTTATTTTTATTGCTTACTCGGTAAACAGTATTGAACATAAAGCGGATACCTGGAAAACCCTGTTCAGCTTGCCAATAAGTAAATGGACGGTATACTCAGCTAAATTTTTCTACGCGCTGTCTTTGGTTTTTATAAGCATGATGCTTTTTGCATTGTTTACTATTGCCTTTGGCAATTTGCTGGGTTTAATTGTGCCCGAATTTAAGTTTGCTGAATACCACATGGAGTGGGTGTTGCTACAGATTTACTTTAAATTTTTTCTTTCAGCATTAGGCATTCTTTCCATTCAGTTTTTATTTAGCCTTGTGTGGAGCGATTTTTTAAAGCCAATGGGCATTGGTTTTCTACTTTTTATTAGCGGAGTGGTTGCCGCCGGCAAAGACTGGAAGTACGCTTACACCATACCTTACGCGCACCCAATGCTGGCATTTAAAAGTATGTTTCCGCCAGGTAAACGTAGCGGTCCCGCTACTCAAATAGAAGTAGATGTTTTTACGCATGATGTGTTTATAAGTCTTGGGGTATCGGTAGTGGTTTTTATAGTAGGTTTTTATGTAGTGCAGAAGAAGAGTGTTAAATAAAGTAATTACATTCAATAAGAGGCCGCCCGGTATTTAGTTATCGGGCGGTTTTTTTTGCGCGAGCGGTTTATCATCCTCGAATGTATGAGAGATCTATACATAATCCTATCCTGTGGTTCACCACGCCTTGGCTCTTGATTCTTGCCTCTTGAATCTTCACGGCGTCATATTTTATTTATTAGCATATTACGTTAACATACATGCTGTAAATTTGCGGCACAGCTATGTCAGACACAGATTCCCTTCCTCCTATAAAAAACGGCACATTTGCCGCATTGCGTTATAAAGATTTTCGCTCTTACCTGGGTATGCGTTTCTTTTTTACGTTTGCCTATCAAATGCAAGCCGTTATACTGGGCTTTTACATTTATCACCTTACAAAAAGCGCTTTTGCTTTAGGTTTAATAGGTTTAAGCGAGGCTATACCGGCTTTAGCCTTAGGCCTGTTTGGTGGTTACATTGCCGATAAAAGCGAGAAAAGAAAAATGCTGTTGAAGGTTTTTCTACTGGTCTTTTTTTCATCGGCGGTAATATTTACAGTTACTCTTAAAAACGTAACCGGGCTTATACATCAGGATTGGGTAGAGCATATTATTTATGTTATGGTTTTTTGCAACGGTATAGCCCGCGCTTTTTACGGGCCTGCTGCGTTTAGTGTACTGGCGCACAGCGTACCCAAAGAACTTTACCCCAACTCAAGCACCTGGAGCAGTTCTGGTGGTCAAACAGCTTCTATATTAGGGCCTGCTGCCGGCGGACTTATATATGGATTTTACGGCATAACAACAGCGTTTACGGTTATCCTGCTTTTTTTACTAACGGCTTTAACCTGCGTTTTCTTTTTAAAGCGATATCCGCCGGTTTACATCCCCAAAGAAAATGTATGGAAGAGCCTTTCAGAGGGACTGCACTTTGTTTTTCATAATAAAATGATGATCAGCGCCATGAGCCTTGATCTGTTCTCAGTGTTTTTTGGCGGTGCTGTGGCATTACTACCAGTTTTTGCTAACGAGATATTGAAGGTAGGGGCAGAGGGGCTTGGCATAATGCGGGCAACATCGTCAATAGGGGCAGTGCTGGTAATGCTTGCCATGGCGCGGATATCGCCAATGGGTAAGCCCTGGCGAAATTTGTTAATAGCCGTAGCCGGTTTTGGCTTATCTATTATTGGCTTCGCGCTATCGCGCAATTTTTATTTATCGTTATTGTTTCTGTTTGCCGAAGGCGGATTTGATAGCGTGAGCGTTTTAATACGCAGCACCATTATGCAAATGCTTACCCCCGACCATATGCGTGGCCGCGTATCGGCCGTAAGTCAAATGTTTATAGGCTCATCTAACGAAATAGGGGCTTTTGAATCGGGTACCGCGGCTAAGCTGCTGGGGACCGTTCCGTCTGTAATTTTTGGTGGGGGCATGACGATGCTGATCGTCATTATAACCTTCTTTAAAACCCGATCGCTGGTTCCGTTATCGCTTAACCAGATCCATACGGGCGATACAAACAACAAGCCTGAAGAATAAGTTTATATCAGGGTTTTGTTTTTTGTTCCAAAGGTGTCCCGTTTTTGTCCCAAAATAATGGTAAAAACCGGTTAATGCAATTTGTCGATACACAATAACTTAATCGATTTTCTACCTGAAATTACTGACGAATAAGTAGTTTCACTTTGTTTCACCACGAAATTGTAATTCTCTCATATTAAGAGGTATATAGAAACGGGTGGATTGCAAAATCCACCCGTTTCTATATTTTATTGGAACAAGCTACAATTTAACTTAATCTTCCTCCACCGTAACTTTTTCACCTATCTGCTGGCGCCACATTGCATAATATAGCCCTTTTTGCAGCAACAATTCAGTATGCCCGCCCCATTCTATTATACGGCCTTTTTCCAACACGTATATCCTATCGGCATGCATAATGGTCGACAAGCGGTGAGCTATCAAGATGGTTATATGATTGTTGAAAACCGTAACGTCTTTAATAGTCTCGGTTATCTCCTCCTCGGTAAGCGAATCTAACGACGACGTAGCCTCATCAAACACCAGCAGATCGGGCCTGCGCAGCAATGCGCGTGCTATTGAAAGGCGCTGTTTCTCACCTCCCGAAACTTTAACGCCACCCTCGCCAATTACAGTGTCCAGGCCGTTGCTGGCACGGGCCAACAGCGTTTGGCAGGCTGCGCGTTGCAATACCGTCATACATTCCTCATCTGTAGCATCAGGGCGCACAAACAGCAAATTCTCGCGTATGGTACCCGAAAACAGCTGCGTATCCTGGGTTACAAAGCCCACACGCTCGCGCAGCTGGTCAAGGTCAATTTCTTTGCTTAGCGTATCGTTATATAATATATCACCCTCTAGCGGCTGATACAAACCTACCAAAAGCTTTACCAATGTAGTTTTGCCCGAACCTGATGGCCCCACAAATGCTATGGTCTCGCCGGTATTTGTTTCAAAGCTAATATGGTTAAGCGCGTTGCGGTTAGCGGTTAAATGCTTAAAGCTTACGTTATCAAAAGTCAGTTTCTTTATCTTTTCAACCAAAACCGGTTTTTCAGGCTTAACGTCAATAGGCGTATCTAAAATACTTTTAAAATTACCTAACGATACCTCGGCCTCGCGCCATGATTGGATAACGTTACCCAACTCCTGCAATGGATTGAACAGGAAGAAAGAATAGAACAGGAATTTAAGGTAATCGCCGGCTGTAAGCTGATCCTTGAATATCAGCACCAGCAGCACCAATACCATACAGCTGCGCACCAGGTTCACTACTGTGCCCTGTATAAAGCTCATGCTACGCACAAATTTTACTTTCTTGAGCTCAAGGTCCAGTATTTTGTAGGTGGTTTTGTTGAGCCGCTCTATCTCCTGTTTAGCCAGGCCAAGGCTCTTTACCAGTTCTATGTTTCTTAAAGATTCTGTAGTCGACCCCGCCAACGCCGTAGTTTCGCCAACGATTTTTTTCTGTATGGATTTAATGCGCTTGCTAAGCGCCATACTAACAAACATAATGATGGGTATGGCGCAAAAGTAAACCAGCGTTACCTGGTAGTTCACATTTAACGAGTACACAATCACGAAGATCATTCCCACCAGGCTCACAAATAATACACTGATGAACGAGGTAATAAACTTCTCGCTGTCTGTACGCACCTTTTGTAAAATGCCTAAGGTCTCGCCGCTGCGCTGATCCTCAAAAACCTGGTAGGGGAGCTCCAGCGAGTGCTTTAAGCCGTCAGCGTACATTTCGGCACCTGTTTTTTGAACAATTATATTGGTAAAATAGTCTTGAAAGTTTTTTGCTATACGCGATACCATAGCTGCACCAATAGCCAAGCCAATTAAGCCCAGTGCGCCATAAAAGCGCTCATCAAAAGTGCGGGTGATACCATCTTTGGGTACAATATATTTGTCCATTATGGTACCGGTGATCATGGGGTCAACCAACGAGAAACCGATGTTCAAACCGGCCAGTACAAGGGCCAGCACCACCGTCCACTGATGTTTTTTGAGATAAGTTAAAAGTATATTCATAAATTATATGTGCAAACATAAAAAAAGGGAATGGCTAAGTAGCTCATTCCCTTTTAATTTGACAATGCAGTTAAACTACACAGTCATTATATCTTTTTCTTTAGCATCAGATAGCTGATCTACTTTAATGATGTAAGCATCAGTCAATTTTTGTATCTCACCTTCGCCGGTTTTCATCTCATCTTCAGATACACCTTCTGATTTTAGCTTCCTTATTTTCTCGTTAGCATCTTTGCGCAGGTTGCGGATACCAACTTTGCCGCTTTCTGCTTCAGCCTTAGCCTTTTTTACAAGGTCGCGACGGCGTTCTTCCGTAAGCGGCGGTACATTTATACGGATGATAACACCATCATTTTGAGGATTAACACCAAGATTGGCCTCCATAATTGCCTTTTCAATAGGCACTAAAAGGGATTTTTCCCAGGGCTGTATCACAATAGTGCGGGCATCAGGCGTATTTACGCTGCCTACCTGACTAAGTGGGGTAGGGCTACCGTAATAGTCCACCACAATATCATCAAGCATAGAAGGGCTTGCCTTACCTGCGCGTATTTTATTCAGTTCATTATCAGTATGCGCTATCGCTTTATCCATAGCGGCTTTAGCGTCGGTTACTTGTTTTTTAATGAGTTCGCTCATTTGCTTTATCTTAAAATTTTGTCAAAAATAGGAATTAGAGTCAAGAATCAAGAAAATTTAGTCTGTATTTCATCTTGATTCTTGGCTCTTGATTCTTGACTCTATAGTCTATTTTACCAATGTACCTATAGGTTCGCCACTGGCTATCTTCATAAAGTTGCCTTCTTTGTTCATATCAAAAACTATAATAGGCAGTTTATTTTCCTGGCATAGTGTAATGGCTGTCATGTCCATTACATTCAGGCCTTTGTCGTATACCTCCTGAAAAGTTATTTCATCAAAACGGGTTGCGGTAGGGTCTTTTTCCGGGTCGGCAGTATAAATACCATCAACACGCGTGCCTTTTAATACAACGTCGGCTTTCATCTCAATAGCACGTAATGAAGCCGCGGTATCTGTAGTAAAATATGGATTACCTGTACCTGCACCAAATATTACAATTTTGCCTTCCTCTAAATGATGCATGGCCCTGCGGCGAATGTAAGGCTCACAAACCTGCTCCATTTTAATAGCCGACTGTAAGCGTGTTTCTACTCCCACGGTTTCCAAGGCATTTTGCAATGCCATACAGTTAATAACAGTGGCCAGCATGCCCATATAATCAGCCTGTGCGCGGTCCATCCCTGATTTTTCTGCACTCAGGCCTCTGAAAATATTACCACCCCCAACAACAATTGCTATTTCTATCCCTTTAGCATGTACGCTTTTAATATCCTGGGCATATTGCAAAACCTGCTTGTTATCGATGCCGTATTGCTGGTCTCCCATTAATGATTCGCCGCTCAGTTTTAATAGTATTCTTTTATATTTCATATAGATGTTGTGGGTTTACCAAAAATATAGAATTAATGTTACTGTTAAAATTTTATGTGGTATTTGTTAAGCCCCCTCTAAATCTCCCCCGGTAGGGGAGACTTAACAAATGCTCATTAAAAAGCCCTCCCTGCCGGGGAGGGTTGGGAGGGGCTACAAAAAAAATCCCCCTCGTTTAAACGAGGGGGATAAAATATTTAAGCTCCTAAAGCTACCCGCTTAAAGGCGGTTACCGTAAGGCCCTTATCAATGCTGCTTAAAAACTGAGCGACATTTTTTGATGAATCTTTAACAAACTCCTGGTTTAACAGGGTAGAGTCTTTATAGAACTTGTTCAATTTACCCGCAGCAATTTTTTCAACCATTTCTTCTGGTTTGCCTTCTGCACGGATAACGTCTTTTGCAATTTCTAACTCGCGCTCAATAACAGAAGCATCAACGCCGTCTTTATCAACAGCAACAGGGTTCATGGCCGCAATTTGCATAGCAACATCTTTACCTGCTTCGTCGGCACCGGCAACATCTGCACTTAAGCCAACCAATACACCTAAACGGAAGTTACCGTGTATATAAGCAACAACTTTTTCGCCTTCAATTACTTCGTATTTCGATACGCCAATTTTCTCGCCAATTTTACCTGTTTTTTCAATGCAAGCTTCGGCAATAGTAGGGCGTGAGTTTTCAATGTCAATAGACAATTGATTTAACTCTTCTAATGATTTTGGGTTTTGTTCTACCGCCTCGTTAGCAATGCCGTTAGCAAAAGCAATAAACTCAGCATTTTTAGCAACAAAGTCTGTTTCGCAATTAAGCTCAATAATAACACCGCGCTTGCCATCAGCAGATGTGCGTGCAATTACCACACCTTCGTTTGATTCGCGATCCTGACGGCTGGCAGCTACTTTAGCGCCTTTTTTTCTTAAAAAGTCAATGGCTGCTTCAAAATCACCGTTAGTTTCGGTTAAAGCTTTTTTGCAATCCATCATACCGGCACCGGTTTGCTGGCGTAATTTGTTTACATCAGCGGCAGATATTTGTACTGTAGACATTTTTATATTGTTTTTATGTTTTAAATAGTTAGTGGTGAGTAATGAATGGTGAGTTTGTTAAAACTAACTCACTACTCACTATTCACCACTCACAAAATTATTCTTCTGAACCTTCAGCAGCCGGAGCTTCGTCTTCTACAGCGGCAGTAGCTTCAACAGCAGTTTTACGTGCTCTTTTGCCTTCGCCTGCGGCAGATCTGTCAGCAACTTCCGGAGCATCAGCTTTCGCTTTAGCTTGTGCCGCTTCTTTTTCAGCTTCGTCGTCTTTCTCGCGTTTGCGTTCGTCTAAACCTTCTTCAATAGCTTTGATTATAATACCGGTAATCAATGAAATTGATTTGGTAGCGTCATCATTAGCCGGGATAGGGAAATCGATGTTTGAAGGATCAGAGTTAGTATCAACCATTGCAAAGGTTGGGATGTTTAACTTTAACGCCTCAGAAACAGCGATGTGCTCTTTCTTAACGTCTATAAGGAAAAGCGCAGCAGGTAAGCGGTTAAGGTCGGCAATGCCACCTAATAAGCTTTCCAATTTAATACGCTCACGCTGTATCATCAGTCTTTCTTTTTTTGAAAGGTTGCTGTAAGTACCATCTTTAGTCAATTTATCGATGTTAGACATCTTTTTGATAGACTTACGTACAGTTGCAAAGTTGGTTAACATACCACCCAACCAACGCTCGGTGATGAAAGGCATGTTTACACCTTTTGCATATTCAGCAACAATATCCTTAGCCTGTTTCTTGGTAGCTACGAATAATACCTTGCGGCCTGATTTTACAATTTGTTTTATAGCTGCAGCAGCTTCTTCAACCTTTGATAAGGTTTTATTTAAATCGATAATGTGTATACCGTTGCGCTCCATGAAAATGTACTGAGACATTTTCGGATCCCATTTGCGGGTAAGGTGACCAAAGTGTACACCAGCATCCAGTAACTCGTCATATGTTGTTCTTGCCATTGTGTTGTTCTCCTTAAAATTTTAACGTTTACTGAATTGGAATCTCTTACGTGCTTTCTTGCGTCCTGGTTTTTTACGCTCAACCATACGCATATCGCGTGTCATTAAGCCCTTGGCGCGTAGCGCAGGTTTCTTATCAGCATCAAGTTCAACAATAGCTTTAGCAATAGCTAAACGAACGGCTTCTGCCTGTCCTTTAACACCACCACCTGCTACGTTTACTTTAACATCAAATAATCCGGTTGAACCAGATACTTCTGTTGATTGAGTAACGATGTATTGCAATGGCAATGTTGGGAAGTATTCTTTGTAATCTTTACCGTTAACGGTAATAGCACCGCTACCATCTGTAAGGTAGATACGTGCAACGGCGGTTTTTCTTCTGCCTGAAGTGTTTGTTGTTGGCATTTTTCTTTTTCCTTAGTTAATGATTAAATAGCTTTTGGGCTTTGTGCTGCATGTGGATGCTCGGCGCCTGCATATACATGCAGATTGCCAAATAATGCTTTGCCCAAACGATTTTTAGGTAACATACCACGCACCGCTTTTTCAATTACGCGTGTTGGATGTTTTGCCATTAACTCCTTAGGAGAAATGAAACGCTGACCGCCCGGGTAACCGGTGTATGAAACATATTGCTTGTCGCTAAATTTGTTTCCGGTAAGCTTTACCTTGTCTGCATTGATAACAATAACGTTATCACCACAGTCTACGTTTGGGGTAAATTCTGGCTTGTTTTTTCCACGAATGATCATTGCGATCTTTGTAGACAAGCGCCCCAAGATCTCGCCTTCAGCGTCAACAACAACCCACTGTTTGTTAACGGTTTTCTTGTTGGCAGAGACAGTTTTGTAACTTAACGTATTCACTTGCTTTAAATTAATTTAATAAAATGTTTATTTGCCCCCACTTTTTAGGGACTGCAAAGATACAGTTTAAAGTTTTATTTGCAAGGGGGTTTTGCGGATATTTTGAAGGAAAGTTGGGTAAAGATGATTGATATTAATAACCTTGGGTTTTTCGGCTGGTGTGGCGAATACGAATTATCCTTATTTCATTAGTTTTAACCCGATGATACGCGGTACTCGTCAACTTCAAAGGCATGATAACTGCCATCGTTATCCTTTTTATATTTATCCAACGGATAGATGTCGTAACTATCAATGAGATTGTCTATCCGCGATAATATGCCGTTCTGTAATTCTGCCGCGTACGGAGCAAATCCTTCTTGTATAATAAAATCTAATGCTTTGTCTAACTGATGGAGAGCAGATTTAGACCATTTAATTTCCACCGCCGTCCCTCTTCTTATTAGCGAAGAAATCTTTTACATCTTGGTGTGATATAAAATCATCGCTGTCAATTTGAGCTTCTGCTTCTTCGAGGTCTTTATTGTAAGTGTCGAGAAATTTTGCATCCGATACTTCATGTTCATCGCTAGACTTATAATTATAATGTCTGCTTTCAAGAAAAGCCAACAATGCTTTCTCTTCCTGTTCGTTTAAAGTGTAAACCTGGATAGTCATATAACAAAGTTAACGATTGGGTGTGTAAATACAATATTATTAGACTTTGTAATTGGGATAGTATTTTAGACACCTTAATGTTATTGCTGGTCAAAGCTAAGTGTTTATAAGTATTACCTCCGCTTCCTTTTAGGATGGCGACTAGTGTGAAAAATAGATAAGATTATTATGGTATTACGTTCTGGATTTGCCTTAAATACTAACAGATAGGGGAATCTTTCGGTATTTGCCTCACGAAAACCTTTTTTTATTTGATAGCGAAGTGGGTTGTTTTTAACAAGATCGATCTTTCTGAAAACGTCGTTTTCAAAATCTTGACCCAAGCCTAATAGCTGTTTATCGTACCATGCTGACGCATCTGCTAATTCTTCACGAGCTTTAGGCGAAAGTTCAACAATGTAGGTCACTTGGTAACACCTGTTTGTCGTTCTTTTCTTTGCTGATCCAAGTATTCTTTAACTTCATCAAGTGTATAGCCCCGGTCTATGCCATGTTCCCACCGGCTATAGCGCTCATCCAACTCGGCTACAAACTCTTCATCGTCAGACCATTCAGAAATAGGATTCATCTGATCTTCCAACAGCGTATAAAGCGCTTTTATCTTATCATCATCAGCCTCGCTAATGTAGTCATGTAATTTTTCTTTGATAGCTGCAACAGTCATAACAACCTCCTTTACCAAAAATACAAAATTAATTTTTGAATAAATAGTTTCCTTTATCCTACAGTAAATGTAAGGCTAAAACAACTGCGCCACAATATCATCGGTAGTAAGCCCTTCAGCCTCAGCATGGTAGCTACGTACTATACGGTGTCCCAAAATTGGTTTGGCAACCGCCTGTACGTCTTCAATGTCAGGTGAGTATTTACCGCTAATAACCGCGTGGCATTTAGCACCCAATATTAAAAATTGCGATGCCCGAGGGCCTGCGCCCCAGTTAAGTAAGCGTTGCACATTTGGCGCGGCAAATTCGCCTCCCGGGCGGGTTTTGGCTACCAGTTTAACGGCATATTCCAATACATTATCTGCAACCGGGATGTTCCGCACCAGTTGCTGAAAATAAATTATCTGTTCGGCGTTAAGTTGCTTACTAACATCCTGTTTAAGGGTACTAGTTGTATTGCGTACCACCTGTATTTCTTCGGCAAATGACGGGTAGTTGAGAGAAATCTTAAACATAAACCTGTCCAACTGCGCCTCGGGCAGCGGATAAGTTCCTTCCTGTTCAATTGGGTTTTGCGTGGCCAATACAAAAAATGGTTGTGCCAGCTTGTGGGTAACTCCCGCCGCAGTAACAGACTTTTCCTGCATAGCCTCTAACAAGGCGGCCTGCGTTTTTGGCGGTGTACGGTTTATCTCATCAGCCAGGATGATGTTAGAGAACACCGGCCCCGGTATAAATTTAAAGTTCCTGTCTTCGCCTAATATTTCAGCACCTATAATGTCTGATGGCATCAGATCGGGTGTAAACTGTATCCGTTTAAAATCCAGATCAAGCACCTCAGATACCGTTTGAACCAGTAAGGTTTTTGCCAATCCTGGTACACCTACTAATAAACAGTGTCCGTTACTGAAAATAGAGATGAGTATAAACTTAACAACCTCATCCTGTCCCACTATAACTTTACCTATTTCTGTTCGTATTTGCTGGTACGCTTGTTTTAGGGCATCGGCGGCCTCTACGTCAGATCGGTGTTGCATAGTGTTATAAGGGTTTAATTATTTGATTGAAGCTGTTACGGTTGACCAGCCTTGCAATTGAGGGCACTGCTGGTATTCTTTACCTATTTTTATATAGTTTTCTTTTCTTTTTCTTTCAAACCACTCGCTCATCACCCTGTTCATTTTATTAGCGTTGGCCATGAGCTTAATTTTAGGAAAGTCCTGTTCAAGGCTGGCCTTGTGCGCATCGGTTACTGATTTAAGGTAATAAAGGCGGTAGGTAGTTTTGCCGGTATTTTGGTCGCGGTATAACTGCGCTTTTGAAATTTCCCCCACTTTCATGGTATCAATAACTACGGCAACCTGCGGGTCAAGCCTGTTGGTTGGTATAAAAGTGGTGCGCACATCTACATTGTCCGGATTTAACAGCATGCCACCATTAAATTTGGTTTCCTTATCATCAGAGAATACGCTTGCCGCGCTCGAAAAAAAGTCGCCCTTGCCTTTGTTATCAATTATAACGTTGTAAATAGAATCGGCCTTGGTTTGGGCGCGTTTAACGCTTGCTTCTGTTATTTTTGGCATAATAAGTATATGCCGCGAATGCACATTCTCGCCCCGGCGCTCTACCACCTGCAAAAAGTGAAATCCAAAATCGCTCTCAAAAACAGGTGACGTCTCGCCTGCTTTAAGTTTAAATGCCCAGGCAGAAAACTCTTTCACAAAGCTATTACGATCTCCAAAACCCAAATCGCCACCTTCTCTGGCAGAAACAACATCATGCGAGTACAACTTAGCCAGGGTGGCAAAATCTTCCCCTTTTTTAAACCTGTCTAATAGATCCTGCGCTTTTTTGCGCGATTCTTCTTTCTCTTCTTTTGAAAGTTTTGGTTCAAAAACAATCTGCCCTACTTCTACTTCTTTGTTAAAAGTTGGCAAGCTATCTTTCGGTATCGAATCAAAAAACTTCTTTATGTCTTGCGGAGTGGTGTTAAGCTTCTCGGTTATTTTAGAACGCATGCGCTCGGCAAGCATACCATCTTTAATATCACCACGCAGCTCATCTTTATATTGCACTAAAGATTTGTTTAAAAACTTTTCCAGTGCTTCCTCGCCACCCGCCTGCTGAATGCTGCGGCGCATTCTGCGGTCTATCTCATTGTCCACATCATCACTTTTTACCTCAATACTATCCAGTTGCGCCTGATGGTTAAGCAATTTTTGCGAAATAAGCTGCTGTAAAAGATTACACTTCAGATCCTCGTTAGGCGGGTTGCCCTGCGACAGGTAAATTGAATACTGAAGATCCAGATCTGATTTTAATATAATGCTGCTGCCCACAACGGCCACAATTTTATCCAGCACCTGCTTTTGCGCGCTGGCGGCTGTGGTGAACAAAACAAAACTTATAATAACTAATGATAACTTTCTCATGTAAAAAATAATATGTACCTACTTCAACTAATCCGCTTAACAAACGCCAAATTTTGGCAAATCTTATCAAGATCAACGGTCCAAAACGGAGCGCAAAGATAATGCAGATTTATAATTGTGCGAATATGCCGATAAAGCTTCAAACACTTTAACTATTTTTGGTTAAAATTTGTTAAAAGTGAAAGTAGAAGATCCAGCCGCGTTTCGGTTCATAATAAACGAAGATATCTATTTGCTGCCCCACGATAAAGAGACCCAAAGTAAAAAAGTTGTTAGAGAAGCTGAAAACCTACCGTTTAGCTTCAACTATAAGGGCAAAAACCAAAAGAAATTTTTGATTTTGACTCATTACCCTGACCAGGAGGCTATTTCTGAACCGCATTTTACTGCTTTACAGGCTATACTTGCGCGTAAAGGCTATCAGCCCGATGATGTTGCTATAGTAAATATGGCACGAAACGCCGCCGATATTACTGCAATAACAGAACATTTTACCCCCGAAAAGTTACTTATTTTGGGGGATAAGGCATTACCCGCAGGTATGCCAGCGCCTTCTTTTAACAGGGTACAACCCATAGCATTATGCAATACCTTGCTTAGCTTTAGCTTTGCGGATATGATGGAAAACACCGATAACAAACGCGCCTTTTGGGAACAAATGAAAAACCTTTAATTATGCAGCAATTAGTTTTTGCCACCAATAACGCCCATAAACTTACCGAGGTGCAGGCTGCTGTAGCAGGTAAAATTAACCTGCTTAATCTGAATGATATACAATGTTATGATGACATTGCCGAAACGGGCGATACATTTAAAGACAATGCATCTATAAAAAGCAACTTCATTTACAATAAGTACCGCATTAACTGTTTTGCTGATGACAGTGGACTGGAGATTGATGCCCTTAAAGGCGAACCAGGCGTTTACTCTGCGCGGTATGCGGGGGAGCATGGTAACCATGCGGCTAATAATAGCAAAGTGCTGGAGCAATTGGATGGCGTTACCAATCGCAAAGCCCGGTTCATTACGGTTATATCGTTGATGTGGGAGGGGGAGGAGTACTTTTTTGAGGGGACGGTTGAAGGTACCATTCGCGCAGCATTATCCGGTGCTGATGGCTTTGGATACGACCCTATCTTTCAGCCGGATGGCTACGACATAACTTTTGCTGAAATGACGCTGGCACAAAAAAATGCCATAAGCCACAGGGGCAGGGCAATTGAAAAGCTGATTGATTTTTTGAACAAGAACGTTTAGCATACTCAGGGTAACGTACTACATCTGATGCACCTATCGGTATATTTTTATAATTCACTGATAATTAGTGTTTTGTAATTTTTTATAGGAAGATTTACTAAAGTAAACTAAAATGACAGGACAAAACATTCCATAGAATATTGCAAACCCTGTTATTAATATTATTAAAGATAATGCAGCAGAAAGTTTAGCGTTAAACAAAGTTATAAGCGCTTTTATGAATTTCGATGTAGACAGGCAAACCCTGAATGATCTGGCAATATTTCAAAATAACAATTCTCGCCAGTCAGTATATAGCCTTTTTAACCACACAACTACCATTGGTGGCAATGAAGTGTTGCAGGCTATGTTTAACAATCCGCTCATCAACCCTGATGATATAAAGGAAAGAATAGATGTGTTTTTGTATATAGAGGAACACAATATTAAAGTTAGCTTAAATAGAAACGATTATGATTTTGTAGAATTTTATTTAAAAAAGCATTATCATGCCAGGCCATTTTCAGTTATAACCCGGTTTATTCAAAAAATTATATATGCGTTCAAGTTTAATGACGTTGATTATTATGTAATTAAAACCGGCGTAGAGAATACGCTGGCAATAATTGATAGGTTAATAAAATTCGCAAGCGCGCTACATGGCGACGGTCCAAAAAAAATACAGGAGTTCCGTTCAACTATTTTAAACACTTTCCTATCGGAGGAATTTGAATTGCTGCAACAATTGATAAAGAAACACAATCGCAGTGCAACCGATATTGCAGAGGCCGACCACTTTTTTAGGCAGGTGGCCTATCACAGGATAAAGCGATTATTAAATATTGCTTATCAATTGGATGTTTATCAATCTGTTAGCATAAGTAGTAAAGCCCTTGGTTTCACATTTCCCGTAATTAATACTAATAACACAACGGGATTAATTATTAAAGGATTATTCCACCCATTTATTGCCGGTGCTAAAAGTAACGACGTTGAATTTAGTCCTGAAAAAAATGTTTGTTTTATCACGGGTACCAACATGGCAGGGAAGTCATCTCTGCTTAAATCAATTGGAATTGCCGTTTATTTATCTCAATTAGGTTTTCCGGTGCCTGCAAAAAGTATGGCGACTTCTGCATTCAAAGGTCTCATCACCACCATCAACTTATCAGATGATCTGGAGCAGGGGCATAGCCATTTTTATACGGAAGTGTTGCGGGTTAAGCATGTGGCCGAAAAATTAAATCATTCAAAAAATATGCTCGTCATTTTTGACGAATTGTTTAGAGGGACAAATGTTAAAGACGCCTATGATGCTTCGCTTGCCATAATTGCTGCTTTTGTAGAAGTAAAAACCTCGTTCTTTTTAGTTTCTACACATATTGTTGAGGTTGCCCACGAATTATCATCCATTGAAAATATCAGTTTCCGTTATATGGAAACTGTTTTTAAAGATACGAACCCGGTAAACACTTATAAACTTAAAGAGGGTATTACAGAAGAGCGATTAGGAATGTGGATTGTAAAAAATGAACAGATTCTGGAAATAATTAAGAACTCTTTAAAACAGTAGCATGTGTTAAGATTCCGTCGCACCGCTCTACTTAGTTGCAAACTTTGGAGATTGATGTCGACGGATAGCTACTACAGAAATGGTCAGTGCGCCTAATTACTAATTACCACATCATACGCAACCGGCTTTGGTGGCGCTTTTTCGTTAGGGGGGGGCGTGCCGGGCTTATCGGTGCCCGGCTTTGCGGGTGTATCTTTGCCGGTGCTTTTATTTGCTGTTTTGCTTGGCGCTGCTCCCTTTTTATCTGGCGGCTTAACAGATGCCGCGGCAGCCTGTTTAATACCTACACCTGTAATGGTTTCTTTTGATTGCGGGCGCTCTTTTGGTTTCCAGATGAATGCCTTCAAAACTTTGTCATCATCCTTAACCTTACTCAATGGGTTAACCTTGTTTTCTGTGTTTCCGTAGGTATTCGACCGGTAAACTTTGCCGTTTTTAAAAGTTGCCTTTATAGTATTACCTAATGATCTTGACATTTCTGTAACCACACTCTTAACCGTATCTCTGTTAAAATAAATGGTTTCGGCGTTGCCGGTTACTTCCATCGTATGTAAGCGACTATCTTTGAACGTGCCGTGAATTTTTTTGCCGCCAACCTGGTTAAAATGGAGTGAATCATTCTTTTCAATGTTAACTATAAAACCGTTCGGAAACATATCTATGTTGTCAATTTTACGATTCTTCATCTGCAAGGCAATGGTGTCGCCTGTTAATTGCGAACCCTGTGTCCATATAATGGGGCTAACGTACATTCGTATGGTAGAGTCGCTGGCGCTGTAGTACATCGAGTCCGCTTTAGCCTGCAGGTCTGATTTGAATATTTTTGCAGCATGGTAACCAATTATCACACGTATCCTTGCGGTATCGCTTAACATTTTAGCTTTCAGCGCTGCCGAATCAATTTTAACAGCAGGTGTTTTTGCAGCCGCAGGTTTTGTGTTAGCAGGTTTTTTGTCCGTAGCGGCTTTTGCCACAGGTTTTGCCACAGGTTTGGGGGCAGGCTTGGTAGGCGGACCAAAAAAATCAGGATGAATAAAGCTGGTATCTTTGGGGAAAGGCGGTGGGGTTATTTTCAGAACCTTGGGCAGCGTTGCCATAGTTAGCATAACGCTTTTTGGTTTTTTTGCTAAAAGCGTATCCGGGTGATCTAAAAGATAGCGCGCAAATTTCATCTCCCGTTCCTGCTTTACGGTAATTACAAAGGTTCTGATGGTGTCTGCACCCATATACATAGAATCTACCTTTGCCGTGCTTTGCCGATTTACGGAGTCTTTTAACTTATCTGTCTTCGGCGCTGTTTTTTGTTCGGGTGCTGCCTTGCCTGGTGGTGTACCTACCTTTTGCTGCGCAATTTTCATGACCGAATCGGTTACCGATTTTAATGTTGGTTTGGCAAACGCCGGGACAGGTGTTTTAACATTTGCCGCTTTTAAATCAGATACCTTATTGGCAAGTGTTTGTACCGTAGCTGGGTTCAAATTTGACACAGTTGCAGCAGCAGCTTTTACGGTAGCCGGGCTTAACTTAGAAGCATTTGCAGCAGCAGTTTTTGCCACCGCCGGATTTAAATTAGTTACAGCTGCCGCAGCGGTTTTTATTGTAGCCGGATTTACCTTTGATACAAGACCTAGCGCCTGTTTTATAAGGGAATCTTTTTTGGCTGACAGGGAGTCTTTTTTTAGCGTTTTGGATAGCGAGTCGGCGGGCGCTTTTTTAGCCGAACTATCCTGCGTTACAAAAATAACATAGGGGTTTTGTGTAATAACAGCCGTTTCAGTGTCTTTATAATACTCGCCCAGGTGGCCCTTTACCGTGGCACGCTGCTCTTTGTCATCAAACACAACATTTCTAACGGCACGACCGTAACCCTTCAATCTATCGTAAAAAAGGCTGTCGCCTTTTAATGATTTGCTTCCCTGCGTATACAGATTTTTTTTGCCGAAAAATGCTTGTTCAGGTATGGTTTCGTATCGGCCGTTTTCGGTGTACAATACATCTTTATCTTTGTTGCCGGTTATAGTTGTGGGCCCGTAAAACCAGGAGATCCGGCTGCCCGAATTATAGCGCAGTGTATCCGTTTTAATAACAGCATCGGTAGTGGTTAAAACCACATTATACCTAAAATACGCGTCGCGGGTGCCGGCAAAATAATAACCGTTTTTGCTTGTTAAGGTGTTTTCTTTATTAAAAAGCTTACCCCCGCCGGTGTAGGTGCCAATTTTGGTAGCGGTGTTATAAGTAAGGTAGTCGGTTAGCAAGGTAGCGTCTTTGTCAACCATTTTAACGTTACCCGTTAGAGTGGCCAGTTTGGTGTTGCCGTCGTAATGCAGCTTGTCCGCAAAAATGTGCAATGTATCACCTTGATTAATGATCACATGTCCGTAAGAATCAACCATGTTATCATCAACATAAAACCAGGAACTATCTGCGGTTAGTGTGGAATAATCCTGCTGAAACACGCCTTTCTTCGTTTTCCATACCATCTTACCGTCCTTTGTTTTATCAATGCCGGTCTGTTCAGAGAATGTTTGCTTAACTCTTGATTTTCCGGGTTTTTGTGCCAAAGCAAGCCCGGCAATCAGTATAAAAATAAAACTTAAAACGTATTTACTCACAGCTACAAAATTAGTTTTTTGCGGGGGCTTATTAAATTAATAATTTTGATGAATGCTGCCGCTTAAACATTTTACCGATTTTATTGAACAACATTGCCTTTTTAAGCGCGACAGCCACCTGCTGGTTGCACTAAGCGGCGGTGTTGATTCTGTAGCGCTTGTACATTTGCTTAAAGCAACAGGCTACCAGTTTGCCATAGCACACTGCAATTTTCAACTACGCGCCGAGGCCCATGCCGACGAGGAGTTTTGCAGGCAAATAGCCATCCAACATCAGACAGCTTTTCACTCCGTAAGGTTTAATACGCAACAATACGCATCGGCCAATAAAATATCTATTCAAATGGCCGCGCGCCAGTTGCGCTACCAATGGTTTGAGCAGATACGGCAGCAACACCTTTACACCTGCATTGTGTTGGCGCACCACCAAAACGATACAATTGAAACTATATTGTTAAACCTGGTGCGGGGCACAGGTATAGCCGGGCTGCATGGTATTTTACCTAAAAATGGCTACCTGGTAAGGCCAATGCTGTGCCTTACCCGCACGCAAATTGAACAGATAGTTGCCCGTAACAAATTGCAATTTGTTGAGGATAGCTCCAACGCCTCGGTAAAATATGCCCGCAATAAATTGCGGCATGAAGTTGTACCTAAACTAAAGGAACTTAACCCCTCACTGGAGCAAACTTTTGAGAACAATTTAAAGCACTTTAGGGAGTTGGAGCAGCTGTTGGAGCTAAAAGTGACGGCTTTAAAGGAACAGCTTTTTGTGTATAATGGCGGGGACATAAATATATCGGTTGATGAAGTGAGGCAACTGGCGCCGCAGCGACTGCTGTTGTTTAAATTATTGCAGGACTTTGGTTTTAGCGAAACAACAATTGACGATGTAATAGCCAGCCTTAACAAGCACGCGGGCAGAACATTCACATCAGCTACAGGGAACTTGTTGTTGCTTGATCGTGGTAAGCTGGTAATCAGCACGGTGCCCGCAGCAATTGAGGCCGTGAATATAAAGCCTGATGACCATACGCTAAGCTATGGCGATTTTAAACTGGGTATTCTGCATGATGACGGACCTTTAATAGTAAAAAATAATCCATGGGCGGTATCAATAGATAGTGATAAACTCATCTATCCATTAACCATGCGTGGCTGGCAGCAAAGCGATCATTTTTTTCCGTTGGGGATGAAGGGGCGAAAAAAGATAAGTGATTTCTTTATCAACCAGAAAATTCCGCTGCACAAAAAAAATGCGATACCTTTATTGGTGAATGGTAACGGCGATGTGATATGGGTGGGCGGTTACCGCTGCGACGAAAGGTATAAAGTAACCAATAACACTAAAAAAGTAACTATATTCGAATTGTTGCCCGTAGCAGAGGGAATAGATTAATTTAAGCGATATAATAAATAAAATGAGCGAGAAAGCTGCATTTACTGAAAAACAATACCTGGGGCGCGAATTCATCCCGATAACCATACGTTTGGTGCTGGCCATGTTTTGTTTTGCCGCCTATGTTTTTACAGACGAACGCGAAAATACCGGCAATTTGCTGGCTGTAGTGGGTTTCGCTATCATCATTATTTCTATTATTATGGGCTTTTTGCTGCACTTCAGAACCCGCGTACAAAACAAAAGCGTTCTGCTCAATGGATTGTGGACAACCCGCCTGGTTAAAATAGATCTTAACAGCATTGTTAAGGTAGATAAAGCACCTTACAGCCGGTACCTTTTTAATAACCCGGTTTACAACCTGCACTCCAAAGGTTTTATCAGGTTTTACGCTGCGGGGCGCGATGCCATCTATCTTACAGACAGGGATGGCCTGGTTTATATCATCGGGTCACAACATCCTAACGAACTTTTAAGAGCTATTCAGGGAGAGATGAAGTAAAAACCCTATCTGCATGCTGCATAAAACCAGGGGCATTGTTTTAAAAACTACTGATTACGCCGAAAGCAGCGTTATAGTGCAGGTATTTACAGAAAAGTTTGGCCTGCAATCTTACATTATCAACGGGGTAAAAAAAGCAAAGACTAAAATAAGCCGCAATATGCTGCAACCCCTGCATTTGCTGGATATGATTGTGTATCATAAAAATACAGGTGGTATACAGCGCGTGGCCGAATTAAAAAGCGCCCCATTGCTGCAAACTATTCCTTATGATATAGTTAAAAGCAGCATAGTTATGTTTTTAAACGAGGTGGTTTATAAAACAGTAAAGCAGCAAACCGCCGACGAGAATTTGTTTGATTTTTTGTTCAGCGCCATAGCCTGGCTTGATCATCAAACCGAGGGTGTGGCCAATTTTCACTTGTTGTTCCTGATCAGTTTAACCCGGTATCTGGGTTTTTACCCCGACAGGTATATGGCAGGCGAGGCCGACTACTTTGATTTAAAGAACGGAACATTTAGCCGCTACAAACCCGATGGTTTTCAATTTATATCGCAGCCTTACACAAAAATATTCAGCGATTTATTGCAAACGGGTTTTAACAACGCGGCGGCCTTAAAAATAAGTAATGAAGACCGCCGCCAATTAATTGCAAAACTGCTTGATTATTACGCCCTGCATACCGAAAATTTTGGTAATGTCTGGTCGCACGAAGTTTTGGAAGAGGTTTTGTCCTGATACCTCAGGCATGCCCGAAGATCTGTTTTTTTATGTAGTCAATAGATGATTCCGGAATTGCCGCGCCTGCAACGTGTGTAACAGTGCCGTCGTTATTAATTTGCAGATCCGCGCTTACATTATCGTCAATTAATACATGCAGCGTGTTTTGTTCTTTTTCTACCTGGCAGGCCACCTCGCGGCCTGAATAATGGATAGTGAATTTATATTTTCCATCTTTTTCGGCAGGTATTATGTCTTGTGCGTTTGTCATAACTCAGTGTTTTATAAATAAACACAGCAAGCGCCGGTATGTTTAACATTCAGTACTTTTTTAAAAGCAAAAAAGAAAGCGGTGAGGCTTTCTCTTTTATTAACTGATCTATTAACTTGTAATTAAGGAACGATAGGCTAGTTCAATAATTACAATAAACAAAGATAAAAATATCTATAACGTATTAAAGCGTTTTAACTTATTTTAACAAAGCTTTGCGTGCATCAGCCTTTACGGCTTTAAGGGCAGCGGTTTTACGTGCGGCGGCCTCTACAGGTTCCGCGTAACGCAGCTGGGGTTTTACGGCCAAAGGTTTGTTGGTAATAAGAGCTGCAAGGCGCTTATCAATTTCTGTAACATCAGCGCTTAACCCGTAAGCATTTGCCAGGGTGCGCGCTTGCTGAAGATCTTTTTTTGCTAACAAAGTTTCGCCCAGATCTGTTTTTATACCGGCAAGTGTTAAAAGGTTGGCCAATTTAAGCTTATTATTATGAGATAAGGCAATGCTCTGCAACAGATACCATTTAGCCTCAGAAAACCGGTTGTGTAATAAATATAAACCCGCCAGGTCAGTAAAATTATAGCACGCTTCCTGATATACGCGGTAACGCATGTTGCGTTTAGCCTCTTTCAGCATGGCCTGCTCCACCTTGTCATAATCAAACAAAGGTGCGGCCATAAATTTTGTGTACGATACTGTTTTAGCGACCAGCATAGCTGTGTTAAACCTGGGCATAGGGGCACTGCTGGCCGGTGCTAATGGCGCATATCTCACCTTTTTTTTCCAGAATTGGGCTGATGTGTTAAGGCTTATTGCGCAGCACGCAAGCAGTAAAAAAAATCTCATTTAAATGTATGTCCCCTTAAATTCAAATTGCTTTTAACGCAAATATACCACATAATAGTATACAAAGTTAATTGCCGCACAATGGCTTACATTTAATAACACAGGCAATAAGTTAGGAAACTTTGGGGAAATTAAGGTAAAACGTGGTGCCTTCGTTTGTTTTTGTTTCAAACCATACCTTCCCGCCCGCGTTTTCAATCGAATTTTTTACAAAGGCCAGCCCTAAACCGGTGCCAGAGCTTTTAGTGGTAAAGTTAG
>Ga0247740_1000048_pt1 | contig 55335 bp, 40 predicted proteins | sample UWRJL148409B2_FD_180942 | JGI IMG/M metagenome (GOLD analysis project Ga0247740, IMG submission 180942) | Plant litter microbial communities from Arlington Agricultural Research Station in Wisconsin, United States - UWRJ-L148-409B-2 | ecosystem: Environmental > Terrestrial > Plant litter >...
CAAGACACTCAACTACCTCGGCTCCGCGCTGGCAAAGCAAGAAGCCAAGCGGCAGGGCGCGGATGAAGCGTTGCTGCTCAATCAGGGCGGGCGTGTGTCCGAGGCTTCGGTCGCCAATATCTTCGCCTTGCGTGGACGCTCACTGTCGACACCGCCCGCGATCGATGGCTGTTTGGAGGGCATCAACCGCGGCGCGGTGCTGGAAATAGCGCGCGACTTGGGCTTCTCCGTCAGCGAGCGTTCACTCGGTCGGCGTGATTTGCTCGCGGCGGACGAAGTATTCTTGACCGGCTCGGGCGCGGGCGTGGTCGGTGTCCGTAGTTTGGATGGCCGCGCGATAGGTCGCGGTCAAACGGGGGAGGTCACGCTCGACATCGAGCGCCGTCACCGTGCGCTGGCGGAAAGCGAAGGCCCAATCACGGTGGAGTGAGTGCACGTGCCGTTTTCGGCGGACGTAGCGCCGCGGCCGCCAGAATGCACAAGATCGGCGTAACGACGAGGTGATACCGGTCTTCACCGAAGAAGACGACGTGAGTCAGCGCCGTCGCCGCCAACAGCGAAAGCAGATAGCCGCCCGCGGGGCCCTGCGCGGGGCGACCTGGCAGCGGCAACACGCCGAGCAGCGGTGGAAGTAGCGCGAGCAGGTAGAACGGATGCGTGTCACCGAGCGCGACGTACGACCCGAGGCCGAGTACCAGCGCGCCCAAGGCGAGCTGCGTGAAGAACGCGGGCCGCGAGTGAATGCGCCAGCGTGGCGACGCGACGACACAGAACGCCGCCAGCGCCAAGAGCAGACGATGGAACGACGTGAGTAGTTCGCGCGCGGCAACGCGCCGCGCTTCGGGCCAGGAGTTGGGATCGGCCTCGTGCAAGTATTCGATGGCGAACGATTCGTGATCGAAGGTTTGCCCCAGCTTCAGCGGCGCGAGACCGAGCCAGCGGCGCGGATTGGCGGCTATTTTCGCGCGGCCGACCTCGCCCCAACAGCGGTCTTGCTGGACTTGTCCGGTCACGATTGGACAGCCGTCGGCCCCGCGCAGCGTTTGAAAACGTCCGGTCTCGGTGATGGCGCCGATGGCTAGGTTCCAGCCGCCGTTGGTCGAGACCAGCGCGCAGCCGTCCAAGCGTTCGCAGTTGCGGAGCGTCCACGGCAGCACGACCAAGAGCGCAACTACGCTGGCCGCGACTGCGCGCGCCGCGGCTTGCCAGAGCGGACGCGGCTGCGTGAAGATGAGCAGCGGAGCCGCGAGTAGGCTCGCGGGGCGCACGAGCGTGGCCAAGCCCAAGAGCGCGCCTGCGAACACGATGGCTTGCCAGCGACCGCGAAAGTGGAGCGCCGCGAGCGCCGCGCCGAGCAAGAGCAACGCGGCCAGCGGCTCGGTCATGACCACCGCCGAGTACGCGATCAATCCAGGGTGCATGGCGGTCAGCCCGGCGGCGAAGCGCGCGCGATCGCGGCTCAGGTAGTAGCGCGCGAGGCGATGCACGACGGCTACCAAGAGCGCTCCGGTGAGCGCGTTGACGACCGGGGCGACCACCAGCTCGGCCCCGAAAATGCGATAAAAGAAGCCTAGAAATGCGCTGTAGCCGACGGGGTAGTGGACCCACGGCTTCCACAGCATGAGTCCGTGCGAGAGCACGTCTTCCGAATAACCCAGCCCGCGCGCGATGCGTTCGGCGCCGAAGTGGTAATAGTGACCGTCCCAAACGGGCTCTTTGGCCCAGGCGATGGCCACGAACAGACGCGGCAAGAGGGCCGCGAAAAATGCCGCCAACGTGAACGCAGAATCGCGAGGCAGGGCGGCCACGTCCTGGGCGAGGGAAGCATCGACCCCTCGCTGGCGTGCGTCGTTCAAGGCTCTTGGTCCCCGTCGCTGAGCGCTCGCCATTCCCGCAAGCGCCGCAGGTAGGTCTTGGAGACCTGCGTGGGGTCGAGCTTCAAGAACTTCGCCAACTGTTGCACGAAGCCGCGCGTGTACACGAGCGCCGGCAATTCACCATAGCGCTCGGCTTCTATCGCTTGCAGATGCGTGGAAGAGATCTTGGTCAGCTTGGCGATTTCGGTGAGCTCGATGCCGTGCGCTTCGCGCACCTTACGGAGCAGCGTACCGGTGAACTCGGTCTCGCCGTTGATCTCGCGCGAGAGCTCTTTTTGCAGCATGGAGCGCTCGGCTTCGAGCGCGCTGTCGAGCGCGGCGTTGCGCTTGGGCAGCTCGGCTTGTTCGGCCGGAAATACCGATGCGTCGTAAGCCTTGCGGCGTAGGGGGTCGAGCAGCGTGTCGTGCGCCTCTTCGACCCGCGCCTGTTCGGCGCGCAGCTGGTCGCCCTTCAACAGAGAAGTCAGCGGCAGGCTCCCGGGTTGGTACAACTCGCGCTGACGTTTGTACGCGCGCCGCAAGTCTTCATCGCTCGCGCTTTGGTGGGTCCAGAGTACGTCGTACAAATTCGGTTCGCCCGGGACCAGTGACAGGGCGCGCACGTTCTGTTGCTGCTCGCGCGTGGTGCTCAGCGCCAACACGCGGCGCGCAATGCGCTCCAAGTTGCGCGCGCTCTTGCTCGTCGGGCTGTCGATCAAAAGCGGCCGGCGGTGCACCACGCTGAGCCACACCGCGTCGTCTTGCTCGATGTGACCTACGTAGTCGTAGTTCACGCCCAGGTAGCGCTCGGCCATGTCGCACATGGCCGGGCCGAGCTCGGTGTCACCGCGCAGGCGCCCGTTGTTCACGACCAAGCGCGGGCGCAGCTTGGCCAGCTCGGCGGCGGCGAGTTCGCCCAAATTCGAGTCGTAACGCGCGACCGCGCGCACCAAATCTTGCGGTGGGGGAAGCGGACCGAGCTCGGCCTCGGCGCGTTCCAAGAGTCGCATTTTGAAGCGATCCTTGGTCAGCAAGCGGCGCATGATCCGTTGATAGAGAGCGCGCGCGAAGCGGTAGGTCGCCTCGATGCTCGGCGGCTCCGGGGAGGCCACCGTGATGCCGATGTCGGCGCCCAAGAACAGGTCCAGCGTGGCGGGACCCGTGCCCGCGCCCAGGTCGATGATTACGTAGTCGATGTCGAGCTTCTGCACCTGACGCGCCCAGCGCGGCTTACGGCCGGGCCGCACGGGGACGGGTGAGCCGATGCGGTAGCCCTGCGGGACGAGCTGTAGGCCGGGCACCTGGGTGGGCAGTGCAACTAGATTTTCGTCTTCGTCGTCTTCACTGCCGCTGGGCGCGGTGTTCGGCAGGTCGATACCGAGCACGGTGTGCAGCGCGGCCCCCGCCGGATCGGCGTCGATCAGCAGCACCGACCGGCCGAGCTGGGCCACGTACACGCCCAAGTTCGCCGCGAGCACGCTCTTGCCGACCCCGCCGCGGCCGCCACCGACGGCAATGGTGCGCCGCACGCCCGGAGGCGGCGCGATGCCCTGCGAGGAATCGGGCGGATAGGAAGGCGTCGTGACGTCCGACATACGGGAGGCTGCGATTTACATGACTCGTGCTGCCTTCGCCATCGATTGAGCGGAGGCGACGGCATGTCGCTGCGTAAAATTCACCTGGAATTTCCGAAAGCGAGCTGCAAATCGCCGAAATCGGTGATGAAAGGCGCGGGGAGGGCGATCCGTCTTCCAAGACCGCCCAGGTCGAGACTACGCTCGGCCCCGCAATGTTCAGCCTGCGCTTGGCTGGGGCAGCCCTCGGTTTTGCCCTGTTCAACTCTCAATTGACCACCTGTCGCTCACCCGGCGAAGGAGGCTCGGAAGCGGCCCCCGCGCACACCGAGGTCAAGGACGTCACGCTGCCCGGCGTCGATACGTCCGAGCTGACCGGTCGCGAAAAGGCCGACTGGTCGCGAGACGTTTCCGACCTGCTCGCGCCTTGCCCGGATCAGCCGGTGAGCTTGGCCCAGTGCGTGAAAGAAAACAGGAGCTGCAAGCAGTGCCTGCCTGCCGCCAATTTTCTGGTGAAGCAGGTGCGCCGCGGGCGGCCGCGCGCTCAGATCGAAGCCGCCTACCGCGCGCGCTTCTCGCCCGACGCAGTTCAGAACGTGGAGCTCGCCGATTCGCCCGCCAAGGGCCCGACGGGCGCGCCGGTGTTGATCGTGGAGTTCGCCGATTTCGAGTGCCCGCACTGCGCGGTCACTCGCCCGATGCTCGATGAGCTGTTCAAGCGCTACGACGGGCAGATCCGCTTCGTGTACAAGAACTTCCCGCTTGGCATGCATCAATTTGCGGAGAAAGCGGCGCGCGCGTCGATCGCCGCTCACAAGCAAAATAAATTCTGGGAGATGGAAGTCGCGCTGTTCGAAAATCAGGCGAATCTGCAGCCTCCCGCCATCGAGCAGCTGGCCAAAACGGTCGGGCTCGACCTGCCGCGCTTCATGAAGGACTGGGAGAGCGAAGCCGTCGCCGACTCCGTGGCCCGCGACCGCAAGCAGGGCGAGCGTTTGGGGCTGACCGGCACGCCGACGATCTTCATCAACGGGCGCAAATTCGAGAGCGCCGGGGACTTCAAGGAAGACCTCGAAGAATGGGTGACGCTCGAGATCAAGCTGTCGGGTGGTAACGCGACGCCGCAGCTCGCCGAGGCGGCCCCGAGCCCCGCGCCGAGCGCGAGCGCAGCGCCGACCGGGTCGGCGAAGGCCGTGGGCAAAGAGCAGAAGCCGCGGACGCCGCTTTGAGGGTCGTCAGCGCCGATCAAGGCTGCTTCCCCAGCGGACGTCACTATCCGGGCATCGCTCACCTGCTGCGCATCGTCGCCGCGGGTTTGCTCGATGATTTCGCCGCCGACCACGCGGTCAACGGCCTGCACTTGGTGGCGATCGACACCGAGACCACCGGTCGCGACCCGCTGACGAGCCGCATCGTCGAAGTCGCATGCGTCTTTTGGCGAGAGGGCGGCGTGGTGGAGCGCAAGAGTTGGCTCATCAACCCTGGTTGCCCGATCCCGCAAGAGGCCTTCGAGGTGCATGGCATCGGTGACGAACAGGTCAAAGACGCGCCACCCTTCTCGGTGATCGTGCCCGAGCTGTTCGAGTGCCTCGGGGGCCACGTGCCGATGGCGTACAACGCCGAATACGATCGCAAGATCCTGATGGCCGAGCTCGGCCGCTTGGGCAGTCTGCCCGCGAACACGCCGCCTGCGTTCCGCAAAGGCGTCGAGTGGGTCGACCCACTGGTTTGGGCGCGTGAGCTGCAGAAGCTGGAAAAGAGCCGTGCCCTCGGTGATGTCGTGCAGCGCCTCGGGATCGTGCTCGAGAACGCCCACCGGGCGGCCGCAGACGCCGAAGCGACGCTGCACGTATTCGCCGCTTTCATGTCTGACACGCGAGTGCCCAAAGCGTACGGCGCGCTGATTCAAGAGCAACGTCGTTTGGCGCGCGCGTTCGAAGACGAACGCGGTTGGCGCTTTCGCTGATCGCCTAAGCCGCGTGCGGCGGCAGTGAGCTCTTCTCTTCTTCGAGCGTCAGCACCACGCGCTCGAGGGCGGCAAAGCATCGCGGGTCGAGGGCGCTGCCCACCGTCTCGCGCATCATCTCCAGGCTCTTGTCGAGCGGAATCGCTGCGCGATATGGCCGCTCTGCGGTGATAGCGTCGAAGATGTCGGCGGTGGTGATGATACGCGTCTCCAGCGCGATGTCGTCGGCCGAGATGCCGCGCGGGTAGCCCTTGCCGTCGAGTCGTTCGTGATGCGCGGCCGCGACTACGGCCAGCTCTTCGAACTGGGGGATGCGCGATAGAATTTCTTCCGTGAACATGGCGTGCTTGCGCACGGCTTCCCACTCGGCGGCGTCCAGTTTGCCCGGCTTGTCGAGCACGGCGTTGCTCACACCCAGCTTACCCACGTCGTGCAAGAGTGCGCCTCGATACAGCCAGCGCCGGCGCTCGGCGCTGAGACCGAGCTCGGCCGCGATCAAATCGCTGTACAGGGCCACGCGCCCGCTGTGGCCCGCGGTGTACGGGCTCTTCGAATCCACGATTTCGCCGAACGCGGCGGCCACCGCATCCAGATACTCTTCGTCGACTTGGATTTTATGGAGCGCCGGCTCGGCGCTGAACACGAGCTCGCTCAGGTTCGGCGCTTGCAGCATTTGCCACAGCGCATCTTCCGTACTCAACGCGGCGAGCGCGTCGACCAAGCGCGGGTCGAACCAAGTGCCGCGGCGCGCTTGCGCCTCTTCCAGCGCCGCGTCGGGGCCGCCCGAGGTGTGAAACACGTCTACGACTTGCGCCAAGAGCGCGATCCGCGAGTAAATCGGGATTGCATCGCCCACTAGGTGTTGGGGGCGGCCCTTGCCGTTCCATTGTTCGTCCAGGCTGTGAATGCCCTGTGCCACCCGCTCGTGAAACCCGAGCCGGCGCGCGATCGACGCGCCGCGCTGACAGCGCGTGGTGACTAGCTCTTGCGCCGCTTCTTCGCGAGTGCGCATCGAGCTGAGCAAGACCTTGAACTTGTCGAGCAGGCTCGCGCCGAGACCGGTGTGCCCGAGCACGAAGCGAACGACTTGCGGGAAGCTGCCGTCGACCCACTTGAAGTCGCGCTTGAAGCTGATGTCGTCGGTCATGTACAGCTCGCAGATGCGAGCTGCGTTGCTGCTACAGCCGACGTCTTTGAGCAGGAGGGTGTAGTAGAGCTCCCACAACTGTTCTTCTTGCAGGCCAATCGCGCGCCCGATGCGCATGCCGATCAAGCAGCAACGGACGCAGTGTCCGGGCGGCTGCCCCTCGGTGATGTCGAGCGCGTAGCTGAGCGCCCCGATCAATTTGGCGAGAGGTAACTCTTGGTTCGACATGGACAGCGCGTGAAGCCTTGCCCTACTGGAGCGGCCGTCCGGCGTGAAAATTCAGGGTTCTTCGATGAAACGGCCTGGAAAGAGGCTCTGGGCGCGGCGTTGCTCCTGTTTTACGCGACAAACCGCGCTACTGTACGCTCAGGTAATCATGACCCAACACGTACCCGTGAAGATCGGCGATCAGCTATTCCAACGCGAGGGCGGCGCCGCATTCGGTGCCGTAGTGGGCATTCACGAACACGAACTGTTGGTGGAGATCGAAGGCGTCGGTCAAGCCGTGTTGCCGGGCATCGCGATCAAAGCGGTGCACGACGGCAAGCTGATCGTCGATATCAACCAGCTGCCGGCGCCACTGCGCGCTTCAATCAAGCACGCGCACGATCGCGAAACGGAGTAAGGGCCCGCTCAGGGCGTCAGCACGGCGCGGAAGCGCACCTTGTTCTCCATCACCTTGGCGAACGCTTCATCCGCCTGCTCCAGCTTGAAGCGCTCGATGCGCGGGCGCACACCGCTGAGGGCGCTGAAGCTGAGCGTCTCTTCCGAATCAATCGCGGTGCCACTGGGCCAGCCCGCGACCGTCTTCCCGCTGAGCAGGCCGAAGGGCGACAACGAGACGGAAGCTTGGGGCGCGGCGATGATGAGCAGCTTGCCGCGGGGCTTCAGGCCGTCGACCGTGCTGGCCATGGCTTCCGCGTTGGGCGCGGTAGCCAGCACCAAGTCCGCTCCGCCGAGCTTTTGCAAGCCTTCGGCCGCAGAAGTGAGCTGCGTGTCGATGTATTCGTGCGCGCCGAGTTGCTGAGCGAGGGCCTGCTTGTCGGCGCCGCGCGAGATGGCCACGGTGCGAAAGCCCATTTTGGCGGCGTATTGAAGTCCCAAATGACCGAGCCCGCCAATGCCTTGTACCGCAACGGTATCGCCCGCTCGAGCGCCGCTGTTACGAAGGGCGTTGTACGTCGTGATGCCGGCGCACAACAGCGGCGCGGCATCGACCGCGTCGAGTTCGTCGGGCATGCGCGCAACGGCCTCTTGGGGGACGACCACGAATTCGGCGTAGCCGCCGTCGTAGCTGATGCCGCAAACCTGAGCCTTTTCACAGTTGATGAATTGGCCTTTGCGGCAAGCTTTGCACTGAAAACAGTGCCCACCGTGCCAGCCCACGCCCACGCGCTCACCCACCCTCCACGCGTCGACGCCCTCACCGACTGCGTCGATTTTGCCGGCGATTTCGTGGCCGGGGATGCGCGGCAGTTGCAAGCCGGGGAAAACCGCGAACTTCACGAAGGCGTCACTGTGGCAGATGCCGCACGCTTCGACCTTGATGCGTACTTGCCTGGCTCCGACCGCGGGGATGTCACGCTCGACGAGCTCGAACGGTCCGTTTGCTTTCGAGATCTGAACAGCTCTCATTTTTGCCATAGCGCCCTCTTCATCGTGCTGAAAGTGGGCGCAGTGCATAAGACAGCGGGCGCGGAGCGCCAGTCTAGCGAAGCGCACAGCGGGTTATTTCTGCCAGATTTTGCGACTACGGAATTCGGAAGCTCTTGTTGAGCGTGACCGCGCTGCCGCTGAACGGCGGAACATGCGCGCCGCGAAACGCGCTCGCAACGCATTGGCCGACCGGGGTGCCCGCGAACGGCGCCGAGACGGTGACTGACTTCACGGGGCCGTCAGGCGAGAACGTCACGCTGGCGGAGCCGGGACCGCTCGGGCCGTCCGCTCTTTTGCAACTACTGGCGGCGGACGAGGCGGAGCCGAGCGCGGCGAGCGCTGCGCCTTTGTTGAGTCGAGCGCGCTGGTCGAGTGGGACCACTGGCGTGGCAGGCGTGGCCGTGGGCAACGAGACTGCGGGCGGTGGCACCTCTGCGCTTGCAGGCAGCTTCACCTTGTACGGGTTCTCGACTTCTGACGGATCGCGCCCGACGTCTTTGTCGGCGCGCGCGCTGGCGGGAGCGGCGGCTGCGGCGGCCGCCGCCGCCGCAGCAGCAGCAGCAGCAGCAGCAGCCCCAGCGTTGCGGCGAATCGCTTCTGCATTCGGCGCGGGCGGAGTAGCGCCGGCCGCGGTGGGAAGGCTGTCGATGTTCACGCCCACCGGGCCCGTGTCGTCGTCATTTCGGTCGCCGTTGCTCGTGACCTGATGAGTCGATGCGCCGAGCTGTGTGGTGATCAGGGGACGCGGGCCTGGGCGATGAGTCACCCAGAAGATGGCGCTGGCCGCCGCCGCGAGGCCGCCAATGGCCGCAAATAACGGCAGAAAACCGGCCTTGTACGCCTGGTTGCGATCGAGCGTCTGAGGGTGCGGCGTGCTGCCCGTGCGCGAACTGGAATACTGCGAGCTGCTGGTGGGCGGCTCGGAAGCCAAACCGAAATGGCCGCTCGGCATGTCCGCGACCGTGCGGTCGGGCGAGGCCGACTGCTCTGGTACGAGCCCGGTCACGACGGTGCCGTCGGCTACCGTGAGCGCCTCGCGCAGCGCTTGGCGCTGTTGCTCGATGCGCGCCCCCAGCACGCGCTTCACCAACTGGCCGACGCCAGCGGGCGAGACCATGATGCGCTCGTTCTTCAGGAAGTGCTCGAGTGCGTCTCGGAAGTCAGCAGCGGTTTGAAAACGGTCGTTCACGTTGCGCGTGAGCGCGCGTTTGACGATTGCCGCCAGGCCATCCGGGTAATTCGCGTACACCTCTTTGGGCTCGGGAATGCGCCCATTCTTGACTAGCTCGAGGGTGTGCGCCGGATCGTCGCCGCGAAACAGCCGCTCGCCGGTGGTGAGCTCGTACAGCACGATGCCCAGCGCGAACACGTCGCTGCGCCGGTCGATCTTACCGGCGCTGGCCTGCTCCGGCGACATGTAGCCGAATTTGCCTTTGATTCGGTCGCCGCCGTCGATATCACTGTGGGCGGTGGCGTTGGCCACGCCGAAGTCGACGAGCTTGGCCTGGCCATCCAACCCAACCAAGATGTTGTGCGGAGAGATATCGCAGTGAACGATATTCCGCAGCTCGCCGTCCCAACCGCGGAGCTCGTGCGCGGCGTGTAGACCGGCCGCGGTGTCGGCGATGATCTTCACCGCCATCTCGGCGGGGATCGCGCGGCGGCGCTTGGCTTCCTTGATCACGGTGCGCAGTGAGTCGCCCTCGACCCACTCCATGGCCATGTACAAGATGCCGCGGTCCTCCGACACCTCGTGCACCTTGACCACGTTGGGGTGATCGATGCTGCGCACGATCTGACCCTCTTCCAAAAACATGGCCCGGAAGTCGGAGTGCCGCGCCAGCTCGGGCAGCATGGCTTTGACGGCAACCAAACGCTGTTTGCCACTGACGGGCGCTCGCTCGCGCGCAACCCAAACGCTCGCCATGCCGCCACGCCCGAGGCGGGTGAGGAGCTCGTAGTGGCCCAATGTCGAGCCTGACTTCAATTCGGCGTTCATGTGCGGGTCAGCGACAACCGTGCGTAGCAGGGGGCCCGAAGCCCCGGTCTAGCGAAGTCCGGTGGCGAACTTCGCAAGCTTTATTTATGCCACGACTTTTCGGAGCACGCGAGCGTCACCCCCGCCCAGTTCACGCGCGCGACAACGCGATGCGTCGTAGCGCGTCAGGCGCGCGTGGGTTCATGTAGTTCAGGGTGTCCCGCTGTCGCCTGGGTCGGATGCGCCGTTCAGCGCCGCGGCTCTCGCTTTGGCCTGCGCTGCGGCGCTCGCACTGAGCTTCGGCGCACTCACCTTGAGGGTGACATCGAGCAGGAGCGTCTCACCTGGAGTCAACTCGATGGTGCGCCGCTCCACCGGCGCGTTGGGGTGCTCCAGACGTACGTAGTGGCTGCCCGCACTGAGCGGGATCGGCCGTGCGAAGGGAGTCGTTTCCACCTCTTGCCCGTCCACGATGACGTGCGCCCAGGGGTGAGCCACCACGCGCAAGTAGGCGCGCCCCGCGGGTAACAATTCGAGCCGACGCCCCGCCTGCGCCGCCACTGCGGTGCCCACGGCCTTGCCCGAGAGCAGCTGAATCCCGAAACCGCCGCCCACCACGGCGAGCGACGCCACGAGCAAGCCGGCGAGCGTCATCCCGATGCGCCCTTCGTTCGCGCGTGGCTTGCGCGCGGTAGCCCCTTTCAGCGGGCTGCCGTCGATCATGCGCGCGCGAATCAGCGTGTCGCGAATCAGCGGTCCGGTGGGCTCGGCGCCCAATTCGGCGGCCGCGGCCTCCAAGCCCGCGCACGCTTCGAGCGCGCTATCGAAGCGGTCGCTCGGCATCTTTTCGAGACAGCGTTGAGTCATGCGCTCGAGCGCGGGGCTGACCCCGGGCGCCTTCTTACCCAAGGGTGGCACTGGGTCGCGTCGAATGCGCAGCGAAGTGCTGCGATCATCGGGCCCGTCGAACGGGCGCTCGCCGCTGAGCATCTCGTACAAGAGCACGCCGAGCGAGAATAGATCGCTACGGCCGTCCGCGCGCTCGCCCAAGATCTGTTCGGGTGACATGTACGAAGGGCCACCGTAGCCCGTGCCACCTTCGAGCAACTCGGGCGCGGTTGGCAGGCGCTCGTCGAACGCGACGCTGAAATTGGCCAGCTTGAGCGAGCCGTCCTTGCTCAGCAGGATGTTCTTGGGCTGAACGTCGCGGTGTACGACGCCGTGCGCGTGCGCGTGGGAAAGCGCGCGGCAGACCTCGAGCGCGACCGCGCAAGCAAATGCTTCGGGCACGCGCTGCACGCGCTTCATCACGTCCTCGAGCGACACGCCGTCGACGTACTCGAGCACGAGCCACATGCGCTCTTCACGGCGTACGAAATCATACACCTCGAGGATGTTCGGATGGCTGAGCTCGGCGAGCAGCCGCGCTTCACGCTCTAGTGACGCCGCGAAGGGCGATGAGGGCAAGATGCTCGAGCCGAGCGCCTTGATGAACGCGGGCCGACCGAGCGGCTCTTGGACCACGTGGTACAGGTCCGTGATGGGTCCCGTGCTCAGCTTTTTTACGACCTCGCAGCCGTCGAAGCGTTCCGCTGCCGTCATTTCGCGCGCACGTTAACATCGCAAATCGGCCCGATGTCGAGCCAAGAACTCACTGATTGAGACTTCGGGGGGTTGGCACTACAACCGCCCGGCGCAGCCTATGAACGGCGAGTCACATCCCAGCCCCGTCGCTCCCGAGCCTCGCGCGACCGTGCGCGAGCGGCTGCACGCATGGTGGGTGGGGCTCAAGGCTTACTTCAGCGAGCAAGACCCACGGTTCTTGACCGCCTTCGCCCCCGCGTTCGTGCTGAGCGTGCTGATCTACGTGCGCAGTCCGCTGTCGAACTACATCTTCGACGAGCAAGAGGCGCTGCTCGCCAATCCCTACGTGAACGGCCAAGCCGGCGGTTTCCTGCACGCATTCACGCGCGACTTCTGGGGCTTGCCGCCGGATCGGAGCATCGGCTCGTACCGGCCGCTGCCGGATTTGGTGTGGCGCGCGCTGTGGTTCGTGAGCCATCGCCCGTTTTTGCACCACTGGGTCAACGTGCTGGTGCACGCGGTGAATGCCTCACTCGTGGCAAGCTTCGTGTTCACGCTCAGCCGTCGGCGGGACACGGGCTGGCTATCCGGCGCCTGCTTCTTGGCGGCCGCGGTGCTCACCGAGGCGGTCACGGGCGTGGTCGGCATCGCCGACGTGTTCGGCGGTTTGTTCGTGCTCGCAGCCTTGGTGCTCTTGCAGCGCGGGCTCCGCACCATGCCGCTGTGCGTGTTCGCCATGGTGCTGCTCGGCTTGTTCAGCAAAGAGAGCGTGCTGGTCGCACTGCCGCTCGTGCCTTGGGTCGCGCTGCTCACCGCGCCCATCCTGCACCGCGAGCGGCCGCTGCGCGTGTTGCGTGCCGCGGTGGCGTTCGTCGCGGCGGCGGCCGCGCTCGTCGCGTACACGTACTTTCGTCGTCGCTTCTTTCCGGTCGTGTCGCAAGTCGACGCGGGAGCTGCATTGCCGGCCGAAGCGGGCGCCTCGGCGCGCGCGCTGGCCAAGTTTTTACATTGGTTCCAGCAGCCGCAATTGCCGCACGACCCCGTCAATAATCCGCTGGTCGATGCGGACCTGCCGCACCGCGTGGCGGGCGCGCTGCGCGTGTATGCGCGTGGCCTCGGACAGCTGGTCTTCCCGTGGACGCTCAGTGGTGACTATTCCTTCCCACAGGAGCCCAGCCCAGACCGCGTTTACTTCCCCGAGAGCATCATCGGCGGGTTGCTCTTGGTGCTGCCTCCGGTGGCGGGGGTGGCTATTTGGATTGCGAGCCTGGTGCGTGAAGCGCGAGCCCGCGCGCGCGCAACGCTGCATGGCCTACGGCTCGGGTTCGACGAGCACCAAGCCACCCTCGCGCTACTCGCGATCGGCTTGGTCTGGCTTCCAGTCGCTTACTTCCCGCACTCCAACATCCCCGTGCTTTTACCCACGATTCGCGCCGAACGCTTCTGGTACTTGCCGGCGTTCGGCTCGGCGTGCGTGCTGGGGGTGCTGTTCACGCGCGTCGTTCGGAGTCGTCGGCCCTGGGGTGCCGCTGTGGTCGCGGTGTTCCTTGGTTTTCAAGCGCTGGCAGGCCGCCTCCATGCGTTCGACTATACGGATGATTTGATCTTCTGGCGCGCAACGCACAACGCGGTGCCTCGCAGCGCCAAGGCGCAGCTCAACTACTCGGTCATGCTCGGGGCGCGTGGGCAGCTCGAGGAACGCCTCAAGATCAACGCGGAGGCCATGCGCCTCGCGCCCAAATGGCCGATGGCTCACGTTTACTATGGCGACACACTGTGTCGGCTCAAGCGCGCCGAGCAAGCCTGGCCGCACTACATGCGCGGCTTCCAACTCGCGCCCAATGATCTGAACCTGATCGCCCTCGGCCTGCAGTGCGCGTGGGAAGAAAAAATCATCGAAGCCCACAAGGACGAACTTCTCGCCGCCTCCGAAGCTCACCCAGGGAGCTGGCTCGCGTTCCTCGGCAGTGACCTCGTGTACAACGGGGTTGCCAACGGCGGCGTGCAGAAGAAGTACCGCCCGAGGGCTTATGACGAGGGACCCAAGGGGGATGCCCCTTAGTTTAGTTCGTTTGCTCGAGCTTTGAGCCGCAACGCGCGCTCCGCGCCCGCTACCCAAACACCCGAAACTAGAAAGAAACTGGGCATTGCGCGGCCAGCGGAATTGGCACTCGATCTCGACGAGACACCGTTGCTCGCAGACACGCAGCGATCGTTCTCCGTCATTGTGACCAAATGCTGTCGGAACGTTGCTATTTGTAGCGCGGTCGCGATACTGCACGAAGCACCTGGGGTTCGGGGGACTGCAACCCGCATCAGCGAAAGCGAGAGGCGATGTCCATGAAGAAGCGTAGCGTTCTAACGACGGCGAGCGTGATCACCTTGGTTGGTGCGAGTCTGATCGTAGGTTGCGGTTCCGACGCAACGGACAGTCCGGAAGAGGGCGGCAGTGGCGGAGCCTCCGCGGGGGCTGCGGGCAAAGCCAGCGGCGGCGCGGGCGGCGCGTCAGCGGGTAGCTCGGGTAAGGCGGGCGCCGCCGGTTCTGCGGTCGGCGGTGGCGGCGCGTCGGCCGGCTCGGGCGGCAGTGCGGGCAAAGCTGGCAGCGGCGGTAGCGCGGGCAGTGCTGGCGGCGGCACTGCGGGCAGTGGCGGCAAAGGCGGCAGCGGCGGTACTGCCGGCAGCGGCGGCAGCGGCGGCAAAGGTGGCAGCGGCGGCACCGCGGGTAGTGGCGGCAAGGGCGGCAGCGGCGGCACCGCGGGCAGTGGCGGCAAAGGCGGCAGCGGTGGCACCGCGGGCAGCGGCGGCGGGAGTGGCGGCACGTCCGGTGCGGGCGGCAGCGCCGGCAAAGGTGGCGCATCGGGCGGCGGAGGTACGGGCGGCGCGGGTGGCTCGTCCGCGGGCGGCGGGGGCAAAGCCGGCGGCGCATAAATCTCGTATTTTTTGTCGAAAAAGGCGACGGGGTTCGGCCGCACGCGGCTCGAACCCGCGCCGATGCAGGCGCGGCGAGGTGCTAACGTCGCGAGCGCATGGGCAACGAAGGCAAGTCGGGATCTGCGAGCAGCAAGAAGGTCGAGCGTGAGACCAAGGCGCCGATTTTGCGCCAAGCAATCATGCGCCGGTTACCGCAGCGTTTGAGCGCGAGCGCGGAATTCCGGTTGCCGCCCGTGCCCGCGCTGCTCGAGCACTACGTTCAGCTGTTCAACAACATCTGGATCGGTATCGGTCGCGCATTCGGCGAGGCGGACCTGGAACAGTTTCGCGTCGGCCTCAAACAGAACTTGGAGCGCGCCTGGGCCGTCTCGCCGTACTCGGCGGTAAGGGTCAGCTTTGCGACCATCGCGCCTCCGGGATCCGGGTTGAACTGGAATGTCGACGTCGAGCTGAAGACGATGGCCGACGAGTACGCATACTGGGTCGACACGCGCACGCCTCCTTTGTTCGGCAAGCACCCGGACGCCAAGATCTTCGAGCTTGCGCGCGGGCTCGGCGCGCCCGCAGAAACTCCAATTCTCGATATTGGCGCCGGCACGGGGCGCAACACGTTGCCGCTTTCGCGCGCGGGTTTTCCGACCGATGCCGTCGAAATGGCTCCCTCGTTGGCCGCAATTTTGCGCGAAGAAGTGGCGAAAGAGGCGTTGCCGGTGCGCGTGTTCGAGCACAGCTTGTTCGACCCGAATTTACCGGCGCCGACCGGTCACTATCGCATCGTGGTCTTGGCCGAGGTGGTTTCGCACTTCCGCACGTTCGCCGAGCTGCGCGCGCTGTTCGACGTCGCGTCCAAGCTGCTCGTGCCCGGCGGCTTGCTCTTGTTCAGCACCTTCCTGAGCGCTGACGGCTACAAGCCCGATGACGTGGCGCGTGAGATGTCCGAAGTCTTGTGGTGCAAGCTGTTCACGCGTCGTGAGTTGGAAGATGCGCTCCAGGGTCAGCCCTTTCAACGCGTCTCCGACGAATCGGTGGCCGCTTACGAAAAGGCGCACCTGCCCGCGGAAGCGTGGCCTCCCACCGGCTGGTTCGAGACCTGGTCGGGCGGTCAAGATCTGTTCGATCTCCCCGTCGGTAGGCCGCCCTTGGATCTGCGCTGGCTCGTCTATCGTAAGACGAGCTGAGGGCGGCTCAGTTCGAGCGAAACAGCCACGTCAGTCCGAGCACGCTCAGGCCGATCACGATCAGCGCGAGCAGCGCCACGACGGCGTCCACCGCGCGAAATCCCTGCGATTTATTGGCTTTTTCGGGGGCGCGCGTGGGCACCTGCGCGATCGGTGCGTCAGCCAGGTCGGCACCGTGAACGGTACTCGTTGCCGCAAGCGCGGGCACGGCTTCGCCCGGTCCCACGGTGGGCGGATCGATCGAATCACCGGCTTGCATTTGCTCGTCGCGCGCAGTCTCGATTTCGGCGAGCGCCGCCAGCACGGGGTCTTCGAAGCCGAATTGGCTCGAGCCCAGCGCGAGCACGGCTTCTGGTGGCCAAGGTGTGTCGCGCTTCGGGTCGAGCCGCACATCGGACAAGCTTGCGCCGTTCTTCGAGCCCAAGTCGCGGACGAAGATCTGCGTGCCGCGGCGTACGACCTCCACGTGCCGACGCGAAGCGTCGTCATCCGTGAGTACCAAGTCGGCGTTCGGGGCGCGCCCAATGCTGTACACGCGGTCGAACTCTGCGAGCGTGAGCTCTTTGCCGGCGTCGGGGCCTGCGGTCACGAATAACCGCGGGGCAGACAGCTCGCCGTCGGCCGCGAGTGTGCTTGCCACCAAAGAAAGCGCGATCTCTTTGGTTGTCTGGCTCTGGTTCTGGGTCGGCAAGCCCTGCGACGTCTTGAGCTCCAGCCAAATCCGCCCAACGCGGATCAAATCACCCGAGCGCACGACGCGCGGCGCTTGTGGTGAGAGCCGTACCGGGCCAACGAACGTGCCGTTGCTGCTGCCCTCGTCGACCACGACGTAGTCGCTACCGCGTTGACGAATCGAGGCGTGGCGGTGGCTCACGCTGGGATCCGGCAAGCGGATTTCGCAACCGTCACCCCGTCCGATCACGATCCGCGGAGCATCGAAGGTGATGGTTGCCTGAGACTTGAGGTCGCCGGAGCGGACCACGACCGTCAGGGCCATGAGCGGCGCATGATGGACAGCGACGAGGCTCGTGTCCACCTCTTGGCCGAAAATTGCACGCAGGGCGCAGGCCCGGCTCGGTTCCAGCTCGTTGTTCTGCCCGCGGCGTTTTTGTGGGGCGATCGCGGGCCCCACGCTGCACCTCGCCGTCCGAAATTTGGCCCTTTGTCCCCCGCCGTCTTACTCGGGATGGGACGCCGGTCCTCGATCACCTCTGATCGAGACCCGCTGGAGGCAGCCATGACCGAAATTCAAGAACGTCGCGCCGAGGGCGCAGGTCGCGTGCGGGTCGAGACCCTGGTCGAAGTTTGCGGCAACGAGCCGGGAATTCCCGCGTTCGAGGCCGAAGCGCTCGATGTCAGCGCGCGCGGCATGCATTTGCGCACCGCGTACTTGCCCGACAATGGCGCACCCCTGGTCTGCCGTTTCCAAGAGGGCGGACGTGAAATCGTGGTCGAAGGCCGCGTCGCTTGGCGCCGCGAAGGCAGCCGCGGTGGCGAGTTCGGCGTGGAGTTCACGGCGCTCGACAGCGGCAGCGTGGGTGCACTCCGCGAATTGTGCGACGGCGCGGGTGAGCAAGAGTCCGCTCCCGAAGCGCATCACGACCCCCACTCCGAGGTCGGCTCGCGGGTTCGCTTGCACATCGACGGCTTGGGCTCGCCGATGAAAGCGCGCGTGCGCGAGAGCGGCTCCCAGAACGTGCAGGTCGGCTCGAACCTGGAGTTCCTCAAGGTGGGGCGCAAACTCGAGGTCGAGGCGGAAGCGGGCGGGCGCCGCCAAGCTCAAATCGACGGCGTCAGCGTGGCCATCGATCCGCAAACGCGTGTCCCGCAGTTGGTCGTGCAGCTACGCTTCGCCGGCGCGGAAGACACCACGCCGGAACCGGCCGTGCTGCACTTCGGTGAAAAAGAAGCCAAAGGCTTCAAGATCCCGGCAAGCTCCGTCACTACGGACGCGCCCGCGCAAGCGCGCGACAACCACGCGCCCGACTCCGAAGACGAAGCAGACGACGAGTACGACGCAGACGCCGCCGCTCTGCGCGGCAAAATCGGCGAAGCGGCCGCAAATGCCGGCGAAGCCGTGCAAAGCGCGGGCGCGGCCGTGGCTCGCTTCTCGGCGCGCGCGGCCCAAGGGATGGGCGGACTCTTCAAGGGCGCCAGCCTCAAAGTGCTCGAGCTGACCAAACGCGCGGAGCCCGCGCCGCAGCGCCGCACCACCGCCCCCGCGCCCAACGGCAACAAGGGTATCGAAGGCCAGCGTCTGCGCCCGCAGTCTTCCGCCAACATCAGCCCTGGCAATGACGAAGCCGCGACCAGCGCGAGCAAGCTGCTGCCCCGCAAGAAGCTGATGCTCGGCGCGGGCGGAGCCGTGCTCTTGGCGACGGTGGCCGCCGTCGCCATGCATCACAGCTCTGCCGCCGCGCCGCCGCCCGGCGCGCTCGCGGGCCAGTCGCCCGCGGTCACCACCTTGGCTCCGCCGTCCACCGGCGCACCGCTCTCGGCCACGCCCACCGCGAACGAGCCGTCGTCAGGCGGAATCGCCAGCGCGAACGTACCGCTATTTGGGCCGACGCCGATGGCAACCATGGAGCCTGCGCCGCTCGCGCCGCCCCCCGGATCACCTGAAGCGGTCGAAGCTCAAGAAAAGGCCGACGCCAAGAGCAACCTCATGGGCGCGCCGATCTCTTCCGCGAGCGCCGACGAAGGCTTTTCGGACGAAGGCTCGGACGACGACCGCAGCGACAGCAAGTCGAACAAGGAAGACAAGCTCAAGAGCGAGAAGTCGACCAAAACCGACACCACGCCTTGGGGCCACGGCAAGCTGCGTTCGCCCACGATTTACCGCCTACGGCTGGACGCCCCAGGCGGGAAAATCCAAGGCGCACTCTTGCCGACTGGCTTCACGGTGCTCGTCCCCGGCCACAAGGTGATGGAACCCGGAGCCGGCATCGCCAAGCGCGACAATCGCATTTCGAGCGTCCGCACGAGCAACCGCACCGAGGGTGCGGAAGTTTCCTTCCGTTTTAGAGACTCGGTGCCTGCGTACCGCGTGCGCTTGCGCCGTGATTATATCGAGATCTTGCTCGGCGAGCCTGATTCCAAAGAGTCGAAAGACGCCAAGGACAGCAAAGACTCGAAATCCAAGGGCTCGAAGAGCGACAGCAAGGTCGCGACGCACGGCAAGCCGCACAAGGGCTGACACTCCCGAGCCGAACGAGACTCGACTCGGCTCGGGCGAGACGCCGCTGGACCCGCGTCGATCGGTCACGACATGCTCCGCCCAGGTGCTCCGTTCTCCAAGCTGGCCAAGCTCGCCATTAGCGGGCCGGTCCTGGTGTGCTTGGTGGGTGCCCTGCTCGTCTGGCGCTTTCACGAAGACCTGTTCTATCCGAAGCTCCGCGCCGAAGACGGGGCCAAGGTCTTTGCCTATTTCTATGGGCATCGCGGCATCTCCGAGCTGTTCCGTTTCAAGGCGGGGTACATCCCACTCCTGCCTAACGTGTTCGGCTTCGTCAGCGTGCGTTTGCCGGCTCGAGCGACGCCGTACTTTCTGACGTGCGCGCCCACCGTGCTGGCCATGGTGACTTTCAGCGTCCTTCGGGCCTCCGCGTACCGGCGCTATCTCCCGCGCGACGGTCTGAGATTCGTATGCTGTTGCGCCCTCGCGAGTATGCCCATTGGCAGCCACTTCATGGCCTGCAATAGCGACTATTCGATCTGGAACGCGCTCTTGCTTCTGTTGCTCGTGGTGATTTTGCCCATGCCGGGGAGCATGGCGGGGGCGACCGTGTTCAGCCTGGTCGTGGCGACCTTGATCTGGAGTCATCCGCTCACGATCCTGGCGCTGCCGGCTACGCTGTACTGGCTCTGGTATGAACGCAGTTGGCGGCAGCGGTCATGGCATGCATTGCTCGCTGCCTGTCAGGCCCTGCACGTTTGGCTCGGGACACAACCGCACAAGGCCGTGATCGTCAAAGGGCACGCTCCCATCGGGGACCGTATCGCCGAGCAACTGACCATCATCTCCAATCACCTCTGTCACGGTGTCATCCGCCCGACGATCTTCCCTTGGGGCCCCGAATCCGCCGCATTCGATCTCGCAATCTCCGCGATTTTCCTGCTCGCCCTCGTAGCCTGCGCCGTGGTGCTCAAGCATCGAATCGCCGCCCGCGTGCTCTACCTGTGGTTTGCTTACGGCGTGGTGGCGCCCATGGTGCTGATTTCGCTCGTGCGTCCCGAGCGAGGCTTGCAATCGACGCGCTACTACTACGTGTCGAAGGCGTTCACGGTCATCGCGCTGGCTCTCTTGTTGGCGCAGATCTCGTTCTCCGCATTGCGGCGCTGGGCCGCCCGGAGCGAGCGGCTCGAAGCATTCCCCAGCGCGGCTAGCCTGCTGCTCGTCGCGTACTTGAACTACGGCAACGGGGGCTTCGCCGGGGACCGAATCTCGGACCCGGAGAACGCTCGCATCGTGGCCAAATTCTTCTCCGAGCTAGCCAGCGCAGAGGCCGCCCAGGGAGGCCACTGCAACATCAAACTACGTTGTCAGAAGAAGCACGGGGACTGGCCGTTCGAGGTCGACACTCGCGACAATTGTAATTGACTGCGCCTGCCCCTGGTGAGGTTCTGCGAGACCGCACCCCGAGCTTCACTCGGCTTCGCAAGCTCCGCCGCCATCCGCTCCGACGAGCGCGAGCGCCTCGGCGCAGTCCGGCGAGTCGTCGGCGCTGACGAGGGCGGCTTCGGCCGGGTACGGGGCGCACAGCTCGGAGACGTACAGCGTATCGTTCAGCGTGAGACATGCGGGTTCACACGTGGCGCGCAAAACCTCCGCATCTACTACGCCGATTGGGGCGTACGGGCCGAGGCAGTGGGCGGCGGTATCCACGGCCATCGCCGTGAACACGCGGGGGCCTTCCTGATCGCAGCCTCCGCACACGGCGCACCCGATTGCAATCAGCAGAGTGGAGAGTCGATTCGACGGCTTTGCTTGCATTGGCGTTCGCACCCAACCCTCAGAACGTGACCCCGACCGAAGCCAGCACCGAGCGCCCCGCCATGGGGATGGTGCGCTGGCGAAACTCCGTGCTCACGGGCACGCCCGCGCGGGAGTCGAACGCATTGTACAGGCCGATCGAGTAGTCCAAGCCCAGCCGACGCTCGAACCCGTTGAACATCAGGTCCCAAATCAGCGCGCCATTCGTGCGACCTTGGGGCGCGCCGGCCGCGGCGGTGTCGTTCGTGTCGTAGCGTTGTCCCTCGTAGGATAGGCGGCCCATCACGGACAATGCGCGGGACAAAATCGGTGCGGCACCGCGCACCGAGAACAGATGAAACGGCGCATTGGGCACCTCGCGAAAGCCGGCGGCGCGCTGTAAAGAGAACAGATCACCCGCGCCCGAGGACGCGAGGTAAGCCGAGCGTTGATACGAGTACGAACCGGCGACCATCCAGCCGTCCCTCCAGTCACGGCGCGCTTCGAACTCGCAGCCCAAAGTGCCCACGGGCGTCGGCGCATTGGCGAATTGAATGGTCTGTGAGCCATCCGGCGCGACGGCGCCCGCGTTCAGCGAAATCAGATCGGTGACGTAGTTCGCGAATGCGGCTCCGGTGAGCGTCACGTTGCGTGCGACGCGCTGGCTCAGCTCTATCTCACCTGAATAGGCATTCTCAGGGCGCAGGTTTCGGCTGCTCGTTTGGCCGACCGCGTTGTACGAGAGCTCGTACAGGCTAGGCGCCTTGAAGGCCTTCCCCGCGAGTAGCTTGATGTTGCCGCCCGCCCACGGCTTGACGATCAAGGCAACGCGCGGATTGAAAGACGAGCCGAACGTCGAATAGTAGTCGAGGCGACCACCGGCGGAGAGCTTCACGCCATCCACAGGGCGGATGTCCATGTTGCCGTACACGGCCGCGAGGGTGAAGTCTCGGGTGTCGTTCAGGTACTCGCCTTCGGTCTCGGTTCCGCCGACCTGGTGAGCATTGGGATGAGCCTGGGCTTCGCCTCCGAGGCTCGCACTGAAGGCAGTGGCGGGAGCCCACACGAAGCGCTGTTCGGCGCCTGCCCAATAGCTATCGTAGTTGTTGTATTCGAGCCCTCCGTCGCTCGGTGAGCGAGCGAAGTAACCGCGGTAGGTATAGACGTTGCCGTGGACCCGGGTGAGCGAGGTGAGGGTATTGCCGATCTTCGGCTCGAAGCGCGCTTCCAAAAAGCCGCGGGTATCGGTTTGGCGCGTGCGGCCGTCCCCCAGCAAGGTTTCGAATTGCCCGGTAGGCAAGTGCTTTTCATGACGATGCAGCGACCACGCGAGCGTGAGGTCTTTCCACCAGGCTCGACCGGTCAGCGTGGCGAAGCGGGCGCCGTCGACTCCGCGCGCGTTGCCGGCGACCTGAGAGGGACCATCAACGACGTACTCCTTGAAGAAGAAATCTCGTCCCGAGCTCTGGCCGCCTGCGATCGACGTCCACACGCCGGCGTCTCTGCCGAAGTGCTGAGTGACCCGCGCGCGCGCGCGCGCCGTGCCATCACCAGCCGCTGATAGGCCGACCTCCCGGCTATTGGGCACGTCTTTGTAGCGAGTAACGAGGTTGACGACGCCCGAGAACGCACTCGTGCCGTAGACCACGGAGCCCGGGCCGCGCACGACTTCGATGCGCTCGATGTCTTGCAGATCCGTGCGCAAATCATAGCCGACGTAGGATGACCAGAGCCAGTCGTCGTTGAGCGGCATGCCGTCGAGGGTGATCAGCACGCGATTGCCGTACGCGCCCGGTCGGCTGAAGCCTCGAAAGCCGATCGCCGCGTAGCCTCGGTCGTCAGAGATGTAGGTGCCGCGCGTGCCGCGCAATGCCTCCGCAAGGGTCGGGTAGCGCATGGCGCGCAGCTCTTGCGCGCCGATCAGCGACACCGAAGCGGGCGCGTCCTCGGCTGATTCCGTGACACGGGAAGCCGCTTCGACGGCATCACTCGAGAGCAGCTCGGCCCTGAGCAGCGTCTGCTGGCTCGGGCGGATCTGCACCATTTGCGTGAACGGCACGAAGCCTTGGGAGGTTACCGTGACCCGGTGCCGCCCCACCGGTACGTTGATCAAGGCAGGGGTGAAGCCCTCGACCGAGCCGTCGATCACCACTTCGGCGTCGCGCTCGTCCGAGTTGACGACCAGCGTCCCGGTCTCGGGGACCATATCCGGGTTCATCGAAGATTCGGCGTTGGCGAGGATGGATACCGGCATGTGCAGCGTGCGATGCCCCGGCCTCTCCAAGATGATGGTGTGCTGACCAGGAGCCACCTTCACCTCGCACGGTGCTTGGCACACGGCGGGCACATTCTCGGCATCCATACGCACGAAAGCGCCGGCTGGCCCCAGCACCCGAACCGTACCGACGATGCGCTTCAGCTTGAGTACGACTTTGCGCTGCTCACCCACGACCGTTTGGATCGGGTTGCTCGTCGCGTCTTCGTAGCCGTCGAGCTCGGCCAAAACGCGGTAGGTATCCGGGGGCAGCGCGAGCTCCTGCGGGGCCGTCCCGCGCTCGCCCAAGTCCTTGCGGTCGAGGTAGATGCGCGCCCCGGGCGGATCGGATTCGATCGACAGCAACGCGACGCGCGGGGCGATGCGAGCGATCGCATCCCGGCTTTTTGCGATTTCGGTCGGATTCGTCTCTCCCACCAGCGCGCGCGAGTAGTAGCGATGCGCTTCCGGATATTGCTTCAACTGCTCGTAGCAACGAGCAATGTTGAACAACACGTTCCGGTTCTTGGCCAAGCGGTTCGATGCCAAGAAGTGCAGCAAGGCCAAGCGAAACTCACCGGCTTGATAGCGATCTGCGCCGAAGGCAAATTCGATGTCTGCTTCGTCGGCTACGTCGTCGGCCAGCGCGGTGTGGGGAGCGAGCAGCGAAACCGGCAAAAAGACGGCGAAAGACAGTAGTCTAGCGTATCGGGCAGCCGAGCCTGGCAAAAGAAGTCTCCACCAACAGTTGAACGTTGAGTAAGTATCAGTTTGGTTTCAGCGGCGAGTTCGAATCTCGAGTGAGTCGTCGCCCTTCACCGGGTAAGCGGTAGTCGTGGTCCTGGTCGCGCTCGCGCTCGCGATCGCGCTCGCGATTGGGACCTTGATGGCGCTGCTTCGCACCCGCGCTGTCGCGGGGCTGCTCGCGGCCGCTTGCTTGGCCTTCAGTTTGGCGAGCACGGTGATCGCGCCGGTGGAGCTGCCCTGGCTGAACTGATACGGAATGTAGCCGCTGTGTTCGATCGAAAAATGGCGCGGCGCCAGCGCGACCGCCGCGTGCTCGACGGCCAACGTGAGCGGGGTTCGGCCGAGCAAGACGTTGCCTTCGATCACCTCCGCACCGCTGGGTGTCGACTCGATGCTCAGGGGAAACGTCGGACTCTCCGGCTTGGGCCCGAGCGCCGAGACGCTCGTGGCAACGGGCGGCGCGCCGGCGTGGGGCGCAGCTCGAGTGGGCGACCAAGCGAGCGCCCCGGCGACGACTCCCAGGAAGGCGAGCGCGCACGCGATCACGATGCCGAGTCGCTTGTTCCGCTGCTGAGGCGCAGAGATGAGTTGCGTGACGAAGGACTGCGATTCGAGCGCCTCGCGCGAGGAATTGCCCGGTGTTGGCGCAGATGGAGGCTGAAGGTCGGGGGTGGTGGCACGCTCGGTCGATTGGTCATCGAACGTGAGCATTCGCGGACGCTGCGCCGACGGTGGGACCGACGGCGGGATGGACGGGCGCTGCGATAGCGTGGGCCCGGCCATACCGAGCGCGCCGAACACCTCGTCTTCTACGTCCGCTAGCTTCAACAAGAACTCGTAGATGGTGGGTCGTGCCGCGACCTGCTTGCGCAGCAACGAATCGACCAGGTTGGACAGCGACTCGGGCACGAAGCGGTCGGGGCACACCTCGGTCAGCTTTGGCGCTTCGGTCGAGCAGTGGGCGAGTAAAATCTCGATCTCGGTAGGTCCGTCGAACGGGAGGCGCCCACTCAGCAGCTGAAACATGATCACGCCGAGGCCGTACAGATCCGTACGCGCCTCGATGGCATCACCCCGGATTTGCTCGGGCGCCATATGGCGTGGGCTGCCCAGCAGCAACCCGACGCGCGTCACGTCTTCTTCTTCCGCCGCCGCCAGCACGTGATTGGGCTGTGTGAGCACCTTGCCGATGCCGAAGTCCACGAGCTTCACGATGTCGTTCTGATCATCCTCCGGCACGAGGATGATGTTGGAGGGCTTCAAGTCGCGATGAACGAACCCGCGGCGGTGTGCTTCGCGCAGGCCGCGGCCGATTTGCCGGGCAATGCGCAGCGTCTCGACGACCGTCAGTGTGCCGCGCGACCGGAGTCGCTTGCCGAGCGTTTCACCGGCCAGGTACTCCATGGCCATGAAGTAGTGGTCGCCCGGCAGCTCGTCGATTTTCCCGTAGTCGAGCAGGGTGACGATGTTGGGATGCTGGAGCTGCGAGAGCATGCTCGCTTCGAGCAGAAAGCGGCGCTGAAAGCTGTCGCGGTCTTCGGCGCCGCCGTCTGGACGTAGTACTTTTATCGCAGCCGGGCGGTTCAGCGGGCGCTGAGTCGCGAAGTAGACGCACGCCATTCCGCCGCGAGCAATGCGCTCGGTGACGTCGAAGCGCCCACCGACCGTCCTGCCGATGAGCGCGTCGGTGCCGGGCTTCTGCCCTTCAGCGTCTGCATCTGCCATCGCGCCCTCACTTCTAGTCTTGGTTAATCATGCGACTAGGACCGAGCCGGGGCCAACATCCGCAATACCCTGCGAACGCCCACGGCCATAGTCGAGCATGGGGCTCGTTTCGCTCCCGTTTCTCAATCGTCTCGAGCCGCTGGGAATCCTCAGAGGTCGTCCAACGCGCTGTACTTGCCGGTGATCTGCTTGGCGAGTTCGCGCGCTGCGCGTTTGCCTTCGGAGGCGCCGCCTTCCATGAACCCTTGGAAGTCTTGGGATGTGTGCTCTCCACAGAACAGCACACCACCTTGAGTGGCTCCCTCGTAGCCAGCAAACTCGAGGTACTGGCCGACTTTGAAGTAGGCGTAGGAACATTTGAGCAGCGGGCTGCGGTGCGGGACGGATTCGGTGGCGAAGCCGTTGTACTCGCACGTAGCGCCGGGGAACACGCGCTCGGCGCGCTTCAGGGCGAGCTTTACGTCGGCGGCCACGGCGGCATCTTTATTGGTCGCGTAGCCCTGCGCACTCGAGAGCGCGTCGGTGCTCGAGCCGCCCGAGTAGAAAACCAGGATCCCGCTGGTGCCCTTCTGAGCGCGTGTGCTGTCCCAGCTCGACTGATATCCAGTATCGGAATAACTCGAACCGTTGGAAATGCCGGGCCAGGCGCCGCGCTGATTCCAAAACCGGTGGCTGAACTGAACGTGCGTCTTCCCGTTGTGACCCGCGCCCAGCTGCTGGATGGCCTTTTTCTTCAGCGGGTCGAAGCCAGCCTTGCTGGTGTCGATGTCACGCAGGACGGCAAATGGCAGTGCGAGAACCACGAAATCAGCGATCACCTCGAGGCTGCTGCGCCCGCTTCGCGCGAACGTCACCGAGTAACGACCGCCGGAAGTTTTGGCGAGCCTCGTGAGCGAATGGCCAACGACGACATCGCTCAATGAATTGGCAATTGCCACCGGGAGCTGCTGATTGCCGCCTCGGATGTGAAACGCCTCGTCCGACTCACCAAATACGTCTAGCGAGTCGCTCGTCGGTTGGTAGCCGAGCAGGTAAACCAGATTCAGCGCGGACTGGTCACGCGTGTCCGCGCCGTATTCGGTCACGTACGCTACGTCCAAGAGTTGCCCGAGCGCTGACTTGTGCCCGCCGGGCACGCGCGATTCGATCCACTGGTAGACGCTCATCGCGTTCAGCGCCGCGCCCGCTTCGGTGAAGGAGTCGTACCGCGTCGGGTAATCCGCGTCGTTCGCGTCTTGGGCGACTCGGTCGGCGACTCCCCTCAAAAAGTCGGCATCAGCGCTGCTCTGCTTGTAATAGGAGCCGAAGAATTGGTACGTATCTTGTGATTGGGCCGGCTCGGCGGCATGCAGATTGTCGAGCTTCAAGCCAAAGCGCTTGGCCAGTGCTCGGACGGTCTCATGACCCGTGTCGATGAGCTCACCACACCACTCCGACACCTGGCCTTCGGCCCATGAGTTGGTGTTGGAGAACATGCGTCCGCCAATGCGGCCCGACGCCTCGTAGACTGTGGAGCCAAGCCCGCGATCGGCCAGCTTGAGCGCGCACGTCACGCCGGCGATGCCGCCGCCCACGATCACGATCTTGGGCTGCGCTTTGCCCGATGCAATGCGCGGGAGCGCCGCCGTGATGGCTCCGACACCTAGCGCGCCGACGACGCTTCGGCGTGCGATCAATCGCTCGCCCTGAGCGTTCTCTTGCCGCAACTCAGCGACGCCGGACAGCGAAACCCCGGTTTGGCGAGTGGCATGCGCATCTCGAAACAGCCGACTGAGACCTCTGAGCAGAGGGGTTTTAGGCATCGTTCTTCTCCCCGACGATTGATGGTGTGGCGCGCGCAACTTAGCTGATCACGCCTGACAATTGCCAACCCTTTTGGCGACCTGCCACGCGCGAGAACTTTCGGAAATCGAGACCACGAGTGGCGACCCGATTTTATCGCGCTGAAAGTTTAGCAATCCGCAGGACTCTGCAGCAGTGCGGGTGGGTTCCGGCGGGGTAGCCGGACGGCCATTGGTGATTGTGCTGTCACTGCACCGCGCCCGCTTCGCGTTCGCCGCGCCACCCGTTCAACGGACGGATGCGCTCAGGCGGGCCGCCTCGCGCGCGATGACGAGTTCTTCATTCGTAGGAATGACGAGCGCGAGCAGGCGAGAGCGCGTCATCGTAATGCGGCCGTTTTCCGCCCGACCGTGGTCTGCGTTGAGCGATGAATCGACCTCGGCGCCGAGGACGCGAAGCTGAGCCAACGTTTGCGCTCGAATCGGTGCGGCGTGCTCGCCGATGCCGCCCGTGAACACCAGGGCGTCGACACGCTCGAGACCAGCGCCGAGCGCGAGTACGGCCTTGGCCAAGCGATAGCAAAACACGTCAATCGCCAGCGCGGCGCGAGCATGGCCGCGTTCACGCGCGTCGAGCAAAGCACGCATATCGTTGCTCTCACCCGACAGCCCGAGGAGCCCGCTCTTCTTGTTCAAGAGTTCGCTGATTTGCGCGAGGGTAATGCCGCTGCGCGTGGCCAAGAACTCGTGCATATTGGGGTCGACGTCGCCCGACCGCGTGCCCATCACCAGGCCTTCGAGCGGAGTCAGCCCCATGGTCGTGTCCACGCTTTGGCCGCCGCTGATCGCGCAGGCGCTGCAACCGTTGCCCAAGTGCGCGGTGATCAGCATCAGCTCGCCGAGTGGTCGGCCGAGGATCGCGGCCGCTCGTTCGGCGACGTAGCCGTGACTCGTGCCGTGAAAGCCGTAGCGCCGGAGGGCATAGCGCTCGTACCACTCGTACGGCACTGCGTACTGATACGCTTTGGCCGGCATGCGGTGATGGAACGCGGTGTCGAACACGGCAACCTGCGGCACGCTCGGGAAGTGAGCGCGCGCGGCGGTGATCCCCTGCAAATTTGCCGGATTGTGCAGCGGGGCGAGCGGCGAGCAGGCCTCGATCTGGCTTACCACGTCGTCGTCCAGGCGCACGCTCTCCGAAAAATGCTCGCCGCCGTGGACCACGCGGTGCCCCACCGCCGTGAGCGTGTCGCTCTTCACTCGCTCGAAAATGCGCTTTAGAGCCGCGCCATGATCCGCGTTCGCGTCGAGGGCTTCGGTCGCCGAATCATCGATCGTCAAGCTCGCTTCCGGCGTGCCGAGCCGCTCGGCGAGCCCGTGATGGTTCACCTGCGCCGAGTTCGGCTCGATCAACGCGAACTTGAGCGACGAGCTGCCGCAATTGATTACCAAAACGTTGGGCGCTGTCATGAGCCGCTGGCCCTACCGCTTTCCTACCACGGATTGGGGAGCGGGCCCGGGTGGGAGCGCGCATCGGTCGACGCGGGTTGCGCGTCGACCGTGCTGGAGCTCAACTAAGGCCGCGCATGCCTCGCCACGTGCCGATCTTGCTCACCCTGTGCTCCTTGCTCGCCCTGCCGGCTTGCAGCGCGGACCCGCCCAGCACCGCCGACCCGAGCGGCGCCGGAGGGCCGTCGGCGGCCGGTGGCGCTGCGGGCAAGCCCGCCGCCTCCTTGCTGGTCTTCTCGCGCACGGCCCAGTATCGACACGACTCGATTCCGGCGGGAATTGCGGCGCTCAATCGATTGGCGGCCGAGCGCGGCTGGGCGTTCGCAGCGACGGAAGACGCGAGTCGCTTCAGCGACGCAGGGCTCGCGGCCTACGACGCGGTGATCTTCTTGAGTACCACGGGTGACGTGCTCGACGACGCGCAGCAGGCCGCATTCGAGCGCTTCGTGCGCGGGGGCAAGGGCTTCGTCGGCATTCACGGGGCGACCGACACGGAGTACGATTGGGCGTGGTACGGCGGGCTCGTCGGCGCTTACTTCCGCGAGCACCCCGCGGTGCAACCTGCACACGTCGTGGTCGAAGACGCCGCGCACCCGGCCACCACCGGTCTCCCGAATCCGTGGCCTCGGACCGACGAATGGTACTCGTTCAAGGTGAACCCGCGGCCGAACGTGCACGTGCTGCTCTCGCTCGACGAGAGTAGTTACAGCGCGGGCAGCTCCAACATGAATGGCGACCACCCGATCGCCTGGTGCCACGAGTATGACGGCGGGCGCGCTTTCTATACGGCCCTCGGCCACACCAGCGAAAGCTTTTCGGATCCGCTGTTCATGGGGCAGCTCGCGGGCGCGCTGACTTGGGTGCTGGCTCGCTGAGAGCCACCCGACCCTAGTGCCCGCGGAGCTGCTCTCCAATCAACGCCAAGAGTTCGGCTTGAATTTGGTTTTCCTGCTCGGAAAAGGCCCGAAACGAGCGCACCGCATACACGCCGCAATCCGGGTCGTGCTGAATTTGCTCCGCACACGCGAGCAGCTTGCTTTCCGCTGGGCTGAGCATGAACGGCAACATTTGGCCGACGCCGAGCCCCGCCAACACCAACGCCTTCACCGCGCTCAAGTTCTGGGTCACCGCGAACGCGTCGGCGTCGGCGTGGATCAGCGAGGGTTGGCCGGCCAAGGCCTCGATCTCGACAACCGGCAAGCGACGCAGCTCGAGTTCGGTCGTGAGTGAAGCGAGCTCGGGGTATCGGTCCTTTCGCCCGTAGTACTTCATGCCGTAGTTGCCCACTCGCTCCGAGCGTTCCGAGGGGGGCGCCGAATAAGCAACGAACGCGAGGTCGAGCGCGCCTCGGTCGACCCGCTCGAGCAAGCTCTGGGTGCGCGCCATCCACAGCTTCAGCTTGAGCTCGGGGTGGTTGTCTTGCAGCCGAGTGAGGCACGAGGGCAACACGTGGGTGCCCAGGCTGTCGACCGTGCCGACGCGCAGATCGAAGTACGCATCCTTGGCCGCGCGCTGCACTTGCTGCCGCGCCCGCTCCGACTCTCGTAGCAATTGGCGAGCGCACGGGATCAGCGCACGTCCGGCCGCGGTCAATAGCAGTCCTCGACCCTGCCGATCGAATAGATCGGCGCCGATGTCTTCTTCCAGCAGCTTGAGGCTGCGGCTCACCGCCGGCTGAGTGAGGTTCGCTTCGCGCCCTGCGGCACTCACCGAGCCCGTGTCGACGATCTTCAGAAAGAGCTCGATCCTCTCCAGATTCATGACATCTACTTATGGCTCTCCATGCTCACACGGCATGGCTGCAAGGGCGCTCTGCATGCGCTATTCTATACGGCAATGCGACTTACCCGCTCGGGCGCACTGATTGGCGGCGGCATTTCCTTGTTTATTGCTGGCTGCGGAGCGGCTGACCCGGCCGTCGCCGGTGCGCCACCCACGGCTTCGAATCAGCCGTCGATCGACGTCGTGCAAGTCGAGACCGTCACCACCGTGCAGTCATGGGCCGGCTCGTTCTTGTCGCCCACCCCGGAGCGGGCCGTCCCCGCTTATGTCGAGCGTGGCGCGGCGGTGTCGAGCGCTGAATATGCGCAGCTAGTGGAACGCGCAAAGGTCGACATCGCGCTACTGTTTCGGGCCAGTCCGGCCGGGAGCGCGAACCAGGACCTGAGCGCTCAGCTGATTTCGCCCAGCGCAGCCCCTTGGTCTGGCGTCGCTCACTGCTTCCCGCACGTCGAGCAGTCAGCCACGAGCGTGAGTTGGCCGCTCGGCCTGTCGGCGGTCGCGCCATCCGACCTCGACAGCGCGGTCTCTCCCGAGTGGCGCGGCTGGCAAGATTTCCGCGGTCTCAGCGTACGCGCCAGCACCCGGCAGGCTGGTTCGAGCGCGCCCGTAGCCACGCTGGACTTCACGACCAGCGGGCTGAGCTCTCCGCTCATGTTGAGTGCCGACGGAGAGACGCTACTGCTGACCAATCGTTCGGACCACGCCGTGGCTCGCGCGCTGCTGATCTATTCCCACCCGGGTGGCGTTGCCGTGACCGCGGTCAACGCTCTCGGCCCCGGTGAGCGCGCCCTGACCATCCTCGGCCCGAAAGAACATCCGCCGCAGGTCTTGCTCGATCTCGCGCGCCAGCAACTCAGTGATTTCTTCGCCCAGAGCGTCGGTTCCGAGCTCGCTCCGGCAATGGCGGCTGCCAAATCGATCCCGTTCTTGGAAACGCAGGGTCTCCGCTTGGTCGCGCTCTTGAGTGAAGAGCTGGAGCCGGCCGCGTTGTCGTTCTCGGCACCCGTGGCTGCGCAGCAACGGGTCGTGCTCTCTCACTCGGAGATCTTGAAGCCGGAAGAAGAAGCGCGAGTGCTAGACGTGGTGATGGACCCAAGCGTCGGCGCCGAGCAAGCGCTGGCGACACTCGGGCGCTTCACCGAAGCCAAACTCGAGTTCGCCGCGCAAAGCTCAAACATCGCCGTGAGCGCGAAGGCCACCGCGCTGCTCGACGAAGTTCGCCGCCGCTGAAGGCGTCGCTCGGCTCCGTGAACGGCGTGCAGCCGCCGGACCGTTGCGCTGCTTGGTGGTCCCCAACGGGCATTCCCGGCACAGTTCCAGGGCGAGTCGCACGCCAAGTGTCGGTGGGCGCCTCGCGATTGTGCGGAAAGCCCTAGCGGCGCGCAGCGATCTCGGTGACGGTCGAGCACCGAAAGGATCACTTCATGCGTATCGAAGGTCAGCGTCGCTCCGAAAAATTCGAAGATCGGGGACAATCCGGCGGTGGTGGCGGCGGAGTCGGCGGCCAGGGGCTGATGCAAATCGTGCGCCTGCTGGGCATCAAAGGCACGTTGATCGCGGGCGTCGTCCTCGGTGGCGTGTATCTAATTGCTCCCGCTGGTCTCAAGCAGAGCCTGATGCAAGCCTTGGTCGGCGGGAACGCTCAGAGCTCCGGGTCGTCCGAACCCGGCGCCAAAGGCGCTTGTGCGCTCTCTCAAACCAACGAGCAAGCCTGTGACTTCTCGCGCGTGGTCTTGGCCTCCACCGAGGATGTTTGGACTCAGCGCTTCTCACAGGGCGCGTTACCGAGCGCCAAAGCGGGCGAGTACGTGAAGCCGACGCTGGTCGTATTCAGCAACCAAGTATCGACCGGCGGCTGCGGTGGCGCCACGTCCGCGAGCGGGCCGTTTTATTGCCCCGGGGACAGTAAGCTGTACATCGACCCCACTTTTTATCAGGTCATGGAAAGCAAGTTGAAGGCGCCGGGTGATTTTGCCCAAGCCTACGTGATCGCCCACGAGGTCGGCCATCACGTACAGAACCTGATCGGTTCCTCACGGCGACAACTGCCCGGCGAGACGAAGAACCAACAGTCGGTCCGCGTCGAGTTGCAGGCCGATTGTTTCGCGGGCGTTTGGGGCCACGCCGCGAAGTCGACGCTCAGCATCACCGAGGACGATTTGGGGGAGGCGTTGACCGCCGCCCACGCCATCGGTGACGACACACTCGGACACGCCGACAAGACTCAGTTCACTCATGGCTCGAGTGAACAGCGCATCCGCTGGTTCCGGCGCGGCTTCGAGAGCGGGGACGCGCGCAACTGCGACACCTTCGCCGAGCAAAGTTACACGCGGCTCTGAGCCTTGGTCGGTAGCAGAGGTGGAGCGGGTCGTCCGCGTCCCCCGGCGGCGGATTCATTGTTGACAGCTCAGTCAATAAATGGCCGAATCGCTTCGTGGCAGGCCGTCCGCGCGGTTTCGACGAAGAGCTGGTGCTGGATAGCGCCATGTTCCTCTTCTGGGGCAAGGGCTACGAGGCGACGGGCGTTGCCGATCTCGAGCAAGCGACTGGCCTCGGGCGGCAAAGCCTCTACGGCGCGTTCGGGGACAAGCGAGCGCTGTTTCTGCGCATCGTCGAGCGCTACTTCGAGCGCATCCTCAAGCCGCACATCGTCGACGTACTGGACGCGCCGGGTTCGGGGCGCGCGAATTTGGAGCGTATCTTCGAGCTATGGGAGCAGACTGCGCTCTCGACCGAATTTCAGGGGTGCTTGGTCGGAAACTCGGTGCCGGAGTTTGGCGCTGCTAGCGATCGTGACGTGTCCGACGTTCTTCGACGCAAGCTCGAGCTGATGGAGGCCGCGTTCACGCGCGCGTTGCGGCGCGCCAAGCAAGAAGGCAAGGCGAACGCTGCGCTCGATGCGAGAGCCACGGCGCGCTCATTGCTCACCATTGCTCAAGGGCTGGCGGTGGTCGCGCGCGTCAACCGAGAGCCTGCGTTCGTACGCAGCGTCGTGCAAACCGCCCGTCGGCTCTTGGACTGATTTTTTTGTCTTAATATTGACCGATCTGTCAAGAATGCGAGAGGCCATGAACGAGTCAGAATGTAGCGAGATAGCGGGCAAATTGGCGGTGATCACCGGCGGTACGACCGGCATTGGTCGGGCCACGGCCGAGCTGCTCCATCGACGCGGGGCCCGCGTGATCGTCACCGGTAGCGATCCGAATACGCTGGCCGCCGCGCGCCGCGAGCTACCTGCGGAAATCACGGTGCTGAAGGCGGACGCGCGATCGCTCGCGGATGCGACGACGCTTTCGGTCGAAGTCGAGCGGCGCTTTGGGCGGCTCGACATTCTGTTTCTCAACGCCGGCATCGCGCAGCTGGCACCGTTCGAGGCGGTGACAGAGAGCTTCTACGACGAGCACATGACCGTGAACGTGAAGGGCGTGGTGTTCACGCTGCAAAGCCTGCTCCCGCTGCTCGGCCGTGGTGCATCGGTCGTCGTCAACACGTCCGTCGCCGACCGGCTCGGTACGCCGATGATGTCGATCTATTCGGCGAGCAAAGGCGCGGTCGCGGCCCTCGTGCGCAGCTTGGCGGTCGAGCTCGCGCCGCGCGGCATTCGCGTCAACTCGGTGTGTCCCGCGACCATCCTCACGCCGATTCAAGCCAAGTTCGGCCTACCGCTAGACGTGGCGGCCGCGAGCGCCGCGCACTTTAGCGCGCGCATCCCGCAAAATCGCTTCGGAAATGCCGAAGAAGTCGCGCACGCGGTGCTGTTCCTCGCCTCGAGTGCGGCCTCTTACATCACCGGCGTGGAGTTGCCGGTCGACGGAGGCTTGTCCATTTCTTGACGCGGCTCGACTAGTTCTCGCGCTTTCCGCGGCCCTTTTTCGTGCTCTGGGGGAGCGAGGTGTGCGGGCTCGTGACGAGCCCATGCGCGTCGTTCTCACCGCGGACAAGGCGTTGTATGCCGGCGTAGGCGATCATCGAAGCGTTGTCGGTGCAGGCCTTGAAGGGCGGCACCACCACGCGAATGCCGTGCACCGCCGCTTGCTCCGCAGAACGCTCGCGCAGTTCACGGTTGGCGGCCACGCCTCCCGCCAGCACGATCGTGCTGACGTTTTGTTCGCGCGCGGCCTCGAGGGTCTTGAAAATCAGGGTATCGACCACGCGGCGTTGGAAGGCAGCGCACACGTCGCGCAGTGTTTGCTCGTCTTTGGGTAGACCGTGTTCGGTCACCCAGCGCAGCATGTTGCTCTTCAAGCCGGAGAAACTGAATTCGAGCGAGCCCTTGCGGCGCATGGGCCAGGGCAATTCGATGGCGTCGGGATTGCCGTCTTTGGCAAGCTTGTCGATCAGCGGCCCGCCCGGATAGCCGAGCCCCAGTAATTTACCGACTTTGTCGAAGCATTCGCCGGCCGCGTCGTCACGGGTGGCGCCCAGCTCGGTCACTTGTTCGAGCTGCGGCCCTGCCACGCGGTAGATCGCGGTGTGCCCGCCCGAAGCGAGCAGCGCAACGAATGGGTACTCTGCAGGGGCTTGCTCGGGCGCGCCCGGGAACTTGAGAAACACGGCCAACAGGTGCCCGACCAAGTGGTCGACGCCGACTAGCGGCTTTTCCAAAGCAAAGGCTAACCCCTTGGCGGCTTGTACGCCGACCAGCAGCGCGCCGGTCAGACCCGGCCGGCAGGTAACGGCGATGCCGTCAATCGCGCTCGGCTCGATGCCGGCCTTCTTGAACACCTCGCGAATGACCGGGCGCACGTTGCGCAGGTGGTCGCGCGAGGCGAGCTCGGGCACGACGCCGCCGTACGGCGCGTGCAGCTTGATCTGGCTATGCACCGAGTCACTGACGACCGTGCCGTCTTCCGAGACCAGGGCCGCTGCAGTTTCATCGCACGACGTTTCGATACCAAGGACCAACATAGGATTAGGATGGGGCGGGGAAGCCGCAGCCGCCCTCTTTTTCAGGCCGATACAGCGGTTTTGGATAGAGGTGGAAGAGCGCGAAGCCGGGCCGCTCCGCGGCCGAGGCGCGCGGGGCAGGCATCCGAGCCGGCTTGAACAAGCGTAGCTCGACCTGGTTGTTCTTCATTAGCGACACGACGGCGAGCATGGTGCCCTGGCAGGTCGAATCGACCCAGGCGAAGAAGTCATGCTCGTGACCCTCGCCGAAGCTGAGCGCCGACAACACGTCATTGTCCACCTCGGGGATGGCGCGCACCGTGGCATTCAGAAACAGCACCTGAGGTGCATCGGGTGTCCCACACATGCCTTGAGGGTCGTTGCTGTTCAGCTGCCCAGGAAAGGTGTTCAGCTTGCTCATGTCCAACGTGAGCCCGAGTTGCAGCGTGGAGGGCACGTTGTCTTTCTCGAAGCCGTCCTGGAAGACGCCCAAACCAATCGAGCCGCAGTACGCTTGACCCGGCTTGCTGTCGAAGCCATCGAGATCGCGACAGCTCGAGGCCAGCGCGGCGCACAGCACGACCAGTCCGCCGAGTACACGCGGCGAGCGATGCCGAGATCGAAGGAGTGAAGCGCGGGACATCAAAGCTGCTGGAGCAGAGCCTGGGCCCGAGCTTTTACCCTGGGTTCCGGGTCGCTGTCATGACTCACCTGAAGGACGCGCGCCGCCCCCGTCTTATCGACCAAAACCAAGGCTTCGAGCGCGGACTCGCGCACCATGGCGAAGGCATCCTTGCGGGCCAGTTGCTCGAGGGCAGAGGCGACCCGCGGGTCGCCGCTGCCAACGGCGATGCGACCCAGGGTCGTGGCCGCGAGCGCGCGCAGTGCCCAGTCGGGTTCCCGCTCGAGCTGCGCAATCACCGCGGGCGCCGCGTCGGGATTCCACTCACCGAGCGCGGCCAGAGCCGCGCGCCGCACCGCCGCAAGGTCGTCACGCAACGCGGCGCTGACCGCGTTCTTTGCGGCTGGTTCTCGGCGACGTCCGAGGAAGCGCAGCGCGAACAGCCGGACCTCGGGCGAGGGATGACGCGCGAGCGCGGTGAACGTGGGGAGCAGCGCCGCCCCCAGCTCTCGCGCCAGCGCTTCTAGCCGCGTGCGCTCGGCAGCCGTGAACTCCGAGTCGGCCGTCAGCGGCGCGAAGGGCAATTTGCCGGGATCGACCACGAGCAAACCGGCCACGCTTCGCGCACGCTCCGGTGAGACCGCGGCCGCGCGCCCAAACGCCGCTGACAACGCGCCCGATAGTTTTTCCAGCGCGCTCACTCGCTCGCTGCCGGAGTATCCGCTCGGTCGGAGCCCGTCGATCATGCGCCGGACGTCCATCGCCCCTTCGGGTGCGGGCAATGGCTCTTTGGGTTTGCGATAGCTGCCGTTGGCCCAGACCAAGGCCGCATCACCACCCGCATGCGAGACGAGCGGCTCCGAGCTGCTCAAGGCATCGGCAATGGCGCGCGGCGCGCGCGCCGAACCGAGCCGCGCTAGACTCAACACGGCCATCGCCGCCAAGCTCGGGTCGCTCGCTTCGGTCAGCTCGGTCAACGCGTTTTCTTGCGACTTTTGTCCAGTTTCCGCGAGCGCAAAGGCGGCTGCGGCGCGCGGCAAAGGGCCGGCTTCGGCTCGCGCGAGCACCTTGGTGGCCTGCGCCGAGGCCGCTCGTGAGCCGAGCAAGGAGAGCCCGATCAGCCCGAGCGCGCTCACCTCGGCGGAGTCGCTGTCCGCAAGTTGCGTGAGTAAACGCTCGGCGCGCGCTGAGCGCAGGCGCGCCACGCCCCAGACCGCGGCCAGCAGCACTGGGTCCGACTCTCCCGCGGTGGCGCGGCCGGACGACACCAACAAACTCTCGAAGCGCGGCACGAGCGCGGGGTCGCGCAGCATTCCCACTGCCAGCATTGCTCGCGTTCGCAGTTCGCTGTCGGCGTTGCCCGTGGCGTACGAGAACAAGGTCGGCCCCGCGCTCTTGTTCTGCACGTGGGAGAGGAGCGTGATCGCGACCTCTTGTTCGGCCGCGCGCGCGTCGCCGAGGGCATCGAGCAATGGTTTCACCGCGCGCTCGCCCAAGCGATCGAGCTGAGCGCGGGCGGCCTCCGCGTCTTTCGGCCGGTCGCTCTTTTCTCGCTCGAGCAGGGGGTAGGCGAGAGCCCCGTACACTTCCAGCAGCAATTGTCGGTAAATTCGCCGCTCTGGGCTGTTCAACGCCAGCGGCAGCAAATCACGCTCGAGTGACTCGAGCGTGCCTCGGCCGAGGTTCACCTGCATGCTCAAGCGCGCGGCCTGGCCAACCAGTTCTTCGTCCGGAGACGCGCGGATCACGCGTCGCAGCAGCATGTCGGCGTCGTCTGTCTCGCCCTGACCGAGCAGCAGCTCGGCAAGCTCCAGATACACGGGGAACAGACGCTCGTTCTTGCTGATGGCCTGCCGAAACTCGCTGATCGATTTGGCGACGTCTTGGCGCTTGCGATACATCTCGCCGAGCTTCTTGTGGCCGTCCGCATCGTCGGGACTGAGCTCGACCGCACGTGCCGCGTAGCGCACCGCTTCGTCGTCTTGGTACAGCTCCGCCGCGTAGCTTGCCATACGTTGGAAGTACTCGCGTGCTCGTTTCGGATCACCCGCGGCGAGCTTCTCGAGCACGTTGATCGCGTCGCGCAGCTTGTGCTCGAGCACCAGCACGCGTTCGAGCGAGTTCAGGCTTTCGATGTCGCCGGGGGCCGCGCCAATCACGCGCTGCAGCACGCGCTCCGCTTCCGCATAGCGCCGTAGCCGCAGATGCGCTTCGGCCAGCAGCCGGCCCGCCTCCAAATCAGGCGGAGTTTGTGCCAATCGACGCTCGAGCCCGGGTACGCGTTGCGCGAGCTGACCGTCCAGACTGTAGAGCGTGATGATGTGCTGGCGAGCTTCACGCGCCAGCGCAGGATCGCCCTGAGCTTCTCGGACCAGCTCTTCCCAAATCTTGCGTGCTTCTTCGAACTGGGCGGACTTGCCTTCGCGCGTGCCCGTCGCCGCGCTGGTTCGCTCGAGCGCGAGCGCATACGCTTTGCGGTAGCGCGGCTGCTTTGGCGATGACTTGGCGGCCTCGGACAGCGCTGCCAGCGCTTCCTTCGGCATGTCGTGCTCGAGGTACAGCTCGCCTAGGATCTGCAATCCCCGCGAACGGTCGGGCACGACGGCTTTGATACGTTGCCAAGTCGCGAGGGCCTTCTTTTTGTCACCCTCTTGCCAGTAGCGCGTTCCGAGCTCGACGAGGTGCTCGGGGTCGGCCGAGTTGCTGCCCGCGAGGCGCTGCAAGAGCGCGAGTGCGCGCTGTTTCTCGTCGACCCGTTCGTAGAAGTCGACCAACGCGGCCAGCGTTTCTTCGTCGCTGCCGGAGCGCGCTTCCAGCTCTTGCAGCCGCGCCAGTGCCTTTTTGCGATCTCCACGCGAGATCAGCGCTTCTGCCAGTTGAAACACGAAATCCGGATTGCGCGGCGCGGCCTTGATCAACGCGTCGTACTCGGCGATCGCTTGCTCCAGATCGCCGCGCACTTCGAGCAAATGCACGACCTTCAGCCGCGTCGCCAAGTCTTTGCCGTCGGCCGCGAGCGCGCGGCGATAGCTGGCGAGCGCTTTCTCGACTTGTCCGGTCTCTTCGTACAGCGCGCCCAAGGTGCGCAGATCTTCGGCCGCAGACGCGGACCGCTTCGTCAGCTCGGCGATCAGCTCGGGCAAGCGGTCCTTTTGCCGGTAGCTGTCCACGATCGCGGCCACGATCTCGCGGCGAACGCCGGACTCACCCGCGAGCGACAGCGCGCGGCGGTACTGGGTCAGCGCTTCGTCGTGTTTACCGAGCTTTTCTAACGCTTTGCCGTAGTCACGCAGGGCGGGGGCGAGCACCCGGTTGTCGCCCGTCGCGGCTTGAACCACGGTTTTGTACTCGGCGGCCGCGCGCTCGTACGCGCCGCGCGCCAAGAGCTCGCGGCCGAACTCGGCGCGCACGAAGAACGAGCCGCCCGCGCGCTTCACGAGTTGCTCGTGGTAGCGCTTGGCTGCGTCGTACTCCTTCAAGTCGAGACAGAGTCCGAGCAGCGTGCGCAGCACTTGCTCGCGGTCCGCGTCGTCTTTGAGAGCGGGCAGCGCTTGCTCGAAGCGGGCGCGCGCCGCCGCTTTCTCACCCCGTTCGTTCAGCATGCGCGCGAGCGCGACGACCGCGAGCGGGTTCTTCGGAGCTTCGCCGATTGCGCGCTCGTAGGCGCTCTGAGAGCGCTCGGGGCGACCCTCGAGCTTTTCCAAGCCGGCGATTGCGACCAGCGCCGCGTAGCGGGTGCTGCCTCCGGCTTCGGCGCGCTGCGTCAGGTCGGCGATCAGGGCATTCGAGTTTCCGTCGCGTTCGCGGTACAGCTCGAGCAAGCGCTGCAACGGGAAGTCCGCGCCGGGTTGGGCCAGCACGATCCCCGTGTAACGTTGAATCAGCGCTTCACTGCTCGGACCCTTGGCGTCCGGCCTGTCGCGCTTGCTGGTCTCGGATGGAGACGTTGGCGGCGCGGGCGTCGGAGCCGCCGCCGGGCCGGAAGTGCCCGCAGCGGGCTTCGGCCGGGTGGGGACTTTGGGCGCCGGATGAGCTGCCGGTTTGGGCTTTTTGCTCCGCCCTTGAGGATTGAACTCGGCACGCGCAGTGTGCCCCGCGAAAAGCAGCACGGCGACCGGCCAGAACCGGGCGTAGGCACGAAGGCTCACTCTCAATAGAGTACGCGCCGAGTGCGAATGGCGCCAGCGGGCGTAGTCTCGTGGTACACCCCTGCGCGCAATGACCGGGTCTGAGCCGGATTTCGAAGAAAAAACAGCGGGTGTGGCGGAACAAGCGGAAGAGGAGCTGGACTCCCAGCCTGATTCCGAAGAGCCCGACCGCGACAGCGAAGAGCCGTCCGAGCCCGTAGCACGCGAGCGCCCGCCCCAGCCCGATGAAGATCGCTGGGGAATTGGCAGCCGCGTGCTGGTTCTCAGCGCGCTGCTCGGCAGCGCCATCGTGGTCTGGACGCAGTTTGCGTTCCGGTCGCGGTGGATTGCCGATTTCATGGAGAGCAACAAGCTCGAGTCGCCCGACGAGCGGGTGAGTTTGGTCGTTGGCTTCGTCGGCGGCATGGCCCTGGGCGGAGCCGTCGGAGCGGCCGCGCTCGCCTTTCTCTGGAACAAGCGCCGCTCTTGGCAAATCGCCGAGCAATGGGCGTGGTTCGTCTCCCCGCTGATCGCGCTGCCGATCATGCCGATCGTGTTCCGCTCCAAGCCCTGGCAAAACCGGCATCAAGCGCTGCTGCTCGTCGCGCTCGTGGGCGCGCTGGTGGTCGAGACGCTGCTCGTGCGCTCCTTCGGGTCGGTGCCCGAATCGGTTCGAACCTGGTGGAAGGGCCTGACTGACCAAGTTCCGCCCATCGTACGCAAGCAAGGGCCGCGCGCGGTCGTGATCGCGGCCGCGCTCGGTTACGCGCTATTCATGAGCTTTTACTTCGTGCGCTGGCACTACAAGCTCAGAACCCACAACTTCGATCTGTCGATCAACAACAACCTGATCTTCGGCGGCCTGCACGGCAAATTCTTGGAGAGCACGGTCGTATTCCCGACCGAGCCCGGGAAGTACCTGGCAAATCACGCCAAGTTCGGCACCTACCTGTTTCTGCCGATCTACGCGCTGTTCCCGCGGCCAGAAACGCTGCTCGTACTGCAGTCATTCATGCTCGGTTTGAGCGCGCTCCCGCTGTACGGCTTCGCGCGCCGACACGTGTCGGAGATCATGGCCGCGGTCGTGGCGCTGGTTTTCCTCTGCTACTACCCGATGCACAGCGCGAACTTCTCGGAGTTCCAGAACGTGCCGATCGCGACGTTCTTCTTGTTCGCCTTGGTCTGGGCTGCCGAAACGCGCCGTTGGGTTCTGTGCGGGCTCGCGACCGCCGCTGCGCTGCTCTTGCGTGAAGACATCCCGATCGGGGTGGCCGTGATCGGCGGCTTCTTGATGCTCTCCGGTTACCGCTCGTTCCCAGGCTTCGTGATCGCGGCGGGCGCCCTGACCTACTTCGTGTACCTGCGCTTTCACGTCATGGATGACGCGGGCGAGTGGTGGTACCCGAACATGTACAAGGACCTCTGGGCCGACGGCGAGAAGGGCTACAAGAGCGTGATCAAGACGCTCATCACCAACCCGCTGTTCGTGCTCAACAAGCTGGTGGTGGAGAAAAAGCTCGTCTACCTGCTGCACCTCTTGGTGCCGGTGGCGTTCCTACCCGCGCGTCGCTGGTACTTGTGGGCCGCGTTCGTGCCGGGCGTATTTTTGACGCTGCTCGTCACCAATTACGACCCGCCCACGCTGTTCTCCTTTCACTACGTGATGCACTGGGCGCCGTACCTGTTCTTGGCCGTGCCGCTCGCGCTAGAGGCTCTCGGCAAGAGCCTGGACTCGGGCGTCGTTCGCATGCGCGCGGCGGCCACCACCATGGTCTGCGTCTCGCTCGTGCTCACGTACAACTACGGCGCGTTCGCGGCTCGTCCGAGCTCGCTCAAGGGCGGCTACAGCTTCATCGACTTCAACTTCGAGCCGCGTGAAGCCGAACGCTTCGAGCGCTTGCAATCCTTGCTCGAATTGATCCCGAAAGACGCCTCGGTGGCCGCCACCGAAACCGTCGGCCCGCACGTCTCTTCGCGGGTGAAGATGTTCACCATGCGCCACGGGCCGATGGGCGCAGAGTACGTGCTCGCCTCGAGCAAAGAGCTCAAGCTGTCTCGCACTCGCCCCACGCTCAAAGCCGCGCTCGAGAGCGGGCAATACGGTGTGGTCAAACGTGCGGCCGAGTTCGTGCTCCTCAAGAAAGGCGCGGACCCGTCGCAGAACCAGCAGCTCGTCCTCGACTGGCAGCTTTGAACGCTCCAGAAACAGACAAGCCCAGCAAGCCGGGTCTGAAAAAGCGGCTCGGTCCGCTGTTCATGACCATCGCGCTGGTGTTCGTGGCCTATTCCGCCTGGGATCTCGCGCACCGCTGGCAGAAAACCAAAGTCTCGCTCGACCTACCCTGGGCGATCGCGTCCATCATTCCCCTCGGGATCGGCTGCTTGATTCAAGGGCGTGGTTGGATCGCGCTAATCGAGCGAATGACCGCGCGGCGCGTGCCGCGTGGACCCGCGTACTCGCTATACATGGACTCGCAACTCGCTCGCTACACCCCGGGCATGGTCGGCTTGCCCTTCGTGCGCATGGCCGGCGCCGCGCGCCTCGGCGTGTCCGCGGTGTCGGTCGGGTCGTCCGTGGGTCTCGAAATGCTGTCGTGGACGGCGGTGGGCGGCGCCGTCGGTTTCGCGTCGCTCTTGTGGCTACCCGCGAGCAGCGGCCTCACCGCGTTGCTCGGCGCGTGGGCGATCCCGATCGTGCTGGGATTCGCCGCGATCGTGATCGTGCTCTCGTGTGTCGATCGCACGCGGCTGCCCGCGTTCGTCGTGCGCGTGCTGAAGGTCGACGGCACGGGAGCCCTCGTGCCCTTCTCATTGCTATTGGCCCACGTTTTGTACTGGGCCAGCTGGGCTGCGCACGGCTTCCTGCTCACGCGCGCGTTCGGCGCCGCTCCGGGCATCGCGCTCTCCACCTCGGGTCTTTACGCGCTCGCCACCGTGGGCGGCTTCGTCGCGCTGGCCGCTCCCGCCGGCGTCGGCGTGCGTGAAGCCATCCTCTCCATCAGCCTTGCCCCCGCCGTCGGCAGCGCTCCCGCCCTCGCAATCGCCGTCGTCTCCCGCGCCGCCTCCCTGTGCGCCGACGTGATCGCCTGGGCCGCGCTCAAGCGCTGGGCTCGCTGAGCGCGGCTTCCCAGAGTATTTTTGATGGTCACACGCGCCGTCTCGGCTCGTCCCAGCCTTCGGCGTCGCGCTACGTTTTCCTGCAAAACCGAGGACGCCGCTTTTCTGCCGTTTTGCCGCGTGGCTCGCGCCGCGCGTGGTCGTGACTCCGTAGAGTGCCGGCGAAATTCCTCGGCGGTCCGCTCATTCCGATACCATGGGTTGCTGGTGCGTAACGCGGCGGGGATTGATCGGGGTGGGCTGCGGCGCGGCCAGGCAAGCGCCAGCACATCGCGAACGCCGTGGTGCGCGAAGTCGTCGCGCGCGACTACTGCTCCGCAAGCTGGTGACGAGGGTTGCGGCTTTCTCGGCAAACGTCCGTTGCTCAGCTCTGCGCTTGTCCGGCTTTCGAGCTTGATACCGGGCTCAACGGCGTTGTTGGCGCGGTGTCCGGACCGCGGGCACCAACGTAACCACGCTTCGCGCGCAATTGGTTGTGGGCCTTACACCAAGAGCGTTGACCAGTTGCTGCGCGGGCACGGTCTAGGCACGTAGCATCGGAGCGCCACCGCGCAGTATCGAGCACATCAACGCTGATGCCCAAGCACGCTCCGCTCGGGCTATCCAAGCCCGAATCACTACTAAGTGTGCATTACGGGCACGCGCGCTTCGCCTTGCGGCAGACCCGGGCCGAGCACCGCGACTTCGTGGACGGCTTCGCGCTTGAGCACGTAGGGGAGCTCCGTGCGGGCGAGGTGCACGATCAGCTCGGCGATCAAGCCGGTGGCTAGGATTTGTACGCCGACCACGATCAAGAGCACCGCCAAGATCAGCAGGGGGCGGTGCCCGATCGATTGGCCCATGAACCAGATCGTGCACAGGTACGCGAATACGGCGAGGCCGAGCACCAAGGTGAGCGTGCCGACCGCACCAAAGAAGTGCGCCGGGCGCCGGCCGTAACGGAGCAGGAACACGACCGTGAGCAAATCCATCAGGCCGCGGAAGAAGCGACCGCCGCCGAACTTCGAGTAGCCAAAGCGGCGCGCGTGGTGCTCGACCGCGATCTCACCGATGCGAAAGCGCTTCCAGTGGGCGAGCACGGGCACGAAGCGATGCAGTTCGCCGTACAGGCGCACGTTCTTCAGCACCACGTCGCGGTAGGCTTTGAAGCCGCAGTTCACGTCGTGCAGCTTCACGCCGGTGGCGCTGCGCACGAGCCAATTGAACACGCGCGAAGGCAGCACCTTGGTGATTGGATCGTTGCGCTTTTGCTTGTAACCGGAGACCAAATCAAAGCCCTCTTCCAGCTTGGCCAGGAAGCGAGGGATCTCTTTGGGGTCGTCCTGCAAATCAGCGTCGAGGGTGAAGACGATGCGGCCGCGTGCGCGCGTAAAGCCAGCCGCCAACGCGGCGCTCTTGCCGAAATTGCCCTGCAACTCCAGCAAGCTGACTTGCGGGTGGGCCGCCACCAAGCGCTCGGCGACCGCGACGGAGCCATCGGTGCTGCCGTCGTCGATGAAGATGACCTCGAAGCTTTCACCCGCGCCGAGCGTTGGCGTGGTCGCCTCGGCGATGCGGACATACAGTTCTTCGAGGGTGGCTTCCTCGTTCATGAAGGGGATCACGAACGATAGCTTCGGGGTTGCGGGCGTCGGCATGAGCAGTCGGAGGCGGAAGGTGCCTCAGCCACCGGGCTCGGGCAAGGACTTCAGGGCGGCGCGGGGTTTGGCGCGATCTTCAGCACGGAATAGGCTGAATTTCGATACACGACCGGCAGACCCTCGAAACGGCTCTCGGCCCCACGGCGCAGCACCATGTAGTCCGGGTGGTACTTGCTCACGAGTAGGGCTAGCCGCTCGGGATCAATCGCGTTGTAGCCGCCCATGTCTCCCGAGCCCTTTACCTCTCGCCCGGTCACGTCGCACAAGCGCTCGTACCAGGTCAGAAGCTCGGTCGGGATCAGCGGCACGGCCTTCCAATCTACGACGATGGCGCGCTGGCCCATGAAGCGTAGCCCCTCCAGGTCGGGCGGCGTCAGGTAGATTGCGTCTTTGGGCGACTTTTCACGCAGCCAACGGTAGAGGTCTTCCGTTCGCCCCTTGTCCGGATTGAGCAAGGTCGAGCGCTCGCGCGCGCGTTCGAGGCGCTCGGGTACGATGTGGTACAGCGTGATGACGCCGAACCCGAGTGGCAACCAGACCAGCGCGCGCTTGCGCCGTGCGATGAACTCCGTGAACTTCGGTTGGAAGTGACAAAATAGGTCGAGCGCTAGATCCACGGCGCGCGCGATCAAAATCGACGCCAGGATCCAGGTCATCAGCATCGGGATTTGCGCACCTTCCTTGGTGCGCCAAAAAAGTGCAAAGGTACCGAGTCCCCCTGCAATCAGTCCGAGCGCAACACCCGGGTAGTGCTTCGTGATCGACGGCTTGGCCAAAGCGTGCGCAACCGCGCAGGCCAAGAAAATTTGGGACAAGAGGTCGGCGTTCGGTGCGAAACGCCAGACGAAAATCTGATTCACCTTTGGCACGTCGTAGAACGTGGTCAGGATCGTCCCGGTCCAGATGGTCAGCATCAGGCCGCACAAAACCGCGCCCAAACGCCGGCCGTTGTCGGTCTTGTGCAGCAGCCAGCCACTGCCGATGCCGAGCAGCTGCCACGCCGCAAAGGGCATGAAATTGCGCTCGAAGCGCGCAGGATTGTAATGGTGCGGCGAGCGCATCCGGAACAGAATTTCTTGCGCTTCGGCCGACGCCTTGGTGTGCGAGGCGGCCAGCAAGACGGGCGAGAGAATCAGGGTGATGACGAGCAGCGGCGAAAACTGCAAGAGGACGCGGCGCTTCAGATCTTTGAAGCCGAGCGCCAAGTGCGCGAGCCCGAAGATCGGATAAGCCAGCACCAAGTAGTTGGCGTGAAATGCGCCGCCGGCGGCCAAGCACAGCCCCGACTCGAAGTAGCGCTGCTCCACGAAGAACATCGTGCCCGCGATCGAACCGAGCGCGCCCAGCGTCGATGGCTGCAAAATCGTGTCGAACAGATAGCTCGCGCCTACGCTCGAGGTGCGCGTGATGAACAGCATCGCGAGCAAGATCAGGTAGGACGCGAGCCCGAGCTGAGCACCCGCCACGCGCTTCACGAGCCGGTAGATGACGAGGCCGCCGAGGAGCACTAGCAAGAACTGGGCAATGCCCACCGCCCAGCCCTGCGCGTTCAGCTTCAGCAAGAAGGCGCCGAAGTAGATGAATACCCTGTGGTACTGCGTGGTGTGGAACGTGAACCAATCGGAGCGCAGCAAACTCCGGTCGGTCAGCGCTAGCGACTTCAGGAAGTAGACGAACTGATTGTCGTAGCCGTAGGTGAGTCCGTAGCTTGCCGCGAAGGCGATGGCGGCAAGCGCGACCACGCCGTATTCGAGAGCGCGCGCCACTCGCGCCGTCATTGCCACTCGGCTTCCTGAATCAATCATTGGCGGCAGGGCTTATATCACGGGTAGGAGCGGCCCCGGCCCTGTGGTATCCGAGCAGACTTCCCGGGCAAAATGACCGATCCTAGTCTCAGCTCCGAGCTCGCCGTGTCGGCTCCCGAGCTCTCCGTCGTGGCTCCCATGTACAACGAGGAGGGCAACATCGCCGCCTTCGTCGGCGCGGTGGAGAAGGTCGTGGCCACCATCGGCGTACCCTTCGAGATCATCCTCGTCGACGACGGCAGCTCGGACGGCACCTGGTCGCAGATCGTCGCCCAAACCAAGGTTTACCCGGTGCTACGTGGCGCCCGCCTGGCGCGCAACTTCGGTCACCAAGGTGCGCTGATGGCGGGCCTGAGTGAAGCTCGCGGCCGGGCCATCGTCAGCATGGACGGCGATCTGCAGCATCCGCCAGAGCTGATCCCGGAGCTATTCGCGCGCTGGCGCGAAGGCTACAAAGTCGTCACGACCGAACGCGCAGACGCGGAAGACACTTCGCTCTTCAAGCGCGCGACCTCGCGTTGGTTCTACGGTTTGTTCTCCAAGCTCACGGGCGTGGCGATGGCACCGGGCAACTCCGACTTTCGCCTGATGGACGCCACCGCGGTGCGCGCACTGTGCGAAATGAACGACGTCGACCTGTTCATCCGCGGTTCGGTCACCTGGCTCGGCTTCCACTCGATCACGCTGCCTTACCGCGCCAACAAGCGGTTCAGCGGCACCACGAAGTACAGCCTGAAAAAGATGCTGCGCTTCGCCTCGGGGGCGATCCTCTCGTTCTCCCTCGCACCGCTCAAGCTCGGCATTTGGATCGGCTTTCTGACCAGCGGCCTGTCGGCCTTGGAGCTCCTCTACATCTTGGTCCAGTATTTCCTGGGCCACACCGTGACCGGCTGGGCGTCGATGATGGCGTTCATGTCGCTGATGTTCGGCATCCTGTTCGTGCTGCTCGGCATCATCGGCACTTACATCGGCAAGATCTTCGAAGTGCTCAAGAATCGACCGCGCTTCTTGATCGGCGAACGCTCGCCGTGACGTGGTTCGGGGTCCGGCGTACGGCCTTGGCCCGACGAGTTGCCACGTTGACCCGTGAGCAGGTGCGCCGCGTCGGCGTCGGGGCGTTCTTTTTGGCCTTGTTTGCCGCGCACACGACCCTGCTCGGTCCGTTGCTGCAAAATGGGGACTCGGCCGTATACAACCAGCAGATAGACACCTTCGACCTCGGCGTACGGACCACGCACCTCGGTTACATCGCGCTCGGTGTCGTGTTCAACGCGCTGCTGCCGTTCGGCACCGACTTCAACATGAACGCCATGGTGCTGTGCGTCGGCTTCATGGGTCTGATCGCGATCTACGTGGCGACGCGAACGCTCGCCCGATCGCGCGTGGCGGCTTTGGCAGCGGCTGCGCTTCCGCTCGGGTTGCCGTCGCAACTGAAGGGCATGTTGCTGTCGGAAGTGGACGTCGTGTCGGTCGCGTTCGTCGCCATGGCGTTTGCTTGTTTCGTGCGTCGCAAGACGCTGATTGCCGGGTTGCTGTTCGGCTATGCCGTGCTCGTGACGCCGCTTTCGGGGCCGCTGCTCGCGTTGTTCGTGTGCTTGGTGACCGTCCAAGGAGCGTCGCTGCGCGAGGTGTTGGTCGCCCACGTTCGTCGGATCTTCCGCTTCGGGGTGGGCGCACTGCTCGTGTACGGGCCGCCGATTGCGATCGTACATCGCAGCTACCTGCATGGTCCGCGTGGGCTGTTCCGCGGGTCGCCCCCGGCGTTCTCCATCCCGAAGCAGCTGGCGCAGAGCGCCGACTTCATCATCCACGAGCTCGGTTACCTGCTTCCGCTGTACGTGGTCGGCGCGGCCTTGTGTCTCGCCAACCGGCGCGCGTGGCGCCTCGGGCAGCCCGCGTTGGCGCTGTTGGCCAGTATGGCGGTGATGGGCGCGGTCGGCCAACGCTACGGCGACGTGCCGGTGCAGCTCCCCAACCTGGTGCTGCTCGGCGTGCTGCCGGCCATCGCCTACGGCGCGTCGGGCCGCTTGGTGCGTGTCGGACTCGCGCTGCTGTTTGCCTTGGGCACAGTCAGTGTGCAGCGCAGTTACGCAAGCGTCGCCAAGGAGCTTCGGACCCGAGAGTCTGGTCGCAGGCTCTGCGTGGCGATCGCCCAGCAGAGCGGCGCCAACCCGCCCGTATTGGTCGGCCTGCCAGGATTCACCCCGATGCGCATGTGCGAGCGCTTTGCCTCGAGTCCGCGCCGCCCCGCGCACGCCGTGGAGTGGCGCAAGTTTCTCAACAATCAGCAGGCCTGGCTCGACCCGGCCGCGCGAACCCAGATCTGGTTTTTTCGAGCGGTGCACGAGAGTCGAGTCGCGCCGCTGCTCGAGGGCTACACTCTCGAATCCCGACGAATCGGCTCGCGCCGCTTCCGCGTGTTGGTTCCGCGCCCCTGAGCGGGCGCGTGCGGGTTCAAGCGCTCGGATCCAAGATGCGGCGATCTGCGGCATCCGGATACAAGCTGCTCGTGCGTGGTCCCGTGCCGGTGACGACGCCAGCGGGGCCGAGCGAGGCCTCGATGCGGCGCCGACGTTCGCGCTGTTGCAACTCCTCGAGCAGGCGGCGATTCACGCTCAGCAAATCGCCGAGGATGGCGAGCAAGAACGTCAGAAAGCCGACGATCAGCAGCACGGCGGCCAAGATCAGGGATTGAATGTGACCATTGCCGTTGCCTTCGGCAAAATACCAGAGGAAGCGCGCGCCGATGATCAAGCCGAGCGTGAGCGGAAACAGGCTCACGGTCAGGAAGAACTTGAGCGGCTGATAGACGATGAAGATGCGGAACATCGTCACCATCGAGCGCTTGATGTAATTGGGGATGCTGCGCACCAAGCGGGATGGCCGCAGATCGCCGTTCACGCGGATGGGCACGGAGACCACGGTCATGTTGCGCTGACCGGCTTGGATGATGGTCTCGAGCGTGTACGTGTAGCCGTTGAACACGTTCAACATCAGCGCGACGTCCCGCGAGATGGCCCGGAAGCCGCTCGGGGCGTCGGCGACGTCTGTCCCGCTCACGCCGCGCACGATCGAGCTGCCCAAGTGCTGTAGCAACTTCTTGACCGGCGAAAAGTGTTCGATGGTGTCGATCGGCCGCGCGCCGATCACGAAGTCGGCCTGGCCGTCCAAGATCGGACGCACCAGCTTCTCGATGTCCGCGCCGTTGTACTGATTGTCGGCGTCCGTGTTGACGATGATGTCCGCGCCGCGCTCCAGGCATGATTCCAGACCCAGCATGAAAGCACGGGCCAAACCCTGATTCTGGCGGAAGCCGACCACGTGATGCACGCCGTGCTTGCGCGCGACGGCCACCGTGTCGTCACGGCTGCCGTCGTCGATCACCAGCACTTCGATCTCGTCGATGCCGGGGATGTGTTTGGGCAGTTCGGCGAGCGCGATGTGCAGCGTCTGCGCCTCGTTGAGGCACGGGATTTGGATGATGAGCTTCATGTATGCGGCTGCCGTCGAGCGCACGACCCGCCCGGCCGGCAGGGTGTAGCACTTTATGGCAAAAACTGCAGGCAGAACTAAGGCGGCGGGTGCGAAGCGCCGGGGTTGAGCTTGTACAAGCGGTAGCCGCTGCCGATTCGCGTCACGATCGAGTTTTTGTCGAGAAAGTCCAGCACGGGGCCGTTTTCCCGCAGCAGGAGCACGTGGGTCACGCCGTAGCGCCGCAGCGTCGTGCGACGTTCTTCGTCCGAGGCGAGACCGGTCAAGAAGCGCCGGACCCAGTACTGTCGCTCTTCGGCGTCTGGCACCAAGGGATCTTGGTGAAAAAGCACCAGCACTTTGGGCCCGAACGTGGGCAGCGGCCACGACACGACCGGCGTCGCCAAGATGACCGCTCCTGGTCCGGCCGCATTCGCGATTTCGCGCGAACTTTCGATGACCCAACTCTCGCGGCCGACCTTGTACCTGCGGCTCTCCACGGTTTTGCGAGCCAGCCTCAAGCTTTGCCGGCAAAAGACCAGCAATGTCGCCGCCACGAGCAGTGCGCTCAGCACGGCCAACCAACGGTTTTTCAGGAAGCGAAACGCGAACCGATAGCCCGGAGTGAACTTGAGCAGGAGCCACACCACGCCGATGTGCATGTACACGATCGCGAGCAGCACGAAGCGGTGACCCAGCGGCAGCTCCACGAACATGTTGCCCACGAAAGGCACGAGCATGCAGAGCACGCCCAACCCCACGAACCAGCGCGGGCGGCGCCACAAGAAGTAGGGCAGCGCAAGCAGCGTGAGCGTGCCCAACCCGAGCGACCTCAGCAGCGGGATCGGCCGGTAAAAGTCGTGCAGCCTCTTTTTGACTTGCAGCTCCCCTGCTTGCTGCACCGTTTGCTCGGCCCAGCCCGCCGCTTCACCGTGACCGCCGCGGAGCACGACCCAAGGCGAAAAATAAGGCCAAAAGTGCGCCAACGCGCAGCCGATGATCACTGCCGCTGCGACTTGGAAACGCACTCGCCAGGGCGGGCGGCGCTCGGCCAACGCTAGAATCATCACCCCCGAGAGTGACAGCATGGCCGTCAGCGGGTGAATGATCAGCACTGCGCCCGCCCACGTGCCGAGCACGAACAAGCTCAGCCGCGGATGACGCACTTCGCCGCGCAGGATGCGCACCGCGAGGGCGAAGCCGAGCAAGCTCAGCCCGAGCGTCGTCGTCGACGGAAACGAAGCGACGAAGAAAAAGACGTGCAGCGCGTACACGTTGGAAAAGTAGAAGCCGCTCCACCACCCGCCGAACATCACCAGCAGGCCGTACAGAGGCGCGAACGGGTGCCGGAAATAGCTGCGAAAGAACGCCTGGATCCCGCACACGAACAGCAACGTGTTGAGTACGGCGGCCAGCGTCATCGCCTGAATCGCGTTCCAATGCATGGCGCGGGCGATCAGCGCGACGAAGATGAACTGAGGGCCGAACCGTGGAGACCCCGCGTCCGTGGCCAGGTGCGGGTGCCGCGGGTGCCAAGGGTTCTCGATCAGCGCGTGCAGCGTGGCCGAGTGCTCCCAGTAGTCGGCATGCCCGTCCGCGGTGACCATGCGCACGTAGCCGGCCTCCCAGCTCACCCAGGCGAGCAGAGCGAGCGCGAGCACCGCGAACAGCACGTTCGCAAACTGACGCTTGAACAGCGCGATCGACTTCCTCAGGGCCCACTCAAGCATGGCGTCGCAGGGTCCGTAGTCTCAGTTTCCAGACCGTCGTCACAGCCTCCAGTACAATTTTGCGGTCCATTTTGGACGCGCCGACTTGGCGGTCAACGAACACGATCGGCACTTCTCTCACGTCCAATCCCAAGCGCAACGCGCGGTACGTCATCTCGATTTGAAACGAGTAGCCGTTGGACACGACGTTGGCCGCCAGCACGGCCTCGAGCGCCTGCCTGCGAAAAGCCTTGAAGCCACTGGTCAGGTCGCGGACGCCCACGCCCAGGATCAGCCGCGAGTAAAGCGAGCCACCCTTGGACAGCAAGTGTCGACCGGCTCCCCAGCCCATGACGTTCCCACCCGGGACATTGCGCGAGCCGACCACGACGTCTGCACCCGCAAAAAGTTCACGAAAGAAATCCGGCAGGTGACGCGGGTCGTGAGACAGATCTGCGTCCATCTCGAAGAAGTATTGGTACTGCTCGTGCAGCCCGAGCTGAAATGCGGCGGTGTAGGCGGTGCCGAGCCCCAGTTTGCTCGGCCGATGCAGGACGCGCACGCGCTTGTCACGCGCCGCCAGTTCATCTGCCAACGCGCCCGTTCCGTCCGGAGAGTTGTCGTCCACGATCAGGACGTGCGCGCCGGGTGCCACGCCAAGCGTCGCCTCCACGAACGCCTCGAGATTGGCGCGCTCATTGTACGTGGGCGTGACGATCAGCGTCCCCCGCCCGAGCACGGCTTCGAGGGGCTCTGTCGTCTCCAGCGTCTTCGGGTCACTCGCCACCGGAGGCGTTTACCATGCTAAAGCACGCCCTGAGGACAGCATGACCAAGCACAGCCTGAAAATTGGCCTGATCCAAACCAGTGTCGGTCTGGACAAGCCCGCAAACGTCGAAAAAACCTCACTGGCGATTCGTGACGCGGCCGCTCGCGGCGCGACCCTCATCTGCCTGCAGGAGCTGTTTGCTTCGCAATACTTCTGCCAAACCGAAGACGCGGAGTTCTTCGACCTGGCCGAGCCGATCGACGGACCCACTGTGCAGGCCATCGCCCAGGTGGCCAAAGAGTGCAAGGTCAGCGTGGTCACGCCCATCTTCGAGAAGCGCGCGCCCGGCGTGTATCACAACAGCGTGGTCGTGCTCGGTCCCCAAGGCAACACCATCGGTCTGTACCGCAAGATGCACATCCCGGACGACCCGCTGTTCATGGAGAAGTACTACTTCACCCCCGGCGATCTCGGCTTCCTCACCTTCGAAACGCCCAGCGCGAAAGTCGGCACACTCATCTGTTGGGACCAATGGTACCCGGAGGCCGCGCGCCTGACCGCGATGCGGGGCGCCGAAGTGCTCACCTACCCAACCGCGATCGGTTGGCACCCGGCAGAAAAAGAGCAGTACGGAGCGGCGCAAGTGTCCGCCTGGCAGACGATGCAACGCAGTCACGCCATCGCCAACGGCGTGTTCGTGGTCGCCGTCAACCGCGTGGGCCACGAGGGGCCGAAAGACGGAGGCATTGAATTTTGGGGGCATTCCTTCGTGGCCGATCCCTTCGGCGTGGTGCTGGCCGAAGCCGGGCAAGGTGAAGAAACGCTGGTCGTCGAGTGCGATCTCACGCGCCAGGAGTGGGTGCGCCGCAATTGGCCCTTCTTCCGCGATCGTCGGATCGATGCCTACGGCGACCTCACGCAACGCTTCTTGGATCCGAACAAGCGATGAAGAAGCCCGCCTCCTCAGCCCGCGGCCGCGCCCGCACGGCCGCAGCCCGCACGCCCGCAGCCGCCCTCGAGACCGAGCGCGGCGCGAAGCCCGATCCGAAATTCGGCTCGACCCCGGACCCCAAGCTCGACGCGCTCGCGACACCCCATTCGCTCGGCTACCGCATGCCCGCCGAGTGGGAGCCGCACGCGGCCACCTGGCTCGCCTGGCCGCACGAACCCACGGACTGGCCCGGAAAGTTCGACGCCATCCCGTGGGTGTTCGCCGAAGTCGCGCGTCACCTGCAAGAAGGCGAACGCATCCGAGTCATCGTCTCGGGGAAAAAAGAAGAGGCGACCGCCAAGAGCGTGTTCAGCCGATCGGGCGTGAACCTGAAGCAAGTCGACTTCGTGCACTTGCACACGGACCGCTCCTGGACGCGAGATTTCCTGCCGCTGGGCGTCGTCAAAGACCCCGCCCAGAAGGGCACGGACAGAAAAGGCTCGAGCCAAAAGCGCGAGACCGCGCTCGTGAAATGGAAATTCAACGGCTGGGCGCGCTACAAAAATCACGTCAAAGACGAAGAAGCGGGCCTCGCGGTCGCGCTCCAAATCGGCACCCCATTGGCCCTGCCAGAAGCGCAATTCGGAAAAAAGCGCGCACGCGTCGTGCTCGAAGGCGGCGCGATCGACGTCGACGGCGAGGGTACGCTCTTGTGCACTGAAGAGTGCTTACTGAACGGCCGCCAAGCGCGCAACGCGCCGCTCGGCAAAGCCGGCATGGAAGCCGTGCTGCGCGATCACCTGGGCGCCGAACGCGTGCTCTGGCTCGGCAGCGGCATCGCGGGTGACGACACCGCGGGCCACATCGACGACTTTTGCCGCTTCGTCGCGCCCGGAAAAATCGTGCTCGCCGAAGAACAGAACAAACAAGACCCCAACTACGCCGTCCTGCGTGACGCCGCCACGCGGCTGAAGAGCGCGCGCGACGCCAAAGGCCGCAAAGTGGAGGTCATTCGCCTGCCCATGCCCGCGCCGATCGTATTCGACGGCCAACGCTTACCCGCGAGCTACGCCAACTTCTACGTCGGCAACTCGGCCGTACTCGTGCCCACTTTCAACGACCCTCACGATCGGGAAGCCCTCGGCATCCTCGCCGAGCTCTTCCCCTCGCGCCGCGTGGTGGGCATTCACTCGACCGATTTCGTGCTCGGCCTTGGCACGATCCACTGCAGCACCCAGCAAGAAGTGCGCTGAGCGCGGTTCGCGGTTCGCGATTCGAGAACTCTCGAGAACTCTCGAGAACTCTCGAGAACTCTCGAGGACGCTCGAGGACGCTCGAGGACGCTCGAGGACGCTCGAGCGGTCGTCACCTCTCGCTGGCCAAGCATGGCCGCTTTGCTCGCGCAGCGTCATTTGTCGAGTCGCGTTTTCGGACTAGTCGCAGAAAGAACCGACGCGCCGCGCCCCGCGCCCCGCGCCCCGCGCCCCGCGCCCCGCATCACGCGCTACGGCCACGCACTGCCGTCACGCGCGGACAAACCTACTGTGTTCGCACAGTGCTATTGCCTGCGCTGTGCGTCGTCGCGCGCCGCCACGCGCGGAGAGACCTACTGTGTTC